>Ga0134125_10004134_pt1 | contig 16609 bp, 14 predicted proteins | sample KB31751_FD_96464 | JGI IMG/M metagenome (GOLD analysis project Ga0134125, IMG submission 96464) | Terrestrial soil microbial communities with excess Nitrogen fertilizer from Kellogg Biological Station, Michigan, USA - KB3-175-1 | ecosystem: Environmental > Terrestrial > Soil > Unclassified ...
GCGGCGGATTGCCGTCAGCATGTTGATGCGCGCCGGCTCCGGCCGTGGCCTGCCGTTCGCGGCCGGGAACCTGACGCCTGCCGCCGCGAGACCGCCCTGCTCCTGCAGCTGCGGGGTGCCATCGGCGCCGGTCTCGGCGAACACGTGGCGAGTCAACTGCTGCGGATCGGGGTGCGGACGCGCCAAGGCGCGCTCCACCGCCGCCTCGACGTCGCGCCGCGCGTCACTCGCCGTTCGCGTCCAGTCCTGCTCTGACAGCACGCGCGGAACGAGGAACCGCTGCAGGCGATGCAGCGGATCACGCGCCCGCTCGAGTGAGATCGCCTCCGGTGACTTGTAGGCCTGGGTGTCCTGGCCCGAGTGTCCGCAGAGCCGCGGCACGGTCAGGCGCAGGAGCAGCGGGCCGCGCTCCGAGCGCACGCGGCGGACGGCCTCGGCCACGAGCTGCGCCGCCTCCATGGGGTCGGCGCCATCGCCTTCGAGCAGCGAGAGGCCGGAAAAGGAGCGCAGGTTGGCGGCGATGTTGCCGCCGGGAGTCTGCAGTTGCGAAGGGACCGAGATGCCGAAGCCGTTGTCCTCGATGTAGAAGAGCACGGGCAGGCGCAGCGTGGTCGCCATCGTGAGCGCCGACCAGAACCCGCTGGTCGCCACCGAGGCATCTCCGCCCAACACTACGGCGATGCTGCGCTCGTATCCGCCATCGCCCAGCACCTGGTGATGATATTGGATGGCCTGGGCCCAGCCGGCGGTGGGTGTGTACTGCGCTCCCACGCCGCCACACGCTGGAAACACTGTTGCCCCGCCCGAGGCGGGCTTGTTGAATACGACGCCGATGTCACGTCCACCGCTGAAGGAGCCGGTGCGCGCAAGCGGCCCCGCGGCCGCATCCTCGAGGTCCAACCCCAGAGCCAACATCATGGGGCGCGAGCGGTAGTACACGCTCACGCCGTCGTGCGGGTCGGTGAGCTGCAGGCCGAGCAGGATCTGCGCCAAGTCATGTCCGCGCGCCGAGAACTGATAGAGCACCTGCCGCTGCGGCAGGAGCCGGGTTTCCTCGATCTCATCGAGGGCGCGGGAGGCCTGCAGCAGGTACGTCAGCCGGCGCCAGTCAGGCTCCATGGCGGAGGACGGGGCCGCCCCGCTCGGGCGGGGGACCTGGGAGGCGGTGGCCGGCATCGGTTCTCTCTGGGTGGGCAGCGCTCGAGATAGCCTAGGGCGGCATTACGGAAATGGGCTTGCGTTCGTTGCGCCAAAGACCCGGCCTCTGGCAATATTCTTTCCTTTAGCCGCCATGGATTCGCAAAATCATGCCGAAATCCCTTGACCGCCTCGACCGTCGGATTCTCGATGAGCTGCAGTCCGATGCCCGCGTCTCGAACCAGGAGCTGGCGCAGCGCGTGGGGCTCTCTGCTGCGCCGTGCTGGAGGCGCTTGCGCCGGCTGGAGGAGGACGGGTTCATCGCCGGCTATGCGACCCTGCTCAGCGCACCGGCCATCGGCCTTCCCATCCAGGCTTACGCACTGGTCTCGCTCGAGAACCACCACCCGCAGACGGTTCGCCAGTTCGATCACCTGGTGCGCGAGCGGCCGGAAGTGCTCGAGTGTCACTCGATGAGCGGACCCAACGACTACCTGCTGCGCATCGTGGCGGCGAGCATGGAAGCCTACGAGCAGTTCCTCTCGACGCGGCTGCTGCAGCTGCCCGGCGTGCGCTCGGTCAACACGAGCTTCGTGCTGCGGACGAAGAAGTTCACGACCCGCCTGCCGGTCACCGGGCCCGCCGAGGCTTCCTGAGGCTCGCTACCGCAGCTCGTGCATGTCCTCCCGCGAGAGCCGCACGGAGGCGGCCGCGACGTTCTCGTCCAGATGCTCGATGGAGCTCGTGCCGGGGATCGGCAACATCACGCTCGAGCGCCCGAGGAGCCATGAGATCGCTGCCTGTCCGATGCTGATGCCGTGGCGCTCGGCCACCGCAGCGAGCGCCCGCAGTCCCCTGCCCGAGCCGCTCGCATGCCGGCCTGAGCCGAGCGGCGCCCACGGCAGGAAGGCGATCGCCCTGCTCTGGCAGTAGGCGAGCACGTCGTCGGAGTGGCGTTCCTCGAGGTTGTAGCGGTTCTGAACGGAGACGACGGGCGTCAGCCGCTCGCACCGCTTGAGCTCATCGAGACTGACATTCGAGACGCCGATGTGCCGGATCTTGCCTTCGCTCTTCAGGCGCACGAGCTCACCGATCGAGTCCTCGAGCGGCACCTTGGGATCGGGCGCATGCAGCTGATAGACATCGATCCGATCGCGGCGCAGGCGCGCCAAGCTCGCCTCGCAGGCCTTGCGCAGGTGCTCCGGGCGGGCGTTGCGCCGCCAGTCATCGGGGCCCGGACGCACCAGACCCCCTTTGGTCGCGATCACGATGTCAGGTGAATACGGGTAGAGGGCGCGGGCGATCAGGTTCTCGCTGACCTCGGGGCCATAGGAGTCGGCGGTGTCGATGAAGGTCACGCCGAGTCGCACCGCGCGCTGCAGGAGGCGCACGGCACTCGCGATATCGGGCGGATCGCCCCAAACGCCACGCCCGGTGATGCGCATCGCCCCAAACCCGAGACGATTGACCTCGAGATCGGTACCCAGGACGAGTCGTCCGGCCGCCGACGCATTGATGTTGGCATTCATGGAGCATGATCTCCGTGGGTGGCCTACCCGGCGAGCAACCCGCATGCCGCACGCTGCCAGCCCTCGCACGAAGACGCAAGCTTCTGGAGCAGAGGCCACACCACGTGCTCTCTGCGACACCGCGCAGCTTACTGCGTCGTCATCAGACGACGTCGGCCGAGAGCTGTAGATAATGAGCCAGCGGCTCCGGCGGGCCGACCTCGATTCCCTGAACGTAGTCGACGCCGAGCTCCTCCAGTTGGCAGCGCACGGTCAGGGTCTCGACACATTCGGCAACGGTAGGGATCCCCATCGCCTGGCCCAACGCGTGAATCGCGCGAACCATCGCGCGCGAGACCGGATCGTCCGCCATGCTGCGCACGAACTCGCCGTCGATCTTGAGATAATCGACCGGGAGCTGCTTCAGGTACATGAAGGAGGACATGCCGCGGCCGAAATCATCGAGCGCGAATGCGCAGCCGAGGCGGCGCAGGGAGTTGATCAGCGCTGATGCCTCCTGCAGGCTCGAGACCGCTGCGGTCTCGGTGATCTCGAACGACAGCGCCCGCGGCGGCACTCCGGCGGCACGCAGCTCATCGCAGACGAACTGCACCAGCGAGCGGTCACTGAGCGTCGCTCCCGAGAGGTTGATCGCGAGCACGCCGGCCTGCTCTCCGCGTCCTTGCGCGTAGAGCGCACCCAGAGACGAGAGCGCTTTGTGCAGCACCCAGCGGTCGAGCCTGGGCATGAGTCCGTAGCGCTCCGCGTGCGGGATGAAATGGGACGCCAGAATGAGCTTGCCGTCAGGCTCGCGCATCCGGGCCAGCACCTCCCCATGGCGCCGCCGGCCGCCGTTCACCGAAACGACCGGCTGACAGTAGAGCGTGAAACTGTCCTCAGTGAGCGCCCGATTGAGCCGCGCGATCCAATGCATGCCGCCGGAGCGCAGCTCGATGTCGCGATCGCTGGCGTCATAGACCTGCAGGCGATCGCGCCCTTTCTCCTTGGCGAGGTGGCAGGCGGCCTCGGCGCGGCTGAGGAGTGCCGCCGGCGCGCCCGCATCGAGGCCGAACGGCACGAGACCGATACTCAGGCGCGGCTGAAAGTGCGTGCCCTGCCACTCGAAACTGTAGCCGGACACGGCGGCGCGCAACCCCTCCGCGAGCGCGCAGGCCTCATCGAGCGTCGAGTCACGCATGATCAGCCCGAACTCATCACCCCCCAGGCGTGCGAGCACATCGCCTGCGCGAGCATGGTCGCCGAGAATGCGGCTGACCTCGCGCAGCAGATGATCGCCCGCGAGGTAACCGCAGCTCTCGTTGACCACCGTGAACTGATCCAGATCGAGGAACAGCAGCGCATGCCGGCTGGCATCGTCCCGTCCGGGCGCGAGCAGCGCCGCGAGGCGGTGCTCGAACTCGCGCCGGTTGATGAGACCGGAAAGGGAGTCGTGCGTCGCACGGTAGGAGATCAGATGCGCCGCCTGGTGCACCTCCGTCGCGTCATAGAAGACGAGCACGCCGCCGACGAGCTCGCCGGCGCGGTCGCGGATCGGCGCCGCCGAGTCCTCGATGTAGCGGCGCGTGCCGTCCCGGCGGACCAGCACCGTGTTGTTGTCCAGGCTCACCACCCGGTTCTCTCGCAGGCAGATCTCGATGGGATTGGTCTGGCGCTCGAGCGTGAGGCCGTTCACGACCTCGAACACGCGCTCGAGCGGGAAGCCCCTCGCCTCCGAGTTTCGCCAGCCGGTCATCTGCTCGGCAGCGGGGTTGATGTACTCGACCCGCCCGACATCATCCGTGGTGATGACCGCATCGCCGATCGAGCGGATGGTGACCTCGGCCAGCTCCTTCTGATGAAAGAGCGCGTTCGCCGTCTGGCGGACCTTGGTCACGCTCAATGCCGCGACCGCGCACGCCAGGAGAACGAGCAGAGCGTTGATGAGCATCTCGTCGCGGCTGATGCGCATCGTCCGGTCAGCGAACGCCGACACCACCTGATCGAGCGTCGCCGATAGGTGATCGAGCGCTGCAATGGTCGGCGCCGTCTGCGTGAGCCACTCGCGCCCGCCCGGATGCAAACTCCCGCTGACGACTGCGGCGGTCAGAGGCACGAAACTGCCGGTGAGCGAGCGGTCGACTGCATCGATGGCTGCCCGTATGCGAGTATCGATATGGTGCAGGCGCGCGAAGACGCGCAGATCCCGTTGGGCCTGGCCTGCAACGGCGCGCTCGCTCGCGAGCTCCATGCGCGCTGCCGGCGTCAGCGCCCGGTCCGCGCTCAGGTAGAAAGCGAGGACCCCCTGCTGCCGACGCGTGTACTCGGCAACTATCCAGGCCGCGCGCTTGAGCGCTCCGTAGAGCCTGCCCGGACGCTGCGCCGTCTCGAGGCCGAAGAAGACTGCATCGCGCACCGCCGCCGAGTCATCGAGCGCCACCGACACCGCCTGCTGCCACTCGGCATCCTGCAGCGCGCAGGGAAGGTCCCCGATGCAGAGCGCGAGGCGCCGCCGCGCAACGCCCAACGCCTGGAACGAGGCCTCGGCGCTCGCGAGTCTCGCGAGCAGATCCACCCCGAAGGTGGAGCTCGCGGCGAGCGCTCGGGCGCGGCCCATGGCCCGCTGCCAGGTCTCATCTCCTTGCCGGCGGGCGAGCTCGAGCGCCTGCACCATGTCGGGCTCGTCGCGAGACTCTCCGAGGAGCGCGCTTCCATAGGTCCGCTCGAGCTCACGGTAACCCGCGGCCGTGGTGAAGTCATTCGCAGCCGCATCCACCTGCTGGATCTGGCGCGCCTGCTCGTACTCGATGAGCGAGCTCCAGCCCGTGCGCGCCGCCAGCAGGCACACGAGCGCCGAGAGCACGATGATGCAGAGGTTGATGACGCGACGCGCATCCAGCCGGAGAGCGCGTAGCGACTCGAGTCGCCGCCGGAGCCTCGCTGCGGACGGTGTTGCTTGCACGGATTCCCCGGGTCGCCGGGGGAGTATAGGCCTGCGGATCGGAAGCGATCAGCCCCATCTGCCTCAGCGGATGCCCGCGGGTGCCGTTGTTCCGAACCCGGCTCAGCGCACCGGGAGCGTAGTCGAGCGCGTGACCGTACGCATCGCGAAGCTCGATTGCACGCTCACGACGCTTGGGAGGCGTGTCAGGTGTTGACTGTGGATGCGCTCGAAGTCTGCGAGGTCCGCGACCACGACCCGCAGCAGATAGTCGTGCTCGCCCGTCATGAGATAGCACTCCATGACTTCCGGGATCTTGCGTACCGCAGTCTCGAACGCGGTCAGGCCCGACTGGCTCTGGCGATCGAGCGTGATGCTGACGAAGACATTGACCGCGTAGCCGGCCTTCTGCTGATTGATGAGCGCGGTATAGCCCTCGATGAGCCCGGATTCCTCCAGCGCCTTGACACGGCGCAGGCAGGCAGACTCCGAGAGGCTGACCTCGCTCGCGAGCCGGGCATTGGTGATGCGCGCATCCTGTTGCAGCAGGCGCAGGATGGCACGATCGTAGCGGTCTAGCTCCATGGACGACGGATTCTGCCATAGAAATGGAACTTTGTCGCAGATTCTGCCGAAAGAGGCGGCACCGCCCGCCAGTTCGCAAGTTCTTGCCACCCGCGGCGCTCTAACCTGTCCGACGTCTACACGGGGGTTTGAGCCATGCGTATCGGCGTTCCGCGCGAGATCAAAGTGCACGAGTATCGGGTCGGCCTGGTTCCCGCCGGGGTACGCGAGCTCGCGACAGCCGGCCACGAGGTCATCGTGGAGACGGGTGCGGGAGAGGGTATCGGCTTCTCGGACGCCGAGTTCCGCGCCGCAGGCGCTGCGATTGCGCCGAATGCGGCCGAGGTCTTCGGCAAAGCGCAGCTCATCGTGAAGGTGAAGGAGCCGCAGCCGGTCGAGTGCCAGATGCTCCGATCGGGCCAGGTGCTCTTCACCTATCTGCACCTCGCCGCCGATCCCGTACAGGCAAAGGGGCTGATGAGCTCCGGCGCAACGGCCATCGCCTACGAGACCGTCACTCGCAACGGCTCGCTCCCCCTCCTGACACCGATGAGCGAAGTGGCGGGGCGCATGTCGATCCAGGTTGGCGCCGCCTCTCTGCAGAAGGCCAATGGCGGCCGCGGAATTCTGCTCGGCGGTGTGCCGGGCGTTCCTCCGGCCAAGGTGGTGATCCTGGGCGGCGGTGTGTCCGGCACCCATGCCGCGGAGATGGCGGTTGGGCTGCGAGCGGATGTTACCGTAGTCGATCGCTCCGTCGACCGCCTCCGTGAGCTCTCGAGCATCTTCGGCGCGTCCCTGCGCACCGCTTACTCTACTACTGAGACCATCGAGCGGCTGGTGCGTGAGGCCGACCTCGTCATCGGAGCCGTGCTGATTGCCGGCGCCGCCGCGCCCAAACTCGTGACGCGCGCAATGGTCTCCAGCATGCAACCGGGATCCGTGCTGGTCGACATCTCGATCGATCAGGGTGGCTGCTTCGAGACGAGTCATCCGACGACACATGCGCAGCCGACTTTCCTCGTCGACGGTGTCGTGCACTACTGCGTAGCCAACATGCCAGGCGCTGTGGCACGTACCTCCACTTTCGCATTGACCAATGCCACCCTGCCCTATGTCAGAATGCTGGCGGATCTCGGATGGCAGGCGGCCCTGAAGAAAGACCCGGGCTTTGCCTCGGGACTCAACGTCCATGCAGGTCAGATCACACACGAAGCGGTGGCGCACGCCCTCAATCTCGAGGCGCACCCGCTCAGCTCGGCCGCCGCTTAGTTCAATCGGGCGATAAAAAAAGATGCGCCAGGCGGACCCTGGCGAGCGTTCGGTGGCCGGCCGGCCCGCTGGCGCGGCTCGGCGCGGTGCCGGTACGCTTGAGACCCCAACCCAGGAGGTCCGAATGTCCCTGAGCAAGCTCGCCCTGCCGGCGGTGCTGCTGGCGGCTCACGCCGGCGCGGCGCTCGCCAAGCCTGCGACCTACGTGTGCGATCCTGCACATACCTATCCGAGTTTCGCCGCCGACCACTTGGGCGGGCTTTCGGTCTGGCGGGGTAAGTTCACCAGGTCCACCTGCAACATCCTGCTCGATGAGGAGCAGCACACCGGCAGCGTGGATGTGACGGTCGCTACGTCCTCGATCGACTTCGGCCTGCCGAAGCTCAACGAGCACGCGCAGACGCCCGATCTGTTCGATGTCGCGAAGTATCCGACCGCAACCTACAAGGGCACGCTCGCGGGCTTCGTCGATGGCAAGCCGACGAAGATCGTCGGCAACTTCACCCTGCATGGGGTCACTCACCCCCTCACGTTGAAGATCCGCTCCTTCGAGTGCAAGGCCATCACGATGATGCACCAGTACCGCTGCGGAGCGGATGCCGAGGGCGAATTCCAGCGCGATCAGTACGGCATCGACTTCGGCAAGGCGTTCGGCTTCCGGATGTGGGTCCGCCTGCAGATCCAGGTGGAGGCGGTGCGGCAGGGATGAGACCCAGCGCACACTTTCACGGCATGTGGACATTCTGAAGAAATCTTAGGGCGGCGGGTCAGTGCCCGGCCGCCCGGCGGAGGATTGTGTACACTGGCGCCGGTTTCATGAACAGCGGCGCCCATGCCCTTTTCCCCAGCAGACGATGACCTGATCGAGGCCCTGCTCGTTACCGCCGTGGCGGCGGGCAAGGCCGCCCTCGACATCTACCACAGCGGCTTCACGGTAACTCAGAAGGCCGACCAGTCGCCCGTCACTGCGGCCGACCATGCCTCGGAGAAGATCATTCTCGAGGAGCTGGCGCGCATTGCCGCCGGCGTGCCGGTCGTCGCCGAGGAAGCAGCGGCCGCGGGCTCGATCCCGCGGGTGCACGAGGAGTTCTTCCTCGTGGACCCGTTGGATGGCACGAAAGAGTTCATTCATCGGCGCGGGGAGTTCACCGTCAACATTGCCCTGATCCGTCGGCGCATGCCCGCGCTCGGTATCGTGTATGCCCCTGTGGGCGGCCTGCTCTATGCCGGTAATGTTGCCGCGGGACGCGCTTTCCGCTGCTCTCGAGCCGCAGACGCTGCAGCCTCAGGACCGCGCGAGCAGGTGCGCGTCCGAGCCGTCCCGGCAGCGGGTGTTACGGCCGTGGTGTCACGCTCGCACTCGACCCCCGAAACCGACTCCTACCTGAGCCACTACACCATCAGCAAGCGGGTCTCCGTCGGCTCCTCGCTCAAGTTCTGTCTGGTCGCTGCCGGCGAGGCCGACCTCTACCCGCGCCTCGGCCCGACGATGGAGTGGGACACCGCCGCCGGACATGCGGTCCTCGCCGCGGCGGGAGGCAAGGTAGTCGCTCCGGGCGGTGCGCCGCTCGCTTACGGCAAGCCCGGATTCCGCAACAGCTTCTTCATCGCGAGCGGGACCCTGACCCCCGTCCCGCTCGCGGCCTAAAGACGGGCGCATGGCTACCGGCACACAATCCAGCCACGCTTTGTCGCAGCATCTGAAGCGCCTCGAGGCCGAGTCCATCGGCATCATCCGCGAGGTCGCCGCGGAGTTTCGCAACCCGGTGATGCTCTACTCCATCGGCAAGGACTCCGGGGTGATGCTGCACCTCGCGCTCAAGGCCTTCCATCCCTCGAAGCTGCCCTTCCCGCTCCTGCACGTCGATACCGGTTGGAAGTTCCGCGACATGATTCGTCACCGCGATGCGATCGCGGCGCGCCATGACGTGAGGCTCCTCGTCCACACCAACCTCGAGGGGCGCGCGCGCGGCATCAACCCGATCACCTCCGGCTCCCAGCTTCATACCCAGGTCATGAAGACCGAGGCGCTGAAGCAGGCGCTCGACAAGTGGGAATTCGATGCCGCGTTCGGCGGCGCGCGGCGCGACGAGGAGAAGAGCCGCGCCAAGGAGCGCATCTTTTCCTTCCGCTCCGCCGGACACGTCTGGGATCCGCGCAATCAGCGGCCGGAGCTCTGGAATCTGTACAACACCCGGATCAGCAAGGGCGAGAGCATCCGCGTGTTCCCGCTCTCCAACTGGACGGAGCTCGACATCTGGCAGTACACACGCGCCGAGCAGATCCCGGTGGTGCCGCTTTATTTCGCAGCGCCGCGGCCGGTGGTCGTGCGCGACGGTCTTCTCATCATGCGCGATGACGAGCGGATGCCGCTCGCGCCCGGCGAGGTCGAGCAGGTGCGCACGGTGCGTTTCCGCTCCCTCGGCTGCTATCCGCTGTCGGCGGCGATCGAGAGCCAGGCTGCGACCCTCGATGACATCATCGAGGAGATGCTGATCGCGCGGACCTCGGAGCGATCGGGCCGGCTCATCGACAGCGACGAGGCGGCCTCGATGGAGAAGAAAAAGCGCGAGGGCTATTTCTGATGGACGCTGCGCCATGACTGCTTACGCGCACGATCAGGTGACGGTGAGCTCGGGCGGCTCCGGCGGCCCGGAGAAGGGGCTGCTGCGCTTCCTCACCTGCGGCTCGGTCGATGACGGCAAGTCGACGCTCATCGGCCGCCTCCTCTATGACACCAAGCTCATTCTCGAGGATCAGCTCGCGGCCCTGAAGCGCGACAGCCGCAAGCACGGCACGACCGGCGATGACATCGATTTCGCGTTGCTCGTCGACGGCCTGGAAGCCGAGCGCGAGCAGGGCATCACGATCGATGTGGCGTACCGGTTCTTCTCGACACCCCGGCGGGCGTTCATCGTGGCCGACACGCCCGGCCACGAGCAGTACACGCGCAACATGGCGACCGGAGCATCCAACTCCCACGCCGCCGTGATTCTGATCGATGCCCGCAAGGGCGTCCTCACGCAGACCCGCCGGCACAGCTACATCTGCTCCCTTCTCGGCATCCGGCACGTCGTGCTCGCAGTCAACAAGATCGACCTGGTGGATTTCTCCGGCGAGCGCTTCCACCACATCGTCGGTGACTACCTCGGCTTCGCGCAGGCGCTTTCCTTCGCCTCGATCACACCGATCCCGGTCTCGGCACGGTATGGCGACAACGTCACCGCCCGCTCGCACCGCATGTCCTGGTATGACGGACCGACGCTGCTCGAGCACCTCGAAGGTCTCGATGCCACCGAGGGGCTCGAGGACAAGCCGTTGCGCTTCCCCGTGCAGTGGGTCAATCGCCCCAATCTCGACTTCCGCGGCTTCTCAGGCACGGTGGCCTCCGGAGTGGTACGCACCGGCGAGCGGGTGATCGTCGCCGCCTCGGGGCGGGAGACCCACGTGGCGCGCATCGTGACGGCCGACGGAGATCTCCCGGAAGCGCGCGCCGGCGATGCGGTGACGCTCGTGTTGAGCGATGAAGTGGATGTGGCGCGCGGCGATATGATCGCGCAGGCGGATGCGCGGCCGGAGGTGGTCGACCAGTTCGCCGCCCAGGTGCTGTGGATGGTCGAGGAGCCGATGCTGCCCGGCCGCTCCTACCTCATGCGCATCGGCACGAAGTACGTGCCGGCGCGGGTGACCAGCCTCAAGCACAAGACCGACGTCAACACCCTGGAGCACATCGCGGCGAAGACGCTCGGCCTCAACGAGATCGGTCTGTGCAATCTCTCGACCGCCACACCGGTCGCATTCGATCCCTACTCGGAGAATCGCGAGACCGGCGCCTTCGTGCTGATCGACCGCTTCACCAATGCCACGGCCGGCGCGGGCATGATCACCTTCGGGCTGCGCCGTGCCACCAACATCCACCTCCAGGCGCTGCTCATCGACAAAGGCGCGCGGACACGCCTGAACGGCCATCGGCCCGCCATCCTCTGGTTCACCGGGCTCTCGGGCTCCGGCAAGAGCACCATCGCCAATATCGTGGAGCGCGAGCTGCACGCTCACGGCGCGCACACCTACATGCTGGACGGCGACAATGTGCGCCACGGGCTCAATCGCGATCTGGGTTTCACCGATGCCGACCGGGTCGAGAACATCCGCCGCGTGGGCGAGGTCGCCCGCCTCTTCGTCGATGCCGGTGCCATCGTGCTCTGCTCCTTCATCTCTCCCTTCCGCGCGGAACGGCGGATGGTGCGTGAGCTGGTCGATGCAGGCGAGTTCGTCGAGATCCACGTCGATACGCCCATCGAGATCTGTAAACAGCGCGACCCGAAGGGACTCTACGCCCGGGCGCTCGAAGGCAAGATCAAGAACTTCACCGGCATCGACTCACCCTATGAGGCGCCGGAGAGCGCCGAGGTCATCGTCGATACCAGCGAGGGCTCGGCGGAGGATGCTGCCCAACTCATCATCGCCGCGCTGAGGGAGCGGCAGATCATCAGTTGATTGGCGGTGGCCGCCCTGGGCACGCCTGCAGCGTCAGTCAGGCGACGAGCACGATCTTCCCGATGTGCGCGCCCGACTCCATGAGCGCATGGGCCTGCGCGGCCTCGCGCAGCGGGAATCGCGCATGAATGACCGGCCGCAGCGATCTTGACTCGAAGAGCGGCCATACCTCCCTGCGCAGGGCCGCGGCGATCTCCCCCTTGCTCGCCACGGTCTGCGGCCGAAGCGTCGACCCGCCGAGCCACAGGCGTTTGGCCATCAGGCTTCTCAGGTCGATCTCAGCCTTGACGCCGCCTTGCGTGGCGATTACGGCAATCCGCCCATTCACGGCTGCGGCAGCGATGTTGCGTGCCAGGTAGTCGCCTCCGACCATGTCGAGAATGACTTCAGCGCCGCGTCCGTCGGTTGCCTCGAGGGTCCGGGCCACGAAGTCCTCCTCCTTGTAGTTGATCGCAACCTCAGCGCCTAGCGTCCGGCACGCGGCGCATTTCTCCGCGCTTCCCGCCGTGACGATCGCGCGCGCTCCCATCGCTTTCGCGAGCAGGATCGCGGTGGTGCCGATGCCGCTCGAGCCGCCGTGGATGAGCAATGTCTCACCAGCACTAAGCCGTGCGCGCATGAAGACGTTGTAATAGACAGTGAAGAAGGTCTCGGGCAACACCGCGGCTTCCTCGAGTGACAGAGCCGCCGGGACCGGCAGGCACTGCACTGCGGGCGCGACAACGTACTCGGCGTATCCCCCGCCCACCACGAGCGCACAGACGCGTGCCCCAACCGCTGGCTCGGTCACACCAGCTCCGACGCGTACCACCTCCCCGGCCACCTCGAGTCCGGGAATGTCCGTCGCTCCGGCCGGAGGCGGGTACAACCCCTTGCGTTGCAGCACATCAGGCCGGTTGATGCCCGCCGCCGCCACCCGGATCAACACCTCCTGCGGCCCCGGCTGCGGTACCGGTCGTGAAGCGAGCCACAGGCTCTCGGGTGGTCCCGGTACGCCGATCTGGATCGCATTCATGGCCGCAGGTAGGTCGCTCATCACAGCTCCGGCGTAGAGGCTCCGACGTCAGACCTGATGATTGTCGCTCGCATGCGCCTCCTCATGCCAGCGGCAATGCCGCGCGTACTTCTCCCGCAGCCGCTCCCGTTCCTCCGGCGTCAGGCTTTCCCAGCGCTGGCGCCAGCCACGGTGCCGCCACGGTCCGTGATGTCCCCGCAACCCGCCGAAGAGGATCCGGCTGAGCACCAGGACTCCCGCCGCCTGCAGATACCGCAGCGGTGGCCCGCCGAAGAGGCCCGGCACCAGCGCATTCCACAGCAGCATCACCACCCAGCTGACCACCGCCAGGGCGACGATCATGCAACCGACGAACATGAATCCCTTCACGACCCAACGAGCTCGACCTCTCACGACTTGCTCCTCATCTTCAGAACCCTACCGCTAACTTTCCAGCCACTCCGCATAAGTCTCCCGCAGCCGCTCCCGGAGCCTCAGCACCGCATATCGCTTGCGCGAGAGCAGCGTGTTGATACCGACGCCCCAACGCGCCGACAGCTCCTTGAAGCTCGCGCCCTCCAGCTCCTGCGCAACGAATACCTCGCGCTGCTCCGCCGGCAGCTCGGCGAGTGCCCGCTCCAGCTCCTCGAGCAGCAGCTCCCGCACCAGAGCCGCATCCCGACCTTCCTCCACCGCCGGCAGCAGTCTCTCCAGGGCCGAGTCCGCCTCCTCTCCTTCGGCGGCAAGATCGCCGAGGAGCTGCGGCCGCCGCTTGCGGAACCGGTCGATGATGCGATTGCGCGCCACCCGCATGAGCCAGGCCCCGACCTGCTCGACCGGCTGCATCAGCCGGTAAGCCGCCACCAGCTCATAGAGCGCCTCCTGCAGGACATCCTCTGCCTCTGCCGCATCCCGCACCCGCCGCAAAATGAACGACAGCAGCCGCCCCCGCTCGCGCCGAACGACCGAGGCGATCTCGAGATCCTGCGCAGAAGGGCTCAACGGCTTGAACAGTGCAGCATCCATCCCGTAAAGGTAGACGGCGGTGCCATGGCCGATATTGTGAGCAGAGCGCCTCGGAAAATGGTTCCGGCCAGACGCTCGCCGGCAGGAGCCGGCGCGCGAGCCTACAGGGAAGTACTTGCGGCGTTCTGGCCGGGACTATTTTCCGAGACGCTCTGCCCCTGAACGGCAAGCGTCCCCGATCTTCCCTCCACAGTCCCGACCATGATCGGGCACCGCGGCAGCCGCCCGACATCGAGCCGCCGAGCATAGGCCCCCAGGTCCGTGAGCTCCCGCCCCCGCTTCCGCCAGGCCAGCAACAGCCGCTCGAACCCCTCGAGATACGCTCCCCCTTCGAGCTCCGCATGGAGCGTGAACACCTGATCCCCGCCCCCGTTGGTGAGCGCCAACAGATGCTCGATGGGGTCGGTGCCGCCCAGGTCTTCCCGCCCGATCAGCTCATCGAGCGTCGGCAAGGTAGTCGGAATCTGCGGCAAGGCAACTTCCCGCCCCGCGACCACCGGCAGGAAGGGACACATGCCTCTCGTATCCGACGCATATCGAAATCCCAATTCCCGCTCGAGCTCCGGCACGCTGTCATTCACCTGCCATCCGGCCGCCCCGTGCGCCTCGGGCGGCCGATCGAACACGCGAATGAACTCCTCACGCGCGAGCAGCAGCTGGCGTCGCGTCCACGGCTCGCTCGCCCGCGCCACCCCATCCTGCCACTTGATGTGATCGTAGGTATGGACCCCCACCTCGAAGCCACGAGCCGCCACGTCTCTCATGACCGGCGCGCACCGTCGCCCGATGTGCGGCCCCGGCAGCAGCACTCCGTAGAGCAGCGTCTTGACGCCGTAGTGTTGGGTCACCGAGGTACGCCGCACCTTGCCGAGAAATCCCCGGCGGAATACCCGCTTGATCGCCCTGCCCGTATGGTCCGGGCCGACGCTGAAGAGGAATGTGGCGCGCGCACCCGCCCGCTCGAGCGCCGCCGCGAGCCGCGGCACTCCCTCGAGCGTGCCGCGGTAGGTATCGACGTCGATCTTGAGGGCGATCGCGCCTGCTGTGGTGACTTTGCCCGACGAATCTGCCTGCAGCTGCGCCATCGTCCGGCCTCGAGTCAACCCAACACAGCCGGGTGCGCTTCGAGTGCCGATGAGAGCTGCGCGAGATCCACCGGCCCCTCCTCGGTTTCCGCCTCCAGGATCCTGAGCAGCCCGCCGTCGCGGCAGGCCGCATAACAGACTCCCTGCGAACCGAAGAGCCGGGCCCGCTCCGATGGCGTGATGATCCTCGGCTCCACCCGCGTGCGATGGATCCACCATTGCCGCCCGTCGACCTCGGTGAACGCGCCCGGAAAAGGCGGCGCCACGGCGCGCACGAGGTTGTGAATCTGCAGCGCGGGCTGACTCCAGTCGATGCGCCCGTCCTCGGGGCTCCTGCGCCCGAAGTACTGTCCGGGCTCGATGATCTGCGGGCGTCGCGGCGCATCGCCTGCGATCAGGCCCGGCAGCGAGCGCGCCAGGATGATCTCAGCGGCAGCCGTCACTTTGCAGAACACCGCGTGCGCATCATCATCGTCCAGTATGGGTACCGCGAGCTGATCCACGATGTCGCCGGCGTCAGCGCGCGCCACCATGTAGTGGAGCGTCGCACCGGTTTCGCGCTCGCCGTTGAGGATGGCCCAGTTGACGGGCGCCCGCCCGCGATACTTCGGCAGGAGCGAGCCGTGCATGTTGAGGGCGCCACGGCGCGCACTGGCGAGAATCGGAGCACCGAGCATCGAGCGATAATAGAAGGAGAAGATGAAGTCGGGCTCGAGCTGCGCCACCTTCCCGACGAGCTCCGGATCATTGGCGTCGTCCGGCATCGCGACGGGCAATCCGTATTCACGTGCCGTATCCGCGACGCTGGCGAACCACCGGTTCTCGTCCGGATCATCCCTCACCGTGACGACCAGCGGGACTTCGATCTTCGCGGACAGCAACACCTGCAGGCAGCGGACGCCCACATCATGATAGGCGAACACCACCGCCCGCGGCATATTCATTGCCCGGCCCGTCGTGGGCCTCGCCCCCGCTCCCCGCGCGGGCCGACACGCTCCTCGCGTGTCGTCATAAATCGCTCCCGGCGATTCATTCCACCGCGCCCCGGGCGCGCTCGGCGCGCAGCATCTCGGTGTGATCGAGCTCCGGGTGGAGCCGTTCCGCGGGCGCGAGCTCCCGGCCGGGCGCACTCGCCCGCCGCGCCCAGCGAAGCGGCGCCTCGTCCTCCTCCAGGAGCGCGGCAATGGTATATCGCGGGCGCTGTCTCACCTGCTCATAGATGCGCCCGACGTACTCACCGACGACGCCCAGGCCGATGAGCAGCACACCAATCAGGAAAAACACGATGCCGAAGAGCGTGAACACGCCCTGGACCTCGGAGCCGACGACCAGGCGGCGCACCGCCAGCACGACGACGAAGAAGAACGACATCAGCGCCAGGGCCATTCCGGCCATGGTGAAGAACTGCAGCGGCACCACCGAGAAGCCGGTCATGAGATCGAAGTTGAGTCGGATCAGCCGGTAGATGGAGTATTTCGACTGTCCCGCGGTGCGCTCCGCATGCGCCACCTCGATCTCGACCGGATGGCGCGCGAAAGTAAACCCGAGCGCCGGCACGAAGGTGCTGACCTCGACACAGCGGTTGATCGCC
>Ga0134125_10004135_pt1 | contig 16608 bp, 22 predicted proteins | sample KB31751_FD_96464 | JGI IMG/M metagenome (GOLD analysis project Ga0134125, IMG submission 96464) | Terrestrial soil microbial communities with excess Nitrogen fertilizer from Kellogg Biological Station, Michigan, USA - KB3-175-1 | ecosystem: Environmental > Terrestrial > Soil > Unclassified ...
CGACCAACGCCTATCTCGCGGAGATTTGCGTTGAGGGGGCGGCGGCCCGGTACACGGACGATGGCACGACGCCGACGACGAGCGTCGGCATGCCGGTCCCGGCTGGGACGTGCTTCGCCTATGCGGGGCCGCTCCCTGCCTTTCGCATCATCGGCAATTCCGGCGCAACTCTCGATGTGAGCTATTATCGATGAGGACGTTTTTCTGCGCGCTTGCCGCGCTGGCCTTTCTGACCGGATCCTCGTTAGCTCAAGTCGGCCCATCGGCGAGTCTGCCGATCGGTCCGGGCCCGAGCGGAGGTGGAGGGGGTGGCGGCGGCTCGGGCGTTTCCAGCTTCTCCACCACATGCCCTCCGTCTGGGCCGTCAACGGGCGCGGTCACCTTCACCAACAACCTACCATGGACTGCGGAGACGGGCGCGTTCACCGTGTCCTGCGGCGTTGCCTATGACGCCACTGTCACCGCGCCGGCAATCGTCACCATTCCCGTAACCTCTGGGCTGGTCTCTTATGTCCAGAACGATATCAACTCCACAGCCGCCCTAGTTCTCACGCCTGCATCGGGCGTAATCGATCAGAATTGGACGGTTGAATATCTCGCCCCCGGACAGTTCGCTCAGCTTACTGCCAACGGGACCAATGTCAGCACAGACATCAAAGAAGTCCCTTGCAGCGTCGGGTACGTCTCGGGAATCTATACGACAGGATGTAACGCCTTCGGCTCAGCCGGGTCTGTCGTCGGGGCCAATAGCGTCACCTGTGAAGCGTTCAAAGTCTCGCGCCCAGGCGGCGTCTTTAAGGCTCTTGGAGGATATGTCACCACCACCGACACAACCGGGACTGGCTTCGCCAGCTTTGCCCTCTATACCAACGGTCCCAATTTCCGCCCTGGCTCCCTAATAGATTTTGTCGCCCCCCTCGCGCTTCCTGGCACATCCAACAATCCCGCCAGCGGCTCATTAGCCAACACAACCGATACGCTAGGCCCTAGCCTCTATTGGGCCTGTATCTCCACGCCCTCGTCGACCGTCGTTTTCACGGGAATTGCGCTCTATGCGAGCCCTATGACAGGCGGCGCGACTACGCTTGGCACCGCAGTCAACGCTTCCAACACAGGGGCCACCGGCTTCCAATGCACCGCGGGAAACACCGGCTGCGGCACAGCGTGGTCGGGCTCGACCTTCACTTGGCCCGCAAACTTTACCACCACGCCGCCGACGTGGACGCAGCGCGGGGCTGGGGCCACGCCTAATCTTGCATTACAGGTCAACTGATGCCGGCCCGCCGCGCCTTCATCGCGCTCCTCGGCTTGCTGGGCTTCTGCTCAGTTGCCCTCGGCGGCACGCCAGCGAGCCTCCTCGAGGCCGTAGCGACCGCCAACCACGGCGACTTTTCCGAGCAAGACTATGCAATGCTCATTCCCCGTTCCACTGGAACGGTAACGGGCATCGGCGCTTGCGGCGGCTGGAACACCCTGGGCTATGCCGATGGCTGCGCTGGGGCACCGCCCGCTGGGCCTTATGCAGTCGAGTTCCCCAACTTCCTCTCTAGCACCGCAGGCTCCGGTCCTGGTGTCGCCCGCCAAACGGGCCAGCCTGCCTACGCTAACGTCGGGACCAATACTGGATGCATCAACTCGAACTGCCACCCGCCTTGGGCGATGCCCGGCGTGGACTACTGGGTAGGCCCGTCTTGCGGCTCGGCCTGCGGCTTTGGCGTCCCCGGTTCCGCGACTGATCCCACCAATTCTTCCAGCCCTAATTGGGGCACAGGCAACCCCGGCGGATGCACGTCGGGCGGCGGGGCTCAGCCCGTTATCAGTTGCAAAGGAACCGTCATCACCAACTTCACCGGGGCCACAGTCTCCGCTGGCACCATCACCGCAACTAGCATCAGCGGCGCGACTCCATACGTCAACGAAATCATCGGTTGCTCAGGCTCCTGCTCCCCCGCCGTTCCATTCGGCACCGTCATCACCGGCGGGAGCGGCCTAGTCTGGACCACCAACCAACCAACCTACAATCTCGGCGCATCTTCGAGCCTCACCGGGACCGGAATGGCTACCGGGACACTTAGCATCGGCCCGTTTGATTGGTCCTACGCCGGTTCCGTTGCCCCTGCCTCCTACGGCACAATCTTTGCTCCAGTCATCAACATCAGCACGAGCATCGCGGTACCATGCATCATCCACGACAACTACTTCGCCTTCGATAATCAAAAGCCCGGCTATGTCGGATCGGCGACCCCAACTACCTCCGTCGCCTACAACATCAACGGCTGCACCTCGGTCGAGTTCGATAACAACAAATTCGCCGTCCTCGACGCGGGAACCCACGCGCCGACGCAATGGTCCTACAACGCCACCGGCACTTTGACCAACGTCACCATTTCCGGCACGACACTCTTTGGCACCTGCGCCACCGGTTCCCCCGCGGCTGGTCAATCCGTCATTGGTCCCGGCATCGTCGGTGGCACTACCCTCCAAGCGGGAGGATCTTGCGGCACAGGCCAATGGCCCATCCTTATCTCTCAAAACCTCTCCACCCCTACAACGGCGACTACCTATCTTTTCTCAGGCGTTAGTTACTACCTCAACATAGGACAGTCGCCCGTCCTGACTTCCAACCGACCGATGACTTTCAAATATAACGCCTTCATGGACTGTCCGGTTCGGTGCATCGTTGGGAGCGGGGATTTTCTTTTCGAGTATAACTACCTAGACGGATTCGAGCAGTACGATAGCACCGTCAACCCGGCGCATGGCGATGGAATGTTCACAGCCTTCGACAACGCCAACTTGCCTGGAGGCACGGGGCTGAATTACTACGACGTGTATAACAACACCTGGCTTATGAAGGCCAATATGAACACTGGCCTTGGCCCGTATACTAGCACTGCTGGGGCGACATGTATGTTCTGCCCGAACATCATTGTCCCCGACTCAAACGGCGTCGCCAACATACAGAACGGCTCATCGTCAATGACTGTTCTGTCGGTAACTCCCGGCACAGTTCTGACAAATCAGGGGATAAGCTTAAGCCGCCAGATCAGACTCGGTGTGGGAAGTGGCCTTTATCAATTTGGCGGCTTAAATCCTGCCCAACCTGTCGGACTTTCCCCTACCTTTACCGCCTGCCCAGCAACCCCAGGCTGCGGCGCGGCAGTCAACCAAGTTGCTTTTTCCGGCTCTGCTTCCGGAACCACACTCACCACCGACTCTACGACCACCCTGCAAACCAATGAATTTGTGTCGCCAACGGGTACGTCAGGCGGCACTGGCGCGGGCTTCAATAGCGCCCTAATCGACGCTAGCGGAAATCTCACGGCTGCCAGTGCGTTTGGCACTCCGGTTGTCGGCATGACAATTACCGGAGGCAGCGTCCCGGCGGGAACCTACTTAGTCTCTGGTAGCGGAACTTCCTGGGTCACTACCGATACCACGCACGCGATTACTAGTGCGGAAACTATGTGGGGAACTGGTCCATCGCCTAGCACCCCTTACGTGGTGGCAGGAGGTACAGGGACTACCTTTACGTTATCCACAGCGTTTTCTCCAGGCACCGTCCTTGACGGCCCGATGCTCGGCCAGAATGGCCTCGGCACATACACCCTCTCATCCCCTTGGATTTCCGCATCCTCCGGACCGTTCGCAGTTGGCTTTTTTCCGCAGGCAACTTACACCTCGCTGGATTATGAACGTAATGTTCTTATAGCCAACATGATTTCCTCGGCCTCTCCGTCTTGGGGCAGTGGAGTGACTTTTAATGGAGCCTCTGTAGCCTCTGGAGTGATGACGGCAAGTAGTGTCTCGACAACCTCTGGAGGGGTCACTGGACCGGCTGTTGGGCAAGTCGTAACCGGTCCCGGTATCCCGGCCAACATCACCATAGCTTCCATCAATGCGGGGCCGACCTGGACTCTCTCCGATCTTACAATCAACGTCACCGGTCCCGAGACTATCTATAGTACACCGACTTATACAGTTTCCACAATGGTAAATGGGATCGATACCACCAACTACACCGTCAAGAACAACTACTTTGACACCTGTGGAGCGCTCCTCGGCACTCTAGCCCAATGTACAAATCCCATCACCACCGGCACCGCTAAGTCCTATGGTAGCGGGAATGTATCAACGAGCGGAGCCTTTATCGACGAGTCAAACATCCGCATGAACAGTGGAGAATGCTTGCATCTCCAGGGATCGGCCCCAGCTTCCTGCGCGCCGGTCTTTCCATGAATGCGCCGCCACACCCCCGTGGCTGGTGCATGCCGGGCGCCTCGCCGAGATCCTGGGCTTTCTTGGCTCGCAGGCGCCCGGCAACCTTTTCCTGCGCAAGCGGACCTCGTGTTAGCAACAGCATCGGTGTAACGCGTCGTGGATGAAGAACTGCTCACGTGGCTGGCGAGCGTGCGGAATGATCCGCTAGGGTTCACCATGGGCGCGTACCCGTGGGGCGAGCTGGGCTCGGTGCTTGCGTCCTTTGATGGCCCGGACGATTGGACCCGAGAGCTTTTCGAGCGCATTCGCATCGGCCTGCTTACGCCCAACGAAGCTATTCAGGAAGCTACCGCCTCCGGCCACGGCATTGGAAAGTCCGCCACCGTCGCCTGGCTCATCCTCTGGGCCTTCTGCACTTTCCCCGATACCCGTGGCGTCATCACCGCTAACACCGAAACCCAGCTCAAAACCAAAACCTGGGCTGAACTCGGCAAATGGTTCAACCTCTGCTTCTTCACCCGGGACCACTTCACCCTCACCGCCACAGCTCTGTTCTCCAAAGATCCCGACCGGGAGCGCACGTGGCGCATCGACATGATCCCATGGTCGGTCAAAAACCCTGCCGCCTTCGCTGGGCTTCATAACCAAGGCAAGCGCATTCTCCTCATCTTCGATGAAGCCTCCGAGATCGCCGATGTTATCTGGGAAACTGCCGAAGGCGCCCTGACCGACACCGACACGCAAATCCTTTGGCTGGTCTTCGGCAACCCAACTGTCAACTCCGGCCGATTCCGTGAATGCTTCGAAGGAGGCACGCACCATGAACACTGGCACACACGCCAGATTGACTCCCGCACCGTCCGCATCACTAATAAAGCCCGCTTCGAAAAATGGATCAGGACTTACGGTGCTGACTCCGACTTTGTGCGCGTACGCGTCCTTGGCCAGTTCCCTCGTCGCGGCCTCCAGGAGTTCTTCTCCTCCCTAGACATTGAAAGCGCAATGTCTCGAGAGCTTCCTTTCACAGATCGTTCTACCCCTCTTGCTGTGGGTGTTGACGTCGCCCGATACGGAGCTAACAACTCCGTCATCTTTCCACGCAAGGGCCGAGACGCCCGCTCCATAGCCCGGGAGTCCTTCAATGGCCTCAGCACAACTGAGCTTTCTAACAAGATCTTTGAGTGTTGGCTGCGCCTTCGCCCTGATGGCATATTCATCGACGGCGGTGGTGTCGGTGGCGGCGTCGTTGACCAATGCCGCAACATGCGTCTTGCAGTCACAGACGTGCAATTCGGCTCCCGTGACGATATCACCGGCATCGTCTTCGACACGACCGGCGAGCAATACGCCAATAAGCGCGCGGCCATGTATGGGGCCCTTAGGTCTTGGCTCAAGTCCGGGGTATTGCCCGCTGACCCGGAACTGAAAACGGCGATGCTTAGCATCCGCTACACCTTCAACAACAAGGACCAGATCCAACTTGTCTCTAAGGAAGATCTCATGGACGAAAACTCCAACCTCGTCCTTGACGACCTGGATGCCTTGGCCCTGACTTTCGGTGGGCCCCTCGCCCCTTCAGCCTATGCCGGTGGTGAAGGCCCGCACCCGGCCCTGATCGAAACTGAATGGGACCCCTACGCCCGCGATCGCATGGAGGCCGCATGAACGAGCTTCGCATCATCACCCTCGAGGAACTGGTTCGCCACTTTCCAGGCTTTCCCAAAGTCCTGGGCCACCATGCTCGCGCCTCGGTACCACTGTTTGCTGGGTACCTAAGCAACCGCACGCCCTTCTGTGTCGTCGGCCTGATCCCCACCGATGACTCCCACGCTAATCTCTGGGGCTGGAACACACCGCTCGTTGCCGAGCATTCCTACATCTACGCCCGCTGGTCTCGTCAGTTCATGCGCGAAGCCCTCGCCATCTACCCCACCATCACCGGTTTCGCCACACCCAACAAACGCAAATGGATCGAATCCATCGGCGGCCGCATCGTCGCCACGGCATCGGATATGTTCTACTTCGAGGCAACCCATGCGCATCCCTGATTTCTACTCTGTCATTTGCTGTGATCCGGTGTCCTTGACCGCGATTGGCATGGGTGTCTCCGCCCTCGCTGGCGCTGGTGGCACTGTGGCCTCGCTTATCAACCGGCCCAAGGCGCCGCAAGCCCCGATGACTCCGCCAACACCTGCGCCCTCGCAGCAGCCCCAGGGCTCTCCCAATTCCTCTCAGCCCCAGCAGACCCCGTCCTTTCTTGCCGCCGCCGCCTCGCCTCAGCAAGGCCAAACCATCGGCGGCGGCCAAGGCAAAACCCTCCTCGGCCAGTGAACGCCCCATGCCCATCGTCGTCCCCATCCGCCCGGAGACCCAGGCCCAGATGCCTCAGTCCATCCGTCCGCCCGACCCCAACTATCTCCTCATGGCTGCAGCCGCAATGCACCGTGAAGGCCGACTTGTGAAGAAAGAGCCGACCACCGATGGCCCTGTCCAGAAGTAGGTTTTCCCAGAGCGACATTGTCTATCGCCGCTACTCCGAAGGGCGGCTGATGGCGTTGCGCGTCAACCGCTATTCTTGGTGGGTGCATTGGCGCGAGCTTGCGGATTACATCCTGCCAAGGAGATACAAGTGGCTAATCACCCCAAACCAGATGGCGCGTGGCGCCCCGATTAACCAGCATATCCTCGATTCCACTGGGACAATTGCCGCGAGGAACTTAGCATCAGGCTTGGTCAGTGGCAAGTCATCACCGACATCCCCTTGGTTCCGCTTGAAGATTGGTCGTATAGATTCGACCCAAACTGGCCCGGTATCCCTCTGGCTCGCTGAATGCGAACGCTTGATGTATATCATCTTCGCTGAATCCAATTTCTATACCGCCATCGCCGTTTTCTACTTCGACCTCGTCGTTTTCGGCACCGCCGTCGTTCTGGAGTACGAAGACTTCAAAACCGTCATCAACTTTATCAACCCCTGCCTCGGCGAATACTACGTTGACATCGACGGCACCTATCGCCCCTGTGTGTTCTATCGTGAATTCACCATGACCGTATCAGCCCTCGTCTCGGAGTTTGGCTATGCCAACGTCAGCGACCCCATCAAGCAACTCTACGATGACGTCAGTGGCGCAAACCTCACTCGAGAACTCATCGTCGCCCACAGCATTGAGCCCAATACTGATGGCCGCGCTTCGGAATTTGGATTCAATCCTCGATTTGCCTATCGAGAAGCCTATTGGGAATGGGGTGGAAGCACCTCTCCTCAAGGCGGCGCAAGTAGCCCTCCCGGCTTCCTCCGTCGTCGAGGTTACTTTGAAAAGCCCGCAATCATCGGCCGATGGGATCTAGTCTCCAATGATCCCTACGGCCGTAGCCCAGGAATGGATGCGCTCCCTGATGTCAAACAGATCCAGCTTGAAACCCGTCGCAAGGCCCAAGCCATCGACAAGATGGTCAACCCTCCGTTGGTTGCTGATGTACAGCTTAAGAATCAGCCGGCTAACCTCACGCCCGGTGGTATCACCTACGTTGCCGGTTATGCCGCCGCAGGCAAGCCCGGGTTTGCTTCTGTATATGAGACCAAATTTCCCGTTCAAGAAATCACCCAAGACCTCGTCGAGGTCAAAGCCCGCATAATGCAGGTATTCTTCAATGATGTCCTCAAGGTCGCCTCGCAGTACGAAACTCGGTCCAATGTCACCGCTGTGGAGTGGGATCTTCGCAAGTCCGAAGCTCTTGTCATGCTTGGACCAGTCCTCGAACGTATTGACACAGAAGTCCTCAAGCCTATTATCGAACGCACCTTCGCCATCGCCAATCGAGCTGGCATACTGCCACCCGCCCCGGCGGAGATACAAGGCCAGCTAATGAACATTGAGTTCGTCTCGATGCTCTCCCAGGCCCAACAGGCCGCGGCCTCAGGCGGTATCGAGCGCCTGTTCCAACTTGCAGGAGGCCTCGTCGGTGTTGATCCATCAGTTATGGACAATATCGATGTGGATTATTCCCTTGACAAATTCTCCTCACTCCTTAATAACGATCCTAAGATGATCCGCTCGCCAGAGGCCTTGGCCCAGATTCGTCAGCAGCGCCAACAGCAACAGCAACAGGCGCAACAGGCCGCAATCGCCCAGCAACTTTCGCAGGGGGCGAAGAATTTGTCGCAGGCAAACATCAGCCCAGATAACGCCCTTGGTCAGATGGTCGGTGCACAAGGCGGCGGAGGGGCGGCCCAGTGACCTACGACGCCTCGAACCGCAAAGACATTCGCCGGGCCGAGAAGGCAGCCAAGGTTGCCGAAGATCTGCGGCTTGCCTATCTCAAAGCTGCCATGACCACATCTCAAGGCCGCCAGTGGTTCCACGACCTCCTGGAGCGCTGCCACATCTTCGCCGACCCCTTCACCGGCGATCCGCTTCGTGAAGCCTATAGCAAAGGTGAACGTAACATTGGGCTGTTCATCTACGCTGACATTGTCACCCACTGTCCCAATGACTTCATAACCATGATGCAGGAAGCCCATGGCCGACGAACCCTTGACACAATCCGCAACGCCCCCGGTGCAGACGCCCCTGCCGAACGATCCGCAAGCGCGGACCCCGGATGGGACGTTGAAGGACGCATCAGCACCGAGTTCGACCCCTACGCAGAACCAGACGGAGCCGAAAGCTGATGACACCGACCCAGACCCCGAGTCAACAGCCCGCGCTCCTGAGACCTATGCGGACTTCAAGGTCCCTGACGGCCAGTCCATCGACAAAGCCCTCCTTGACCGAGCTACTCCCATCTTCCGAGAACTTGACCTCGATCAGGCTCAGGCCCAGAAGCTCATCGACGTCGTCGCTGGACACTCCCAGTCCGCCGCAGACCTCGCCGTGAAAGCTGTTGAAGACATGCGCAAGGGCTGGCAGGGCGAAGTCACGAAGGAATTCGGCGGTAAGCTCGACACGCTCAAAGCCGACGTAGGCCGGATGTACGATACCATCTTCGCTGGCGACACCAAAGGCCGCGAAGCCTTCATCGACGCCATGAACCTGACCGGCGCTGGAGACCACCCCGCAATCGTCCGCACCATGTGGAAGCTCTCCGAAGGCTTCCGTGAAGGCCAGCATGTCTCCGGCTCCGGCCCCAGCAAACATGGCCAGGCCCAACCAGATTCGCCTTCACGGCCCTCGGCTGCGCAGGCGATGTACCCGAATCTGCCGTCCGCGGCAGCGTAACCAGCACCAACCGAGCCCCGTTGTGGGATGAACAGCAAGTGCTCAGATCGGAACGTGCGACGACCCTAACCTCAACAAGGAAACCTGAAAAATGGCATCTCCGCAAATCGGGTCAGTCGCTCTGACCTATGCCGACTGGGCCAAGCGCCTTGACGACGGCTATCGTATCGCTAGAATCATCGAACTGCTCTCGCAGACCAACGAGGTCCTCGATGACATGCTTGTTGTCGAGGGCAATCTCCCCACCGGCCACAAAACCACGGTCCGCACCGGCCTCCCGCAGGCTACGTGGCGCTTGCTCAACACCGGTGTCCCGAACGCCAAGTCGACCACGGCGCAGATTGTCGACACCTGCGGCAACCTCGAGACCTACGCGGTTATTGACAAGGACATCGCTGATCTCAACGGCAACACTGCTGAGTTTCGGCTCTCGGAAGTCAAGGCCTTCCTCGAAGGCATGTCCCAGCAGGTGGCGTCGACCTTGGTCTACGGCAATCAGCACGTGAACCCAGAGCGCTTCACAGGCTGGGCGCCGAGGTATTCGACCCTCAACACCGCCAATTCTCAGACTGCCAACAACGTCCTCGATGGCGGTGGGCGCAGCAACACCAACACCTCCATCTGGCTCCACACGTGGGGCGACGACACGGCCCACGCCACGTTCCCGAAGGAAAAGATCACCGGCCTCCAGCACCGTGACATGGGTGAATGGCCGGTGCTGGACTCGGCAGGCAACACCTATCAAGCCTACCGAGACCACTTCAAGTGGGAGATCGGCTACGTTCTTCGCGACTGGCGTTACGTCGCCCGTATCGCGAACATCGACGTGGCGCTGCTCACTGGCGTCAGCGCCGCGAACCTGATTAACCTGATCGTCCGCGCGCTCTATCGCCTACCGACCGCACCGGCCAATGCCATGGCGATCCAGACTTCCGATACCCCGGAAGTCCGCGCCAACATGGGTAGGGTGGTGCTCTACTGCAACCGTGTCGTCCGCACTTACCTCGACCTCCAGGCGATGAACAAGACCAACGTCCTGCTTCGCCTCGAAGAATTCAACGGCATGGTCGTCACGACCTTCCGCGGAATTCCGGTCCGCACGGTGGACGCGATCCTCAACAATGAAGCACAGGTGGTGTAACCATGATTCTCGACGGACTCCTCACCTTCACCGGCACGGGCATGGGCGCCACTGGCACAATCGCCAATGGCCAATGGACCGATGCCCCCACCACCGGCACCCAAGACTCATCCAACATCATCGATCTTGGGCTCGCTGGTATCCCCACTTCCGCCAACGGCGGCGGCGCTCGTGACATGGGCATCGGCGATGATCCGGCGCTTAAGCTCTCGGCAATTGTCACCACGGCGTTTGTCGGCGGCACAAGCTTGCTCCTAGAGCTCCAGGGCGCCCCCGACAACGGTTCCGGCGCCCCCGGCTCCTACACCGTAATGTGGCAGTCGCCTGCGGCTGTGGCGGAAGCGGCCCTGACGCAGGGTGCGCAGCTTGCCAACATTGACGTCCCGCGTGTGATCTGGGAGCAGGTTCTGCCGCGCTTCCTCAAGCTGACCTTTGTTTCCGTCGGCACCCACACCGGTGGCGCGGTGGAAGCGCAGATCGTCATCGACCGCGACGACCAGATCATCGGCACGAGCGGCGCTATGTCCGGCTATCAACAGGGCGTCAACGTCCCCAACTAACGGAGAAATGCAGTGAAGAACCTCGTCCTCTTCGCTGCGCTGGCTGGGCTGGGGTGGTGCGCCGCCCCAGCCGCTCAGGCGCAGACCCCCACCAACTGTGGCGTGAACTACAACCCGGTCGTCGGCGTGAATTGCGCCAATGTCCGCAAGACCACGTACGTCGGCCAGATCCTCGGCCTTGTCCCGGTCACCGGCGCTACCGATGTTTGGTGCGTCAATGGCTCCTCCAGCAGAAATATCATCGTCCGTGAGGCGTTTCTCTCAGGCACCGCCACGGCGGCAACGCTTGTGCCAGTCTCGCTGATCCGGCGCAATACGCTGGACACCGGCGGCACCAGCACCGTCCCGAACATCGCGCCGATGGCGGCAGGTAATCCCACTGCCACGGCAACGGCGATCCAATACACCGCCAATCCAACCATCACCGATACCACCTCCCACCAAACAATGCGTGCCGCCAGCATGCTTCTCGGCACTGCTGCAGTGCCGAATTTGCCGGTGGAATTCAAGATGGGCACTGCGGTCGATGCCTATGACCAAAGCGCCCAAATCGTCGCCGGCGCTACCACGCAGCAGATCTGCCTGAACCTTGGCGCAGCTGCTCTCGCCGGTGGGCAGTCCCTCTATGGCTTCGTCGAATGGACCGAGGAGTAACCAATGGCCCGCTGGAAACTTATGACCTCGCACTATCTCAACTGTCGAGATACTGAGTGGGAATACAAGGAAGTCGACCGCAACACCGGCCGCGAGAAGCGCAAATCTATCCCGGTTCCGCGCTACCTAGACATCAGCGACTCTAGTGATTGGACCAACTCCTGGGGCAACAAAGACAACGCCACCGGTGAGATCATCGTCTGCCACGAAGGCAAGGGCGAACCCCGCGACATCACCTTCTACGGTGACCCCACCCCGGACATGCAGCCGGCCGATGACGAAGCCAAGGCCATCTCCGCCAGCTTCGCCGATGCATGGCGCTACAAACCCGACACCGCTGAGGTCGGCTATTCGCAATCGCTCATCGATCGCTTCGAAGCCGAGAAGGCCGAGGTCGAATCCAAGCCTCAGCAGATCGAGATCCCGGGGCTTGGTGATCTTGTCGCGGCCATGGCCGCCTCACAGCAGCAAACTGCGGCTATCCTCGCCCAGCTTGCCGCCAAACCAGCGCGAGGCCTGTGATGGCCAATACCAAGAAAACAGGCTCGTTCCACGACAAGTCCAACGCCCTGGGCCACGGCGGCCGTGCCGCCCAGCTTAAAGCTAAGGGCGTCCCGGGCGGTGTCATCGGCACGATCGCTCGCCGTAAGGGCGCTGCTCCGGGCCAGAAGAACTATCACGGCAAGAAAGGCTGATCCACCATGCCCTCCGCCTTCGACGTAGCACCAACCGGCCCGACTTCGGGCGGCAAGTGGTATGCTTACAACAATCTCGGCACTGCGCCGGAGGTGGTGGCGCCAGCCAATTCGCAGCGGATCAGCATCACTTTCCACAATCCCGGAGCCGTGGATGTGTTCATCGCGCCGCAATTCGTTGTGAACACCGGCACCAACGTTCCACTTTCGCCGACGCTTTCCGCCCTCGGCGGCTGTTATCGCATCTACGGCAATGGCGGGTCCTTGACCCTCGGCGGCGAATGTCAGGGCCAGTGGCAAGCCTTCGCCAGCACCGGCTCCAACAACCCTCTTACGGTGATCGATTCCAATGTTGGCTAAGCTCCTTGCGCCACTGGCGCTGCTTCTTGCGCTTTGCGTTCCGGCCCATGCCCAGAATACCACCTGCGCCACGCGGTCGCCGGGCGATAAGTCTAACGCCTGCGCCAGCACGGCCTTTGTCAACACTCCCGCAACTGGCGGCAGCTTCCTTCCTAACCAGCCTGTGATTGGCGGACCCAGCGGCGGCCTTGCCCAGGGTACCCGCAGCGGGAATTCTACTGCATTTCCCACCGTGGACGGCACTCCGGTCAATGGTCAATGCGCTGTCTTTGATTCATTTGGAGGTTTGAACTCTGTCGCGTGTTCGCCCTCTGGCTCCGGGACTGTTGGAGCTGGTCTTACCAACCAGCTTGCTATCTACCCTGCCAACGGTACCAGCGTAGTCGGCACAAGCACGATCCCCGGCGTGACCTCGATCCCCAGCCAGGAAATCTCGGTGCTACAGTTCGGTGCAGTCGGCGACTCCAACGGCACTCACGGCAACGGTACTGACGACACTACAGCCTTCAACAACGCCCTTGCCTCCGCCACTCCTGTTTCGATCTATGTCCCCTGCGGAACCTATCGCATCACCAGCCAGATCGGCTCCAGTGTTACCAGCGGCCAATACCGTCTCCATGGTGCAGGGCAATGTTCGAAGATCTATGCTGACTTTGCCGCGGCCAACTCCGCAGTACTATTCCACACTTCCACAGGCTGCACCAATTGCCTTGAGATCGATCATCTAAACTTCATCACTCCGAACATCAACGCTGTTGGTATGATCGCCATTCAGCTCTTTGGTAACTTCAACGCCCGCATCCACAACAACTATTTCGCCGGATACGACGAAGTCCTCTACCTTGAACAATCCTACGCCCCGCAGTTCATCGACAATTGGGCCAACGCCATCCGCGGATCCCTGATTGCCACCCCTGGCGGAACCGATGTATCCCTCAATAACGCCCAGATCCGCGGCAATGCAATCTTCAACAGCGGAATCGTGGACTCCTCGGCATCTCTAGTGTTAAACTGTGGTGGCCATCTCCACGGCCAACTCTCGGTTGTCGGCAATGACATTGAACTCGGCTACGCAGGGGTGCTGTTTAATTCCTGCAATGCCATTGATTTCGGCGATAATTATATCGAAAATATGACAACATCTGATTTCAACTTTGCTGGAATTAATAGCAGCGTCCATATCCACGACAACTGGTTTGGGACTGCAGCAGCCACAACCATCGGCCCTATCACCCGCGGCACATTTGAGGGAAATGAAATCTATGGCTGGGCGCTGACGTGGGGCTCACAGGTTTTGGGGATGCAAGTCAAACCCACCAATATCCTAGTCACTGGTAGCGGCGCCTCTATGGCATTGTCTTCAACAGTGCCAACTCTCTCCACCTGTGGCGGTGGTACACCAGCAATAGGCTCTGGTAGCAATCGGGAAGCTGGTGAGGTTTTCGAGGGTACCTCCACAACCACCTGCACGCTGTCCTTTGAACTACCTTATCTTCTCCAGCCTTATTGCGTCGTCAGTGGTGGCGGCGCCAGTCCGATCCAGATGACCGCTATCAGCGTGAACGGGCTTACGGTACAACACGCCAGCGGATCGGGGCTCTCTTGGTTCTATCATTGCACAGGCCAGATACAGTAATCGGAGATCTTCGATGTCTGTACAGAACGAGTTTGCATATGCCAGATCCCAGGGATGGCTTGAAGCGTTCGCCGGCGCCGGAGCTCGATATGGCTTTACCCCAGCCCTGCTCATGGCCATTGCCTCCCGCGAGACCAATATGCGTAATATCATCGGCGATCGCGGGCACGGGTACGGTCTGATGCAGATCGACGCCGGCACAGATCCGGAATTCTGCCACAGTGGCCAATGGCGGAATGCAGCTCTGGGCATCTCCCGTGGCGCGAATATCCTTGCCCAGAAGCGGGACCAGATTGAGCATCTTGTCGGGCGCTCGTGTCTTGTAGGCGGATATCATTTCATCGGCAAAGCTGGAGCGCCTATCGCCGTTACCATCGCCGCCTACAACTGCGGTCTCTGGGCCTACTACAACTTCTCCTGTGGGCGCAACCCTGACACCAGCACCACCGGCCACAACTATTCCCGTGATGTCCTCGGCCGCATGGCCCAATTTGCGGAGTTGCTCAAATGAACGCAGATGCAATCGACTCGCTGGTCACCAAAGTCGTGGCGACCCTGCTCGCTGGGTATGCTGGCGATAGCATTGCCTCAGGCACCCAGGTCCAAGCCATTGCCGCTGGGGCAGGTGCTCTTGCCGCAGTTGCCTACGGTGTCTATCGACACTGGAACATGAAGAAGGTTCCGGCAAAATGACCTACTGGCTCTGGGGCCTGTGGGTCTTCCTGATCGCAGTGAGCTTCGCTGTGCTAGAATCTTTGGCCTTATATCGCGGCCGCCCTACCCTGTCCCGCAGCGTCTGGACTTGGTCGAAGAACTTCCCGCTGCTCCCATTCCTCGCAGGACTGCTTGCCGGTGGTCTTGCGGTCCACTTCTGGTGGATGGGAGCACCTGGATTGAACTGTGGAGGTTAATATGAAACTTGCCATTGCTGCTCTAGTCCTGACCATATCCGTCGGCCCCGCCCTGGCCCAAGCCTCAACTCAGGCCTGGACCATCTCCCTGCCTGACAAGCTCAAACAGGTCCTCATCGCCGATCTGCAGAATGCTGATGCCGACGCCAAGGCTCACAACGACACTCGCCACGAGCCCTGCTACCCGGCGCTGATCAACTTCATCAACTCCGATATCGCCAATCCCCTCCCAAACAAGCCGGGGATTTTCCTCCTGATGCAGAAAGGCTTCGATTTCGCTGGAGCTTCGGGCACACCCTTGGTCCCGACCGAGGTTGCCTCGGCCTGCGGCCCAGTGGCGTTGGATCTCAAGCTCAGCCTCGGCCAGCTTCTCGCCAAGATTGGCTTCGTCGTTTCCCCGATCAAGTTGCCATTCTAATGCCCAGCACCTCGAAGAAACAGGCCCGGACCATGGCTGCGGCAGCCCACAATCCCCGCTTCGCCAAGAAGCTCGGCATCCCGACTAAGGTTGCCAAGGAGTTCAATCGGGCTGATGCCAGAAAGGCCAAGAACAAGTGACCGACGACGTTACCGCAGCCGCCATTGGCGCCCTTTCCCGGGACATGAGGGAGATTCTCCTATCTCTGCGTAAGGTTGTGAACTACATGGAGGAAGCCGAATCGGAAGTTCCGGAGAAAATGCGCCGATTCATCATGTACATGCATGATGTTCACGACGTGTCGTATATGTACGAAGAACGTGGGCTTCCAGTACCTCAACACATCCTCCGCGAGATGGAACGCTGCGATGACCGATATCGGCACCTGCTCGAAGACGGGCTTTCCGACCTCGGTTGGATCGAGCGTGTTCGTGCCGAAATGACCAAACGCACCGGCAATCGCTGGGATCATTCACGGATTTTACCAAAAATGGAGCAGAGCAATGAAACAGGGAACCGGCAACAGCCGAATGGGATCGACGAAGATGGAGCCTCGGCCCAGGGCAATAGCCCCGAAGGTGGCGGGCTCGATCGGGCAGCAGAAGATCGGCCACAGTAACGTGCCGCAGGACGCGACTGGGCGCGGCTACAAGGCGCCGATGGCGTCGTCCTCAACCCACAAGAGCGGATCGCAGGGGAGGCATTGAACATGGATTGGGAGAAGATTGCGATGTTGCTGGACATCATCCACAAGGCCGCGGACGCTGGGCCGCAGTTTGCGTGGTGTGGGGCG
>Ga0134125_10004136_pt1 | contig 16607 bp, 21 predicted proteins | sample KB31751_FD_96464 | JGI IMG/M metagenome (GOLD analysis project Ga0134125, IMG submission 96464) | Terrestrial soil microbial communities with excess Nitrogen fertilizer from Kellogg Biological Station, Michigan, USA - KB3-175-1 | ecosystem: Environmental > Terrestrial > Soil > Unclassified ...
CGCGGCCGTCATGCACAAGGTTGCCCTCCGAGGCCGAGCGCTCGTTGCTCAGCACCACACGGTTATAGGAAAAGAGCATGGCCGTGAGTGCCGCAATCATCGAGTTGATGGCCGTCGAGGGCACGTGGCCATTGAGGTAGCCCGGCTCCTTGCCCAGCCGGATCATCTCCGGGTCGAGGATGCGGGACACGTAGAGCGGCGTTCTTCCGGTCTTGTCGACCGAGCCGAGGATCGGGCCCTTGGGGTTCACTGCGAAGGGCGAATAGTCGATGCCGGCAGCTTCGAGCAACTGCACCGAGACCAGCGAATCCTTGCCGCCGCCGATCGGCAGCAGGACGCGGTCGCGCAGCAGCGGCGAGGGGCGGCCCTTGCGGGTGTCACGGGCGGCTGCGATCTCGATCTTGCCGAAGCGATTGAGATTGTTGCGCGCGTAGAATTCGCCGAGGCCATTGGAATAGACGTCGAGCGCATAGTCCTCGCCGCGCTCTGTCAGCGGAAACTCGACCGCGATGTGGAGCGGCGCCTTGAGCTTGTAGTAGCTGACGCCGAGGGTGACGGCCGTCAGGTCGAGCAGCTTGCCGAAGGCATCGGACGCGGCCACATCGGCATCGCCGCCGGCGGGGAACTGCAGCGTTTCGATGAAACGGAGGCTGCCGAGCGCATAACGGAAGCGCGCGATGCCCGTGGCGGCATCGTAGCTCGGCTTCTCTATGCTGAAGTCTTGCGCCAATGGTGCCCTTTCCACCATGTCATCCCCGCGAAAGCGGGGACCTCAGTCATCTTTGCTCGCTCATTCAACGGGGGTTTCCGCTTGCGCGGGAATGACTCCGTGATGGATTGCCCGCACCGGTCAGTAAATCCGCAGACTCAGCCTCAGGACAATATCGGGGCTGAGGCGCTGAAAGCCAAATTCGCGCATCGAGCAGCTCCAGGCGGTGCCGAGGCGCTCGATCTTGAACAGGTTGTAGCGCGCCGGATCTTCGCCACCGTCTTCCCGCTGCGCGGCCCCTGCAGCCGCGACGCCGATCACCGGGACGTCGCCGGTTTTCCCCGGAATGGCGAAGATCGTCGATTTATGGGTGTGGCCGTGGAGGATCAGCTCGGCGCCATGCTCGGCAACCACCTCGCGGAAGCGCTTCGCTCCGCGCAGGCCGAGCCGAAGGCTCCGGGCCTCCTGGTTGGGCGGATGGTGGATGAGCACGACGCGGAAGTAGCCGGCCTCGCCCATCAGCCTGAGGATGCGTCCGAGCCGGTCGGCCTGGTCCTGCTCGAAGCGGCCGATGGCCATGAAGGGGGGCGAGGGAACGCTCGAGCTGCAGCTGATGATGGCGACGTCGCCGATCCGGCGAACGAACGGGAATGGCGCGGAGTCCATCGTCTCACCCCGCATGTAGCCGTCCCAGCGCTCGGCGTTGAAGGCAAAGGTCTGCTTCACATAGGCATCATGGTTGCCGGGCGAGACGCACACCGATTGCTCCTCACCCACGGTCTGCAGCCAGTTCCAGGCGGTGTTCGCCTCGGCCTCGAGGCCCAGGTTGACGAGGTCGCCGGTAACCGCGACGAAATCGGGCTGCTGCTCCTTCATGTGCTGCACGAGATTGTGCAGGCCGTCGCCCGAGAGTGACGAGCGGCGGCGGAGGCGCCAGTTGATGTAGCCGGTGATGCGCTTGTTCATCAGCTCCGACCAGCGCACCGGCGGCAGTGGCGCCAGGTGGATGTCGGAGATGTGCGCGAGGGTAACCATTGGGCGGCGTATGCCATGGCGAGCCCGGCAAGAAAATGGTCGTTGTTACATGGCGGACATTTTGCACCGGCGCGTGGGCTGCTAGGTCAATATCGAATGAACGAGGACACCAGACTTTCGCCCCTGCAACGCGTCCGGACGCACCTGCACCTGTTCCTGACCGCGGTGCGCAAGCGCCTGACGGTGGGCGTGCGGGCGGTATTGGTCGACGGCGACAAGGTGCTGCTGGTCAAGCATACCTACACGCCAGGCTGGCAGTTCCCCGGCGGCGGTGTCGAGCCCGGCGAAACGGCCGAGGCCGCCGCGGCGCGCGAGGCGCTGGAGGAGACGGGATATCTGGCCGAGGGCCGGCCGCGGCTCGCCGGGTTGTATCTCAATCGCATCGCCGGCGGCAGGCGCGACCACGTGGCGCTCTACGTCTGGCACAGTTTTCGGAAGCAACGGCCGTTCCGGCCCAATCTCGAGATCGCACAATGCCAGTGGTTCGACATGAACGACCTGCCGACGGACGTCGGACAGGGAACGGCGCGGCGGATCCGCGAGATTGTCGAGGGCACGCCGCCCGCCGCCGAGTGGTGAGCTAGAGGAAGTCGAGCTCCGGTCCGACCGGCACGATCTGGGTCGGATTGATCCGGGTATGGCTCCAGTAATAGTGCGTCTTGATGTGGTCGATATGGATGGTGTCGCGCACTCCGGGAGTCGCCACCAATCCCTTCAGGTAGTGCGAAATATTGGGATAATCAGCGAGTTGCCGGATGTTGCACTTGAAGTGCCCGTAGTAGACGGCGTCGAAGCGAACGAGGGTGGTAAAGAGCCGCCAGTCGGCTTCGGTGGGTGCGTCGCCGGCGAGGTAGGCGCTCTCGCTGAGGATGTCCTCGATCCAGTCGAGTGAGGCAAACAGTGCCCGGACGTTGTCCTCATATACCGCCTGCTTGGTGGCAAAACCGGCCTTGTAGACGCCGTTGTTCACGGTGTCGTAGATGGTCGCGTTGAGCTCGTCGATGCGCGTCCGCAGCGGCGCGGGATAGTAGTCGTCGTCGTTGCCGGTGAGCCCGTTGAACGCCGAGTTGAGCATGCGGATGATCTCGCCGCTCTCGTTGCTGACAATGGTCTCTCGCTGCTTGTCCCAGAGCACGGGCACGGTGACGCGGCCAGTGTAGTCGGGCCGGGCCTTCTGGTAGATTTGGTAGAGATGGTCGACGCCGTAGAGGTCGTCTCCCGTCGCCCCCCAGTCCTTGAAGGTCCAACCGGTCTCGTCGGGCATTTTCGGCGATACCACCGAAACCGAAATCAGGTCCTCGAGCCCCTTCAGGGCCCGGAAAATCAGCGTGCGATGGGCCCAGGGGCAGGCATAGGACACATACAGGTGGTAGCGCCCTGGCTCCGCCCTGAACCCGTCCTCGCCGGTCGCACCGGCGCTGCCGTCGGCAGTGATCCAGTTGCGGAAGGCGGACTCGCCACGGATGAACTTTCCGCCGGTCTTGCTGGTGTCGTACCACTCGTTGGTCCAGCTGCCGTCCACCAATCGTCCCACAATCGTCTCCTTTTGGTCCTGCCGGCGCCAGACTTAGGGGCTCGCATCACAATCACCAAGCGTTAACGCCGAGGTCTTGAAATGCGCTGCGATCTCCATGATTTGACGTTTACGCGCTGCCCGGCTGGTGCTAATGCGCAGTTCAGGCGTCAGGAGGCGCCCAGGATGGAGAACGTCGTTCATGTGACCCGACGACCCTAAAGGTCGGGAGCCGGCTGCAAGTCCGGCGCGTTAGTCCTTTTTGCCTGACTTTCAGGGACTTCCACGATGAACGTTCAGTCTGTCTACGAGCCGGCGCCGCCGGCGCCTCCGCAACCTGCTGTGCCCACTTGGCGCTTTGCCACGCCCGACGACGATGCCTTCGTCGAGGATTTGCAGGCGCTGGCTTTCGGCCCCGGACGCTTCGCCCGGACGGCCTTCAGGGTGCGCGAACGCTTCCCGATCGACAAATCCCTTTCCCTCATCGCCGAAGTCGACGGCATGCCCTGCGCGTCGGTGTGGATGACCCCCATCAGCGTGGGCGGTCTCGACGGCTACATGCTCGGCCCCCTGGCGACGCATCCGAACTTTCGCAAACGCGGCATCGGCAAGATGCTGGCCAGGGAAGTGACCCGGCTGGCGCTCGAACGCGGGCAGGGCAGCTTCGTCATCCTCGTGGGCGACCGCGACTACTATTGTCCTCTCGGCTGGCAGCCGACGACCCTGGGGGCGGTGCAGTGGCCCGGCCCCGTCGACCCGTCGCGCGTGCTCGTCTATTCTGACGACAAGACTCTGGCGGCGCGGATCAAAGGCAGGATCGGCGCGTTCGGAGCGAAGAAACACTCGTAGCGCCGTTCGGCGCAAAACGCGCCAGGCGCCTATGGGGATCGTGCACTGTGTCGGCCGCCGATGAACTGATCGAACGAATCAGGCTTCGGCTGCTGCCCGATCCGCAGGCGGCGGAGGAAACCGCGTCCCTCGTTCCCGACTGGATGCCGGAAGGCGGGTTCAGCAGTCCCCGGCGCGATGCGGCGGTGCTGATCGCGCTGGTGCGCCGGGGCGAGGCGCTGAGCGTGCTCTATACCGAGCGCTCGCCCGATCTGCGCTCGCATTCGGGCCAGGTCGCGTTTCCCGGTGGCAAAATCGACCCGACCGACGCAGGGCCGAGTGAAGCGGCGCTGCGCGAGGCGAACGAGGAGGTCGGGCTCGACCCAGCCGATGCGCGGCTCCTCGGCTACATGCCGGCCTATTTCACCGGCTCGAACTACCTGATCACGCCGGTGGTGGCGGAGGTACGGCCGCGGCGGCCGTTCGTCGAAAACCCAGGAGAGGTCAAGACCGTGTTCGAGGTGCCGCTCGACCTGCTGATGCAGGAGCAAAGCTTCGGCACCTTCCACATCGAGGCCCGCGGCCGCGATCATACCACCTGGCAGATCGCGCATGACGGGCCGCTGATCTGGGGTATCACAGCCAACCTGACGCGCAACTTCTACGAGCTGGTCCTGCGCGCGGAGGCGGCGGCATGACCCCCGAAACCGCAATCGCCCGGCTCAAATCCGCCGAATGGCTGCAGCGGCCGGAGACGCAACAGGTGTTCGCGCTCCTCGACGGCCACAGGCGACGGACGAGGGCAGTCGGCGGCATCGTGCGCGACACGCTGCTCGACCGCTGGCGCGAGCGGCCGGAGATCGACTTCGCCACCGAACTGACGCCGGACGAGGTGACGAAGCGGGCGCAGAAGAACCATGTTCCAGTCTATCCGACCGGTATCGAACACGGCACGGTGACGCTCAGGGTCGGGGACCTTGTGGCCGAGGTCACGACTTTGCGCGAGGACGTCGAGACCTACGGACGGCACGCCAGGGTGCGGTTCGGCAAGGATTGGCACCGCGATGCCGGGCGACGTGATTTCACGCTGAATGCCCTCTACGCCGAGGCGGACGGAACGCTGTTCGATCCGCTCGGCGGGATCGATGATTGCCTGTCAGGCGTGGTGCGGTTCATCGGCGACGCGGATCAGCGCATTGCCGAGGACCGGCTGCGGGTTTTCCGGTTTTTCCGCTTTTCGGCGAGCCACGGGCAGGAGCGGTTCGATCCTGCGGGACTGGCGGCCGCCGCACGGGCGCACGACCAACTCGACGAGCTTTCGGCGGAGCGTGTGGGGCAGGAGATGCGGCGCATGCTGGCGCTGCCGAAGGTGGCCCAGACGGTCTCGGTAATGACCGGCGCGCAGATCCTGCATTTCCCGGCGCCGCTCGTGCTGGCGCTCGAGACCTATGAGCGGCATGCGCACAAGGCGACGCTGATGGCCCGGCTCGCGCTTCTCGTCGACGCGCTCGGCGCGGACACGCTGCAGGCGCGCTGGCGGCTGTCGAACGACGATCGCAAGGCGGCCGAGCACACCCTGGCCGCGGCGCGGCTTTGTATCGACTTCCACATCAATGAGGCCGCATATCGGTACCCCGCGACGCTGTCGGATGCGGTGGACGTGGCATCGACCCTCGCCGGATGGACCGAGGCGGGACGAGCGGCGGTGACACAGCGGCTCGAGGGGATCGAGGTGCCAAGATTTCCGCTCGGCGGCAACGACCTGATCCAGCGCGGCATCCAGCCCGGCCCGGCCCTGGGGGCCGAGCTCGAGCGGCTCGAAAAGGAGTGGATCGCCAGCGATTTCCGGCTCGGCCGGATGGACCTGCTGGCGATGGTGCGCCCAGGCTAGCGGGCGGCAGTGCCGGTTACTGCGCCGGCTGCATGTCGTGGATGCGTTCCTTGATGCGAGCGATCATCTCGGGTCGCACCACGGTTTCGCCGTGCACCTCGCGCAGGTGCTCCGCCGCCCGGCGCACGATCTCGGCCTCCTGCTGGGCGCTGGTGTGCCATGGGCAGCCCGGTACGAGGCATTCATATTGTTTCATCGCAACCTCCACTTGCCCTCGATGACTGAACGATAGAGCAAGGACGGAAGTTCCGCGCTATGGCCAACGCACCTCAGGCGGCATCGAGCTCAGGATGGCTTCGATGTTGCCGCCGGTCTTCAGCCCGAAGGTCGTGCCGCGGTCGTAGAGCAGGTTGAACTCGACGTAGCGGCCGCGACGCACCAGCTGCTCGTGGCGATCGGCCTCGCCCCAGGCGTGCAGGTAGTTGCGCCGGACGAGCTGCGGATACACGTCCAGGAAGGCGCGGCCGACGTCCTGGGTGAAGGCGAAGTCGCGGTCCCAGTCGCCCGAGCCCAACTGGTCGTAGAAGATGCCGCCGATGCCGCGCGCCTCGTTGCGATGCTTGAGCCAGAAGTATTCGTCGCACCAGGCTTTGTACCGCGGATAATCGATGCCCGGGTGACGGACGCAGGCAGCCTTCATGGCGGCATGGAAGTCGATGCTGTCGGGGTCGGTCTGGGTGCGGCGGCGGTCGAGCACCGGGGTCAGGTCGGCGCCGCCGCCGAACCAGTATTTGCCGGTGACGATCATTCGCGTGTTCATGTGCGCCGCCGGCACGTGCGGGCTCCAGGGATGGATGATCACCGAAACGCCGGCGCTCCAGAACTCGTCCCCGGCCTCGGTATGCGGCATCTGCCGCGCGAATTCCTCGGTGAAGCGGCCATGCACCACCGAGATATGGACGCCGGCCTTTTCGAACACACGGCCATGCAACAGTCCGATCTCGCCGCCGCCGCCGTCGCTGCGGGTCCATGGCTTGATTTCGAACCGGCCGGGCGGATGGCTGCGGTCGTCGATGCCGCCCTCGGTCTCGATGGCTTCGAGCCGGGCGCACAGATCGTCCCGCACCAGCCGGAACCAGTCGGCGGCCATTTGTTTCTTGAGGTCCATGTCGTCGGGAAGGGTCATGTCAAGCTCGCGAAGGCCTCGGTCTGGCGCATTGCCTCGCCCAGTATCATTGCAGCGGCAACGGCGACGTTGATGGAGCGCAAACTGGGCCGCATCGGAATGCGGACGCGCAGGTCGGCGCCCGCCGCAACCTCGTCCGGCACGCCGGCGCTCTCGCGGCCGAGCATGAGCACGTCGTTGCCGCCGTAGCGGGCAGCATACGCCGAATCGGAGCTCTTGGTGGTGAGCAGCACCAGGCGCCGCGCCGAGTCACGGCGCCAGCGATCGAAGTGGTCATAGCTGTCGTGTTCGACGACCTCCGCGAGGTCGAGATAGTCGAGACCGCCGCGCTTCAGCTCGCGCCGCGAGAAGGGGAAGCCGGTCGGATGGATGATGTGCACGGCAACACCCAGACATGCACCGAGCCGCAGCAGAGTGCCGGTGTTCTGGGCGATGTCGGGCTGGTAGAGGGCGAGTTCGACGGGCACCTCGTTCTCCTCTTTCGCAGGGTGCGGGCAGGCCAGTGGGTATAGTGTCGCAGACCCGTTTTCGCCCCGGTATCCCGGCTGGACAAGCGCAGAGGAGAGTGCAAAAAGACACCCAAATCACGCGCCCCCGAGGCGGGTGAGGGCATTGTCGCGCGCGGTGCGGGGGCTCCGTAAAGTGGCGCGAAATCAGGCAATAGGCGGGGATTTTTCGACCTTGGCGACAGAATCGAATTTGGCGCACGACGAGACCCCCGATCCCGGCAAGCGCGACTTCCTCTATATCGCGACTGCGGCGGTCGGCGTGGTAGCCGTGGGCGGCATCGTTTGGCCGCTCATCAACCAGATGAATCCGGACGCCTCGGTGCTCGCCCTGTCGTCGATCGAATACGACCTCAGCAAGATCGAGACCGGCCAGGCCGTCACCATCAAGTGGCGCGGCATGCCGATCTTCGTGCGCAACCGCCCGCAAAAGGAAATCGACGAGGCGCGCGCGGTGCCGATGGATCAGCTCAAGGATCCGCAGACGGACCAGGATCGCGTCAAGGCCGGCCACGACAACTGGCTGGTGATGATTGCGCTGTGCACGCATCTGGGCTGCATCCCGATCGGCGAGTCGGGCGACTACGGCGGCTGGCTCTGCCCGTGCCACGGATCGCAATACGACACCTCGGGCCGTATCCGCAGGGGCCCTGCGCCCAAGAACCTGGTGATCCCGCCGTACAAGTTCCTGACGGACACCAAGATTCAGATCGGTTGAGGGAAAGCAGCTAGATGTCCGCGCACGAGACCACCAAATACGTTCCCTCCCACCCGGTCGCGAGATGGTTTGAAGACCGACTGCCGCTCCTCGGCTTTTCCAGGGAGCTGATGGACTACCCGACGCCGAAGAACCTCAACTACTGGTGGACGTTCGGCGGCATCCTCGCCTTCATGCTCGGCGTGCAGATCGTCACGGGCATCATCCTTGCGATGCACTACACGCCGAACGCTGCGCTGGCTTTCGACTCGGTCGAAATGATCAAGCGCGACGTCAATGGCGGCCGCATCCTGCAGTCGATCCATGCGACCGGCGCGACGATGTTCTTCTTCGCCGTCTACATCCACATCTTCCGCGGCCTCTATTTCGGGTCCTACAAGGCGCCGCGCGAGGTGCTGTGGATCCTGGGCGTCATCATCTACCTGCTGATGATGGCGACCGCGTTCATGGGCTATGTCCTGCCATGGGGCCAGATGAGCTTCTGGGCCGCCTCGGTGATCACCAATATCTTCTCGGCGATCCCGATCGTGGGCGACCCGATCCTGCAGTTGCTGCGCGGCGGCTTCTCGGTCGACAACCCGACACTCAACCGCTTCTTCTCGCTGCACTACCTGCTGCCGTTCATCATCGCGGCGGTGGTCGTGCTGCACATCTGGGCGCTGCACGTACCGGGGAACAACAACCCGATCGGCGTCGAGGTGAAGGACAAGCGCGACACCGTGGCCTTCCATCCGTTCTACACGATGAAGGATCTGTTCGCGATCGTGGTGTTCTGCATCCCGTTCGCCTGGCTGGTGTTCTTTGCGCCGAACATCCTGCTCAGCGCCGACAACCACATCATGGCCAACCCGCTGGTGACGCCGCCGCACATCGTGCCGGAGTGGTACTTCCTGCCGTTCTACGCGATCCTGCGCGCCTTCGACTTCAACTTCATCCTCGACAGCAAGCTGCTGGGCGTCATCTTCTTCGGCGGCTCCATCCTGATCCTGTTTTTCGTGCCGTGGCTCGATACGAGCAAGGTCCGCTCGGGCAACTATCGTCCGGCGTTCCGCTGGTTCTACTGGCTGTTCGTCATCAACTTCCTGGCGCTGATGTGGTACGGGTCGCAGGAGCCGGCGACGCCGGTGATCGGCCCCTTCACCGTCGCCGACACCAGCAAGCTCTCGGTGCTCTACTACTTCGCGTACTTCCTCGTGATCCTGCCGCTGCTCGGCCGGTTCGAGAAGCCGCGGCCGCTGCCCAACTCGATCTCGGAAGCAGTACTGACCCAGCCTCGCGCTGTGAGCGGTGCCGATCCTGCCATGCCGACCGCCCACTGACCCCGGACCCACACAGAATGATCAACGCAAAGACCATTTTCGTGGCTGGCCTGATGGGGCTCAGCCTGATGTCGACCTCGGCCCTGGCGCAGGACGCATCGTCTTCGGCGGCGTCCACGGCGGCGCCGGCATCATCCGCCGCCGCACCGGCCACCTCGTCGGCTTCGGCAACGCCGGCGGTGGCGGAGGGCGATACGGTCGTCAAGCAGCACTGGAGCTTCGCCGGACCGTTCGGCACCTTCGACAAGAATCAGCTGCAGCGTGGCTTCCAGGTGTTCAAGGAGGTCTGCTCGACCTGCCACTCGGCGCACCTGCTGGCGTTCCGCAATCTCTCCGAGCCCGGCGGGCCGGAGTTCACCGAAGCGCAGGTGAAGGCGCTCGCCGCCTCGTACACCATCAACGATCCCGATGCCGACGGCGGCAAGCGTCCGGGGCTGCCGTCCGACACCTGGCCCGGTCCGGACCAGACCCCGGCCGACCTCAAGGCGGCCTTCGGCATCGTCCCGCCGGACATGTCGGTGCTGGCCAAGGCGCGCAGTACTGAAGACCGATTCCCGAATTGGATCTTCAACTACTTCACCACCTATTCGGAAGGCGGCCCGGATTACATCCACGCGCTGCTCACCGGCTATGAGGACCCCCCGGCGGACTTCAAGCTGCCCGACGGCAAGTTCTACAACCGCATCTTCCCCGCCCATGCGATCGGCATGCCGCCGCCGCTGACCGATGGCGCGGTGCAGTACGCGCCGGGCCCCGATGGCTCGACCGTGCCGCTCACCGTCGACCAGTATGCCAAGGATGTCGCGGCGTACCTCATGTGGCTGTCCGAGCCGCACCTGGACCAGACTAAGTCGGCGGGCTTCCGGGTGATGGCCTTCCTGCTGCTGTTCGCCGTCCTGATGTGGATGGTCAAGCAGCGGCTGTGGCGCAAGGTCCACTGAGACCGCGGGACTTCGAAAGGGCGCCGCTGGCGCCCTTTGCATTTGCGCGCTTGGCGCGGCGCCGGCGCCGGCGCTAGATTGACAGGGAATCGTTCGGGAGGATCGCCATGCCGTTCATCCGCACTGCCGCCGCCGTCGTGGGTGTCGCCATTGCGGCGGCGCGTCATCCGACTGTCCGTGCGGCGGTCCGTGCGGCGCCGCTCCTGATCACGCCGAAGATGCGGGCGGCGGCGACCGAGGCGACCCTCGATACAGCCTTCCGCGCGGGCGTCATTGCCCGCAAGCTCGTCCGCCGGTGACCTCGCTGGGCGAACAGCGAATAGAGAGTAGCGAATAGAACGGAGTCGGATAGACTGTTCACCACGCTACTCGCTACTCGCTGCTGGCCCATGCTCGATCTCAAATCGTTGATCCGATCCATCCCGGACTATCCCAAGCCCGGCATCCTGTTTCGTGACATCACCACGCTCATCGAGCACCCGCAGGGCTTCAAGGAGAGCGTCGAGCGGCTCGCCGATGCGCACAAGGGGCTGGGCATCACGCACGTCGCCGGCATCGAGGCGCGCGGCTTCATCTTCGGCGCCGGTGTCGCCATCGAAATGGGCGTGGGGTTCGTGCCGATCCGCAAGCGGGGCAAGCTGCCGGGGGCGACGATCGGACAGAACTACACGCTCGAATATGGCGTCGATACCATCGAGATCCACGCCGACGTGCTGAGCAACGTCCACAAGGTGCTGCTGATCGACGACCTCATCGCGACGGGGGGAACGGCGCTCGCCGCGGTCGGATTGCTGCGGCGCACTGGTGCGGTGGTCGAGAACGCCGGGTTCGTCATCGACCTGTTCGACCTCGGCGGGGCCGATCGGCTGCGCGAGATGGGTGTCAGGATCGAAAGCCTGGTGCCGTTCGAGGGGCACTAGCTCAGGCGCAGCGCGATCACGCCGGCGGCGATGATCACCGCGGCGGCGATGCGCAGCGCAGTGACTTTCTCCTTGAGCACGAAGACGGCGATGAGCGTGCCGAAGACGATCGAGGTTTCGCGTAGGGCGGCCACCAGCGGGATCGGCGCCTCGGTCATGGCGAAGAGCACGAGGCCGTACGAGCCGAGCGTGCCGATCCCGCCCACCAGGCCATACACCCAGTTGCGACGCGCGTAGGCGACGATCTGCGGCCGGCGCAACAGCGCCCAGGCGACCAGCGGAGCCCCGGTTAGAACGAAAATCCACATCGTATAGGCGATGGGTGAGCCGGCGACGCGCACGCCCAGCCCGTCGGTCAGCGTGTAGCTGGCGATCACCAGCGCATTGAGCAGGGCGAATCCAAGCCCCTTGCGGTCGCCATGGTGGCCGCGCAGGCCCAGCAGCATGGTGAGGATGCCGGCTGAGATCAGCGCGACGCCCGTCCATTGCAGCACACCGAGGGTGGTGCCCAATAGGGACGCGGAGACGACCGCCACCAGTAGTGGCGGGATACCGCGCATCAGCGGGTAGGCGTGACTCATGTCGGCGTGGCGGTAGGCGAAGGCGATCAGCGCGTAGTAGATGATCTCGAGTACGCCCGAGATGCAGAGATAGAGCCAGGCGGGTGCGGCGACCGGCGTCAGGAACGGCAGCATCACGGCGCCGATCAGCCCGCCGAAACCCGCGACGAGGATGGTCGTGAGCAGCGTGTCGCTGGCGCCTTTGACGACGGCGTTCCACAGGGCATGCAGCGCCGCGGCGGCCAGGACGATGCCGAAGATGGTGAGCGACAAGGAAGGGGCGGATCCAGGCGGGATGTCGCCTGCAGCATTAAACCTAGCGCGGAGTGCAGGCCAGTACGGGCTTGTCGGATGTGTAGAGCGTCAACAGGTCATTGCCGGCCTGGTCCACGGTGACGAGGCCGTAGGTGATGCCGACGGTCGTCAGGTTGCCGTTGAGGAACTTGAGGCCGTCCGAGCCCATCTGCGCGTCGCCCGTGCCCGAGGCGCTCGAGCCGAACGTCGCCGACGCATAGCCGTAGGAGCCCTGGAAAACGGTGAGGAGGCCCGCCTTGGAGTTGTCGACCAGCGCGATACAGCCCCAGTTGCCTTCGGCCGGACTGACCGTCACCGGCTGCGAAGCCTGCGATGGCGGCGCTACCGTATCGTCCTGCGCCGGCGCCGGAGCGGTGAGCAGGAGGAGGGCCATCAGGGACGGAGCGGCGGCGTGGATCGGGCGCATGAGGTTATCCGTTGCGAGGCAGCAACTTCCCCAAAACCGGGAGTCGCGTCAACGCCATCAGCAGACGCATGCTTAGCGGCATTTTGTAGTCGCGGAGCTTGGAGAAACCCACCAATTCGGCGTGATAGACGAGCTCGCCGCGCTGGTTGGTGGCCTCCAGCGTGTTGAACAGCAGGCCCCAGCCGGGAATCGAGTTCGACGGCCGCTTGCTGGTCACCACCAGCGTGTAGGTCACGCGGTCGCCGGGGCGCACCGGCACCTTGAACTCCATCTTGTTGACGCCGGGGGAGGGGCCCGAAACGCCGGGCTCCTCACCCAGTCCACGCAGGCGCTCCTCTTCGGCGAACAGCGCATCGACCATGTGCCGGTGGCCGACCGTCACCGTATGCCAGCCGGAGGCGACGAGCCCGCCGAAATGACTGTGTGTGGCGGCCTCAGGGTCCACGTGGAAATATTGCGGATCGTACATCCGGCCGAAGCGGATGATTTCCTCTTCGGTGAAGTCGTGGCTGCCGAGCGGGAACACCTCGTCGATGACGATGTCTTCGAACCAGCGGGTCATGCACGCCTCATGGGTTCTCGCCCTCGATCAGCGGTACGGACGGATCGCGCAACTCGATGAGATTGGCGAGCCGCATGCTCATCACCGGCTCGCTCCTCTGGTTGCGGACGTCGAAATCCAGCGTGACGATGCCGCGTTCGGGGTGGTGGCGCGAGCGGCGCAGGCCGGCGATCGTTGCGGTGCCGCCGATGGTGTCCCCCACCATCACCGGCTTTTTCCACTTGAGGTCGGAAAAGCCGAGGCCACCCATCGAGGCGATGGTGTTGAGGAAGCTGTCGCCGAGCATCCTGAGGCTCAGCGCCGCCGTCTGCCAGCCCGAGGAGGCGAGGCCGCCCAGCAGCGAAGCTTTGGCGGCCGCTTCGTCGAGATGGAACGGGAACGGATCGAACTCGCGCGCGAAGGAGACGATCATCTCCTTGCTCACGGTGGTCGTGCCGATATCGATCACCTCGCCGACGGCAAGGTCTTCGTAATGCCGGCGGTTCTGCGTAACCGGGTTCATCGCGCATTGACGTATACGTCAACGTGCGTCCTGGCGGCAAGCGCGAAGCAGAGGGCGGCGAGCGTCCTCTTTCCTCCGGCGGCCTAGTGTCCGAGTTCGAGCACCGTACTGCCCGATACAGGGTCGGTGACGCCGAGGCCGTTGCCGAGGTCCTCGAGCAGCTCGCGGACGTCGTCGAGAGCACCGATCATCTGGGGCCGGGCTGCGACGATGTCCTCGAACTTGTCCCACTTTCCGATGAAGCAGTAGGTCAGATCGCCGGTCTTGATCAGCGCGAGATCGCGGACGCCCTTGACGTCGTTCATGGAGTCGCGCTGCCGTTTGATGAATTCGCTGTCCATTCCAGGCTTTACCCGGAAACGCACTACATTGTAGGCCGTCATTCCAGTCTCCCTGGGGAAAGTTACCCTCACGCGAGACAGGTTAGACCCGCCTATACCGGCGGGGCAACAGGGCGCGGCAGCGCCTCAGGTGTTGAACTTGAACAGCATGACGTCGCCGTCCTTGACGACGTACTCCTTGCCTTCGTCGCGGGCCTTGCCGGCTTCCTTGGCCGCGACTTCGCCCCCGAGCGCGACGTAGTCGTCGTAGGCGATGGTCTGGGCGCGGATGAAACCGCGTTCGAAGTCGGTGTGGATCACGCCGGCCGCCTGCGGGGCGCGGTCGCCCTTGTGGATGGTCCAGGCCCGCGCCTCTTTCGGGCCGGCGGTGAAATAGGTTTGCAGCCCAAGCAGTTGGTAGGCTTCCCGGATCAATCGATTCAAGCCGGGTTCGTGCAGGCCCAGGGAGTCGAGATATTCGGCCTGCTCCGCGTCGGGCAGTTGGGCCAGTTGACTCTCGATCTCGGCGGAAATGACGATCACCGCGGCATTGTGCTGCTTGGCATAGGCCTCGACCGCTTTGGTCATGGCGTTGCCGGTCGCGGCTGAGGCCTCGTCGACGTTGCACACGTAGAGCGCCGGTTTAGAGGTCAAGAGCTGCAACTCGCGGAACGGCTTCTCCTCGTCGGCGGAGCGCTGCACCAGCCGCGCCGACTTGCCCTCGCGGAGCAGGGCCAGGCTGCGGTCGATCAGGTCGAGCGTGAGCTTGGCCTCCTTGTCGCCCTGCTTGGCTTTCTTTTCGACGCCGGTGCGGCGCTTTTCGAGGCTTTCGAGGTCGGCCAGCATCAGCTCGGTCTCGACCACTTCGGCATCGGCGATCGGGTCGACCTTGTTGGCGACGTGGATGATGTTGCCGTCCTCGAAGCAGCGCAGCACGTAGGCGATGGCATCGCACTCGCGGATGTTGGCGAGGAACTGGTTGCCGAGGCCTTCGCCCTTGCTCGCGCCTTTCACCAACCCGGCAATGTCGACGAAGCTCATGCGGGCCGGGATGATCTGCTGGCTCTTGGCGATGGCTGCGAGTTTGTCGAGGCGTGCATCCGGGACCGCCACCTCGCCGGTGTTCGGTTCGATCGTGCAGAAGGGGAAGTTGGCCGCCTGCGCGTTGGCGGTGCGGGTGAGGGCATTGAACAGCGTCGACTTGCCGACATTGGGCAGGCCGACAATGCCCATTTTGAAGGCCATGTCGGGATCTCGTTTCAGGTGCTGGCGGCAGCAGATGGGTCGGATCGGCGCAACTGTCAATGGTCGCGAAGATCGCGGGGGACCACGCGGGGGCGCGAACAAATTGCCACGATTGCGCCATAGGTTCGCGACGTCGCCGCACGGTCAGGCTCACGGGTTGCGACGCAACCACCATCGAGAACATTGGAGACAATGCAATGACTGAGGGTAAGCTTTCGCGCCGTGATAGCCTCAAGGGCCTCGCGCTCCTGGGCGCCGGCGCGGTGACCGCCACTGCCGTCACCGGCCTGACCGCCGAAGCGGAGGCCGCGCAGGTCCACATGGACATCGCGCTCGGAACGCTCAACACCGCGCTGCACCAGCTGCAGGACGCGATTCCCGACAAGGGGGGCCATCGCGTCAAGGCGATCGCGCTCGTCAGGGAGGCAATCGCCCAGGTCGAGCTTGGCATCAAAGCCGGCCGCTAAAGCGCTTCGGTGCCGGCGCTCGTGCCGGCACCCTTCATTCGGGTTTTTTTCCCAAAACCTTGCGCAACATCGCCGCCATCGGCCCCTCCTCAGGCACATTGGCCTGCAATGGCTTCTGCCGCGCGGCGCGGACGTGGCTCTGCGGCTGCGGCGCCTTCTTGCGTGTCGGGTCCGCCGTGGGCGGGCGCTCGGGCCGCTCGGCCGCGTCGCCCTGTACGGCGATGGCCAGCTTGTTCATCAGGGTATTGTCGTCGCCCTTGACCAGAAGCTCGGCGTTGTCGGCTAGGGTTCCGAGCAGGGGCTCGAGCCAGTCGAGGTCGGCCTTGCTGAAATCGCCCAGCACCCACGGCATCACCCGGTCCTTGTGGCCGGGGTGGCCGATGCCGAGGCGCACCCGCCGGTAGTCGGTGCCGATGCGCGGGTCGATCGAACGCAGGCCGTTGTGGCCACCGTTCCCGCCGCCGCGCTTGATCCGCGCCTTGCCCGGGATGAGGTCGAGCTCGTCGTAGATCACGGTGATGTCGGCTGGCGTCAGCTTGTAGAATTGCGCAACCGCCTCAACGCTTTCGCCCGAGGAGTTCATGAAGGTCTGCGGCTTGAGGATGAGCACGCGCTCGCCGGCGATGCTGCCTTCGCTGAGCAGGCCTTTGAACTTTTCGCGGAAGGGCGGGAAACCGTTGCGCTTGGCGATTTCCTCGACGGCGAGGAAGCCGATGTTGTGCCG
>Ga0134125_10004137_pt1 | contig 16605 bp, 14 predicted proteins | sample KB31751_FD_96464 | JGI IMG/M metagenome (GOLD analysis project Ga0134125, IMG submission 96464) | Terrestrial soil microbial communities with excess Nitrogen fertilizer from Kellogg Biological Station, Michigan, USA - KB3-175-1 | ecosystem: Environmental > Terrestrial > Soil > Unclassified ...
AGGCCTCGATCTTGTGTTGGCAAAGTACGGGGAGGGCAAGAAATGAGATTCCGAATCATCCAGCGCGAGCTGAGGAGCGGAAAGGATAAGAAGGTTGTCCGAACGGTGTGGTGCGTAGACTTCGTGGATGCCGAGGGCAAGCGCCACTTGGAAGCGGTGCGCGATGCGGCGGGCAACTCCACGCGGGAACTCGCGAAGTTGCGCCTCAGGCAACTCGATCAGGAGTGCCATGCGGGCATCTACAGCAAGCAGGCGATGACCTTCGCGGACCGTTGTCATGGGTTCATGGAGCACGCGCGGGTCCGTAAGAACACCGAGCGAGATTACAGGGTCATCATCGACCAGCACCTGTTGCCGTTCTTCGGCGCGAATACCGTGCGGGAGATCGAAGTCGGACGCATTGAGGCGCTGCGCACGCACGGTCGCAAGCTGCGTGATGGCAGCACGAAAGGCCTCCGGCCGGCGACTGTCAACAAGGCGCTTACGCTGCTCGTGATGATCCTCAACCGCGCGGTGAAGCATAAAGTCGTCGCCAGTAACCCGGCGCTGCACGTCGATAAGGTCAAGACGGAGCGTAAGCAGCGCGTGCGCGTGGAGCGCCTGCTCGCGCAGGGCGAGGTACCACTCGTGCTCGCGAACGCGCGCGCGCTACGCGGCACTGCTCTTCGCGCTGGTCTACACCGGCATGCGGATCAGCGAGGCGCTTGCGCTGCGGTGGGGCTGTGTGAACCTCGATGCCGGCGTCATCACCGTCGAGCGGGCGCTCGTGCGCGGTGTCGAAGGTCAGGCGAAGAGCGAGCGAGACCTCACACCGGGATATCGAAGTTCCGGTGGGGCTCGTCAAGGTCCTGCGCGAGCACAAGATGGCGTCACCGTTCAAGGCGGACGGCGAGCTGTGTTTCCCCACGAAGAACGGGCGGGCGGACAACTTGCAGAATGTCATGAAGCGCGGCCTTGCCGTCGCGCTCAAGCGCGCCGGGATCAAGCGCGCAACGTCCCTGCACGATCTCCGCCACGTTACGCGTCCGCGATGCTCACCTCCGGGGTGCCGATCACCAGGGTCAGCGCGCTTCTAGGGCACGCCTCCCCGGCAATCACCCTCGCGGTCTACTCGCACGTGATCCCGAAGTCGAAGGACGACGCCGCGCAGAAGCTCGCCGCGTTCTTCGCGGAGCCGCCGGCGGAGCAGGGGAGCGCGGCTGCGAGCGCGCGTGAGGTGGCGTGATTGGGGTTGCGACAGATATGCGACAGATTCGCCGCGCGAGACGGCCGGCGGTGTGCAAGTGATTGATTTAATTGGTGCCGGGAATAGGATTCGAACCTACGACCCGCGCATTACGAATGCGCTGCTCTACCAGCTGAGCTATCCCGGCGCCGGGGGCGGCGAATTCTATCGGCTGGCGCTGCTGCCGTCATCCGGCGCCCCGAAGGCTGCCTCGGCGATCGTCGCGGCCGATCAGCTCGCCCTCGAGGAGGAGGGGGCCGCGAACCGGGGGCGACCCGCCACGCCGCACGGACTCAGGAGGCCTTCTTACGGAGCCGGATGACCAGATCGATGCCCGCGACCTCCGTCCCGGGCGGGGCAGGGGGCAGGCGGCTGAACTCGACTTCCGGCACGGGCACATCGATCAGGGCGCCGCTCGAGGTGTCGTGGAAGTGATAGTGGGCGTCCACGTTCGAGTCGAACCAGGCGCGGCTGCCGTCGACCGAAAGCAACCGGATCAGGCCGTGAGAGGCGAAGAGATTCAGGGTGTTGTACACCGTGGCCTTCGAGACCCGAGCGCCGCTCGAGCGCAGATTGGCCAGGATCTGCTCCGCCGAGAGATGCTGTGGGGCGCAGAGGAGGAGGGAGGCGATGCGCACCCGCTGGGCGGTCGGGCGGATCCCGCAGTCGGCGAGGCGCTGCTGGCAGCGCGCCGATACGGATGCAGACGCCAGGGCTCCGTTCGAGTCCATAACCGCCATTATACCGGCAAGAGATCGCCGCTCGCCTCGACTTGGCCGTCTTCAGGCCACCGCGGCCTTGAGCACCCGCTGCGGCTGCGCCACGCCGTAGCCCTGGGCGAAGTCGACGCCCAAGCTGGTCAGCATCTGGATGATCTCGGCGTTCTCGGCAAATTCGGCGATGGTCTGCTTGCCGGTGAGGTGGCCGATCTCATTGATGGAGCGGACCATCTCCCGGTCGATCGGGTCGCGCAGGATCTCGCGCACGAAGCTGCCGTCGATCTTGAGGTAGTCGACCGGGAAGTGCTTCAGGTACCCGAACGAGGAGAGGCCGGTGCCGAAGTCATCGAGCGCGAACTTGCAGCCGAGCTCCTTCAGCGACTGGATGAAGCGGTTGGCCTGCGAGAAGCTGGCAACGGCCGCGGTCTCGGTGATCTCGAAGCAGATCTTCGAGCCGTCGAGCCCGCTGCGGTGGAACTGATCGATGACGAACGGCAGGAACTTGTCATCCCCCAGGCTCTGGCCGGAGAGATTGATCGAGCAGAGCGCCAGCTTCTCGCGCTCGTCCGCCTCCGATACCAGCCAGCGGAAGGCGTTCTCGATCACCCACCTATCGATCGCCGGCGTGATGCCATAGCGCTCCGCGGCCGCGATGAAGTCATTCGGAGAAACGATACGGCCGTTCTCATCCTTCAGGCGAAGCAGCAGCTCGTAGTGCGCGCCGAGGTCGACCCGCTGCAAGGGCTGGATGGCCATGCGGTGGATCTCGAAACGGCCTTCCTCCAGTGCGGCGTTGATACGCGCGGCCCACTGCATCTCGCGGCGGCGCCGCATCAGCTCCATGTCGTTCTCAGCGAAGCTGTGAACGCGATTGCGGCCGCCTTCCTTCGCTGCGGCACAGGCGCTGTCTGCAGCCGAAAGAACCGAGGCTACGTCCTCGTTGTCCGCCGTGATCGGGACGACGCCGACGCTCGCGCCCAGGCGGAATACGCGGTCTTCCCAGGTGAAGCGGAAGTTGCGGACGCTCTCGCGCAGCGCCTCGGCCGTTCGCATCGCATCATCGAGCGAGCAGGCCTCGAGGAGGATGCCGAATTCATCGCCGCCCAGGCGTGACAGCGTGTCGCGCCAGCGAACCTTCGATTTCAACAGCGCCCCGACCTGGCCGAGGAGCGCATCGCCTGCGCTGTGTCCACAGGTGTCGTTGACGATCTTGAACTGGTCGATGTCGAGATAGCAGAGCGCGTACGACGCCTCACGCGCTTTCGCGCTCTTCAGCGCCCGCTCGAGCCGGCTCTCGAACTCGCGGCGGTTGACGAGCCCGGTGAGAAGGTCATGGCTCGCATGGTAGGAGAGCCGGCGATTCAGCTCGCGGGCCTCGGTGACGTCGTGGAAGACCAGAACGCCGCCCGAGACTCGGCCGGCGCCATCGCGAATCGGAGCCGCGGTGCTCTCCACGTAAAGCTCATTGCCGTCGCGGCGGATGAGGAGCATCGGGCGGACCGACTTGATGGGCCGGATGCGGCGGATGGAGACGCTGAGAGGATTCTCGAGCGGCTCGCAGGTCTCTTCATGGAAGGCGCGGAAGATCTCTTCCACCGGGCGCCCCATCGCATCCTCGAGCCGCCATCCCGTCAGCGCTTCCGCCACGGGATTGATGTAGTCGATGACGGAATTGGCGTCCGTGGTGACGACGCCGTCGCCGATCGACTGCAGAGTGATCTGCGCGCTTTCCTTCTCGCGGAAGAGCGCTTCCTCGTAGAGCTTTCGCTCCGTGATGTCGAGCTCGACGCCGACGAGGCGCAGCAGCCGCCCATGTTTGTCGACGCGCGCAGTCGCACGGCTGATGACCCAACGCCACTCACCGTTGCGGTGGCGCATGCGGTGAGTGCTCTCGAAGATCGGCGTCTTACCGTCCACGTGCTCGCGGATTGCCGTCTGCACGCGGGCGAGATCGTCAGGATGTACCAGGCTGCTCCAATCGGGCGAGCCGCGCATGTCCTCATCGCCGTAGCCGAGCATGGCCTTCCAGCGGGGGGAGAAGTAGACCTCGTTGCTCTCGACGTCGAAGTCCCAGAGGCCGTCGTTGGCGGAGGCCTGCGAGAGGTTGGTGCGCTCCTCGAGCTTGGCGAGGCGGGCCTCGATGCGAACCCGCTCGAGGCCGGTGGCGAGACTGGTGCCGATGAGCTTCATCAGAAGCTGCAGATTCACGTCCCAGGCACCGCGAGGCAGGGTGTGCGCGAGGCCGAGGTAGCCAGCGGGTTTGCCCTGCACGCGCAAGGCAACCAGCAGCACAGATCCAATGTGCACGTCCGCGAAGCGCTGCGCCTCTGCGGCCTGGTCGCGACGCGGCGCGGCCGTGTCGCGCAGCTCCGAGAGACGAAGATGATCCGTGCGGCCCTTGAGCCACGGAAGGGACTCGAGGCTCGTGCCCTGCAGGCCTTCCGGACGGCACTGAGCAAATGCGCCGCGCGCGAGCGTCACTTCCTCGATGACCGGCTCATCCGGCCGCAGGACGAGCAGGAAGGCACAATCAGTGCCGCTCGCTTCCCGCAGCAGCTCGAGGTTGCGGCGCAGGCAGTCGGCGACGCCTTCCTTGCGCATGTTCTGGAAATCGACCGCGATCTTGGTACAGGCGACGTCGATGCCAATGGCGGGACGCGGCGTCTTGCCGCTCCAGGCGTCTGCCGAAAGGATGTCGGAAGCAGTGAAATCCGCGGGTTTTTCCGGCGGCAGACTCGACATTTTGACGGGTGACCTCTCCCCGACCGTTCGCCGCAGCCTACCCCAGGGTTGCCGCGCTGCAGGTTCCCGCAGCACAACCTGTGGACCGTTTCCGGCTGCTATCTTCTAACGAGTTACGGACGATTCTCGCACACTCACTCAGGAACACAAGCTAACGCGCTGTTCGCTCAGGGTTTCGCGACTTTACAGAATCTGTAGCTGAAATCTCGAGATGTGACGTAATCGGACTTCGGCGCGTTCAGCCCAAGGCCGATCGCGCCACTTCGTAGAGCCGCCCCAGCTCCTCCTCCATCTCTCCCTGAAGCCTTTCGAGAGTCGCGGCGTCCATCGCGCGGGGCACGTAGCGGGGCGGTCCAATGGCAATGGTAATCCGCGAGAAGGGTACCGGTATCACGAACCGGTCCCACTTTATGCGCCAGGCACGCGAGGCGGCATAGGCCATCGGCAGGATCGGCCGGCCGGACATCTGCGCAAGGAGTATCGCGCCGGGCTTGAACTTGAACCGCGGCCCCCTCGGACCATCGGGGGTGATGACCGGTGAGATGTCCTCCTTCACCAGCGCCTGGTAGTAATCGCGCAGAGCACGTGCGCCGGTGTGCGTGGACGAGCCCCGGATGACGTGCGCACCGATCCGGCGGACCATCATGGCGCCGAGCTCTCCATCGACCGATGGACTGATGAGCCAGCCGACCTTCATGCGCGTGCGCTGCTCGAGCAGGAATTTCGCGCAGTAGAGCTGGTGCTGATGCCAGTAACAGGGCACGAGCGAGGGCGCCTGCGCGAGCGCCTGCTCGAGATGCTCCGCGCCCTTGACCTCGATGATGCGGCAGAGCGCCCACCAGAGGCGGATGATCCCGATGCCGAGAGGCACAGCCAGGCGGTAGAGGAGCCGCCGCGCCGGGGTCATGCTGCGGCCGGAGCGCGTGACCTTGCGATAAAAGGTATTTCGCAGGCCGCCGTCCGGCTCGGATGTCACGCTGGAACCGCTCCCATATCGAATCGGCCAATTTACTATAATCGCCGGCTCTCATGAGCACACCCGCAACGACGCAGGCCCAGCCGCCCGAGGCGGCGCCGCAATTCGATATCGGCTCCACGGACGACTCGCTGGAGCGGATGATCGAGCTCTTCGCCCTGCACGGCGATACCTACCGCGTCTACGTGCCGGCGCGGCAGTCCCATACGTACGTCATCCATCATCCCGACGACGTCAAGCGGGTGCTGGTCTCGAATCATCGCAATTATACGAAGGGGATCGGCCTCGACCGCGTGGGGATCCTCCTCGGCAAGGGCCTGATGACGAGCGAAGGGGAGCTCTGGACGCGCCAGCGCTACATGATGCAGCCCTTCTTCCATCGGCGCGTCATCACCCAGTTCGCCGAGGTCATCGGCACGGCGAACTCGCAGCTCCTCACCCGCTGGGAGGAGCTCGCCCGCCGGGGGGAGCCGGTCAACCTCACCGACGAGATGAGCTCGCTCACTCTCGAGATCGTGCTGCGGGCCATCTTCGGGCGCGACCTGGAGCGCATGTCGGCCGAGCTCGGCGGCAACCCCTTCGATGTGGTCACGAAGGAGCAGGGGCGGAATCTGCAGTTTGCCTTCAAGTTCCGCTCGCTCACCAAGCTCGTGGCCGCCCTCCTGGAGCGCCGCCGCCGGGAGAACGAAGAGCACTTCGACTACGTTGCGATGCTCATGGGCGCGCGCGACAAGGACACTGGTCAGCCGATGGCCGAGCGGCAGCTCATCGACGAGGTCTTGACACTCGTGGTGGCCGGTCATGAGACCACCGCCAGCGGTCTCAATTGGACCTGGTATCTGCTGTCACAACATCCCGACGCCGAGGCGCGGCTGCATGCCGAGCTCGATGCTGTTCCGGACGACCCGTCACCGGGCCTGCCGCAGATGGAGCAGCTCGCCTACACCCAGCAGGTGGTCAATGAGGCGTTGCGCCTCTATCCGCCCGGGTGGCTCCTGTCGCGGCGCACGGTGCAGCCGGATGTGCTTTCCGGGTACCAGATCCCGGCCGGCGCCAACGTACTGTTGCCGCTCTATCTGCTGCATCGGCACCCGAGGTACTGGAAAGACCCCGACACCTTTTTCCCGGAGCGCTTCGCGCCCGACCACGATGCCGAGCGCCCTCGCTTTGCCTACATGCCGTTTGCGGCCGGGCCGCGCCACTGCATCGGGGAGACCTTCGCGCTCTACGAGATGCTGATGCACCTGCACCGCATCGCACGGCATTTCCGGCTCGTCCACGTGCCCGACAAGCCCATCGAGCTCGAGGCGCAGATCAACCTTCGGACCCGCTATCCCCTGCACATGAGGCTGGAACGCCGCTGATGTCGAACCCCACGACTCTGACCGAGCTCATCGAGGCCAACCGCAACCATTCCGGGAAGGTCACTTACCTCGAGGGCGAGCACGATGCCCATGACGTCAGCTTCGAGGAGCTGCACGCCCGCGCACTCGGCATCCTTCATCATCTGCAGCGCATCGGTGCCCGCCGCGGCGACAAGCTGATCCTCTTCCTCGGCAGCAACGAGCAGTTCATCGACGCGTTCTGGGCGGCGCTGCTCGGTGGCATCGTGCCGGTGCCCGTCGCGCTCGGCATCAGTGACGAGCATCGGCACAAGCTCCTGCGCATCGCCCGCAAGCTCGGGAAGCCCTTCATCTATACCGAGCGGAGGTCGCTCGACCGGATCGGCGCCTTTGCGAGTGCAGCCGGTGAGTCGGAGGCGTTCGCGGGCCTGCGCTCGCGCGCCTTCCTGGTCGACGATCTCGATGACATCTCGCGTGCCGGGCAGACGCATCAGGCACGGCCGGACGACGTCGCCTTCATCCAATTCTCCTCAGGCTCGACGAGCGAGCCAAAGGGCGTGGTGCTGACACACGGCAACATCGTTGCCAACTGTCGCGGCGTCATCGAAGCTGCGCACTTCTCGCAGGAGGACATCAGTCTCTCCTGGATGCCGCTCACTCACGACATGGGGCTGATCGGCTTTCACCTCATCATGTTCTACGGCCGGATACATGCGCACCTCATGCCGACGGAGCTCTTCATCCGCCGGCCGCTCCTCTGGCTGGCCTTGGCGAGCCGCATCCGCGCGAGCATCCTTTGCTCACCCAACTTCGGCTATAAGCACTACCTCAAGGTGCTCGGCGATCGGCCGATCGAGGGGCTCGACCTCTCGAGCGTCAAGCTCATCTTCAACGGCGCGGAGCCGATCTCGGTCGAGCTCTGCGAGGAGTTCCTCACGCGACTCGAGCCTGCCCGGTTGGCTCGCAATGCGATGTACCCGGTGTACGGACTGGCGGAGGCCTCTCTTGCCGTGAGCTTTCCGCCTCCCGGGGCACCGATGCGCACCATCGCGCTCAACCGCCATCGCCTCGGGGTGGGAAGCCCGGTGGAGCTCATCGACAAGAGCTCGCGCGATGCTGTGCAGCTCATATCCGAGGGCCGCGCGATCCCCTATTGCAGTGTGCGGATCGCCGACGACGAGGACAGGCCGCTGCCCGAGGGGCAGATCGGAAACCTCCACATGCGCGGTGACAACGTTACCCGGGGGTATTTCGAGAGCCCCGAGGTGAACGCCGCGACCTTCACGGCTGACGGCTGGCTGCGCACCGGCGATCTGGCGCTCATCCATCAGGGCGACCTCTACGTCTCCGGACGGGCGAAAGAGATCATCTTCGTCAACGGGCAGAACTACTACCCGCACGATCTCGAGGGGATCGCGCAGCGAATCGCGGGGCTCGAGTTGGGCAAAGTGGTGGCCGCGGGCGTGCGGCCGCCCGGCGAGGAGGTCGAGCAGCTCATGCTCTTCGTTTTGCATCGCGGCTCGATGGAGGATTTCCTGCCGCTTGCCACCCGCGCCGCGCGGCTCATCAACGAACAGACGGGGCTCGAGGTCGCGGAAGTGGTGCCGGTCAAGCGCATCCCGAAGACGACGAGCGGCAAGATTCAGCGCCACCTGCTCGAGCAGAGCTATGTCGATGGTGAGTTCGATGCGGAGCTGAAGGAGCTGGCGGCACTGCAGGAAGCACAGCGTGGTCCCGAGACCGCCTCTCGTAACGAGATCGAGGAGAAGCTGCGGACGATCTGCGATACGGCGCTCGGCGGCAAGCGCGTGGACGTCAACGACAATCTCTTCGAGCTTGGAGCGAGCTCGCTCAAGCTCATCGAGATCCACGAGCAGATCGACCGCCAGTATCCGGGGCAGATCGACCTGACCGAGCTCTTTGACTTCCCCACGATCGCCGAGCTCGCCCGGCATCTCGAGAGCAAGCTGGGCGCACCCGCGCCGGTGTGATGCCGACAGGGCGGGACCGCTTGCGGGTCAGAAATCCAGGCGCATCGACAGGTCGACGGCGCGTACGTTCTTCGTGAGGCTGCCGGATGAGACGAAATCGATGCCGGTCGCGGCTATCGCGCCTACGGTCTCCAGGCTCACGCTGCCTGAAGCCTCGAGCGCGACCCGCCGGCCGAGCGAGCGGTTGAGGGCTACGGCGGCGGCGAGGTCCTCGAGACTGAAGTCATCGAGCAGCACGATGTCAGGTCCGGCGCGCAGCGCCTCTTCCAGCTCCGCCAGCGACTCGACTTCGACCTCCACCTTGACGCCGTTGGCCACACGGCGCGCGGCGCCGATCGCGGAGCTGATGGATCCTGCCGCGGCGATGTGGTTCTCCTTGATGAGCACCATGTCGTAGAGACCCATCCGGTGGTTGCGCCCGCCGCCGCAACGAACGGCGTATTTCTGCGCGCTGCGCAGGCCGGGAATGGTCTTGCGGGTGTCGATAACGGTGCACCCCGTTCCGGCGACTGCGGCAGCGAAGCGGCTGGCCTGGGTGGCCGTGGCCGAGAGGAGCTGCAGGAAGTTGAGCGCCGTCCGTTCCCCGGTGAGGATCGGCCGCGCGCGTCCCTCGATTTCGAAGAGCACGGCCCCGGCACGGACCTGATCGCCATCTGAGAAGTTCCAGGTGAGGCGCACGTCCGGGTCCAGGCGGCGAAACGTCTGCTCGGCCCACGGACGGCCGCAGAGCACGGCATTGTCGCGGGTCACGACCCGGCCGCATACCCGCTGCCTCTCCGGGACCAGCTCCGCCGTCACATCGCCGCTGCCGATGTCCTCCCGCAGGGCGGCCTCCACCTGGTCCGGCAGGTCGGCGGGGGGGATGAGGCCTGGCGCCGGGTCTGGCTCGCTCGTGCTCATGCCTCAAAGGCTAGCATGGGGGCGGGGTTTGAACATTGCCGGGCCGGCCTCATAATGAGCCCGGATGTCCGAAGCACCAGCGCGCCCGGAGTGGGACCGCCCTCGTTCCCCCTGCAACAGGATCTGCTCGCTCGACGAGCGGGGGTACTGCATCGGGTGCCTGCGAACCGCCGATGAGATCGGCCGCTGGACGACGATGAGCGCCGCCGAGCAGTGGCGCGTGGTCGGCGAGCTCAAGAAGCGACGCGAGCTTGCGCAGGGTGGTGGAGTTGCGTGACCGGCGCCGTTGGCGCCGCCATATGTTCGGGGTCGCTCGCTTCGACCCCGTGGCAGTCCGGCCGAAGGCCGTAATGAGGTTGTCAGATGGATGTGGTCGAGAGAATCAAGGCCGAGCTCGGCTCGAGCCCGGTGGTGCTCTTCATGAAGGGCACGCCGGATTTCCCGCAGTGCGGCTTCTCCGCACAGACCGTGGCGGCTCTGCGCGCCGTTGGCGCGGAGTTCAAGCACGTGAACATCTTCGAGGAGCCGGAGCTGCGCGAGGCGCTCAAGCGCTATTCCAACTGGCCGACCTACCCGCAGCTCTACATCAACGGCGAGCTGGTCGGCGGCTGTGACATCGCGCTTCAGATGTATCAGAGCGGCGAGCTGAAGAAGCTGCTTTCCGGAGCGGGCGCGGTCAAGTAGGCGGCGCGTCACTCTCGGCCTCGGCCGTAGGCTCGCTGAGCCAGCCGAGAGCGCGCGCCCGCGCCTCGGCGTCGAGAAAGCTGTCCCGGAAGCGATTGCAGATGAGGCAGAAGAGGTCCGCCGTGCGCTCTGCGTCATACACGGCTGAGTGCGCGGAGCTCGAATCCCACGGCAGTCCTGCAACGGTGACCGCTTTCGCCAGCACGGTCTGGCCGAGTGCCGCGCCGGCGAGCGTGGCGGTATCGAAGCAGGAGAATGGATGGAACGGGTTGCGTTTCACGTCCGTCCGCTTCACCGCCGCATTGAGAAAGCTGATGTCAAAAGCTGCGTTGTGCCCGACGAGAATGGCGCGCCGGCAGTCGTAAGCGCGTACCGCGTGGCGAATCTCACGGAATATGCGCTGCAGGGCATCCCGCTCCGGCAGTGCCGGGCGCAGCGGATGAAACGGGTCGATGCCGGTTATCGAGAGCGAGGCGGGATCCAGCCTGGCGCCCTCGAAGGGCTTGACGTGGAAGCTGTGGGTTGCGCCGCGATTCAACACGCCATCGCCGCCCATGTCGATGAGAACCGCCGCGATCTCGAGCAGAGCATCGGTGTCCGCGTTGAAGCCGCCGCTCTCGATGTCCACCACCACGGGCAGGAAACCGCGGAACCGCCGCGACATGGGCGCCGCGCCGGCAGCCGGTGCGCGGGCAGCGGCCGGCTCCGCCTCGGTGCCCGTGCCGGGAGGCTCACTCACCGTGTTACGAAGCGGTTCTTCCGTCATTGCCCCTCAGCGAGACGCCAGCCGATGTGCTCGCCGGCACGAAGCGGCACCAGTTCGTCGGAACCGAACGGGTAGGAACGCGGCACCGCCCAGGGCGCTTTGATGAGCGTGATGCGGCCGGCGTTGCGGGGGAGGCGGTAGAAATCAGCGCCGTGCTCTGAGGCGAAGCCCTCCAGACGCCCGAGCGCGCCGGCGGCCTCGAACGCTTCTGCATACAGCTCGATTGCGCCATGCGCGGAGAAGATGCCGGCGCAACCACAGGCGGCTTCCTTGGCCCCGCGTGCGTGTGGCGCGCTGTCGGTACCGAGGAAGAAGCGCCGATCCCCGCTCGCCACGGCTGCGAGCAGCGCCTCGCGATCGGGCTGCGATTTCAGCACGGGCAGACAGTAGTGATGCGGCCGGATGCCGCCCGTGAAGAGCGCGTTGCGATTCAAGAGCAAATGGTGCGGCGTGAGGGTCGCTGCAACGCCGCTGCGTGAACCCAGCACGAATTGCACGGCCGCCCGTGTCGTGATGTGCTCGAAGACGATGCGCAGGCGCGGAAATCGTGCCGCGAGGGGTGCGAGCACGGTGTCGATGAAACGCGCTTCCCGCTCGAATACGTCGACCTCGGGGTCGGTGACTTCTCCATGTACCTCGAGGACGACGTCGAGCTCCTCCATCCGGGCGAGCACGCGCTCTATCCTATGGATGTCGGTCACGCCGGCATCCGAATGGGTGGTTGCCCCTGCCGGGTAGAGCTTGAACCCCACGATACAGCCGCTGGCCTTGGCGCGGTCGACCTCCGCCGCTTCGGTTCGATCCGTGAGGTAGAGAGTCATCAGCGGCTCGAATGTCAGTCCGCCGGGGAGGGCATCCAGGATCCGCTGCCGATACGCCTGCGCCTGCTCCGTCGTGATCACCGCAGGCTTTAGATTCGGCATGACGAGCGCGCGCGCGAAGCGAGCAGCCGTGAACGGCAACACCGAGCGCATCGCCTCACCGTCCCGCAGATGCAGGTGCAGGTCATCCGGCCGGCGCAGCGTGATCGTGCTCACTTGCCGCCTTCCAGCCCGTCGAGGATTCGCTGGCGCAGGATCAGCTCGAGCGCGTAGCGAACGCCGAAGCCGGTGACCTCCGTGTTGACATGGCCCAGTCCGCCGGTGCGCGTCGCCGACGACAAGTCGACGTGCGCCCACGGGATGTCCTCGGGAACGAAGCGGCTCAGGAATCGCGCCGCGAGGATGTGATCGCCCTTGCCGTCCGCCGTGCATTGCAGGATGTCGGCGACCTTGCTCTCGAGATCGGAGTCGAAATCGGAATCGAACGGGAAGGTCCAGACTCGCTCGCCGCTCTCGCGGCCGGCCTCGAGGAGCACGCGTGAGAGCGCCGGGCGGTTGGTGAAGACGCCGCTCATCCGCTCGGTCAGCGAATACACACACGCGCCGGTGAGCGTCGCGAAGTCGAGCATCAGGCGCGGCTTGGTGCGTGCCGCAAGCGCCAGGGTATCCGCGAGCACCATGCGGCCCTCGGCGTCGGTGTGAATCACCTGGATGGTGACGCCGTTGGCGGCGCGCACGACCTCCTGTGGACGATAGGCCTGCGGGCCGATGCGGTTCTCGGTGATTGCGAGCCAGGCGTCTGCCGCGATCGGCGCGCGCAGCTGCGCGAGTGCGATGAGCGTCGCGAGCGCCACGGCGCTGCCGCCCATGTCAGTGTGCATGTCGAGCATGGACCGGTGCGGCTTCAGGTTGACACCGCCGGTGTCGAAGAGAATGCCTTTGCCGATGAGCGCGAGGTCCGGCGGGCTGCCGCGGCGGCGGCCCGGGCGATACCTCAGATGCGCGATGCCGGCGACCGGGCTCTCGTTGCCGGCGGCGACCGCCAGGAATGCGTTGGCTCCCGCGCGGCGCAGCGTCGCCTCGCCGAGCCAGGTCATCTCGAGCCCATGGCGGCGGGCGAGTTGGGTCAGCGCCGCGCGGTAGCCGCGGGAATCGAGGATGTTGGGCGGCAGGGCCGTGAGCCAACGGGCGAGGTTGGTGCCTTCGGCGCAGATCGCCGCATACCGCGTGTCGAGCTGTGTATCGCGAGGCAGCTCGATGCGCGTGATGTGTCGCGCCTCCGGCGCGGGGGTCTGGTAGCTCGGCAGCGGGAACGCCTGTGCGAGCGTTGCAGCAAGCAGCGCCTCGAGCGATGCCTGAGCCGCCGCCGGCCCGCCCCCTTGTCCAGGGAAGCCCGCCGTGGCGAGCCCGATCGTCTGCGGAACGCGGCTTGCAGCCTCCTTGATCATCCTCCCAGCGAGCGCGAGCCGCTCGAAGGCGCTCGCCTCCGCGCGCAGGAAGCCGAGTACCGCAAGCGACTGGCGGCGGTTGGCGAGCGAGGTGCTGCGCACCGTGCCCGCGCGTGGCCGCTCGCGCGCGAGCAGATCGCGCCAGCGCCGGCTCTCCGGCAGCCGGGCGCAGCTCCCGGAGCCGGCACCCTCGGGCACGATCACGAGCAGCGCATCGACCTCGCCACCGCGCGAGCGCCCGATCTGCGGGCCATCCGCTGGCGGCAGCAAACTGGAGCTCCCGCGGCTCTTCCTCGCGCTCCGCTCCGGGGCTTGCTTGACCATCGGGAGTGAAACCCGGATCATTGCGCGGCTCATTATTTAGACGACTTTCGCTTGGCTAGGAAGCTGCCGGCGCATCCTACTCCATTAGATCGAATGACCGAACCTCCGAAGCTGGAAGATCTCGACCCCGTTGAAACGCAGGAATGGCTCGAGTCGATCGACTCGGTGCTGAAGACCCACGGTCCGCAGCGTGCGCACTTCCTCCTCGAGCGTCTGATCGATTACACGCGCCGCAGCGGCGCGTATCTACCGTTCAAGGCGAATACCGCCTACGTCAACAGCATTCCCACCGGGCGCGAGCCGCAGTATCCCGGCAACCGCGCGCTCGAGCGGCGGATCGAAGCCTATATCCGCTGGAACGCCATGGCGATGGTGGTGCAGGCCAACCGGATCTCCTCGGAATACGGCGGCCATCTCTCGAGCTACGCCTCCTCGGCGACGCTCTATGAAGTCGGTTTCAACCACTTCTGGCGCGCGCCCTCCGCGGAGCATCCGGGCGATCTCGTTTTCATCCAGGGACATTCCTCGCCGGGCATTTACGCGCGTGCCTACCTCGAAGGCCGCCTGAGTGAGAGTCAGCTCCATCACTTCCGCCAGGAGGCCGGCGGTCCCGGGCAAGGCCTCTCCTCGTACCCACATCCCTGGCTGATGCCGGATTTCTGGCAGTTCCCGACGGTCTCCATGGGCTTGGGTCCCATGATGGCGATCTTCCAGGCGCGCTTCATCCGCTACCTGGAGCACCGCGGACTCGCGAAGCCTTCCGACCGCAAGGTCTGGACGTTCCTCGGCGACGGTGAGATGGACGAGCCGGAGTCGATGGGCGCGCTCACCATGCCGGTGCGTGAGGGCCTCGACAATCTCATCTTCGTAATCAACTGTAACCTGCAGCGCCTCGATGGCCCGGTGCGCGGCAACGGCAAGATCATCCAGGAGCTCGAGGCTGCTTTCCTGGGCGCCGGCTGGAACGTCATCAAGGTACTGTGGGGCTCGCGTTGGGATCCGCTCCTCGCGCGCGACAATCAGGGTCTGCTGCGGCGCGTCATGGAGGAATGCGTCGATGGCGAGTACCAGAACTTCAAGGCAAAGGGCGGGGCCTACACCCGCGAGCACTTCTTCGGGAAGTACCCGGAGCTCAAGGCAATGGTCGCCAACATGTCGGACGAGGAGATCTGGCGGCTCAATCGCGGTGGCCACGATCCGCGCAAGGTGTATGCCGCCTACGCCGCCGCCATGAGTCACAAGGGACAGCCCACCGTCATCCTCGCCAAGACCGTCAAGGGCTTCGGCCTCGGCAAGGGCGGCGAAGGACAGATGGTCGCGCACCAGCAGAAGAAGCTGTCGGAAGACGATCTGCGTGCCTTCCGCGACCGCTTCCACATCCCGGTCCCGGACGAGGAGATCGCCAAGCTCCCCTTCCGCCAGCCGGCGGCGGACTCCGACGAAGGTCGCTATCTGCACGAGCGCCGCAAGGCGCTCGGCGGCTATCTGCCGGCGCGCCGCAAGCAGGCGCCGCCGCTCACCGTCCCGCCGCTCGAGGCGTTCTCGGCGGTGCTCGAGGGTACGGGCGAGCGCGAGATCTCGACGACCATGGCCTTCGTCCGCGTGTTGACGACGCTTCTCAAGGACAAGGCGATAGGCAAGTTCATCGTGCCCATCGTGCCGGATGAGGCCCGCACCTTCGGCATGGAAGGGCTCTTCCGCCAGATCGGCATCTACTCATCCGTCGGTCAGCTCTACACGCCGCAGGATGCCGAGACTCTGATGTCCTATCGCGAGGACAAGAAGGGTCAGATGATCGAGGAGGGCATCAACGAGGCGGGCTCGCTCTGCTCGTGGATCGCCGCTGCGACCGCTTACAGCAACCATGCCACGAGCATGGTGCCGTTCTACATCTTCTACTCGATGTTCGGGTTCCAGCGGGTAGGCGATTTCATCTGGGCCGCGGGCGACATCCAGGCGCGCGGCTTTCTGCTCGGCGCCACCGCCGGCCGCACGACCCTCGCCGGTGAGGGGCTGCAGCACCAGGACGGACACAGCCAACTCGTCGCGACCACCGTACCGAACTGCGTGGCCTACGATCCGGCCTACGCTTATGAGCTCGCCGTCATCATTCACGATGGCATGCGACGGATGTACGTGGAGCAGGAGAGCATTTTCTACTACATCACCGTCATGAACGAGAACTACCCGCAGCCGGCGCTGCCGAAGGGGAGCGAAGCGGGAATCCTCAAGGGCGCGTACCTTCTGCGCGCCGGCGGCAAAGGGAAACTGCGCACCACGCTCCTCGGCTCGGGGACCATCCTGCGGGAGTGCCTCGAGGCGGCGAAGATCCTCGAGGCCGACTACGGCGTACGCGCCGACGTCTTCTCCGTGACGAGCTTCAGCGAGCTGCGCCGCGAGGCGCTCGAGTGCGAGCGTTGGAACCTGTTGCACGCCGGTGAGGCGGCGCGCGCCCCCTATGTGCAGCAATGCCTCAAGGAGGCCCAGGGGCCGTTCATCGCCGCGACCGACTATCTGCGTACCGTGCCCGACCAGATCCGTCAGTGGGTGCCGGGCCGTTACGTCAGCCTCGGCACCGACGGCTTCGGCCGCTCCGACTCGCGCGCGGCGCTGCGCCGCCACTTCGAGGTCGACCGTCACTACATCGCCGTCGCTGCCCTGAAAGC
>Ga0134125_10004140_pt1 | contig 16603 bp, 18 predicted proteins | sample KB31751_FD_96464 | JGI IMG/M metagenome (GOLD analysis project Ga0134125, IMG submission 96464) | Terrestrial soil microbial communities with excess Nitrogen fertilizer from Kellogg Biological Station, Michigan, USA - KB3-175-1 | ecosystem: Environmental > Terrestrial > Soil > Unclassified ...
ACATCCGTCCCGCCGAGCCCGAGCGGGCGGCTGCGGGCGGATGAGCTCCCGGCAGTTTCTGCGTCTCGAGTACGTCACTTCCGCAGAGTCGCGCTCGGCGGGCTGGCATGACGTGCTCGGGGCCGCCGCATTCGACGGCGCTGCAAGGGACGCGGAGCGTGCACTGCGTGGCGACGGGATCGATGTCCCCCTCGCCCACGTGCACGCGCCGGTGCTTGGCGATGCGCGCGAAGTGCTGGAAGTCTGGCGGATCGGCGCGCCCACCCAGCCGGGCTCGAGCGGCCACGTGCGCTACTCGCATGGCGGCGATTTCCTCTTCGGCAGCGTGGCGGTGCACGAGGAAGAGCTTGCGAGTGTTGCGGGGTCGGGCCCGCGCACACCGCTCGAGATGGCAACCGACCTCGTCTACCGAGAGATGTACGCAACGCTCGCCGCCGCGGGCAATCCGACGCTCATCCGTGTCTGGAACTATCTCCCCGACATCAACCTCGAGACCCACGGCCTCGAGCGGTACCGTCAATTCAACACCGCGCGCCACGAGGCATTGCTCGCCTGCGGACACGCCGTTGCTGGCAGCGTCCCCGCCGCAAGCGCGCTCGGCGTCGCGCCGGGAAGCCCGTTGACTCTCTACTTCCTGGCCAGCCATCGCGCGCCCGCCTTCATCGAGAATCCGCGCCAGGTGAGCGCCTACCGCTATCCGGCGCAGTACGGACCGCGCAGTCCCGCCTTCTCACGCGCCACGGTGCTCGGCGAGGGCAGCGAGGCGACACTCTTCATTTCCGGGACGGCGAGCATCGTCGGTCACCGGACGCTTCATGCCGGCGACCCCGCGGCGCAGACGCGCGAGACGCTGGTCAACATCGAAGCGCTGCTCGAGGAGGCTGGGCGCCGCTCGCGCACCGCGGCGCTACGCCTGGAGACGCTCGCATACAAGGTCTACGTGCGCGACCCCAGGGATCTGCCGGCCGTGCGCGCGGAGCTGGCCTCCGCCCTCGGCACCGGCGCCGCGGTCCTGTATCTCAAGGCGGACATCTGCCGACGCGACCTGGCGGTCGAGATCGAGGCCGCGGGCGGCGGCCGCGCGGCCGAGTGAGGGCGCAGGAAAACCGCGTTATCCTTCACGCGGACCTACACGACGAGCGCCACGACGGGGAATCCGTTTTGAAGCGAGCCTGTGAATACCTCGCCACCTACGGCCTGCTGGCGATCCTGGCGGTGATGATTCTCGGCTGGACCCTGGTGGCACTGATCCTGCTGCCGCCATTACCCAAGCGCTGGCGCAGGGCGACGGCGCGCTACACCATGATGGCGGGTTTCCGCTTCTTCGCGCGCATGCTCACGGTCTCGGGCGCATATGAGCTCGATCTCGCCGCCATCGACACCCTGCGTGGCGGCCCGCCGGTCATCCTGGCGCCCAATCATCCAGCGTCGATCGACGCCATTCTCTTTCTCGCCCACCATCCGGACCTCGCCTGTATTCTCAAGCCCGAGCTCATGAGCAACTTCTTCCTCGGCGCCGGGGCGCGGCTCGCGGGCTTCATCCGCAGCGACCCGCCGCGCCGGATGGTCCGGGAGGCGGTGGCCGAGCTGCGTCGCGGCGGGGTCGTGCTGCTCTTCCCGGAGGGCACCCGCACCACGCGCGCGCCCCTGAACGCGCTGACCGGCAGCGCCGGCGTCATCGCCCGACATGCCCGGGTGCCGATCCAGGTGGCCATCATCGAGACCGACTCGCCGTACCTCGGCAAGGGCTGGTCGATGTTCAAGGTGCCGCGGCTGCCGATCCGCTATCGTGTCCGCCTGGGGCGGCGGCTCGAGCCGCTCGAGGATGCGGCGGAATGCACCCTGGCGCTCGAGCGGGAGTTGACCCGCAAGCTCGCCGCCGCACCGCAGAACAGCTGGCTCGGCAGAGCCGACAACAGCCGCGCTCGCCAGTGCGCACCCCTCTAGAGATCTCTTCCCCCAGCGTGAATCCTTCAGGAACCCCTTCCCGCAGCCACCTGGTGCTGATTCCCAGCTACAACCCCGGCCGCAAGGTCTTCGAGACGGTGCGCGCCGCGCGCGAGCAATGGCAGCCGGTCTGGGTCGTGGTCGACGGCAGCACCGACGGCACCGCCGCTTCGCTGACATCGCTGGCCCAGGACGATCCCGGCCTGAGGGTGCTGGTGCGGCCGCGCAACGGCGGTAAAGGGACAGCGGTGCTCGACGGCCTCGAGGAGGCGCTGCGGCAGGGGTTCACACACGCGCTGGTGATGGACTCAGACGGCCAGCACCCCGCCGCGCGGATCCCCGCTTTCATGGCGGCATCGGCGGCCAGCCCGGAAGCAATGGTGCTCGGAGACCCGGTCTTCGATTCCAGCGCCCCCGCGATACGGGTCAAGGGACGCCGGATCTCCAACTGGTGGGCGAACTTCGAGACCCTCTGGGCGGGGATTCACGACTCACTCTGCGGCTTCCGCGTCTACCCCATCGCTCCACTGATTCGCGCGATGCGCGCCAGCATCGGAATGCGCCGGTTCGACTTCGACGTCGAGGCGGCCGTCCGGCTCTCCTGGCAGGGGGTGCCGGCGGTGAACCTCAGCGCCCCTATCCGGTACTTCAGCGCCAAGGAAGGGGGCGTATCACATTTCAACTACTGGCGCGACAACATATTGCTGACCTCCATGCACGCGCGCCTCTTCGCCGGTTTCCTCATCCGGCTCCCGTTCTTGCTCATCCGCAGGCTGGGCGACCGGCTGGCCCGCCAGCAGCGCCGTGTATAATCCGTGCGTCCAAAAGGGGGGTCGAGACGTTTTCCTTTGAGCTCAATGTCCAATCACGCCTCATCTTTGCGCCAGCCGCCCGCGCCGGCCGAAACGGAAGCGCTCACGCGCGAGCTCGCCAAGCTCATTGTCCAGGCTCTCAACCTCGAGGTGAGCGCCATGGAGATCGAGCCCGATGCGCCGCTCTACGGCGAGGGCCTGGGCCTCGACTCCATCGATATCCTGGAGATCGCGCTCGTGGTTTCCAAACGCTACGGCGTGCAGCTGCGCGCCGACAGCGGCGAGAACGAGCAGATTTTCCGCTCGTTGCGGCGGCTCGCCGAGTACATCACCGCCCACCGGACGACTTGACGCCTGGCCACTCACCCGCTGATCTCGCACGCGACGGCTGATGCGGTAATCGCGTACCGCGCGGGCGCTCCGCTTCGCGCCAGGGAATTTCTCGCCGATGCCGCGCTCCTGGCAGCGCGCCTGCCGTCCGGTCGGCACGTCATCAACGTGTGCACCGATCGGTATCGCTTCGCCGTGGGCCTGGCAGCCTGTCTTCTCACTCGTAAAATCTGTCTGCTGCCGCCGACGCGTACGCCAGAAGTGATCCGGCAGCTCGCCGCGTTCGCACCGGATGTCTTCTGCCTGACGGATGAGGAAGCCTGCGACATCGCGTTGCCTCAGGTATGCCTCTCGCAGTCGCGTTCGGGGGCTGGTGTGGACTACGCTTGGCACGTGCCCGAGATCGACACCGAACAGGTGGCCGCGTACGTCTTCACCTCGGGCTCCACCGGGACGCCGGTACCCTACCCCAAGACCTGGGGCAAGCTGAGCCGGTGTGTACGGGATGGGGCGGCACGGCTGGGCTTTGCGGATGGCCGCGCTCATGCGTTGCTCGCCACGGTGCCGCCGCAACACATGTATGGGTTCGAGTCGAGCGTCCTGCTTGCGCTTCAGAGCGGCGGCGCGCTCTGCGCCGAGCGACCGTTCTATCCCGCCGATGTGTGCAGTGCGCTGGATGGGCTGCCCCGCCCACGCACGCTCATCTCCACGCCCATCCACTTGCGTGCCATTCTTGCCTCGCAGGCGGAGCTTCCGGCGGCCGACCTGATCGTCTCCGCGACGGCGCCGCTGCCGCGCGATCTCGCGCGGGAGGCGGAGCGCCGATTCCGGGCACCGCTGCTCGAGATCTATGGCTCCACCGAGAGTGGCCAGCTCGCCACCCGCAGGACGGCGCGCGATGCGGAATGGCACCTGTGGCCCGGGGTGTGCCTCACGCTCGAAGAGGGGCGCGCGTGGGCGCGCGGCGGCCATCTCGAGCAGCCGACGCCGATGTGCGACGAGCTGGAGCCGATCGACGCCGAGCGCTTCCTGCTGCACGGGCGGCTGGCGGATCTCGTCAACATTGCGGGCAAGCGCAGCTCACTGACCTATCTGACACATCACCTCCACTCGATCGCAGGCGTCGTGGACGGAGTCTTCTTCCTGCCCGCGGAGCCTCACCCATCGGAGGCGGGCGTGGTGCGCGTAGCCGCCGCCGTCGTCGCGCCTGGGCTGGATGCGAGCCACCTGATGGAGGCGCTGCGGCAGCGGATCGATCCGGTCTTCCTGCCGCGGCCGCTCCTGTTGGTGGACAGGCTGCCGCGTAACAGCACGGGGAAGCTGCCGCGAGAGGCGCTGGAATCCTTGGCTGCCGCGTCAGCCTCGGCGTCGCCGCCGCCATCCTCCACCGTGGCCTCGGATGAGCAGGTCGGACCATGACAGGGCTGCCGCTGCCGAGCACGACGGACCATCCGGCTCTCGACGGCCATTTCCCGGGCGCCCCCGTCCTGCCGGGGGTGGTGTTGCTCGACGAGACGATCCGCGCGCTCGAGCTCACGGGCGGCGGTGAGCCCCGCTGTTGGCGCGTGGCGTCGGTGAAGTTTGTACGAGCCGTCGGACCCGGCGAATCGTTGGTGCTCCAGCAGGAGCCGCTCGCGAGCGGCGCCATCCGTTTCACGATCCTGAGCGCCGGACAGGCGGTGGCAACCGGCGCGTTGTCGCCAGCATGACGCGGGGTGTCCGGCCGACGCGTAGCCCGAGGGCCGGCGGCAAGACGTGAAGGCAGCCGAGTGGGCAACTGAGCGGGAGCGCGGCAGCATCTGGCTGCTTCGTCTGATGGCCGCGCTCTCGTTGGCTGTCGGACGACGGGCGGGGCGTGTTGTCCTCTATGTCATTGTCGCTTATTTCTTCCTCTTTGCACCACGCGCGCGGCGCGCATCGCTGGCGTACCTGCGCAGGGCGCTCGGCCGGCGGCCGACCGCGAGGGATCGCTTCCGGCAGTTCATGGCGTTCGCCACCACGATTCACGATCGGGTGTACCTGCTCAATGATCGCTTCGAGCTCTTCGACATCGCGGTGGCGGGGGAAGACCTGATGTGGGAACGGGTGCGCGCCGGGAACGGCGCCTTCCTGGTGGGGGCGCACTTCGGCAGCTTCGAGGTGACGCGCGCCATCGGGAGGCGGCAGCCGGACTTGCGGGTCGCAATGGTGGCTTACGAGGCGAATGCGCGGAAGATCAACGCGTCGATGGCGGCGATCAATCCGGCTTTGGCGGGCGGTACGGTGGGGCTGGGGAGTCTGGACGCCATGCTCAAGGTGCGGGGGTTGCTCGATGAGGGGGTGTGCGTGGGGATGTTGGGGGATCGGACGCCGGGGGATGAGGCTACGGAGGTTGTGGAATTTCTGGGAGCGCCGGCGCGGTTTCCGCTCGGGCCTATGCGCCTAGCGGCGCTGCTGGGGAGGCAGGTCATCTTGATGGTCGGGGTTTATTGCGGGGGGAATCGGTATCGGGTGGTGTTCGAGGGGATTGCGGACTTCTCTGCGGTGGGGCGGGAAGAGCGGGAGGCGGCGATTCGGGCGGCTGTGGTGCGGTATGCGGGGCGGTTGGAGAGGTATTGCAGGGAGTACCCTTATAACTGGTTCAACTTCTTTGACTTTTGGGGTGGGGTTTGAAGAAAGATCTCATTCGGAAGGCGCGCCGGCTCGCTCGTAAAAGCCCTTTCCGGGGCCGCCGCGAGTACGTCCCTGTAGGCTGCGGGAAAATCCCTGTTTTTCACGCCCCCGGAAAGGGCTTTTACGATCGATGCGTCGCTGGCGTGGCTGGCGCGATGTTTGCGTTTGGGATGTTGGTGATGAGCGCGGGGTTTGCCGCGGCGGCGATGCAGACGGCGCAGCAGGAGCAAGGGGCGCAGATTGCGCGGGCGGCGCAGGGGGAGCACGCGGACCAGACAGTGCAGGCGCACACGGAGCAGGTCGCGCAGGGGGAGTTCACTTTGGGGGAGCTGATGGGCTCGCTCGCGCGGCGCAAGCATGGGGAGGTCAGCTATGTGCAGGAGGATTATTTCGCGATTCTGGATCGACCGGTGAAGTCGTCGGGAGTGTTGGCTTATTCCGCGCCGGATCGGTTGGAGAAGAGGACGCTGAAGCCTAAGCGGGAGTCGCTCGTCTTGCAGGGGGATGAGCTGACGGTGCAGCGGGGGCGGCGGACATATCACATGCAGTTGAGCGCTTATCCGCAGGTTGCGCCGCTGGTGGATGCCGTGCGCGATACGCTGGCGGGGAATGAGGAAGGGCTGGAGCGAGTGTTCAAGGTCGCGCTCACGGGCACGGCCGAGGATTGGAAGCTGGAGTTGGAGCCTTTGGACAAGGCTGTGGCACGCAAGGTGCGCGGGGTGGAGATCGCGGGGGCGCGGGATGAGATTCGCTCGGTCACGATATCGCAGATGGATGGGGATCGGTCGGTGATGACACTGGGGGCGCCGCGCTCCGACTCGGGGCCGCAGGCGCGGGCACCGTCGGATGGCTCGGGGGCGGGGCCGTGAGGCGGGAGCCGGCTTTGCCATGAAAGGCCGGCATTGGGGGGCCATCCTCGTCTGGGCGGGGCTTGCAGTGATCGCGCTCTGGGTGATCGCCCGGGCGCGGTATTCGGCGGATCTCTCGGCGTTTCTGCCGCGCGCGCCGACGGCGGAGCAGCGGCTGCTGGTCGAGCAGCTGCGGCAGGGAGTGGCTTCGAGGCTCATCATCGCCGCGATCGAAGGGGCCGATGCGCCGGTGCGTGCGCGGCTCTCGGCGGACTTGACGCGGCGCCTGCGGGCGGACGCCGAGTTTCTCGGAGTCGAGAACGGGGATGCGGCTTCGGCGCAGCGGGATGAGGCGTTCCTGTTTGCGCATCGGTATCTGCTCAGCAGTACCGTGACGCCCGAGCGGTTCAGCGTGGCGGGCCTGAAAGCGGCGATAGGAGATATGATCGACCTCCTCGCCTCGCCGGCGGGGATGCTCGCGAAATCCCTGCTGCCCAGCGACCCGACCGGCGAGATGATGACGCTGCTCGATCAGTTGAGCCGCAATCAGCCGCCGCGCAAGCAGGATGGCGTGTGGGTTTCCAAGAACGGGGCGCGCGCGCTGCTGTTGGTGCATACACGCGCCGCGGGATCGGATACTGACGGACAGCAGCATGCCGTGGAGGCAATCCAGGCCGCGTTTCGCACGGCGCTGGCGGACCAACAGACGGCGATTAGCGGCAAGTCTGTTACGGCGCAGCTGGTCATGTCGGGGCCGGGAGTCTTCGCGGTACAGGCGCGGGCGACCATCAAGTCGGAGGTGACGCGTCTTTCCATCATCAGCTCGGTGCTGATCGTCGCGCTCCTCCTCCTGGTCTATCGCTCGGTGCCGGCGCTGCTGCTCGGGCTCGTGCCGGTGGTTTCCGGTGCGCTCGCGGGAATAGCGGCGGTGGCGTTGGGGTTCGGCGTCGTGCAAGGCGTGACACTTGGCTTCGGCGTCACGCTGATCGGCGAGGGAGTCGACTACTCGATTTATCTCTTTATTCAATCCCAGGCGCGCACCGACGCAGACAACGCATCCGGCGACGACTGGCGGCGCTCGGTGTGGCCGACGATCCGCCTCGGCATGCTGACGTCCGTCTGCGGCTTCGCGGTGCTTCTGGTGTCCAGCTTTCCAGGGCTGGCGCAGCTCGGCCTGTACTCGCTCAGCGGGGTATTGGCGGCCGGCTTCGTCACACGCTTCGTGCTGCCGGAATTGCTGCCACACGGCTTCAGGATCAGGGATCTGACGATGTTGGGTGGCACAGCGACGCGCGTGCTGCAGAAGGCCTCGGCAGGACGCGCGGTGATCGCGGTCATCGCGATCGGCGCCGCCGTCGTCCTCGGCGTCTATCACCAGCGCTTCTGGAGCCACGACCTCTCGGTGTTGAGCCCCGTGCCGCTGGCGGCTCAGCGCCTCGACGCGCAACTGCGCGCCGATCTCGGCGCACCCGACGTGCGTTACCTGGTGGTCGTCTCCGCGCCCGATGAGCAGTCCGCACTGGAGGGCGCAGCGCATGTTGGAGCCGAGCTCGATGGGCTCGTTCAGCGCCATGTCATCGCGGGCTATCAGAGTCCCGCGCTGTACTTGCCCAGCCCCGCGGTGCAGCGACAGCGGCAGTCGAGCCTGCCACCGCCCGCGGTACTGAGTGCCCGCCTCGAGCAGGCCCTGTCGGGACTGCCCCTGCGGGCGGAGCGCCTCGCACCCTTTCTGCACGATGTGGAGGTTGCGCGCACTGCGCCTCTCCTGACTCGCTCCTCTCTCGAGGGGACCTCCTTCGCATCCGTGGCGGACGCGCTGCTGGTCAAGCAGGCCGAGGGCTGGCACGCGCTCCTGCCCCTCACCGCGCCCGTCGCGAATGGGCATTCCCTCGACATCGACCTTGCCCGGGTGCGGCAGGGCGTGTCCGTCAACCCGCCGGATGGCGTGACGGTGTTGAATCTCAAGGATCAGGTCGATGCCCTGTATGCGACCTACCTCGCCGGGGCGGTGCGGCTGTCGCTGGCCGGCTTCGGCGCGATCGTCGTGCTGCTGCTCATCGCGCTTCGCCGGCCGGGGCGCGTCCTGCGCGTGGTTTTGCCGCTGGCGCTCGCGGTGCTCACCGTGGCGGCGGGCCTGAGGCTGTTTGGCGCTCCGCTGACGCTGCTGCACGTGGTCGGCATGCTGCTCATCATCGCGGTCGGCTCGAACTACGCCCTTTTCTTCGACAAGCGATTTGCCGGCCGCGCCCCGGGCTCGTCCGCCCGCCCGGGGCGCGGGGCGGCCGCGGCTGGCGATCTCACACTCGCCTCGCTACTGGTGGCGAACTGCGCCACGGTGGTGGCTTTCGGAGTGCTGGCCCTCTCGTCCGTCCCCGTGCTGCACGATCTCGGCGAGACGGTCGCGCCGGGGGCTCTGCTGGCGCTGGTCTACGCCGCGCTACTGGCGCGCGAGCCTGCGCGATAATATTTCACGATGACTGGGCCGACACCCTCCTCCCCGAGTCCCGCGCGCTGGCGGCCATCGCCGCTGGTCTACGCGTCTCTCGGGCTGCACGCGGGCGCGCTGGCGGCCGTCCTGGTACGGCCGTCGGCCTGGCCGTGGGCGGTCGGCGCCGTGCTCGCCGATCACCTCCTTCTCACGGCCGCGGGGCTCACGCCGCGGTCCGCTCTTCTCGGACCCAACTGGACCCGGCTGCCCGCTGCCGCCGCCGGCAGACGGGAGCTCGCGATCACTCTCGACGATGGTCCTGACCCCAGGATCACCCCCCGGGTCCTCGATCTCCTCGCTGAGCGTCGAGCCAAGGCGACCTTCTTCTGCATCGGCGAGCGCGTACAGCGACATGCGGAGCTCGCGCGTGAAATGGTGCGTCGCGGACACTCCGTGGAGAATCACAGTCAGCGGCACCTGAATTACTTCTCCCTCCTCGGTCCCCGGGGTCTCGTCGCGGAGATCCAGCGCGCGCAGGACACGATCGGCATCACCACGGGGCAGCACCCTCTCTTCTTCCGCGCTCCGGCGGGATTGCGCAGCCCGTTCCTGGATCCGGTGTTGAGTCGACTCGGCCTGCGCCTCGCCAGCTGGACACGGCGCGGCTTCGACACCGTGAGCGCCAGCGCCGAGGCGGTTTTCGGCAAGCTGACGCGCGATCTCGGGGCGGGCGACATCCTGTTGCTGCACGACGGACACGCCGCGCTCACCGGCAGAGGAGTGCCCGTGATTCTCGAGGTGTTGCCACGGCTCCTCGACTCCGTAGCGGCCGCAGAACTCACCCCCATCACTTTGCGAGCCGCGCTGACGCCGCCCAGCCGGGAACCCCGCGCGCCATGAGTCCCCTCGTCCTGCGCCAATTCACCGCGACGAGCTGCATCGGCCGCGGCCTCCAGGCGACTCTGGAGTCGCTGCGTGCGCAGCGCAGCGGGCTTGCGCCCTGCGCCTTCGAGACGGTGGATCTCGACACACATATCGGCGAGGTGCCCGGGGTGGCCGATGTGCGGCTGCCTGCGCGGCTGCAGCGCTTCGACTGCCGTAACAACCGCCTCGCGCAGCTGGGGATCGCCGAGGACGGCTTTGAGGACGCGGTCGCGGCGTGCGCCAGCCGCTGGGGACGGCGGCGTATCGGACTCTTCCTCGGCACCAGCACGTCCGGAATGCTCCAGACGGAAATCGCCTACAGGCGGCGCGACCCGCAGACCGGCGCCCTGCCGTCGGGCTTCGACTATGCCGGCACGCACAACACCTACTCGCTCGCGGCATACGTGCATGAGCTCCTCGGGCTGGAAGGACCATCGGCCGTGGTGTCCTCCGCCTGCTCCTCGAGCGCGAAGGTATTCGGCTCGGCGCGCCGGATGATCGCGGCGGGCCTCATCGATGCGGCCTTGGTCGGCGGCGTCGACTCTCTGTGTCTCACGACACTATATGGCTTTCACTCCCTGCAGCTCGTGTCCCGGCATCCCTGCCGGCCGTTCGACATCGAGCGCGACGGCATCTCGATCGGTGAGGCGGCCGCCTTTGCGCTGCTCGAGCGCTCACCCGACAGCCTCGATGCCGATGCCGTTCTGCTATTGGGTGTCGGGGAGTCGAGCGACGCCTACCATATGTCGTCACCCCATCCCGACGGACGCGGTGCACAGGCCGCGATGCTCCAGGCGCTGGGCGCGGCGGGCCTGACCCCGGACGACATCGACTACATCAACCTGCATGGCACCGGCACGCCGAGCAACGACAGCGCCGAAGGCAACGCCGTGGCGACCGTGTTCGCGAACCGGAAAAGCAGCGTCGCGGCGAGCTCTACCAAAGGGGCCACCGGTCATGCGCTCGGCGCGGCGGGAGCGCTCGAGGCCGTGATCTGCGCGCTTGCGCTGCGACACGGGCTGCTTCCGGGAAGTCCTCATACCCGACGCGTCGCGCCGCAGCTCGGCTTCGACTACCTGTGCGACCACCGCCAGCAACCGATCGCCCGAGCACTCAGCAATTCCTTTGGGTTCGGCGGTTCCAACTGCGCCCTCGTGCTGGGACGCGCCGGATGAGTCACACGCCCGCGCACCCGCCGGCGCTGACCGCCTGCATCCAAGGCATCGGCCTCATCGGGCCCGGCCTCGCCGATTGGGAAAGCGGCGCGCGCGTGATAGCCGGTGAGACGGCGTACTCTCCCCAAGCGACGGCGGTGCCGGCGGCTGGAGGACTGCCTGCGGCGGAGCGGCGCAGGACCGGTACCACCGTGAAGCTCGCCCTCGCCGTGGCGCAGCAGGCAGTCGCGGCCGCGGCCGTAGACCCGGTGGATTTGCCGGCGGTATTCAGCTCCTCGGGCGGCGACGGCCTCATCTGTCACGAGATCTGCGAGACCCTCGCATCCTCGGACCGGCAACTCTCACCGACGCGCTTTCACAACTCTGTACACAACGCCGCCGCGGGGTACTGGAGCCTCGCCACCGGTGCCACCGCCGCATCGACCGCGCTCTGTGCGTACGATGGGAGCTTCGCGGCAGGCCTGCTCGAAGCGCTTGCGATCGTGCAGGCAGACCGGGTCGCGGTGTTGCTCTGCGCCTACGAGACGACTTACCCGGAGCCGCTGCGTGCCACGCGCCCGTTGCCCGACTCCTTTGGCGTAGCGCTGGTCCTCACACCGGCACCGACGGCCATCAGCCACGCCCGGCTCACTTTACGCTCGTGCGCCACGGATACTGCCGCCGACCGGCTCGCGGATCCGGGGCTCGAGGGACTGCGGGGCGCCATCCCCGCCGCACGCAGTCTCCCTCTCCTGCGCCTTCTCGCCCGCCGCGAGCCCGGCGAGGTCGTACTCGACTACATGGGTGACCAGCGCCTGACCGTGGAGGTGAGCGCGTGTCACTAGCGGAAAACACACGCCTGGATCGATCATGGATCGCGCGCCACATCCCGCATCAGGGACGCATGTGCCTTCTCGAGGAGGTGTTGAGCTGGGATGCGGCGCGCATCAGCTGTCGCGCGACGAGCCATCGGCTCGCGGATAACCCCTTGCGCGCCCATGGCCGGCTCGGCGCCGCGTGCGGTGTGGAATATGCGGCGCAGGCCATGGCGGTGCACGGGGCCATCATGGCATACAACTGCGGGACCGCGGCCCGCGCAGGACTTCTCACGAGCGTCAGGAATCTCGTCCTGCGGGTGACCCGTCTCGACGATCTCGACACCGATCTGATCGCGAGCGCCGAGCGCCTGGCCGGGGATGAGGGCAGCACGTTGTACGAGTTCACGGTATCGAGCGGCGGGCGGGAGCTGCTGAGCGGCCGCGCGGGCGTCGTGTTTGGAGTGGAGGGATCATGAGCGAGCCGGTCAAGCGGGCGTTGGTCACCGGAGGCAGTGGCGGCATCGGCGCCGCGATCTGCCGTCGGCTGGCGCGGGACGGACATCACGTGTATGTGCATGCCAGACAAGGCGTCGATGCCGCGGAGAAAGTGGTGGAAGAGATAACGGCGGCCGGCGGTAGTGCCGTGGCGCTGCATTTCGATGTCACCGATACGGACAGTACGCGCACCGCGCTCGCGGCCACTCTGACGTCGGGACCCATCCAGATCCTGGTGAACAACGCCGGCGTTCACGACGATGCCGTCCTGCCTGGAATGCGGCCGGAACAGTGGCACCGGGTCATCGACGTGTCGGTCCACGGCTTCTTCAATGTCACGCAGTCCCTCCTGATGCCGATGATCCGCACCCGCTGGGGAAGGATCATCAACATCTCGTCGGTCTCCGCCCTCATCGGCAACAAGGGACAAGTCAACTACGCGGCCGCGAAGGGCGCCATCAATTCCGCGACCAAGGCCCTCGCCCTCGAGCTCGCCAGCCGCGGAATCACCGTCAACGCGGTGGCACCCGGCATCATCGACACGCCCATGAGCCAGGGGCTCTTCGATCAGAAGACCATCGAGCGCCTGGTACCGATGAATCGCGCCGGACTACCCGCGGAAGTGGCGGCGGTCGTCGCATTCCTCGCCTCGGGGGAAGCCTCCTACGTCACCTCTCAAATCATATCGGTGAGTGGCGGAATGGCCTGAAACATCACGCCATACCTAACGTCGGAACATACGCCGGCAACGCACGGGAAATTTCTCGCTCAATTCGTCGCTGCGCGTTGAAGTACACGAGGTCGATGCATCTTTGCGCGCTGCGATCGCGCGGCTGGACCGCGAGTTGACCCGAGGACTGGCTTCCAATCGGATATGGATGCTGCTGAAAGCGCTGCGATCCTGGGCGTCATGGCGCAAGGATTCGGCTGGCTGTAGCCGGGATGGGGCGTTGGCGCGCATGGTGATAGAATGCCGCTATGAAAGCCTCCCTGATCGCCGGACTGGTGCTGATTGCCGCGGGCGTCTTTCTGATCCTGCGCCCGCCCCACTACGCGAGCGAGCAGAGCGTATTCAAGCTCGGCGATCTCGAGGCGAAAATGCAGCAGGAACGCGCGCTCCCCGGCTGGGTAGGCGGCGCGGTTCTCGGCGCCGGTATCGTGCTGCTGGGCGCCGGCCTCGTGAAGCGCTCCTAGCGCTCGCGGGTCCCCGCGGCCCGGCACCTCAGCATCCTGTCATGCCGTGAGCACAGTGATGGTGCCGCTCGGCTCCAACGTGACCTGACGGGTCTGGCCGGCATCCCGGACGCCTTCCTTCCTCAGGGCCTCTTGGATGTCGGTCTGGCTGATGTTGTAGCGTTGCATCTCGCGCGGGAAGACGTTTCCCGACTCGCCGAGAATCACGGCCCGCCCTTCGACCAAATGAGCGAACCGCCGCGACCGCGAGGCCGCCCGCGCCAACACCCAGTGCAGGAAGGCGATCAGGGTCATGGCGAGCAGCGTTCCGCCGAGCGGAGCGGACCCCGTCAACGCGCGGCTCAGGCTCGAGCCCATGATGATGGAGACGATGATGTCGAGCGCCGACCAACGGGCGAAAGTCCGTCGGCCCGAGATGCGCAACAGAAAGAGACCGAAGACGAAGACGACGAAAGCGCGGGGCAGCTCCTGCCACCACTCGATGTGATTCGTCACACCAAAGACATCAAGGAGGGTCATGCCGCTCCTCCCACTCATGACGGGATGGAGCTTAAACGAGTCGCCTGGAGAGTGGGTTCCGGGGTGGCTGCCCGCTACCCGAGGCCGTCGAAGAACTCGACTTCGCCCGTCTCCAGCGAATATTCCGCGCCGACCACGTCCAGTCCTTCGTTGCGGATCAGTTTCTCGAGCACGTCCGAGCCGTATCGCAGGTGGCTGACGGAGACTCCCACGTTGGCGCGCACGGCGTGCCGCACGAGTGCCGCCTCATCCTGACGCAGGTCGGTCTTGAGCAGAACCTCCACCGAGGGCCGCACCCGATCGACGATGGAGCGGATGTTGCGGGACTGATTCTCCGCCGGCTGGCGAAGCTCTTCCAGGGTCGCACGGATGGCACCGCACTGGGAGTGACCGAGCACGACGACCAGCCGCGTCCCGAAACGCGAGGCGGCGAACTCGACGCTGCCAATCTGTGAGGGCGAGACGATGTTGCCGGCGACGCGGATGACGAAAAGATCGCCGAGGCCTTGGTCGAACACGATTTCCGCGGGAACGCGCGCGTCCGAGCAACCGAGCACGATGGCGCAGGGCTCCTGGCTCTGGGTGAGCTCGAGCCGTGCCGAGGCATCGAGCAGCGGTCCGCGGTTGCGCACGCGGTCGACGAAGCGGCGGTTGCCTTCTTTGAGGCGCTGGAGCGCCTCCGCAGCGGGGATCATGACGTGCCGGACTCTCGTTCTTGGCTTCGGCCGCAAGGGTAACATGCCTGCTAGAATGCTGCCCTCCTGAAGTGCAACCCGGAGGATCGACCATGGCGATTCGCGAGCGGCTGATCGAGTACCGCGACGGCTCGACCCTACTCGAGGGCTTCTTCTGCCACGACGACTCGCGCCCCGGTCCGCTGCCGGCCGTGCTGATCGGTCACGAATGGGGCGGACGGGGGGAGTTCGTGGAGCGCAAGGCGCGCCGCCTCGCCTGGCACGGGTTTGCGACGTTCGCGCTCGACATGTTCGGCAAGGGCAGGCGCGGCACCACCAGCGCGGAATGCTCGGCGCTCATCACCCCGCTCGTGCAGGATCGGGCACTCCTCGCCCGGCGCGTCACCGCGGCGCTCACCACCGTGAAGGAGCTGCCGGAGGTCGACTCGCGCCGCATCGCAGCGATCGGATTCTGCTTCGGGGGGATGTGCGTGTTGGATCTGGCCCGAAGCGGCGCGGACGTGCGCGGCGTCGTCAGCCTGCACGCACTCCTCAAGCCAACCGGCCTCCCGTCGCAGGGCAAGATCCGCTCGAAGGTCCTCCTGCTTCAGGGGTATGCCGATCCCCTGGCCCCGCCGGAGGACTTGCTCGCGATCACCCAGGAGCTCACCGCGGCGGGCGCCGACTGGCAGCTCCATGCCTACGGCAATACCAAGCATTCCTTCACCAATCCGCACGCCAACGACACGGCGGGCGGCATGGTCTACGACGAAGTGGCCGACCGCCGGTCCTGGCACTCCCTGCTGGGATTCCTGGACGAAGTCCTGCGCTAGCTGGCGCTCACCACTCGGTTGCCAGCGCGGCGGTGATGCGGCTGAGCCCATCCACGTCCCGGGAGCTCACGGTTTCGACGGGCGAGTGGGAGTAGACCATCGGCCATCCCAAGGCGACGTCGATCGTCCCGTAACGCGTGTACGCCGACCCGTCGTTTCCACCGCCCGTAGCACCGTATTGCACCGGGAGGTTGTGCTCTCGTGCCATACGCACGACACGCGCAACATCCGCGGGTGGGTCAATGTTGGAATTATCGACGGCGCGCACCACGAAGCCCTGCCCCACCACGGCGTCAGCAAAGCGCTGCGTCTCGAGCGGTGAGTCGCTGCTGACGAAAGTATCTATGGCAAACACCATATCCGGAGCGCGTCCTTGCTTTGCGGCGCTTGCGGCGTAGCCCACAGCACCATCGAGCCCCACCTCCTCGCCTGTCGTCCAAACAAAGGTGACACGACGTCCCGGCCACTTGCGCGCGAAGTCAGGACCCAGCGCGCGGACTGCCGCGACGAGCGCGGTGCAGCCCACGCGATCATCGAGGCTGCGCACCGAGATCATCGAGCCGAGAAGCGGGTGGAATGCCTTGGGAATCGTCAGGTAGTCACCCACGTGGATTCCCAAGCTCTGCGTCTGCGCCTCACTGCTCGTCCCGACATAGACATAGGCCGGCTGCGTGCGCATGCCGAAAGGCGCCGGCCATTTGAAGTCGGGCCGATCCCAACCCGCGGGCAGCTCCATTACTCCGCCGACCGCCCGGCCGCCGCTCGTATGAACCAACGCCACGTGGCCGAGGTAATAGCGGCCGTAGAAGCCGCCTATTTCCTGCACCTGTAGCCGGCCATCGCTCTCGATCTGCGTCACCTTGTAGCCGATCTCGTCCATGTGCGCATCGAAGACGAGATCGGGACCGTGCCCTCCTCGCTTCACCGCGCCCATGGAAAGCACGAGATTGCCGCTGGCATCGGTTTTCGTCTGGC
>Ga0134125_10004141_pt1 | contig 16602 bp, 7 predicted proteins | sample KB31751_FD_96464 | JGI IMG/M metagenome (GOLD analysis project Ga0134125, IMG submission 96464) | Terrestrial soil microbial communities with excess Nitrogen fertilizer from Kellogg Biological Station, Michigan, USA - KB3-175-1 | ecosystem: Environmental > Terrestrial > Soil > Unclassified ...
CCCCTTTTCTGCAGGACTGTGGGCCGCATCGAAACCATCGGAGCCACGATTTTTCACGTCACCTCGGAGTTGGTCCGAACGTGGCTGCGGTGCTTCCGATACGGTCCTAACTGATATCGCGAGGCACTTCTTCGAATCTTCAGGTTGGCGGTGAATCTTCAGGTTGGCGGTGGCGTATGACTATAAGAAGCAGAAAACCCGGGTCGGCTTATGATTTTCCGGCATTATCGCCGTATTCCCACTCGGAGGGTACGCCCGTATCACCGATCACGGCACCGAAGACCAGCAGACATCCTTTGATTCCACCTGCCGGAAGTTCAGCCGGTTCCTCACCCAGAAGACCGGCTGAAGCTCGTCAACTTACCCACAGATTCCCCTGACGAGGCCGAAATATAATCGGTTCTATTGTTGCGTCCGGTCAAATCCAAAATCGCACTTATCGCTGCTGTGATTGGCGTTTGTTTCGGCGGACCGCTGGCACGCTCTGATTCCACGCGCGCGTACGCCGATCCGAATACCTGCGCTGCCTGCCACAGCGAAATCGCCGACCGCTATTCCCGAACCGGTATGGCGCGAACGTTCGGTAAAGTGCGGGGCGGCGCGGGAGACGGTCATCTCGCGAATGTGACCTATACACACGTCCCCTCCGCGGAAACGATTTCGGTTTCCCGCGCTGCTGATGGATTTCAGATGGAGCGGCACCAGACTGGTTTCGATGGCTCGATCGCGAACTCACTGGCGGCGAAGATTGACTACTGGTTCGGTTCGGGGGATCACGCCCGCGGCTATTTCAGCCGCACGAGCCGCGATGAGCTTATTGAATTACCTCTTACGTGGTATTCCGAAAAGAACGGGTATTGGGCAATGAGCCCTGGTTATGACTCGCCGTCGCAAGCCGGATTCAGCCGCAAAGCAACGTATCGTTGCATGTTCTGTCACAACGCATATCCTTCCCTGAAGCCGGGTGCGGATCGCATGGATAACGCGACAAAATTTCCAGCGGATTTGCCCCAGGGGATCGATTGCCAGCGATGTCATGGCCCCGGTCTCGATCATGTGCAGGCCGCGCTCGCCGGGCGCTCCGCGATGGATTTGAAAAAACTGATCGTCAATCCAGCAACGCTTCCGCTGGATCGCCGTAATGAAGTGTGCCTGCAGTGTCATCTCGAACCGACAAGCTTGGCTTTGCCCGCCGCGCTGCCCGTCTATGGCCGCGGTGTCTTCTCTTATCAGCCCGGCGAACCGCTCGATCAGTACATGCGCTACTTCGATCACGCGCCGCGCGCCGGTCATGACGACAAATTCGAATTTGCGGGTGCGCCTTACAGGCTTCGAAAGTCCAAATGCTTCATCGCGAGTCAGGGCGCGCTGACCTGTATCACCTGCCACGATCCGCACGAACCGGATCGTTCGCAGATCGTTGCGCGCTCGAATACGGCATGCGTCAACTGTCACCGGGCAATTGCGAGCGTCCACGATCACACATCCGACACCGATTGCGTCGCCTGCCATATGCCGTCACGCCGTCCGTCCGATGCGGTCCACGTCACCATAACCGATCACGACATTCAGCGCACCCCCAAACACGTCAGCGATCCCGCTGTGGAAATGGACAGCGCCAATCAGCCGCCTTATCGCGGCGAAGTGGTTCCGTATTATCCACGCGTCGATGATCTCTACACAGCAATCGCACAAGTGAAAAATCAGGCAAATCTCCAGGCCGGTATCGCGCGCCTCCAAAAAATTGTCGCTGCTACAAGACCTGCGAACCCCGAAGCCTGGACCGAACTGGCCGACGCTTATCGCCACGCAGGACAATCGTCCGCGGCAATTCGCGATTATCGGGAGGCGGTTTCGCGCGACTCTGGTTATTGGCCCGCCTGGCATGGATTGGGTCTCGCAATGGCCGCAACCGGTGATCTCCAGGGATCGCTTGATCCGCTCAATCGCGCTGTGAAGGAATCCGGCAGTGACGAGGTCACCCTCCGTTCTCTCGCCCTGATCCTGACGCAGATCGGCAGTCCGTCTGACGCGATCGCCGCGCTCCGCGCCGGCCTCGCCGCCAACCCGGATTCCGCGGAGTTGCACAACGACCTCGGGGCCGCGCTGCTGCGCACCGGCGATCGGGGCTCCGCGGAAACGTATCTTCGCGAGGCGGTCCGCCTGAGGCCAGAATCTGCGGCGATGCGCCTCAATCTCGCCAACCTGCTCGTCCGATCGGATCGTTTCGAAGAAGCGGCATTTGAATTCCGGGCCGCGATCAGAACCGATCCTTCCTCTGCCCAGGCCCACTCGGGTTACGGAACTGCTCTGGCGTCCAGACGCATGTTCGGGGAGGCCCGCGATGAACTCCGTACCGCGCTGAAAATCAATCCGGCGCTTTCCAACGTTCACAACAATCTGGGCGCAGTCCTGACAGAGCTCGGCGACGATGAAGGCGCGGCGGCGGAATATCGCGACGCGATCACAATCAATCCGGCCTTCGCCACCGCGCGGTACAATCTCGCCGTGATCCTGAAGATTCAGAAAAGGGTGCCGGAAGCGATCCAGCAGTTAGAAGATGCGGTTCGCGCCAATCCCGGCTATGATGCGGCCCATTTGAAGCTGGGTGAGTTCCTGATCCAGGCAGGTAAGCCGGCGCAAGCGCTGCCGCATCTTCGCAAGGCTGCGCAGAGTTCGGACGGCAACGTGGCCGCTGAGGCTCGCGCTGCGATGAAGAACCAAGAATGAAAACGTGCAGTTTCATCCGCGCTATCCTGTCTGTCGCGTTTACGCTCGCCTCGTCTCAACTGATCGCGAGCGAATACAGCCATAGAATCTGGCGCGCGGAAGATGGCTTGCCGCGCAATCGCATTCAGGCAATCGAACAGACTCCGGACGGATACCTCTGGATCGCCACGTCCGGCGGCCTGGCGCGCTTCGATGGTGTGCGCTTTGTCGTCTTCGATAGCTCCAACACACCTGCCCTGCATGACGACAGCATTCTCTCGTTACTGCCCGCCCGTGACGGCTCGCTTTGGGCCGGAACGGAAGGTGGCGGGCTGGTCCACTATCGCAACGGCGCGTTCACCAGCTTCGGAGTAGCGGAGGGACTCACCAACGGCTTCGTTCGCGCGCTCGCGGAGGATGACGCCGGCACTCTCTGGGTAGGCACCGATCGCGGCTTCTTTCGGATGATGAGCGGACATTTCGTGCGGCTCGATCACGGAACGTCACAGTCTCCCTTTGCGTCCGCCGTTCAGATTGTGACGGACAAACAGCAGCGTGTATGGGTCGGAACGCAGGCCGGGCTCCTGACTGTTTCCGGCGACATGATCGTTCCCGCAACATGCCGCGGAGGACGAATGTCCGAAGCGGTTAAGGGCGCATATCGCACCAGCGATGGAACGGCGTTCACGATCGATCCCAAAGGAATCAGCGAAATCCGGGATGGATGCCGTCTGCGGAATCCCCTGGCGCGCGATGTTTCAATCACCGAGGTGACGGAAGCGCGGGATGGAAGCGTATGGGTCGGCACGCTGGGTGAAGGCGTAATCCGCTATGTCGACGGAAAGCCACAGAAATTCACGGCGCCTTCCGTGTTGCCCGACAACGCTGTTACCGCCGTCTTTGAAGATCGCGGTCAGGACATCTGGATCGGGACTCAGGACGGCCTCGCGCTTTTGAGCCGAACGCCGCTCACTATGATCGATACGGCTGCCGGTCTTGCCGATAACCACGTGACCGCGGTTTCCGCGGATGTTCGCGGTGCCGCCGGGAAGGATGAAGTCTGGATCGCTACCTGGTCGGGTCAGATGTACCGCATCGTTGGCGGCACGCCAATTCCGTTCCCGCTTCCCGGTGTCGATCTCCGCGAATTCAAGCCTCACACGATGCTCGAGGATTCGAAAGGCGTTCTGTGGCTGGGCAGTTACAATGCCGGCGTCATGCGGCTCGATCGCGGACGGGCGACCCACCTTAGCATGACGGAAGGGCTGCGGACCAATGACATTCGCCAGTTCTACGAAGATGAACACGGCCACATCTGGTTCGCCACCGGCAGTGGCATGACGCTTTGGGATGGCAAATCGATTCACAACTACTATCTGAATGACGGCTTGTCATATCCAAGTGTGCGTTGCGTTGCGCGCAATCCCAGCGGTGGCTTCCTGATTGGAACCGATGGGGGGCTGAATCTTGTCGAGAACGACCGGTTTGTTTCGGTTCCGGCGTTCGCGGGTCTCAGGCAGGAAAAAATATGGTCGATCCTTCCCGATCCGGATGGCACTTTGTGGCTGGGTACGCGCGGCGACGGTCTGATCCGTTTGCGCAATGGCCGCATCACGCACTACACCAGCCGTGAGGGACTCATCAGCAACGCAATTTTCCAGATTCTCGACGATGGCAAAGGGAAGTTGTGGCTGAGCAGCCCGGCTGGGGTGTCTTCCGTCTTGCGTGAGGAACTCAACACCGCGGATGGCAGCCCCGGGACCTTGCACGCGGTTCCGTATGGGACGGCGGATGGCATGCTCACCAGCGAGATGAGCGGCAGCCTTCAGCCTGCCGGCGCTCGCTCCGGTTCCGGCGGGCTTTGGCTGCCAAGTCTGAAAGGGGTTGTGCGCATCGATCCGTCAGCTCTCCCCGAGCGCGCGGTCATGCCGGCCCTGATCGAACAGGTGGTGGCCGACGGTCGGGTCATGCCGCTCTCCGGGAACATCGAAATTCCTCCAGGCCCCGGGAAACTCGAGATCGACTACACGGCATGCTTCCTGGCGGCGCCAGGCCGTTTGAGCTTTCAATACAAACTGGAAGGATTTGACGATCGCTGGATTTCCGCCCTTCGGACCCGCTCGGTCACGTATACAAATCTGTCGCCGGGAACATACCGCTTTGTCGTGAGGGCCACTGACGCTACGTTTCCCCTGCACTTTACCGAAGCCGCCATGAATCTCGATCTTCTTCCGTCCTTCTACAAAACGACATGGTTCTTCGAGCTTTGCGGACTTGCTCTGGCGCTGTGTGTCTTCGCCGGTTCCAGGATCTACGCGAAACACACAAAATCGCGCTATGCGCTGCTGCTCGCGGAACGAACACGGCTTGCCCGCGAGATGCACGATACGGTAATTCAGGGCTGCGTCGGTGTCTCCACGCTTCTCGAAGCGGCGGGGCGTATGCGGAGATCCGATCCTTCCGGCGCCAGCGCTCTTGTGGATAACGCCAGGCATCATATTAGAGCAACTCTGGAAGAAGCGCGCCAGGCTGTGTGGGATCTGCGCAGCCCCGTTGCGGGCGATACCGGAGTTCGTTCGCTCGTCGACCTTGCGCGCAGGCTCGGAGCCGAAAAGTTCATCAAGGTGGAAACCGAAGTCATCGGCGGCGATACCGTGCATGATCTCGAACTCGATCGTACGCTGTTGCTGGTCGGCCGTGAAGCTCTGCGCAACGCGGTGACCCACGGTCATCCGACGCACATCCTGGTTCGCGTGGAATTTCGCGCTCTCGATGTCGAGCTGACCGTGAAGGACAACGGCGTCGGCTTCGACCCGGAGCACGTCCCTTCGGATAACGAAGGGCACTTCGGGATTCTGGGGATGCGCGAACGTGTGGAACAACTCGGGGGCTTTCTGACCCTGGCCCGGAATGAAGGGATGACGGTGGTTGCCAGAATTCCCGTGGGCCACCGCTCGCGCGGTATCACGCTGAATAAGGACGCGGCGGATTAGCCTACATCTCAACGAGCCCGCGGCTCAGCGCGGCAACCGCCGCCTGCGTCCGATGACTGACGTTGAGCCGGCTGAGAATAATATTGACGTGCCACTTCACCGTTGCTTCCGCAATTTCGAGCGTTTCGCCGATTTGCCGATTGCTCCGTCCTTTGACGATCAGTTCCAGAATCTGCAGCTCACGTCCGCTGAGCTCAGAGTTCGGCGGCCGATTCGCCAGAGATTCCCGAATCGGCTGCGGTAAATAGCGGCGTCCGGCATGAACGTTCCGGATAGCCGTTAAGAGCTCGACGTCCGCCATGCCTTTCAGCAGATAGGACTGCGCGCCTGCCTTCAGCGCCCGGTGAATATTTTCGTCACCCTGGTAGGTAGTGAGGACAATAATGCTGGCATCAGAATTTTCGCTCCGGATCGTCCGGATTGCCTCGACGCCGTCCATCGCAGGCATCCGCAAGTCCATCAGAGTGACATTCGGCTTGTGTTCCCGGAACATCTGGACGGCCTGTTCGCCATTCGCCGCCTGGCCAACCACCGCCATATCCGGCTCCGTCTGAATAATGCTGGCCAATCCGCGGCAGACCACCGGGTGGTCGTCCGCGATCAGAACTCGGATCCGTACCCCTGTTTTACCCTGCATAAACTTCCCCTGAAACGATCTATCCTGGCTCCCCGCCGGACCCGGCGACGCCCCCACAGACGGGCACTGACACGTGAACTACCGGACGAGTCTATTCAACAAGAAGCGAAATGTCAACCGAAACCCGCCCCGCTACGGAAACTGGCCCATTCGCCATACCAAAGGCGGGTGACCTGGTCCGTGGCGGATGATACTGTTTCCCCTCAAGACATTTTCAGGGAAACTGTCCCTTTTCGTCAAATTAAGGAGATAGCATGCGTTCCAGTTCAGTGGGAATAGGGTTGTTGTTGCTGCTTTCATTCGCGTTGTTCGGACAGAATGATCGCGGAACCATCACGGGCCAGGTCAAGGACCAGGGAGGCGGAGTGGTGCCGGGCGCGGCGGTGACCGCGACTAATACCGCCTCGGGCGCACAGTCGAAAACCGCGACCACAGACACAGGCAACTATACGATTCCCGCGCTCCCCGCGGGCACGTACTCAGTGACTGTCGAAATGAAGGGGTTCAAGAAATTCGTCCAGGACAACGTCCTGATTCAGGTTGCGATGACGGCTCGCGTGGACGCATCGCTGGAGGTCGGCGCGGCTAGTGAAACAGTCACGGTGACGGCCGATGCCGGAACGCTGAAGACAGAGTCCGCGGAGCAGAGCACGATCATTGAGACGGCTCGTATCAACGATCTGCCGCTGAACTTTGGCGGCGGCGGTGGAAGCTCCGGCAACATCCGCAACCCATTCGCATTCAATATGCTCGCGCCCGGGGTGACGGGCAGCGGATCCGACTCCGCAGTGGTCAATGGCCTTCCTGGCGGCACGTTCCAGGTGCAGGTGGAAGGCCAGAATTCGACTAGTAACAACGATCCAAACTGGACTTCGACCGTGTCTCATGAATCGGTGGACGCGATCGAGGAATTCTCGCTCCAGACCAGTACGTTCGCTCCCGAGTACAGCCAGGTGGGCGGTGGTCTCTACAACTTCACCACAAAATCCGGCGGTAATCAGTTCCATGGCACGGGTTACGAATACCTGACGAACGAGGCATTTAACGCGTCCCGTCCGTACTTCACCCCAACGGTTCCCTCCACGAATCCGCGCAGCCGCAAGAACGATTTCGGCGGGACAATCGGCGGTCCGGTGTGGATCCCCAAGGTGTATAACGGCAGAAACAAGACCTTCTTTTTTGTCAGTGAGGAAGCATTCCGCAATGTGACGTATGCAAATGGCTCAAACTTTCTCACCCTGCCGACCGCCGCCATGCAGCAAGGTGATTTCAGTTCGCCCACGCTTTTTCCGGCGCAGAACCTGGGCACGGATCCGGCGGGCAACGCAATCCTGAATGGCGCGATCTATGACCCCGCTACGCGCAGAACGCTGCCCGGCACGGGCCAGGTGGTGGCGACCCCATTCCAGGGAAATATTATTCCGCAGAGCCGTTTCGATCCGGTTGCTCTGAATATCCAGAAGCTCTTTCCTGCTCTGAGTAACAGCAATCCGAATTCCAACTTTTTGAATAATGCCGCGGTTCCGAATAACCAGCAGGCGATCACGATCAAAATCGACGAATCACTTCCCGACAACTCGAAGCTATCGTTCTATTTCAATAAACTCACCACGAACCAGCTCACCAGTTCGGATGGCCTCCCCTATCCGATCTCAGCCGTTCGCGTCCAGGCCATTTATGGCACGGTACCGCGGCTGAACTACGATAAGCCGATCACCCCGACCATGCTGCTCCACCTTGGCGTCGGATATCAGAGATTTCACAATCCGGACAGCTCTCCGGCCCAGGTGCTCGACTATGACGCAGCCGGTGGCATCGGCTTCGTGGGAAGCGCCACAAATCCTGGAGGGTTCCCGCGTTTGAACATCGGCAGCGGTATCACGGCGCTTGGACCGAGCAACGCCAATAGCTACTACGATGGCACCTTTACTACGGTGTCAGCGCTTACCTGGGTGCATCGCAATCACACCATCAAGATCGGTGGGGAATTCCGCATCAGCAGTTGGACCGACCGCAACTCGCGCGGTTCACAGGGTATCCTCAACTACAGCGCGAACGAAACCGGCGATCCATTCAACAGTACGAACAGCTTCGCTGCCAATGGCGTATCGGGCGGCGTGGGAAACGGCTACGCCAGTTTCCTTTTGGGCCAGGTCGACACTGCCAGCGTGGGTTCGGTTCAGGACCCGCAACTCCGCCGCCATGCGTGGGGTGCCTATATTCAGGACACCTGGAAAGTCACCAACAAGCTGACCCTCGACTACGGCATCCGCTGGGATCTCGAAGATTGGGGCCATGAGATTCATAACCGCTGGACGGAGTTCGGACCCAACACGCCGAATCCGACCGTCAACAACATCAAAGGCGCTCTTGTGTATGAAGGCTACGGGGCCGGACGCTGCAATTGCAGCTTCACGAAGACTTACCCGTTCGCGCTCGGCCCACGCCTGGGCGCCGCCTATCAGCTTGATTCGAAGACTGTGTTGCGTGCCGGCGCCGGCGTCACCTACGGGCCCGTCTCAAGTTTCTCCTACATCACCAACTCGGCGATTCTCGGGGTCGGCTACAATACTCTGACGTTTAACTCGCCCGCATTCGGTGTTCCCACCACAACGATGAGTCAGGGACTCCAGTACAATCGCGCGTTGCTCAACGATGCGTCGCTCAACCCCGGTTTGTTTCCCTCTTCGCCCAATGCGCTTGGCAGCCCGAATTTCTATTTGGATCCGAATTCGGGCCGTCCGCCCCGCATTTTCCAGTGGAGTATCGGCTTGCAGCGTGAAGTGGTGCGCGGGCTTACCCTCGAAGCAAACTATGTTGGCAATCGCGGTGTCTGGGAGAACTCGTCAAGTCTGCTTGGCGGGTTAAACACCCCCAATCCGTCCGTATTCGCGCAGTATGGCATTGATCCAACAACTTCTGCCGGTCAGGCTACGCTTGCCTCCACCATGAGTAGCGCCCTTGGAAAAGCGTCGGGCGTTCCGCTTCCTTACCCGACCTTCCCCACCGGGCAAACTGTCCTGCAGGCACTGCGGCCATATCCGCAGGTGAACGGCGGCGTCAGTGTCAGAAATGCGCCTCTCGGAAAGAGCTGGTACGATTCCCTCCAGGTCAAAGCCGATAAGCGCTATGGTCGCGGTTTTTCTCTGACGTCGGCCTTCACATGGTCAAAGACACTGGGCAATCCAGCGGGTTCGGTGAACAACATCTTCAATCTGCCGAATCAGAAGGGTATTAACAGCAGCGATATTCCGTTCATCTTCAACACGGGTGTGACGTATGAGTTGCAGAATTACGCTCTTCTCCGGAATTCGTTTCTCCGCCATGCGGTAGGCGGATGGACGATCGGGGGGATCTTCCTCTATCAATCCGGAAGTCTGATCGGAACTCCGGGTTCATCGAACAATATGAATAGCTGGTATGGCCAGAGCACCCTGGAAAATCGTGTTCCGGGCCAGCCGCTCTTCCTCAAGAACCCCAACTGCCACTGCATCAATCCGGTGTCGGACTTCATTCTGAACCCCGCCGCGTGGACGAACCCCGCGCTGGGCCAGTGGGGCACCTCGTCACCTTATTACGACGACTTCCGGAACGCACGTCGTCCCAGCGAGTCGATAAACATCGGCCGCACTTTCAGGTTCCGCGAAAATGGAAAGATGTCACTCAACGTCCGCGCGGAATTCTTCAATGTGTTCAACCGGATGGAAATCAATAATCCATCGTCCAGTAGCCCGCAGGGTGTGCGCAAGTGCACAAATGGCTCCATCGCAGCGGGCAGCAATGTATGCTCCGCTGGCGGAGAATCACCGTCCGGCTATGGGGCCATCAGCTATACGGGCCTCTCGTCACAGCCCAGAAACGGTCAGCTCGTAGCTCGTTTTACTTTCTGATCGCTGTTTGTATCATTCAGTCAATTGCGGAACAATGTGGCCCGGATATCCGGGCCATTTTGTTTTTGCGCGTCAATTCGAACGGGAGGATGGCAGTGGAGCATGGGGGAAGAGTTAACATCGGAATCCTGCTGGGTGTAGCCGGCCTTTGACGCGGCTGTCGTTCGGCCGGTCCGTGACGATACCAGAACCTGGGCGATTCGTCAGGTGACCGCAACCCGCTACCGCTCGCTCTCGAACGTGATGCAACCGGTCACGTTGGCCTGGAAGATGAAGAATTATCAGGTTTGGGGCGCGCCTGCGTGGACTTCCGAAGAGAGGTTTGAAATCCGGGCGACGCCGGGCATTCCTCCAGCACTGATGAACAGCGGCTGATGTTGCAACTCCTCATGGAGCGATTTGGGCTGACGAAACCAATCTGAGCGGGAAGTATGATTTCACGCTGACCTGGGATCAGCCCTGGATTCCGCAAAGGCGCCTGTCGAGATGCTGGTGATCGATGCGGTCGAACGTCCTGCGGAGCCTGATGTTTCACCACCGAACCAACCCTAAGTTCGGTGCTTTCTTCACTCCGGACCCCTATCCTGACAGATAAGTGCAGGGGCGCTCAATTTTATACCGGACTTCGGAGACCCGAACATTCAGATGGCGAATGTCCCTTGCCGCCGCGTTCGGCGTCATCCTGATGCTGAGCGCCGCCGCCGTTCTGGCGCAGCAGGCTCCGGCCCGGAAGCCCGCGCCCCGCAACGCTTTTACCACCACAGTGAAGCCATTTCTCGAAAAGAACTGCTACATGTGTCATGGCAGCAGTCTTCAGTCGGGCGGCCTCAACCTGGAGTCTTACACCAGCGCCGCCGCCGCAATGGCGGATCGGGAACACTGGACACATCTTCTCGATAAGCTGCAAACCGGACAGATGCCTCCCGCCGGCATTCCTCAGCCTCCCGCGACGGAAAAGAAGGCCGTCATGGACTGGGTTGCCGCGGAACTGGCGCGAACTGCGCCCAAAGCCAGCGCGGGCCGCGTTACGGCGCGCCGCCTGAATCGCAGCGAATACAACAACACCGTCCGCGATCTTCTCGGCGTCGATTTCCAGCCGGCGGATGATTTTCCACCCGACGACACCGGCTACGGGTTCGACGATATCGGCGATGTCCTCTCAATGTCGCCAGCGCTGATGAGCAAGTACCTGACCGCGGCGGACAAGGTGGCGCGCGCCGCCGTTTACGGGCCGCCCGCTCTGAAGCCAACTTTATCGAAAGAAGAGCCCTGGTACATCGACTTCACCACTCGGACCGAAATGCCTCCCGGCGGCTACGACGAAACAGGGCTGAGCAGCAATCAGGCGCTCCACGTCATTCACCGCTTTCCGGCGGAAGGCGATTACGATATCGTCGCGCTCCTTCGCGGCACGCGTCCCGGTCCTTCCGATCCTCTGCATGTGGCATTCTGGATCGACGGAAAACAACTCAAAGTGATCGACTATGCGCGCGATGGGGAAGTCTCCGGCGAAAAAGATGGATTCCGCACCCACGTCACTGCCGGCGATCACGAGCTTGCGGTTTCATTTCTGAAGGTTTTCGAAGGTCTGCCGCCGTCCTTCGGCGGTCCGAATCCCACGAAGCGTGTAGCGCCCGCAGGTGGTGGCCGTGGCGGACGCGGCGGCGGTCGCGGTTTCTCCGGCGGTCGCGGTTTCTCCGCTGGACGGGGGCTCGCGGGCGGGCGGGGAGCTTCCGGCGCAAATGTGGCCCGCGGCGCGGCGGCATTCGGTGGACGCGGCAGAGGTTTCATCACCGGGGCAGGCAGACCGGTCGCCGTCCCCGCTTCCGACGCGAATGCGAGCAACAACGATGAGGCCGCGGATCTCGCGCCTCGTAAGCCGGGCGTTGTCAGCATCTCCGGCTTCTTTATCAGCAATCTCGACGTCACCGGGCCATTCAACGAAGTGATGGGCCCGTCTGAGAAAAGCACGAAGCTGCTCTTCCCCTGTCACGTGCACACCGCAGTCTGTGAGCGGAAGATCCTCACGCGGCTTGCGACGCGCGCATACCGCCGGCCCGCGACCGCCCCCGAAGTTAACCAGCTCATCGGCCTTGCGGATTCCGTTCGAGCGCACGGCGATTCCTGGGATGAGGGAATCTGCATGGCGATTGAAAGAATTCTGATCTCGCCGAACTTCCTCTTCCGCATCGAGCGTGATCACGGCCTGTCCGCCACCAACGGCTCGCAGCCTCTCAGCGATTACGAGCTCGCGTCCCGGCTTTCTTATTTCCTGTGGTCCAGCATGCCGGATGAAGCTCTGATGCGAGCCGCCGCGGCGCGCCAGTTGCGCACACCCGCCGTACTCAAGGCGCAGGTAACGCGGATGCTGACGGACCCCAAAGCCAGCGCGCTCGTCGAAAACTTCGGCGGCCAATGGCTGGAGTTCCGCGCCATCGAATCGCACATACCGGATCGCAAGGCATTCCAGGAGTACACCGAGTACACGCGCATGTCGATCATGAAGGAGACTGAACTCTTCTTCACGTACATCATGCGGGAGAACCGGTCCGTGCTGGATTTCATCAACGCGGACTACACATTCCTGAACGACCGGCTCGCGGATTTCTACGGAATTTCCGGAGTGAAAGGCCCTGAGTTCAGAAAGGTCGATATGTCCGGTACTCCGCGCCGCGGCGTTCTCGGGCAGGCGAGTGTTCTCATCGCGTCTTCCTACGTGAATCGCACGGCGCCGACCATCCGGGGCAAGTGGATTCTCGAAAATATTCTGGACGCTCCCCCGCCGCCGCCCCCACCCGACGTCCCCAGTCTCGATGACAGCGGCGTTGGTAAGTCGGTCTCGCTTCGCGCGCAAATGGAAAAACATCGCGCCAACCCGGTCTGCGCGTCCTGTCATTCCCGCATGGATCCGCTCGGGTTTTCGCTTGAGAACTACAATGCAATCGGTCAGTGGCGTGACAAGGACGGGAAATTTCCCATTGATGCGACCGGCAAACTTCCCGACGGACGAATGTTTGAGGGACTCCCCGGTCTTGTAGGAATTCTCAACGCCGACCCGAAGGTTTTTGCGAGGACTATCACGGATAAGATGCTCACGTACGCATTGGGACGCGGCCTTGAATCCTATGACGCTGCCACGATCGATAAAATCACCGGGCAACTCGCCGCCAACGGCTATCGGTTCGACGCGCTGGTTTCTGGCATCGTCGAAAGTCTTCCATTCCAGAATCGCAGCGCTGCGGCCTCCACGCCTCCACGGAGCGCGACAGCTTCTGTTGCAAAATCCCTGCCCCCCGCCGGATCGCCCGGTGCCAGCGAAAGGAAAACCCAGCAATGATCGTTACCGGAAAACATCTCCAAAGGCGAACGTTTCTGAAAGGCGTCGGAGTGGCCATCGGCCTTCCGATGCTGGACGCCATGATTCCCGCCATGAAGGCGGCCGCGAAGGCGGAGAAGTCGCCCACGCGCATGGCCGTCGTCTATGTGCCGAATGGCGTCGTGATGCAGAACTGGACACCCGCCACGGTGGGCGCGAATTTCGAAATGGATGGAATCCTGAAGCCACTCGCGCCGTTTCGCAACCAGACGCTGCTCATCTCGGGCCTGATGGATAACAACGGCAACGCCTTGGGGGATGGCGGCGGCGATCACGCCCGCGCGGCTTCGAGCTTTCTCACCGCCACGCATCCGAAGAAAACGGAAGGCGCCGATATTCACGTGGGAACTTCGGTTGACCAGGTTGTCGCGGAACGCCTCAGGGCCGACACGCGGCTCAGTTCGCTGCAACTCGGTCTCGATGACAGCCGCACTGTGGGTCACTGCGATTCCGGGTACAGTTGCGCCTATACGAACAGCGTGTCGTGGAAGACGCCGACCAACCCGCTGCCGCCCGAGGCCAATCCCCGCGCGGTCTTCGAGCGTCTGTTCGGCTCGGTGGATCCCACCATCGATGCCGCCACAAGGGCGCGCCGTGAAAGGTACCGCAGGAGCCTTCTCGATATGACGCGCGAAGAAACGCGCAGTCTCGAAGTTACGTTGGGCGCGTCCGATCGGCGCAAGATCGACGAATATCTCGATTCGATTCGCGAGGTGGAAAAACAGATCGAAATGGCGGAAAAAGGTCCGCGCAACGTCGCGCCCGGCATGGAGGAGCCCGCCGGCATCCCGGCTGCGTACGCCGATCACGCCAAACTCCTGTTCGATCTGCAGGCGCTGGCCTTCCAGAGCGACCTCACCCGCGTCACCACCATGGTGATGGGCCGCGAAGGCAGCGTCCGCACCTACGATGAAATCGGCGTGCCGGAGCCGCACCATCCGCTCTCACACCACCGCAACGCGCCCGAAGCGCTGACCAAGCTCACGAAAATCAACACCTATCATGTCGAGCTGTTCGCGCAATTTCTGACGAGACTGCAATCCATGCGGGAGGGTGACGGAACGCTGCTGGACCGCTCGATGATCCTGTATGGCTGCGGTATCGCGGACAGTAATCGCCACACGCATGAGAAGCTGCCCATTCTGATGATGGGGGGGGCCAATGGCGGTGTGCAGACTGGCCGGCACATCGCAATGAAGGAAGATACACCGGTCGCGAATCTTTTCCTCTCGATGATGGATCGCATGGGCGTCGACATAGAGAAATTCGGCGATAGCTCAGGCAAGCTCGAAATCGCGTAGACAGAAGGAGCCGGTTTTCATGATGACGGGAGTTCGCACGTTTCTTGCCTTATCGCTTGGCGCGGCATTCATTGCCCTCACGGGGTCCGGGCAGCCTGCGACGCCACCGGACCTCACGCCTGCGAGCCAGCCGGCTACGCAGGCGATCTCCACGGCGATTCGAGGCCTTAGGAGCCATTCCACCGCAAGCGACGACGCGAATGCAAAGGCCGAGAAGCTCATCGCGGAAGCCCAGCCGCTTCAGATGTCCGGTCAGTCCGCGGAAGCCCGCCGCCGTCTGGCAGAGGCTTACGTGCTCCTTAAAGGTCAGACTTGGGATGCAAAACAGGAATACGCGTGGTCGCTCGCGTTGCGCGTCGATCCAGTGGTCGATTCAGCCCTGCCATTCATCGGCCGGCTGACCCAGACTTATTCCGCCTCCTCCGGCGCCACCGCCGGATTGAACCTGAAGGCGTCGCTTGTCCGCGATAACAAAACCGTGCGCGATTTCGGAACCTCGCCTGTTCCGCTGCGCGATCTCAACGAACAGCCCTTTGGTTTCGATGGCGATCTCGGAGGCATAGCCGATGGCGCCTACGCAGTTCGCGTCGAGATGCTTGATGGTGATGCGCAGTTCGCAACCGTCGAAGCGCCCGTGCAGGTTGTCCACGGTGTCACGGTTGACCGGCCGGCTATCGAAAAGCGCCTGGCGAAGATTACCGGACATGACGGCACGAAAGCCACCATACGCTATCCGTACGCGCTTGCTGAAACCGTGGCAGTGGGCCGCCGCCAGTTGAATGAAGCCGATTTCGGAATTCCCTATCAGGCGCAGCTAGCGTACGATTTCGCCGCCGGTGTGAAGAACTCGGCCGCGCTTCTAAAAGGACTGGAATCCGGCAAGGATCTTCTCTTCCGGGCGAAAGGCGACACGGAGCGTGCTTACTGGTTTGAGGAAGCCCACGAAATGATGGCGTATCACGTGTACGCTCCGCTCAAATGGAATGGCAAATCGAAGTTGCCCATGGTGCTGGTGCTGCACGGAAACACGCGCGATCAGGATTTTTATTTCGACCGCGACGATCACATTCTGGCGAAGCTGGCCGAGGAGCACGGGTATCTTGTGGTGTGCCCGATGGGGTTCCGCCCGAGCGCCGGATGGGGCGCGAGCTCTCTGTACCGTCCCCCCGCCGGTGCCCGTGCGGCGGGCCGCGGGGGGCGCGCTCCCGGTCCGGCGCGCGCTCTTCAAGCCCAGTACAGCGAGAAGGACGCGCTGAATGTGCTCGATCTCGTCATGAAGGAGTACCCGGTCGACCCGGCGCGCGTCTATCTGTTCGGGCATTCAGCCGGAGGGGCCGGCACGTGGTATCTGGGCGAAAAATATGCCGACAAATGGGCCGCGATTGGCGCCAGCGCCGCCGCGACCTCACCGAACAATTTCCCGTTTGATCGCCTGAAGGACATGCCGATTATGGTGTGCCACGGCGATAAAGATCCGGAAGTTCCGGTTGCGCGCTCGCGCGCCATGGTAGCTGCCGCGAAGGCAGCGGGTCTCAATCCGCAATATCTGGAAGTGCCCGGCGCGACGCATGCCACGATTGTGGCGCTGGTCGAGCCCAAGGTCTTCGCATTCTTCGAGCAACACCACAGGAAATAGAAATAGGAGCGTCGACAATGACGATCCTGGCTGGGACGTGAACCACTGTTCTGCAATGCA
>Ga0134125_10004143_pt1 | contig 16597 bp, 13 predicted proteins | sample KB31751_FD_96464 | JGI IMG/M metagenome (GOLD analysis project Ga0134125, IMG submission 96464) | Terrestrial soil microbial communities with excess Nitrogen fertilizer from Kellogg Biological Station, Michigan, USA - KB3-175-1 | ecosystem: Environmental > Terrestrial > Soil > Unclassified ...
CCGCCGTTGAACAGCGCAGTCGTGCCGAGGCCGTCGGCGTGATAGACGTAGCCGAACACCTCGAAGCCCTGCAGGTCGAGCTTGGCGAACAGGTCTTCGCCGGTGCCGCGGTAGTCGTAGGGCGTGGTTCCGGCCACGTAGTCCTGCTCCTGGGTCAGCGCCGCCACGGAGACGTAGAACTTGTTGCCCTCGCCGGACAGCGGCATGGTGAAGCTCAGTTTCCCGTGGAAGCCCGGCGCCTTCTTCGGCTGCACCGTCGCGGCGTCACTCAGCGAATTGATCGGATCGAAGATGCCGACCGTGAATGCGAAACCGGACATGTCCGGCGTCGTGTAGTCGATCTGCGCCAGCCAGTCCGTATAGATGTAGCCGAAGCCGATGCCGCCGAGCGTCGTGTTGGAGGGCGCCGCCGAGGCGGCCGAGCCCGGCGCACCGACGCCGAGCAGCGTCATGTCATTCAAGATGACGTCGGCGCCGAACAGGCCGATGTTGCGGCCGAGGGTGAAGGTACCCATGTCCTTGTTGCCGAACGTCATGTACACCTGGCGCAGGTCCAGTCCGGTGCTGCCGAGCGCGGTGTTGGACGACCCGTTGCTGTTGCCACCCTGCAGATTCGGACTGCCGCCGTCGTTGGTCGCGATGCCCGGATACAGGCCGAGGTGCGCGGCCAGGTCGATGCCGTTCTGCGTGGTCGCGACGCCGAAGCTGAACGCGGCCGGCAGCAGGCCGTTGCCGATATTGGAGACATTGTTGCCGTTCGCCGAGCCGATGCAGGTCAGGCCGCCGTCGACCGGAGCTGCGCCGGCCGGGCTCTGGCAACTCGAATAGATGTAGTCGACGTTCACATTGCCCGAGATCGAAAACGTCCAGGATCCGTCGCCGGTCTTCAGATCCACCGCCCCCGCCGGCAACGCCACTGCCGCCAACAGGGCGCCGGCAAGCGATGCCCGTCGCATCTGCTGAGCTACGCTGATGTTCTTCATTGAGGTACTCCCCACAGGTTTCCTTCGTGATGCCATGCGGCAGCGCGCTGGCGCAGCCACCCATGCGGCGGTAGCAAGCGACGTGCCAACTCGTGTTGCCGCCGGGCAACAGAGGGTGCACACGCGGAACAAGGACTTATGCAGGCCCAGAGGCCCCGCAGGGAGGAGTTGGGACCAAAATGGCTACAGTGTGACTCACGAGTGTTGCAGGAACGCCCCAGTGGCGCAGCGAGCCTGCGAACGCGAGCTCAGGCGGGGCGGAGCCAGCGTGCCGCGAGCGGCGGCACCAGCACGAGACTCACCAGAGTGGAGGAAACGAGCCCGCCCAGGATCACGATCGCCATCGGCCCTTCGATCTCGTGGCCGGGCTCGCGCGCCTGCAGCGCCACCGGCAGCAGGGCGAGCGCGGTGAGCAGCGCGGTGAGCAGCACCGGGGTCAGTCGCTCCTCGGCCCCGCGCAGCGCCGTCGCCGGGCTCCAGCGCTGGCCCTCGCTGGTGACCAGATGCTCGTAGTGCGAGATCAGCAGGATGGTGTTGCGCGCCGCCATGCCGAACAGCGCCACGAAGCCGACCATGGCCCCGAGTGACAGCGAGCCGCCGGTGAGCGCCACCGCCGCCACGCCGCCGATCAGCGTGCTCGGCAGCGCCGCCAGCACCAGCAGCACGTGGCGGCTGTGGCCGAACGCCAGCGCCAGCAGCAGCACGATCAGCACCAGCGCAGCTCCCGAGTGCCAGACGAGCTCGCGCGCGGCGGCCGCCTGGGCCGGCGCGGTGCCGCCGTAGCGCAGGTAGACGCTCGGCGGCAGCTTCACGTGCGCGGCAATCGCCGCGCGCGCCGCGCGCGCGTAGCCGGCCTGGTCGGTGGTATGCGGGTTGGCGACCACCACCTGGCGGCGCAGCCCGTCCTCGTGCACCACCAGGCTCCGCGCCGACACCATGTCGAGCGTCGCGACCGCCGACAGCGGCACCAGCGTGCCGTCGCGGCCGCGCACGCGCAGCTCGCGCACGTCCTCGGGCGTGGCGCCGGCGCCGGCCAGGCGCATGACGACCGGCACGCTGCGGTCGGACTGATTGAGCTGGGTGATGAGGGTGCCGTGGTAGGCGGCGTTGACCGCTCCCAGCACGTCCGCGGCCTGCAGGCCGTAGAGACTCAACTGCTCGGGACGCAGCTGCAGCAGCAGCTCCGGCTGGCGCGGCGGCACCTCGAGTCGCACCGTGCCGCTGTCCGGCCACTTGCGCAGGAGCGTGGCGATGTCGCTCGCCACCTGGTCGTCCACGTCGAGGTCGGGCCCGAACACGCTGACGAAGAACGGCGCCACCTCGCCCGACAGGGTCTCGCCGATGCGCTCGGCGAGCACCGAGTAGATCTCCACCAGCTGGTTGGGGAACTGGTCGAAGACCGCACGCACCCGCGCCTCCAGCTGCGCGGTGGTGACGCCGCGGCTCGGGTCGAGCTGGATCTCGAACTCGCTCTTGTTGGGGGCATCGGGGTCCTGGCCGTTCTCGGCGCGCCCGATCTGCTCGGCGACGCTCTTCACGCCCGGGATGGCCGCCAGACGCGCGGCGATGCGCTGGCCGACGCGCGAGGTCTCCGCGAGCGAGATGCCGGGCCGCAGCGCGGCGTGCGCGATCAGGTAGTTTTCGCGGAAGTCCGGCAGCAGGCGCGCGCCGAGCAGCGGCAGCAGCGCCAGCCCGGCCACGCCGCTCAGCAGTACCCCGGCCAGCACCCAGCGCGCGTGCCCCGTCAGGTGCTCGATCGCCCGGTGCTGCCAGCCCTTGGCGCGCCGCAGCCACGCGGGCTCGTCACGCGGCTGGTAGCCCTGCATGAGCAGCGCGCACAGGGCCGGGGTGGCGCTCATGGCGACCAGCAGCGACAGGCCGACCGCGAGCAGGAAGGCGGTGGCGAGCGGGCGGAAGAACGCGCCCTGCAGACCCGACAGCATGAGGATGGGCAGGAAAGCGACCGCCACCGCCGCGGTGGCATAGAACACCGGCCGCCGCACCTCGAGCGAGGCGGCGAGCAGCAGGTTCGCGATCGCGGAGCCGGCCCCGGCGCCGCGGCGGCGGCGCGTGATGTTCTCGACGTCGATGACCGCATCGTCGACCACCACCCCGAGCGCCACCACCAGCCCGCCCAGGCTCATGGTGTTGAGCGACAGCCCGCCGAGGCCGAGCAGCCACACCGTGGCGAGGAGCGAGACCGGGATGGCGCTGAAGGAGATGAGCGCGCCGCGCCAGTCGCGCAGCGTCACCAGCAGCAGCACGATGACCAGCGCGGCGCCGACCAGCAGCGAGTTGCGCAACTTCGCGATGGCGCTCTCGATGAAGCTCGCCGGCCGCAGCAGCGCCGGATGGTACTGCACCCCGCGCCGCGCCAGCTCCGGGGCGAGCGTCTGCAGGCGCTGCTCGAGGGCGCGCGTGACGTCGAGCGTGTTGGCGCCGTACTGGGTCGAGGTCTCGACCAGGATCCCGGGCTTGCCGCCGATGATGGCATCCCCGAAGCGCGGCGCGGCCCCGTCGCGCACCTCGGCGACGTCGCCGATGCGCACCGGCGTGCCGTTGTGCTCGCCGACCACCGCCTGCGCGAGCGCCGCGGACGAGCCGCCCGGCGCCTGCGCCTGCAGCACCAGGCGCTGCGTGGCGGTCTCGAGGTAGCCGCCGCCGCTCATCTGCGTGCCGCGGCGCGTCGCCGCCTCCACGTCATCGAGGCTGAACCCGGCCGCGTCCAGCCTGACCGGGTCGACCCACACCTGCCGCTCGCGCGCGTCGCCGCCGAAGATCTGTGCCTGGGCGACGCCGGGCACCCCGAGGATCTGCGGCTTGACGGTCCAGCGCACCAGGTCGCGCAGCTCGAGCGGCGAGAGCGTGTCGCTGGTGAAGCCGAAGTGCACCAGGTACTCCATCGAGGAGCTGAGCGGCGACAGCAGCGGCGCCCCGACCCCCGGGGGCAGCAGCGTGGCGGAGTCCGCGAGCCGCTCGCTGATCACCTGGCGCTGCAGGTACGGGTCGCTGTCGCGGCCGAACACCACCTGGATGGCCGCCAGCCCCTGGCTCGAGGTCGAGCGCACCACCTCGACGTTCTCGGCGCCGGCGAGCAGATCCTCGAGCGGCCGCGTCACCATCGCCTCGACCTGGGTGGCGTCGAGGCCCGGTGCCTCGGCCTGCACCAGCACGTGCGGGGGTGCGAAGTCGGGAAACACGTCGAGGCGCGCGCTCAGCAGCGCGCTCACGCCGAGCAGCGCCACGAGCACCGAGAGCGCGGTCACGATGCGGGGATTCGCGAGCGAAGCGCGAACGATGGCGGCGAGCATGGGCGCTAGTCGTGCTCTTCTTCGGCCGCCGAGAAGCTGCTGATGCCCTGCAGCGACCACAGCACGCCGGCGCCCTGCACCACGATCGGGTCGGCACGCGACAGGCCGGTCACCAGCCACGCCGTGCCGACCCGCGCCAGCGGCTTCACCGGCACCGGCTGGTAATGAAAGGTATCGGCCGCGGCGCGCTCCTGACGGTAGACGTAGGCGCCCTGTTCGGCGTACAGCAGCGCCGCCGCCGGCACCAGCAGGCCGGCAACCGCCGCGGCCCCGCGCAGCTCGACGGCCGTACGCGTGCCGGGCCCGAGCCCCGGCGGGCCGTGTTCCACCGTCAGCAGCCAGCCGGCGCTCTGCGCCGGGCTGCGCGGCATCGGCCCCAGCACCCGCGCCGCGACATTCATCCCGTCCACCGTCACCAGCGCACGCGGCTCGAGCGCGCTGCCGATGCTGTAGCCGGGCACGTCGGCGCGCAGCAGCACCTGCTGGCCGTGGCTCAGGCTCTCCAGCAGCGCCCGGCGCTGCGCCGGGGCGAGATCCGCCAGCGGTCCCCACTGCAGGCGGAAGCTCATGGCGGCCGCGCGCGCCTGCGCCTCGGCTTCCACCGACTGCGCCTGCGCGGCCTGCAGCGTCTTCAGCGACGCCTGCGCATCGTCGTGGTAGAGGCGCTCGACGCGGGCCGCGTCCGCGCCCGCCGCCTGCGCCGCCGCCTGCGTGCTGGCCACGCGCCCGGCATCCGCCACCAGCAGCCCCGGATCGAGCACGGTGCCGTAGGCGGCAATCGGCGGTGCCCCGCGCAGCGGCAGCGGATGGTCGATGCGGATGCCGACCGCGTCCTGCTGGGCGGCGGTGAGCGCGAGGGGCTCGCTCTTCTGCGCACCCCGATCCGCGTCGTCGTCGTCGCGCGGCGCGGCCGCCGTGCTGTTCGGGTGTGGCTCATCGTCGGCGTGGGCCGCCGGCTTGTCGGCGGCCGCGGCGGCCGCGCCCGCCAGGAGCGCGAGCAGCAGGCACGACAGCAGCGGGGTGCCGCGCATCATGAGTGGGGCGCGGCCGCCGCCGGCGGCCAGTCCCCGGCCGGCAGCGGCCGGCGGTAGGCGTCCTCGAGTGCGCCGTAGGCCTGCTCGGCGGCATAGGCCGCCTCGAGCAGCGCCAGCTGCGCTTCGATGGCCACGATCTGTGCCGCCAGCGCACTCGGTCGCTCGCTCGCCCCGAGTGCCAGCGCGCGACTCTCCGCCTGCTGCTGACGCGTCGCGAGCGCGGCCAGATCGCGCGCCTGCAGCCACGCGGCCCGTGCCGTCGGCCAGGCGAGCTCGGCGCGGTCGATCTCGGCGAAGATCTGCGCCTGCACCGCCTGCAGCTGCTCGCCGGCGGCGTGCCGCCGTGCCACCGCCTCGCCGATCGGCCCCTGGTGCTGGTTGAACAGCGGCAGCTCGAAGGACACCGCCAGCGCACTCTCGCGCGCCACGTCGTTGAGCGACTCCGCGCGCACGCCACCGCCGCCCCAGGCGTACGCGGGCGTGATCTCCAGGTGCGGCCAGCGCTTGGCCGCCTCGCTCTGCAGCCCGACCTCGGCGAGGTCGTACTCACGCAACGCGTGCACGATCTGCGGCCGGCCGACGAGGGCGGCGTTGCGCCAGTGTTCGGCGGCGGCGACCTCCAGCCCATCGATCGCGGCCCAGTCGCTCCAGCGCACCGGCACGGCCTCGAGCGCCGCGACCGGCACGCCCACCGCCGCGGCGAGCCGGGCGCGCGCGTCGGCGGCGCGCGCCTGCCCCTGCTGTGCACGCTGCTGGGCGTGCGCCAGCTCGAGCTCGTCGGCGAGCGTCTGGCTGCGGGCGATGTCGCCCTCCCGGAGGCGCGCCCGGTCGCTGTCGATGAGGCCCCGGCGCGCCCCGACCAGCGTCGCCAGCAGCGCCGACTCGTCCTGCGCGGCGACGGCGTCGAGCAGCGCCTGGCGCAGCCGCGCGCGCACCTGCCACAGCGATTCGGACAGGTCGGACTCGGCCAGCGCGGTGGCGAGCGCGGCGCGGGCACGGGCGCGGGCGCGCTCCCCGTGCGGGCGCAGCAGGAAGTCGAGTGACAGCCCGTAGAGCCAGGCGCCGCTCTCGGCGGCGCTCCTCAGGTACTCACCGAACAACTGCATGTTGGGATTGGGGCGCTCGGCGGCGGTGCGCTCGCCGGCCGCCACCGCCACCACCTCGGCGCGCTCGGCGGCGAGCTGCGGATTCAGCTGCAGGGCGGCGGCGAGCCACTGCGCCAGGTCCCAGCCGCCGGCGGCCGGCGGCAGCCCCGGCACCTCCAGGCGCCGGGCGCTGAACTGCTCGAGGGTGGCGGCTGGCTCGAGCGGCTGCGGCGGCGGGATGCTGCTGCAGGAGCCCGCGAGCAGCGCGAGCAGGCAGCCCCCGGCTGCGCCCCGCGCGCCGGATCTGCACGGCTCCAACCCCGCTTCGAATCGGCGCACCGCTCGCATCCCCCGCTGTGCAGTATAGAGCCGCGCCGCGACGCTGGCAGCGCCGTGGCTAGGCGGCGACGGCGGCGAGCGCCTCGGCGTGGAAGCGCAGGTGGTCCTCGACGAAGCTGGCGATGAAGTAGTAGTCGTGGCCGTAGCCTTCCTGGCGGCGCAGCCGCAGCGGCTGCCCGGCCGCGGCGCAGGCGGCTTCGAGCCGCTCGGGCAGCAGCTGTCCCTGCAGCAGGAATTTGTCCGCCATCCCCTGGTCGACCAGGATCTGCGGAAACACGCGGCGGCGCGCCGCCGTCAGCAGCTCGACCGTGTCGTACTGCGCCCACGCCGCGGGGTCGTTGCCGAGATAGCGCGGCAGCGCCTTCTGCCCCCACGGGCAGCGGGTCGGCGAGCAGATCGGCGCGAAGGCCGACACCGAGCGGTACACCTGCGGGTTGCGCAGCGCCAGCACCAGGGCGCCGTGGCCGCCCATGGAGTGGCCGAAGATGCCGACCTGCTGCGCGCTGGCGCCGAACTGCCCGAGCACCGCCTCGCGCAGCTCCCTGAGCACGTAGTCGTACATGCGGAAGTACTGCGACCACGGCGCCTGCGTGGCATTGAGGTAGAAGCCCGCGCCGCTGCCGAATTCCCAGTCGTCGGCCTCGCCGGGGATGCCGGTGTTGCGCGGGCTGGTGTCGCAGGCCACGAGCATGAGCCCGAGTTGCGCCGCGACGCGCTGCGCGCCGGCCTTGATGGTGAAGGTCTCCTCGGTGCAGGTGAGGCCCGCCAGATAGAACAGCACCGGCACCTTGCGCTGCTGCGCCTGCGGCGGCTGAAAGACCGCGAAGCGCATCGGCAGGCCGATCACCTGCGACTGGTGGCGGTAGAACCCCTGCGTGCCGCCAAAGCTGCGATGCTCGCTGATGGTTTCGAGCGTCATCGGTACTCCATTCGGCGCCCGCGGCGCCTGCCGCCACATTATGAATCCGATCCGCGCCGTGCACGGAAAAATGCCAGCACTGACTCAGTCGTGCCAGATTGGACACGCGCGCGGCGGCGGTGGACAGCGCGCGCAGTAGGACTATATTGCGCCCACCGTGCGCATGCTCGCTCCACGCGCACTGCGGCCTTGCGCACGGGACTCCATCGCCAATCACTGATTGTCGAGCGAAGACCGCCCCGCCGCGGGGCGGTCCTTTCGCGCCCCCCGCGTTTCTTAACATCTTTTGGTCTGGCCGCCGCCGGCGTCCTCCGTAGCATGCGCAGCCTGTCGCGGCTGGCCGCGGCACGAGGACCCACACCATGCGCAAGCCGAGACACCCGGCACGGGCAATCTTGTGCGCGCTCGCCGCCGCGCTCACGCTGCGCGCCGCCGACGCGGCGCAGTTCGGCGCGCTCGTGGGGCTGGTGCGCGACGCGACCGGTGCGCCGGTGGCCGAGGCGACCGTGACCGCCGTGCGCACCGACGGCAGCGCCACGCGCGCCACGCTCACCGGCAGCGACGGCCTCTATTCCTTCGCCGACCTGCCCCCCGGCGCCTGGTCGGTCAGCGTGGAGCTCGTCGATCACCGCAGCGTCAGCCGCGCCGCACTGGCGGTGCTCGCCGGGCAGGCGACGCGCGCCGATCTGGCCGTGGCCGCGCCCGCAGGCGCGCAGCTGGCGGCCGCGCCGGCGCCGGCCGCAGCGCCGGTCCGCGCCGCGCCGCAGCTGCCGGAAGCGCTGCAGGCGCCCGAGCCCGGGCCGGCCGTCGACACGCAGACGCCGTTCGCGGTCGGCGACCTCGGCTGGATGAACGGCACCGGCCGCGGCACGACGCCGGTGTTCGACACCAAGTTCTTCACCCCCGAGGTGCGCTTCGACGTCAACTACCTGCAGGACTTCAACCACCCCGTGGACCACACCATCGTCGGTTCGACCGAGGAGTTCCGCTCCGGCGAGTTCCAGATCGAGCAGGTGAGCCTGGGGGGCAACTTCCACTGGCACAACGTGCAGGCGCGCTTCCTGTCGATGTTCGGCATGTTTGCCGTGACCACGCCGCGCAACGACGCCAGTTCGGCGGTCGGCCAGTGGGACCTGCAGGGCGCCTACAAGTACTTCTCGGAGGCCAACGCCGGCTATCACTGGGACGTGAACCACGGCCTCAACGTCGATGCCGGCATCTTCGTTTCCTACGTCGGGCTATTCAGCTACTACAACTTCGACAACTGGACCTACCAGCCCTCGTTCGTCTCATCCAACACGCCGTGGTTCTTCAATGGCCTGCGCGTGCAGTGGTTCCCGACCCAGACGCTGAAGATCGAGCCGTGGCTCATCAACGGCTGGCAGTCGTACGCCAAGTTCAACAGCCGCCCCGGCTTCGGCGGCCAGGTGCTGTGGATCCCCAACGACCGCTTCAAGCTGGTGTTCAACAGCTACAGCGTCGGCCAGGACAACCTCGCCACCGGCAGCGGGTTTCCCAACAACGGCGGCAATCCCAACGCCGCCGTCGGGCTGCCGAACCCGGCCTCGCCGTTCATCAACTACCGCGACGTCACGCGCGTGCACGAGGACGACAGCGTGGTGTGGAAGTACTACGACGCCAGGAGCGACGACGCGGCTGCCGCGGTCTCGAGGCTCGGGGTCTCGAAGATGGCCATGTCCCTGACGGTGGACCTCGGCTGCGAGTACGGCGGCGGCGTGCATTGCTCGCACGGCCCCAACAAGGCGAACTTCTTCGGCGCCATGGCCTACAACCGCGTGTGGTTCGACCACGACCTGTATGCGCTCACCCTCGGCGGCGGCTTCATGAACAATCCCGGGCGCTACCTGGCGCTGCTGCCGCCGATCAACGGCGCGACGGCCGCGACCGGCACGGCGTATTTCAGCGAGAACCCGGGGCAGAACCTCTATCAGTGGGACATGCAGCTGAACCTCCAGTACATGCCCAAGGACTGGATTACCTGGTGGACCGAGTTCACCTTCAGGCACTCGGACGTGCCGTACTGGAGCGGACCGGGTGGCGTCACGCCGCCGCTCGGCAATAGCGGCGCTCCCGCGAGCCTGGTGTGCAACAACGGCAGCGTCGCCGGCGCTGATCAATGCGGCAACGAGGGCGGCGTGTGGTTCCCCGACCTGCGCACGCGCGAGCTGGTATGGGGTGCCGGCGTCATGGTCAAGTTCTGAAAGCCACACCGTGGCCGCGGCGGCCCGCGCCGGTGCGGTTGCGCACAGTACGGCAAGCCCGATTCAGGGGGGTCAGCGCCCGCCGGCCTCCAAAGCCGACGTAAGTCCCAACCCCGCAGGCGCCGGCATGGTAAGTTATTGTGTCGTCTTTAACAGAATCTACCGGACCTCTCATGGCCGACCCCGCCCGCACCGAACCGCACGCCCCGCTGGTCTGGGCCAACGTGCTGATGTTCACGCTGACCCTCGCCGCGGCGGCCATCCTGGTTCCCTGGTACGGAGTGCACCACGGCTTCACGGTCGCGGACTGGGCCGTGTTCGTGGTGTTCCTGGGCGCCAACGGCATGGCCGTCACCGCCGGCTATCACCGGCTGTGGGCGCACCGCACTTACGAGGCGCACTGGAGCGTGCGGCTGCTGTACCTGGTGTTCGGCACCATGGCGCTGCAGAACAGCGCGTTCGAGTGGTGTGCCGGCCATCGCACCCATCACCTGCACGTCGACGACGTCGACCGCGACCCCTACTCGGCGCGGCGCGGCTTCTGGTTCTCGCACATCGGCTGGATGCTGCGCGCCTATCCGAGCGGCCGGAACGACTTCGCCAACATCCCGGACCTGAAGAAGGACCGCATGCTGGCGTTCCAGCACCGCTACTACGTGCCGCTCGCCATCGCCGCCAACGTCGGCCTGCCGGTGGCGGCCGGACTGGTGTTCGGCGACGTGTGGGGGATGCTGATCCTCGCCGGCGTGCTGCGCCTGGTGTGGAGCCATCACGTCACCTTCTTCATCAACTCGCTGGCGCACATGTGGGGCAGCCGTCCCTACACCGAGGACAACAGCGCGCGCGACAATCCGCTGATCGCGGTGGTCACGTACGGCGAGGGCTATCACAACTTCCACCACATCTTCGCCCACGACTACCGCAACGGCGTGCGCTGGTGGCAGTGGGACCCGACCAAGTGGCTGATCGCGGGACTCGAGCGCGTCGGCCTGGCGCGGCGCCTGAAGCGCACGCCGGTGTTCCAGATCCGGCGCGCGCTGCTCGCCATGCAGTTCACGCGCGCCGAGGCGCAGCTGGCGCGCCTGCCCGGCGTGCCGTCGCAGGTCGAGCATCTGCGGGCACGCCTGGCGCACGAGTATGAGAGCTTCCTGGCCGCGGTCGCCGACTGGGCGCGCCTCAAGGAGCAGTGGCTCGAGGAAAAGAAGCGCGCCGTACTCGAGCAGTGGGAACACGTCGACCCGCAGAAAAAGCTGCGCGACATCGAGCGCGCGCTCGGCGCACAGCTGCGCCGCATGCGCGTGCTGCGCGCCCAACTCGCCTACTAATCCCCTCCGCTAGCCGCCGCCGCGGGCATGCCGCCAGGGCGGCGTGCGGCCGCTTGGCGCGCGCCCCGCGCTTCGTGCACCATGCGTTCATGGGACGCATATTCGAAGTTCGCAAGCACACGATGTTCGCGCGGTGGAACCGCATGGCGAAGCAGTTTGCGCGCATCGCCAAGGACATCACCATGGCCGTCAAGTCCGGCGGCACCGATCCGGCGTCCAATCCCACGCTGCGCCGAACCATCCAGAACGCGCGCGCCGTCAACATGCCCAAGGACAAGATCGAGGCGGCCATCAAGCGTGCCGCCGGGCGCGACGCCGCCAACTACCAGGAAGTGCTCTACGAGGGCTACGCGCCGCACGGCGTGGCGCTGCTGGTGGAGACGGCGACCGACAACCCGACCCGCACCGTGGCCGCGGTGCGCAACATCATCACCAAGAACGGCGGCAACCTCGCCACCAATGGCAGCGTCAGTTTCCTGTTCCGCAAGATGGGCGTGTTCCGCCTCGACCCGGCCGGCATCGACCAGGACGATCTCGAGCTGTACCTCATCGATCATGGCCTGGACGAGATGGGCGAGAGCAGCGGCGAGAAGGGCGAGCCGCAGCTGGTGATCCGCGGCGCCTTCGCCGACTTCGGCCACCTGCAGGAAGCGCTCGAGGCCCGCGGCCTGACGCCGTTGTCCGCCGAGCACGAGTACATCTGCACCGTGCCGACCCAGCTGCCGGAGACCGAGGCCACCGAGGTGCTGACCCTCATCGATCGCCTCGAGCAGGACGACGACGTGCAGAAAGTGTTCCACACGCTCGCCTGAGATGGGCATGCTCGACTTCCACCTGCAACCGGCCTGCCGCGGCGACGCGCCGCGGCTGGCGGCCATGGCGCAGCAGTGCGTGGAGCACGGCCTGCGGCCACGCTGGAGCACGGCGCGCATCCTCTGGCACGTGCGCGACGTCGACAGCGTGGTGCTGACCGCGCGCCGCGCGGACGCACTGGCCGGTTTCGCCGTCATGCGTTACGCGGACACCGCCGCGCATCTCAACCTGCTGGCGGTCGTGCCGGTGCACCGCCGGCGCGGGGTGGCCCGCGCCCTGCTCGGCTGGCTCGAGGAGACCGCGCGCACCGCGGGCGCCTTCGACATCGGCCTGGAGCTGCGCGCCGGCAACGCGGCGGCGCGCGCCTGCTACCTGGCACTCGGCTACCGCGAGCTCGACTGCATCCCGGGCTACTATCAGGGCGTGGAAGCGGCGATCCGCATGACGCGCGACGTGCGCGCCGGTGCCACGCCGGCCGCGGGCGCGCCGCCGCAGCCGCCCGCGGACGGCTACTCGTCCGCCTCCAGGCGGAAATCGAACTCGTAGGCGTGGGCGCCGTCGGCGCCCACGCTGATGTTCATCTTGCCGCTGAGGCCGCGCAGCTCGCCGGTGCCGGAATCCGGCACCACGGTGATGCTGCCGGCCGGCGTGCCGCGCGTCATGCTGGCGCTGTGCTGCAGGACGAAGCTGCCGCTGCGGCCCTTGAGCTTGCCGGTGACGCGCTCGAGTGCCACGTAGCCGGCCGAGCCCTTGACGTCGCTCTGCATGGCCAGCATCTCGCCCTTGCTGATGCCCTCCAGGTCGCCGTGGAAGCGCTTGTCGATCGTCAGCCGCCCGAGGTTCGCGGCGCGCGCGATCTGGGTATCGGGTTTCTGCGGCACGACCTTGACGTCGAAAGCTCCGGTGGCGCGCTGGCTCATGCGGTCTCCCCTGGGTTCAGTCGGGCATGGGCGTCATCTGGCCGACGAGTGCGTCCTCGAAGCCGAAGTCTCGCAGGTCACGCACGCGCTGCGGGAAGAGTATGCCATCCAGGTGGTCGACCTCGTGCTGCACCACGCGCGCGTGGAACCCCTCGACCGTGCGGTCGATGGGCGCGCCGTCCGCGTCCAGGCCGCGGTAGCGCAGACGGCGGAAGCGCGGCACGAGGCCCCGCATGCCGGGCACCGACAGGCACCCTTCCCAGCCCTCATCCTGCTCGCCCCCGAGGGCGGTGAGCAAGGGATTGACGAGCACCGTGTAGGGGATGGGTGCGAGCTGCGGATAGCGCGGGTTGTCGCGCAGCTCGAAGATGACCACGCGCAGGCCGACGCCGATCTGTGGCGCGGCGAGACCGGCGCCGTGCAGATCGCGCATGGTGTCGTCCATGTCGGCGACCAGCGCCGCCAGCGGCGCGCCGAAGTCCGTCACCGGCGCCGCCACCTCGCGCAGCAGCGGCTCGCCCATCTTCAGCACGCGGCGGATGGCCACCGGGCGCTCGCCTAGCGGCGCGGCTCCGCGGCCCCGGGGACGAGCGGGATCGAGGTGCGGTGGTCGCGGAACACCAGCGGCTGCTCGAGCAGCGCCGGCTTCGCGGCGGCCCGCTCCGCGCCCGCGACCGCCTCGGTCACCAGCCGATGGTGCGGCGACAGCTCGCACACCGGGTCGGCGTTGTCGGCATCGCCGGTGAGCAGGTACGCCTGGCAGCGGCAGCCGCCGAAGTCCTTGCCGCGCTCCGGGCAGCTGCGGCACGGCTCCTTCATCCAGTGCTCACCGCGGAAGCGGTTGAAGGCCGCCGACTGGTACCAGATCTCGCGCAGCCCGTGGGCGCGCACGTTGGGCAGCTCGAGCCCCGGCAGCATGCGCGCCGCGTGGCACGGCATGGCGGTGCCATCGGGCGCGAGCGCGAGGAACACGCTCCCCAGTCCGTTCATGCAGGCCTTGGGCCGGGTCTCGAAGTAATCGGGCACCACGAAATAGATCTGCATCCGGTTGCCGACGCGTTCGCGGAAACTGCGCGTGACCGCCTCGGCGCGCTCCAGCTGCGCCCGGCTGGGCAGCAGCTGCGCGCGGTTCAGCCACGCCCAGCCATAGTACTGCGTGTTGGCGAGCTCGACGTACTGTGCGCCCATGCGCTCGGCCATCGCCAGGATCTCGCCGACGTGGTCGATATTCAGCCGGTGCAGCACCACGTTCAGCACCATCGGGTAGCCGTGCCCGCGGATCAGCGCCGCGACCTTCTCCTTGAGCTCGAAGGTGCGCGTGCTGGAGAGGAAATCGTTCATCTGCCGCGTGCTGTCCTGAAACGACAGCTGGATGTGGTCGAGCCCGGCGAGTTTCAGCGCCTTGATGCGCGGTTCCGTCATGCCCACGCCCGAGGTGATGAGGTTGATGTAGAAGCCGAGCGCGTGCGCCTCGGCCACCAGCTCCTCCAGGTCCTCGCGCACCAGCGGCTCGCCACCGGACAGCCCGAGCTGCACCGCGCCCAGAGCACGCGCCTCGCGCAGCACGCGGATCCAGTCCGCGGTGGCCAGCTCCGCGCCGGTCCTGGCGAACTCGGTCGGGTTGTAGCAGAACACGCAGTGCAGCGGGCAACGGTAGGTGAGCTCGAGCAGCAGCCACAGCGGCGGGCCGACCGCCACCGGCGCGGGCGCGGGCGCGGCGCTCACGCCCGCAGCTCCAGCCAGCGCTTCTGCAGCGCCAGCTCGACGAACGCGGTCACGTCGGCGGCCAGCCCGGTGAGGTCATAGGTGCGCTCGAGATCGGTGACGATGTCCGCCACCGTGCGCACGCCGTCACAGCGGCTCATGATGGCGCCGGCGCTGCCGTTCAGCTTCACCATGCCCTCCGGGTACAGCAGCACGTGCGCCTCCTGGGCCGGCTCCCACTGCAGGCGCATGCCGGCGCCGAGCGTCGGGCGGGCCGTGGCCGACGGCGCGCTCACTGGCTCACCCCGTACGCCTGCGCCATGGCGTCATTCATCTGCCACAGCACGTCGAGCTTGAACTGCAGCACCTCGAGCGCGCGCTCCTGCGCGGCACGGCTGCGGAAGCGATCGAGGGTGAGCGCCAGGCCGAACTCGACGTCGCGGCGCGCCAGGCTCACCCGGCTCTGGAAGTACTTGAGCCCCGCCGGCTCGATCCACGGGTAGTGCTGCGGCCAGCTGGCGAGCCGCTGCTGGTGGATCTCGGGCGCGAACAGCTCGGTGAGCGAGGCGCACACCGCTTCCGGCCACGGTGCGCGGCGCGCGAAGTTCACGTAGGCGTCGACGGCGAAGCGCACGCCGGGCACGACGTCGCCGAGGCTCTCCACCTGCGCGCGCGTCAGTCCCACCGCCTCGGCCAGGCGCAGCCATGAGTCGATGCCGCCGGCATCCTCGCCGTAGCCGTCGTGGTCGAGGATGCGCTGCACCCAGTTGCGCCGCACCATGCGGTCCTCGCAGTTGGCGAGGATCGCGGCGTCCTTGATGGGGATATTGATCTGGTAGTAGAAGCGGTTCGCGACCCAGCCGCGGATCTGCTCGCGGCTCGCCTTGCCGCCGTTGAGCATCACGTTGAAGGGATGGTGGATGTGGTAGGCGCGGCCGCGGTCGCGCAGCTGCTGCTCGAACTCGGCGCGTGTCCAGGGCGCCTCGCTCACAGCTCGATCTCCATGCCGTCCCAGGCGACCTCGATGCCACGGCGCGTGAGCTCGGCGCGCTCGGCCGAGTCCTCGTCGAGGATCGGGTTGGTGTTGTTGATGTGGATCAGCACGCGGCGCGTGCCCGCCGGCAGCCGCTCCAGCCACTCGAGCATGCCGCCGCGGCCGCTCTGCGGCAGGTGCCCGATGTCGCGCGCGCGCTTCTTCGACAGCCCGAGACCGATCATCTCCTCGTCGTTCCAGAAGGTGCCATCGACCAGCACGCAGGCGGCGCGCTGCATCGCCTGCCACAGCCCCTCCTCCATGGCACCGAGCCCGGGGGCGTAGAGCGCGGCGCGGCCGCTGGCGCGGTCCGCGATCACCAGCGCCACGTTGTCGCCCGGCTGCGGCGCGGCGCGGTGCGGCGAGTACGGCGCGGGCTTGCTCGCCACCGCCAGCGCGCGCCAGCTGACGCCGGCCACGCCCGCGACCGTGAACTCGTCGCCGTCGACGCTCAGGGCGTGCCACTCGATGCCGCAGTAGTGGCCGAGCACGCCGAAGATCGGATTGCCGCGCGTCAGGTCGGCGTGCGCCTGCGCGGTGCACCACACCGGCAGCGGCCGCACCGACTCGCGCAGCATGTACAGCCCGGTGGTGTGGTCGACCTGGCCGTCGACCAGCACGATGCCGGCGATGGCCGTGTCGCGCGCGGCGCGTGCCGGCTGCAGCTCAGGATGTGCCTGCAGCTGGGCGAGGATGTCGGGGGAGGCGTTGACGAGCGCCCAGTCGTGCGGGGCGCTGCCGCGCACGGCCAGCGAGGACTGCGTGCGCGCCCGGGTGCGCAGCGTACCGTGGCGCACGCCGGCGCAGTTACGACAGTTGCAGTTCCACTGGGGAAAGCCGCCGCCGGCAGCGGACCCCAGTACGCGGATGATCACGGCGATGGTTGCAGCGGCGGCCGGCGGCCGCTGC
>Ga0134125_10004145_pt1 | contig 16596 bp, 17 predicted proteins | sample KB31751_FD_96464 | JGI IMG/M metagenome (GOLD analysis project Ga0134125, IMG submission 96464) | Terrestrial soil microbial communities with excess Nitrogen fertilizer from Kellogg Biological Station, Michigan, USA - KB3-175-1 | ecosystem: Environmental > Terrestrial > Soil > Unclassified ...
ATGCCCGTCGGTCGCCACCGCGCGCAGCGTCGGGTTCTTGCTCGTGCCCGCGGCGTGCAGATAAATCCCGTTGAGGTAGTAGCGCGTCTCTTCGGTCGAGATGGCGAACTGGGTCTTGTCGATCAGCCGCTTCAAGTCGGCGGCAGCGAGCGCGAACGAATGCGTCATGTCGCCGGCGGCAAGATCGGGGAAATCGCTTTCGGGCAGCGTCTGCAAGGTGAAGCGCGAGCGGCCCGCGCGCAAGGAGAGCACGGCGCGCTCGCCGGAGCCCTCGACCACGATCTGCGCGCCCTCGGGCAGCTTGCGCACGATGTCGTAGAACATATGCGCCGGCACGGTGGTGGCGCCGCCCGGGGAGACTTCGGCTGCGATCGAGTCGGTGACTTCGAGGTCGAGGTCGGTCGCCTTCAGGCTCAGCTTGCCCTTGTCGGCCTTGATCAGCACGTTGGCGAGGATCGGAATGGTATTGCGGCGCTCGACCACGCGATGCACGTGGCCCAGCGACTTCAACAATTCGGCTCGCTCGACTGTAACTTTCATGGAGTGATCCGCTTCGGCGCCTGAAATCCGGCGTCAAGCCGGCCGGAAGGCCGGGGAGCAAAGGTGGCAAGGTGCGGCGGAAACCGCAAGAGCGACGAGGGTTAAGGTCCACAGGAGGTCGTGCCCCGGACGCGCCGCAGCACGAAGTGGTGCGGCGCCGATCCGGGGCCGTTCCAGGCGCCGGTCCGGCGTAACGGTCCCGGGTCAGCAGCGCACCGTTTCACGCTGCGCTGCGCCCGGGACGCGGGCGGGTTACTCCTGCAACAGCCGCTTGAGGATTTCGATCTCCTCGGCAAGCGCCATGTCGTTGCCGACCAGGCCCTCGATCTTGCGCACCGCGTGCAGGACGGTGGTGTGGTCGCGGCCACCGAACCTGCGGCCGATTTCCGGCAGCGAGCGCAAAGTGAGGGTCTTGGCCAGATACATCGCCACCTGACGCGGGCGCACGACATTGGCGGTGCGACGAGACGACAGCAGGTCCGAGCGGCTGACGTTATACTGGCGCGCCACCACCCGCTGGATGTCCTCGATCTTGACCCGCTTGGGTTCCTGCGGGCGGATCAGGTCGCGCACCTCGCGTTCGGCCATCTCCAGGGTCACCGCATGGCCGGTGAGCTTGTTATGCGCCAGCAGGCGGTTGAGTGCGCCTTCGAGGTCGCGGCCGTTATGGGTCACGGTCTTGGCGATATAGGCGAGCACCGGCAGCGGCACATCGAACCCGGGGTGGTGCTGGCGCGCCGCCATCACCCGGGCCTTGAGGATTTCGAACCGCAACTCCTCGCCGAGCGAGCCCATCTCCACCACCAGACCGCCGGCCAGACGCGAGCGCACGCGGTCGTCGAGGCTTTCGAGGTCCGAAGGCGGGCGGTCGGAGGCGATCACCACCTGCCGGCCGGCATCGATCAGGGCATTGAGGGTGTGGCAGAATTCGGCCTGCGTCGACTTGCCTTGCAGGAATTGCAGGTCGTCGATGACCAAAACGCCGATGCCGCGCAGGGCTTCCTTGAAGGCGAGCGCGGTCTGCGTGCGCAGCGCCGAAACAAAGCCGTACATGAACTTTTCGGCGGTGAGATAGAGGACCTTGCGCTCGCCGGCGGCATTGCCCGCCCAGGTGATGGCTTGCAGCAAGTGGGTTTTGCCGAGGCCGACGCCGGCATGGATATAGAGCGGGTTGAACATCACCGGCTCGCCGCGTTTGGCCACGGCAACCTGCTTGGCGGCGGCCTGGGCGAGCGTATTGGAACGGCCGACCACGAAGGTGTCGAACGACAGCCGCGCGTCGAGCGGCGAGCCGCCGAGCGCCTCGTGCACGCTCGGATCGCCGACCGACATCGGACGCCCGGCGCCGTTGCTGTAATGGCCGCCATTGGCCGGGGTCTCGAGCTCCGGCTTCGGCTTGACGATGTTGCTCCGCACCACGGCGGAACGCACGATCAGCTCAATCCGGCCGACGCTTTCCGCCTCGGCCTGCCAGCAGGTCAGCACCCGCTCGGCATAATGCGACTGGATCCAGCTCTTGAGGAAACGGGTCGGTACCGACATGCGGACTGTTCCCTCCTCGATCGCCTCCAAATCCATGCGGGCAAACCAGCTCGTATAGACATCCTCGCCCAATTCCCCGCGCAGGCGGTTTCTGACCCGTGACCAGCGATCCTGATCCGCGTTCGACATTTTTATCTTCTCTTTTCCGAATTTAGGGTTGAAACGGACTCTGCGGATCGGCTTGGCGGCGAGGGTGCCGCTAACGCGCCGGGTACGAAACGCAACATCACTCACTCGAAGACGGTGCCGCGGGGCTCTGCGGTTCCGCGGGGGCAAGCCCGGCGGATGCGCACCGGCTTCAAGGTCGAGGTTGCTGCGCCCTGGTCGCCGGGCGGCGACGCATTTGCGGAGTGATGAAGGGGAACGTGGAGATTATCGGGCGCGCCGTGGAGATTGCGTGGCGCACGCCGGGTTTGCTGTCGATTGGGCTTCCATCCAGGGCAAGACCGCACTCGGAACCATTGCCGGCCACCGTGCAGGATATGTGTCCAGCAAAAGGTCGCGGTTTTTTTTCAAGCCCCAGCATGATTTACCCCCCGATTGTCATTCGGGTTTGCACCCGATCGTTTATCGCGCACCGGCTTTTCGCCGCATCAGGTTGTTCGCATCCAGTCATTCGCATCATGCGCGTCCTTGAACCGGCGATTGGTCGGCAAGCAGCCAAACCATAGCCGTTCTCATTCGCTCATGAGCGTTTCGCGAACCCTTGTCCTGATGGCGCCCGAAGAATTCCGAGTGCGTGAGTAACGATACACAAGCAACATCGCCCCGCAACGGGATTCACCGCGCATGACGCGCGGCCTCGCGCGAAAAATGCGCCGCCGCGACAAATGCAAGATGAAACAATTTTTTTCCAACACGTTGATGAGTCGCGGAGAATCTCGCGCACCCGGCATGCATCCTGGGCCGCCTGCTGTCGTAAATAATTCGCAAAGCCGTCACGCCGAAAATGCCCGTCACGTAAGGATTTTCGGGTCCCTCGCTCGGCATGTGCATTAAGTCGTTCTCAAACCGGAAAAATCCATGTGCGAAAAATCAGGGTAGCCCCGGCGCGCAAAGTTTCGGGAACGGCGGCGACGGCAAAACCCGTCCAGCAAAATCGACGCAAGAAAATTTTTTTGATGTGTTGTGACGAATTTGCAACGCCGTGCAATCGGGCGTCGCAGTTTTGAAATTTCAGTCGCGGAAAAAGCGCGCCGACCAAAAAAATTGTGATGGACTATTCGCGGCCGAACTCGACGGGAACGAAACGTCGGGCCGTATTTGCCTGGCCGCGTTCGCTTGACCGACTTTACTTGGCCAACTTTACTTGGCCAACTTGGCGATGCGATGGGTCAGGCGCGAGACTTTGCGGCTGGCGCTGTTCTTGTGCACCACATTTCGTTGCGCCGCCCGCATGATGACTGGCTCGGCTTCCTTCATCGCCGCCAGCGCCGCCTTGCGGTCGCCCGAGGCGATCGCTTCCTCGACCTTGCGCATCGAATTGCGCAGCAGGGTCCGGCGCGCCTTGTTGATTTCCGTCTTGCGCGCGATTTTGCGGGTCGCTTTGCGGGCTGAACTTGTATTGGCCATTATGCTCTCGTTGCAAACGATTGCCCGGGCTTCACAAATCCCGGATGGCAATCGTTTCGTTTGAATAAAATGCGGGCGGCGAGAGCCCTCGCCGCCACGGCTGAGGCTTATAGTAAGGCCCTCCCGGCGCGTCAACGGCGTAAAAAGCCTTGATTGCGCACGGTCTTTTCCGGAAAGCGGCGGCCGCTTTTCGGGATCGTGCGCTTCAGGCCACGCGTTTGGCCCGCACCGCGTCGTGGCCGGCAACGACCGCGGCGCGGTCGCCGGCGGAAAAGGCCGCGAGCGGCGGCTTGACCTTCGCCAGCGCCGGGTCGCCGTGGATATGCGCGAGCAGCGCCTTCACGCCGGGCACCAGCGGCTTGCCGTCGAACAGCTTGCGGATGGCAACAGCCGCCTCGAGCGCGGCCTGGTCGCCCTGCCGCCAGGCGCGCGCACACAGATCGGCGTTCAAGTTGGCGGTCGCCGAGATGCAGCCGGCGAAATCGCCGCGCTTGGCCTCCAGTAGGCAAGCCTCGGTCGAGGGAAACACCGCGAAGTCCTTCGAGATGGCCGCGGCCGAGCGCGCGTAAGCCATGTCGCCGGAGGAATCCTTTAAGCCCACGATGCGTGTGGGGTGGGCCGCGAGCAGCCGGCGGATGAGCGCGACGTGCCAGGGCAGCCCCGACATCGCCGGGAAATGATAAAGATAGATCGGGATCGGCTTTGCCGCCGTCGCCTTGACCAGCGCGTCGATATAGGCGGCCAGTCCGTCGTCGGGCACGCCTTTGTAGTAAAATGGCGGCAGCACCAGCGCGCCGGCAAAGCCCAGATCGGCCGCATGGCGCGTCAGCGCCACGGCGTCGGCAAGGGCGGCAGCTCCCGTGCCGACCATCAGCCGGTCGAGCGGCAGCGAGGCGGCCTTGTAGGCGCTCATCAGGCCCTTGCGCTCCTCGAGCGAGAACGAGACGGCCTCCCCGGTCGTTCCCAGCACGTTGAGGGCGTCGCAACCGTTGTCGAGCAGGAAGCGGGCGAGCCCGGTCGCGCGCTTGTGGTCGGGCGCGCCGGCCTCGTCGATCGGGGTGGCAATGGCGGCGATCACGCCGCCCAACTTCGCTTGGCTCATGTCGTCATCCGTCGTTATTCGCCGAAGCCGAAAATATAGCCTTCCGGGTCTTCGACGTAGAAATCTTTAGTGCCCCAGGCGGTCGCCGCCAAGGGCTTGAGAATCGTCGCGCCTTTCGCGACGCATTGCGCGTACAGCGCCTCGATGCCGGCGACGCCCGCCTAGGCGTCGAGATGCTCGCGGGCGCGCCGGTTGGCGCGGTCGGCAACGGTCTTTGGCGCCTTCTTGAGATGCAGTTCAAGACCGTCGCGCCTGCCGATGGCGTAGATGTCCTTCCAGGGCTTGCCGAAGGTGAAGCCGAGCACGTCGCGATAGAAGGCGATCTCGCGGTCGAGGTCGTCGACCAGAAACTGCGGCGCAAGGGACGTCAGACGCGGGCCTGCCGGTTGCGTCGCCATGACGCATCGCTCCTCGCGCTAGCCGCTCACATTGTAGGCGGCGAGCGCCGCCATGTTGACGAGCTGGTTGTCCTTGGCGCCGAGGCCGACGATCTGCACCGGCTGGTCGAGGCCGACCAGCAGCGGACCGATGACGGTCGCGCCGCCGAGCTCCTGCAGCATCTTGGTCGAGATCGAGGCGGAGTGGAATGCCGGCATCACCAGCACGTTGGCGGGGCCGGAGAGCCGGCAGAACGGATAGGCCGTCGCCAACTCCGGATTGAGCGCGACGTCGGCGGCCATGTCGCCGTCGTATTCGAAATCGACGCGGCGGCGGTCGAGCAGGCGCACCGCTTCGATGACGCGCGTCGAGCGCTCGCCCTTCGGATTGCCGAAGGTCGAGAACGCGAGCATCGCAAGCCGCGGCTCGTAGCCGAGCCGGCGGGCGACGCCGGCCGCCTCGACCGCGATCTCGGCCAATTCCTCCGCCGTCGGCATTTCGGTGACCGCGGTATCGGCAACCAGCACCGTGCGCCCGCGCGCCACCACCATCGACAGGCCGATGACGCGGTGGCCGGGTTTGGCGTCGATGACGTTGCGCACGTCTTCGAGCGCCACGGAGAAGCTGCGCGTGACGCCCGTCACCATGGCGTCGGCGTCGCCGGAGGCGACCATGCAGGCGGCGAAATAATTGCGGTCGGTGTTGACCAGCCGCTGGCAGTCGCGCAGCAGGAAACCGCGCCGTTGCAGCCTCTCGTAGAGGTAGTTGAGATAGACGGCGTTGCGCTTGGACAGCGCCGCGTTGACGATCTCGATGTTGTCGTCGAGCTCGACGCCCGCCTCTTTCGCAGTGGCTTTGACGCGCTCCTCGCGCCCGCACAGCAGCGCGGTGCCGAGCCCCTGGTGAACAAAGCTCGCCGCGGCGCGGATCACCTGTTCCTCCTCGCCCTCGGCGAAGACGACACGCTTGGGCGAACGGCGCAGGCGCGCATAGACCTGCACCATGGCGCCGGCAATGGGGTCGCGCCGCGCGTTCAACTGGTGGCGGTAGGCATCCATGTCGACGATCGGCTTGCGCGCGACGCCGGTGTCCATCGCCGCTTTCGCCACCGCCGGCGGCACGGTGGAGATCAGCCGCGGGTCGAACGGCGTCGGAATGATGTAATCGGGTCCGAATTTGAGCCGCCCGCCATAGGTGGCGACGACCTCGTCCGGCACGTCCTCGCGCGCGAGATCGGCGAGCGCGCGCGCCGCCGCGATCTTCATTTCCATATTGATGGTGGAGGCGCGCACATCGAGCGCGCCGCGGAAGATGAAGGGAAAGCCGAGCACGTTGTTGACCTGGTTCGGATAATCCGAACGGCCGGTCGCCATGATGGCGTCGTCGCGGATTTCGGCCACTTCCTCGACGGTGATCTCGGGATCGGGGTTGGCCATGGCGAAGATGATCGGCTTGTCGGCCATCGATTTGACCATCGCCTTAGTCATCGCGCCCTTGGCGGAGAGGCCGTAGAAGACGTCGGCGCCTTCCAGCGCCTCGGCCAGCGTGCGCGCTTTGGTCTTGACCGCGTAGCCCGACTTCCACTGGTTCATGCCGTCGGTGCGGCCCTGATAGATCACGCCCTTGGTGTCGCAGAGGATGAGGTTTTCCGGCGCAAAGCCGATCGACTTGAGCAGTTCGAGGCAGGCAATGCCGGCGGCGCCGGCGCCGTTGCAGACGAGCTTGGTGTTCTTGATGTCGCGCCCGGTCAGGTCGAGCGCGTTGATGAGGCCCGCAGCGGAAATAATCGCGGTGCCATGCTGGTCGTCGTGGAAAACGGGAATGTCCATGAGCTCGCGCAAGCGCTGCTCGATGATGAAGCATTCCGGAGCCTTGATGTCCTCAAGGTTGATGCCGCCCCAGCCGGCGCCGAGATACTTGACGCAGTTGATGAACTCGTCCGGGTTCTCGGTGGAGACCTCGAGGTCGATCGAATCGATGTCGGCGAAGCGCTTGAACAGCACCGCCTTGCCTTCCATCACCGGCTTTGCCGCGAGCGCGCCGCGGTTGCCGAGGCCAAGGATCGCCGTGCCGTTGGTGATGACGGCGACGAAATTGCCCTTGTCGGTGTAGTCGTAGGCCTTGCTCGGGTCGGCGGCGATGGCGAGCACCGGCACGGCGACGCCGGGCGAGTACGCGAGCGACAGATCGCGCTGCGTCGCCATCGGCTTGGTGGCCACGACCTCGAGCTTGCCGGGCTTGCCGACGCTATGGAATTGCAGGGCTTCCTGTTCGGTGAAAGTCGGCCGATTGCGGCCGGGGGGCTTGCCGGGCATTGCTACTCCGTTACGCGACGAACCGGAACGCCCGGCCGAGACGACGTTAGCGGAAGCGGAGTGCATAGCTCAAGCGAAGCAAGACGGCACTTTTCGCATGGTTGAACCGCGGCCCGCCGCGGGGTAATCCGGAGCGGACTAGCAAAAGCACAGACCGGGACGCCATGATCCGTTTTCTCTTACGTTTTATCGGCCTGGTGGCCCTAGCGGCTGCGTTTATCCTGGTAATTTACGACGGCACCAAGTCGATTGCCGCCAATGACGTCTCCATCACCAGCGTCCGTGCGGTCTGGGAGCTGGTCAACGCGGCGAGCCTCGCCAAGGTCGAGCCGCTGATCAAACCCTATGCCGGCGGCCTGCTCTGGGACCCGGTCATGACCGGCATCCTCTCGGCGCCGAGCTGGGCCCTGTTCGGCGTCCTCGGCATCCTTTTCATCCTGCTCGGCCGCCGCAAACGGCCGCTGATCGGGTACGCGCGCTAGGGGAAGTCTCGTCCGCGTGATGCGGGCTTGTGCGCGCTTGCCTCAGTCGTGATTGCGCCGGCATTCCGAAAAGCCGCACGCGCGCCTATATTGCGGGTACGGATTTCAGGAGGACCAGGTCATGTTCGGCTTCAAGAAAATTGCCATGCCGTCGGCCGCCGAGGCGCTGCCGGGCCGCGCAAACGAGATTCCCACTGCCAAGGATCATTTCGTCAATCACCGCGCGCTCAAGGGGCCTTATCCGGATGGCACGCAAAAAGCGATGTTCGGGCTCGGCTGCTTCTGGGGCGCGGAGAAAGCGTTCTGGCAGCTCGGGGACGGCATCCACGTCACCGCCGTGGGCTACGCGGGCGGCGTGACGCCCAATCCGACTTACGAGGAGGTCTGCTCCGGCCAAACCGGCCAGAACGAGGTGGTGTTGGTGGTGTACGACCCGAAGAAGATTTCCTACGAGACCTTGCTCAAGACGTTCTGGGAGGGCCACGACCCGACGCAGGGCATGCGCCAGGGCGCCGACGTCGGCACACAGTACCGCTCCGCCATCTACACCTTCACGCCGGAGCAGAAAAAAGCAGCCGAGGCCTCGAAGGCGATGTACCAGAAGGAACTCGCCGCCAAGCGTTACGGCGCCATCACCACCGAGATCGCCGACGCGCCGCCTTTCTTCTTTGCCGAGGATTATCACCAGCAATATCTGGCGAAGAACCCGCACGGCTATTGCGGCCACGGCGGGACCGGCGTGTCGTGCCCAATCGGCACCGGGGCAAAGCTGGCGACGGCTGCGCACTAGCCGCGCGTCATCCAGAGGTGGCCGGCGCAGCCGGCCCTCGAAGGACGAACGGCCCGCCAAATGACCGCACCCTTGGAGGCCGGGAGCAAGCTCGCTCGCGGCCGCCGGGTGACGGTCATTGAGACTTTCTTAACCATATAAAGTGTTAATCGGGCGTGGATTTCGTCGATCCGGCCCGGATTTAGCTGATGCGGCAAGCCCGATTTCTGTTGGCCATTGCGCTGTCGCTGGCGGTGGGCGCCTGCGCGCGCCACCAGCAAGCGGCCTACATTATCGACCCCGCCACCGGGCAGCCGGTGCCGGTGGTGACGCAGCAGCAATACGCCCAGCAGCAATATGCGCAGCCGCAATACGCGGCGCAGGCATACGCGCAACCGCAATACGCACAGCAGCCGGCGCAGCAGCCCGCGACGGGCGGCGGACGCGGGCTGTTCAACACGCAGCGCAGCGCGCCGCAGACTTACGCGCAGCCGCAAGTCCAGCAGCCTTACGTGATGCAATACACGCCGCCGCCGCAGCAGCAATACGCAGGCTCGCAATATGCCGCCCCGCAAGCTGCCGCCCCGCAATACGCCCAGCCCTATGCGCAGGGCGGGCCTTATGCGGCGGCGCCTTACGGCTATGCCTATGCGCCGGCCGAGCAGCCTTACACGCTCGATGCCGGCGACCGCTTGCGCATCGTCGTCTTCGGCCAGGACGGCATTTCCAATTCCTACATCGTCGATGCGGGCGGCAACGTGAACCTGCCGCTGATCGGCGTCGTGCCGGCGCGCGGCTACACGACGCAGCAACTATCGCAGGCGATTTCGGACCGGCTCAAGCAGGGCTATGTGCGCGAGCCGCACGTGTCGGTCGAGGTCGAAGCCTACCGGCCCTTCTTCATCCTCGGTGAAGTGACCAACCCGGGCCAGTATCCTTACGTCGCCAACATGACGGCGGAGACGGCGGTGGCGATCGCCGGCGGCTTTGCCCCGCGCGCGAGCAAGGGCGCGGTCAAGCTCACGCGCAACACGCCCGGACAGCAGTTCAGCGCCGAGGTGCCGCTGCGCACGACGTTGCGCCCCGGCGATACCATCGTCGTCAAGGAACGCTGGTTCTGATCTCCCGCCATCCTGGGGCGACCGCGCCTTAGCGCGGCACTCGAAGGATGGCGGATGAAGACCGACTATTTTTTCATATTCTTCGACAGGAATTCCTGCGTGCGCGTCCACGCCAACGCGGCGGCGTCTTTGTTGAAGCTCGCGCGTTCGTCGCAATAAAATCCGTGCGCGGCGCCGGGATAGACGTAGACCTCCGCCTGCGGCTGCTTCTTCTTGATCTCGTCGACCGTGCTCATCGGAATGCCTTCGTCCTTTTCGCCGAAGTGCATCTGCACCGGGCATTTCGGCTTCTCGTCGGCGAACTTGCCGATCATGCCGCCATAGAACGACACCGCCGCCGACAGGCCTGGAATGCGGCAGGCGGCGAGGAAGGCAGCCGTGCCGCCCATGCAGAAGCCGATGACGGCCTTCGGGCCGACGCCCTTGAGATCGGCGGCCGCGGCCGACATGTCGTGCACCATGTTGTCCCAGTTGAGATTGCCGAGATAGCTGCGCGCGTGGGCGATCTCGTCGGGCGTGTAGCCGCTCTCGAAGTTGCGCACGAAGCGGTCGAACACGGCGGGCGCCACCGCGACGTAGCCGAGCGCGGCGAGCCGGTCGCAGACGGCGCGGATGTGGTGGTTGACGCCGAAAATCTCCTGGATCACCACCACGCCGCCTTTCGCCGCGCCTTGCGGGTCGGCGCGATAGGCGCCGAGCGAATGCTTGTCGCTGGTGGTGAGAGTGAATTGCTTACCCAATGTAACCTCCCGTTGAAACAGACGATGCGCGAATTGGTTGTCGCCGCGGCGCTGTTTAGCATGGAGTTTTTGCGCGAGGCCAGACGGGGGTTAGCCTCTCCGCGCAGGCGAGGAATGGGTCAAAGCCCGAAGGCCTTGGCGAGCAATTCGTAGGAACGCTTGCGCGCGGCATGGTCGAACATCATGCTGGTGACCATCAGTTCGTCGGCTTTGGTCGAGGCGATCAGGCTTTCGAGCCGCGCCAGCACGGTCGCGGGCGCGCCGACCGCCATCCGCTCGCGGTTCGCCCTGATGCGGGCGCGGTCGACTGGCGCGTAGTCGTAGGCAAGCGCATCTTCCGGTGAGGCGAGCGGCTGGTATTCGCCTTTGGCGCGGCGCACGAAATTGAGATCGACGGTCGCGGCGAGCCACTCGGCCTCGGCGTCGGTGTCGGCGCAGACGACGTGCGTCGCCAAAATTGCGTAAGGCTTTGCATGCGCCGGCGAGGGGCGAAAATTTTCGCGGTAGAGACGCATCGCCTCGGCGGCGTCGAACTGGGCAAAATGATGGGCGAAGGAAAACGCGGCGCCGATCTGCCCGGCAAGCTGCGCGCTGTAATCGGACGAGCCGAGCAGGAAGATCGGCGGCAGCGCGACGCCCGCCGGTTGCGCCTGCACGTTGTGGAACGGATGGCCGGCGGGAAATCCGCGCGTCTCCAGCAGCATCAGCTCGTTATAGCGCTCGAGGAAGTCGTCGGCCTCGTTGATGCCCTGGCGGCGGCGCAGCATGTAGGAGGTGGCGGGATCGGTGCCGGGCGCGCGGCCGAGGCCGAGGTCGATGCGGCCGGGAAACAACGCCTCCAGCAATTTGAATCGCTCGGCCACCATCAGCGGCGCGTGGTTGGGCAGCATCACGCCGCCGGAACCGACGCGCATGTTTTCGGTGATGGCGGCAATCTGCCCGATCATGATGTCGGGCGAGGCTGAAGCGATCGACGGCAGGTTGTGGTGCTCGGCCACCCAATAGCGGGTGAAGCCGCGGCTGTCGGCAAAGCGTGCGAGGTCGAGCGTGTTGTGCAGGGCCTGCGCCGCCGGATGGCCGGCCGACACAGGCGACAGATCGAGAATGGATAGCGGCAGCATGGTGTCCAGTGGCCTTCTTTGGCGCGGCGCGCCATCTTCTCGTCGTCGGGGCGTCTATGATAGATAGACCGCGTAACGGAGTATTGCATGCCCGCGTTGACCGAATGGAAGGTCCCCCAGGCGGCCCAGCCGCGGCCTGAGGATTACGGCTTCGATCTCGATGCCGCGCTGTCCTCGGTGGTGGGCCTGCACTCGATCATCCCGGCCGATGCGTTTACCGCCGAAACGCTGGGCGCCGAGCGCGCCGGCAACGGCGTCGTCATCGGCAACGGCCTGGTCCTCACCATCGGCTATCTGATCACCGAGGCAGAAACGATCTGGCTGCATTTCGGCGACGGCCGCGCGGTCGAAGGCACCTCGCTCGGCTACGACCAGGAGACCGGCTTCGGCCTGGTGCAGGCGTTGACCAAGCTCGATCTGCCGGCGCTGCCGCTCGGCTCGTCGAAAGCGGCCGAGCTCGGCGAACGCATTGTGTTGGGCGGCGTCGGCGGCCGCACCCGCTCGCTCGCCGGCCGCATCGCCGCCAAGCAGGAATTCGCCGGCTACTGGGAATACGTGCTCGATGAGGCGATCTTCACCTATCCCGCGCATCCCAACTGGGGCGGTACCGGGCTGATCTCGGCCAAAGGCGAACTGATCGGCGTCGGCTCCTTGCAGCTCGAGCGCGCACGCGAGGGCAAGAACGAGCATCTCAACATGGTGGTGCCGATCGACCTGCTCAAACCCATCCTCGACGATTTGCGCAAGTTCGGCCGCGTCAACAGACCGGCGCGGCCCTGGCTCGGCGTCTATTCGACGGAGATCGAGGACAAGGTCGTGGTCGTCGGCATCGCGCCGAAGGGGCCGGCGGCGCGCGCCGAGATCAAGACCGGTGACGTGGTGCTGTCGGTCGCCGGCGAAAACGTCTCAACGCTCGCGGGCTTTTATCGCAAGGTCTGGGGGCTCGGCAGCGCCGGCGCAGAAGTGCCGCTGACGCTTTATCGCGAGGGCGTCACCTTCGACGTGCGGGTGAATTCGTCCGACCGGGCGAAATTCCTCAAAGTCCCGCGCATGCACTGAGGGCACTTTCGGAGTTTTGCCGCCCGCCGGCATGATGGCCCTTGCTTCGCCCAGCCGGGACGCATTACCAATAAAAGACCGTCCGGTCCGCTTGAACCAGCGGACACGGCAACGGCGAGGGGCGGCAACACGCGCCAGTCATCATCGACCACGCCAAAAAAACGTCTGCCGGAAAAAGCGCAGATGATGGCGTGGGGACCGATGAGAAGGCTCGGCTCCAGATCGATGCTGGGAATGAGTTGCCCGAACCACCGGCCCAAGAATGCAGGACACGGCGCGTGCCAACAAAGCCAAACGGCTATGGAGGCTTCACATGCGTCGCACGATATTGCTCTTTGCTATTCTTCTCGTTCCATGTCTTTTCGCGACAGATGCGTCCGCTGTCATACGCACGACCACGATCTCGACGGAAAGCGCCGAGGCGTTCTGTCACGGTCACGGGGGCGGGACGAATTGCGTCTTCTGCCACCGCGATCATTGTCACGTCATCAGCTGCACGGGCGGATTTTGCACGAACACCGTTTCGCCGGGGCGCAAGAAGCCGGGCCAGTCGGTGGGCAAAGGTCTGCGCGCGCCTTCGACCGGCGTGAAGTCGACCGGTAACGGGTCGACCAAAGGTCCGGTGAAGACCGGCTTCAAGCCGCCGTCCGGCGTCAAGACAACCGGCAATTTGCAGTCGGGCGCAACGACCGTCCGAAGCGCCGAGCATCACGCGAAGTGATCGCGGGACAATAACGGCTTCAAGCCGGATTCGTCCGTGCACGTTGCGGCCGCGCCATGGATGGCGCGGCCGATCGTTTTGCGCGGGGTTCCATGCCTTGGAAATCGGGTGGCGGAGCCGCGCTGGGAACGCAAACTCCTCGTTTGGGTTGGCCCACCTGGGCGCACAAAAGGCGATGGAACATGACTTTGCTGGCGATGCCCGCTTTAGGCAAACACCAATTGAGCAGGCGCATGGCGATCGTTGCGGTGGCGTCGCTGATCGGCGTGATGTTCGCCGGTTCGACGCTGTTGACGCCGCTTTATGTCATCTACAAGCAGACGTTCGGCTTTTCCGGCATCACGCTGACGTTGATTTATGCGGTCTACGTGGTCGGCAATCTGGCGGCGCTGCTGATCTTTGGCCGGCTGTCCGATCAGGTCGGCCGCCGGCGCGCGGCGCTTCCGGCGATTGCCGTTGCCGTGCTGAGCACGTTCGTGTTTCTCGCCGCCGACGGCACCGGCGCGCTTTTCTGGGCGCGGGCGTTGAGCGGACTTGGCATCGGTGTCGCGTCCGGCAGCGGCATCGCCTGGCTCGCGGAATTGGTCGGCGAAGAGCACAAACGACGCGCGGCCGCAATCGCGACCAGCGCGAACTTCATCGGCCTTGGTATCGGTCCGCTGGTCGCCGGACTGCTGGCGCAGTACGCGCCGTGGCCGTTGTATCTTCCTTTCGTTGTCTATCTCGTGGCCGCCGCTGTCGTCGCAGGCATGATCTGGCGCACCCCCGAAACGGTGCGGCATCGAGGGCACGGCCTGGGCGAAGTCTCGTTCGCCCCGCGCGTCGGCGTGCCGAGCAAGATCCGCAAGCAGTTCGTCGCGCCGGCGGTGACCGGCTTCGGCGCCATGGCGCTGGTTGGCTTTTTTGCGGCGCTGGCGCCGACCATTCTTGCTCAGGAACTCAAGATCGAAAACCATGCCGCTGCCGGCGCGCTGGTGTTCGAGCTCACGGCAATCTGCGCCGCGACGATCGTCGTCACCCAACGTCTGACGAGCCGCGTGGCGATGCTGTGCGCGCTTGCGCTGATGATCCCCAGCGTTGCGGCGCTGGTCGCGGCGCAATCATTTGCTTCGCTGGCGATGATGATCGTGGCGACGTCCATCTGCGGCGTATCGTCGGGCCTCGGCTATCGCAGCGGCGTCGAGATGGTCAATCGGATCGCGCCCGCAGACCGCCGCGCCGAAGTCGTCTCGAGCTTCTTTATCTGCTGTTTTGTCGGCAACGCGCTGCCGGTGATCGGCGTCGGCGTCATCACGGCCTATTCGAACATGACGCTGGCGAGCTCGATCTTTGCCGGCATGATCGCGTTGTTCGCCCTCGTCGCGCTCGCTTTCGGAATTAAATATACCAAATGAGGGCCGACCGGCTGGACGGCAATCCAGCCGATGCTAATAATAGCCGGCAGCGTTAGGGGGCGCACGACATGCATAAGATTTTGGTTCTTGGATTATTCGCGGGGTCGCTGATGACCGCTTCGTTCGCGGTGGGGCCTGCCGCCGCGATCGATAAGCCCGGCGGCGCGGCGAGCGCGCCCGTTACGGCAAAGAAAATGGGACCGTCCAAAATGACCTCGCAAGAGTGCGGTGGTCTTGGCGGCAAGGTGGTCAACGCGATCAACGTCTGCATGTCCGGCCAAGCCTGCTTCCTGACCGGCGAAGACAAGAAAGACCACGCGGTCTGCATAACCAAGACAGCGAATTAGCGGGGCGGCCATGAAAAAAGGGATCGCCTGCACGCTTCTTCTCGGTGTCTTGTCTTTGTCCATCGCCGTGACGCCGGCGATGGCGCTGGATACGCAAAATTCGGCAAAGCCCGTGAACCCGGGCGCACTACGAAAGGCGCTGCCGGAAAAACTTTCGAGTACGGAATGCACGGGCGCAGGCGGCACGATAAACGAGAACAAGAATTGTCCCAGCGGTTCGGCTTGCTATCGCGCCGACCAAGATCACGTCGTGCACGTCGTCTGCCTCAGCAGGAAATAAATTTCTCCGCGCCGGTTTACCGCGGCAGTTGTTCGATCTTGTCCACGCGATTGGAATAGAACGCCAGATAGCCGCCGATCTCGGCCATCGCCGGATAGGGCGTTTCATAGCTCCATACGGCATTCTCGGACGTTCTTTCGCCGGCTTGGATGCTGAAATAAGAGGCATCGCCCTTGTAGGGGCAATGGGTCGAATGCCGGGTCGGCGTGAGCAGGCTCATGTCGACATCGGCGCGCGGAATATATTGCACGGCCAGATAGCCGGCCTCTTTCAAGGTCAGCGCGCGCGCCGTATCGGCGACGATTTTGCCGCCGAATGTGACGCGCACGCGATTGGAATTGCGCGAAATCGAGATCGGGTGATCCGGTCCGGGTTGCTTCATTGTCTTCGCCTTGTTCGCCGGCTGCTTACTTAATGCCTTGCAACGCGATCTACAGCGCCCGCTTACGAAAAAGTTAACGAACGCTGCTAGTAATGTGGCGGCCCCTCGTGGCTAGCCTGCATATTCGGGACGGACACTCATGGCACCGGCGCGGCGCGATCGTATGACGAGGAAAGCGCTGGAAAAGATGATCCAGGGGATCAACATCCTCATCGTCGATGACAACACCTACATGCGCAAGGTCACGCGCATGATGCTGCTCAATCTCGGCGCCAAATCGGTGATCGAGGCCGCCGACGGACTTGCCGCGCTGGAGGCGATCCGCACCAGCGACCCCGACGTGATGCTGCTCGACTGGGATATGCCGGTGCTCAACGGCATCGAGGTGCTGCGCATCGTGCGCTCGCCCGGCGTTTTCCCGCGCCCCAATCTGCCGACCATCATGCTGACCAACAATGCGCGGCGCTCGCACGTCAACGAGGCGATGCGGGCCGGCGCGCACGAGTTCCTGATCAAGCCGACATCGCCCAAGGCGCTGCGCGATCGTCTGGCCTCGATCGTGGTCAACCCGCGGCCGATGATGAAGATCGGCAAATATTACGTGCCGCGGCCGCGCCGCGCGCGCATCACCTCGTCGACGTCGCGCACCTGAGCCGCGGCGGCGGGTAGCCTATCGGCCGCCATCTCGTCTATCGTTGCTGCGGTTCTCGCCGAGACGCACAACCCATGCA
>Ga0134125_10004146_pt1 | contig 16596 bp, 13 predicted proteins | sample KB31751_FD_96464 | JGI IMG/M metagenome (GOLD analysis project Ga0134125, IMG submission 96464) | Terrestrial soil microbial communities with excess Nitrogen fertilizer from Kellogg Biological Station, Michigan, USA - KB3-175-1 | ecosystem: Environmental > Terrestrial > Soil > Unclassified ...
CAGCGCCGGCAGCCCCCGCCGCCGAAGCGGCCGCCCCGGCCCCGTCCGCCGCTGCCACCGGTGGCTCGGCCGAATCCGCCGCCGGCGTGCTGGCCATGGCCCAGCGCCTGCACGACGAGTACGTCGGTGCCGGTGTCGAGCAGCGCGACAAGATCATCGCCGAGGCCCAGCAGCAGGCCACCAAGCTGGTCTCGGATGCCGAGGACAAGAGCACCAAGACGCTCAACGCCCTCGAGGAGCAGAAGAACGTGCTCGAACGGAAGCTGGACCAGCTGCGCGGATTCGAGCGCGATTACCGTGCCCGCCTGAAGTCCTACATCGAGGGCCAGCTCCACGACCTCGAAGCCCAGGGCTCCATCGCGACGCCCGATGCCAAGGACAAGGCCTAGCCACCCCTTGCCGGCGCGCCAGGACCGCGCGCCCGCACCAGCGAACGTCGGCGGCCGGGATTCCCGGCCGCCGACGGCATGTTAAGGACACGATGGACCAGGACCCAGCAGCACGACCCGACGACGCCGCCGACGAGACGGGCGTGCCCCGCGGCCGCGGCGCCTTGATCGCCACCACGCTGCTGATCGCCGTGGCCGGCATCGGCCTGGACCAGGCGACCAAGGCGTTCGTGCAGGCCAACATGCAGCTTGGCGAGCAGATCGACGTCATCGGATCCCTGCTGAGCTGGCACTACATCCTCAACCCCGGGGCCGCCTTCTCCATGGGCACGTCCGTGACCTGGATCTTCACGATCGTCATGGCCGCAGTCGTGGTGTACGTGCTCACCCTGTTGCGCAAGCTACGCTCGCGGCTGTGGGCGGTCGCCCTCGGGGGGCTGCTGGCCGGGGCCTGCGGGAACCTCATCGACCGGCTGTTCCGCGAGCCCTCCTTCGGGATGGGCCACGTCGTGGACTTCATCGGCGTGAAGAACTTCGCCATCTTCAACGTAGCCGACTCCTTCGTCGTGTGCTCGATGATCGGCATCTGCCTGCTGCTCTTCCGCGGCATCGGCGTCGACGGACTGCCCGTCGAGGAGAAGTCCGAGCGCAAGGACAGGGAAACCGGAACACCGTGAGCGCGCATTCGATCACCGTCTCCGCCGGGGACGCCGGAGGCAGGATCGACGCCGTGGTGGCCGCCGCGCTGGACGTGGCCCGGACCGCGGCCGCCGCCTGGTGCAGCGGCGGGCACGTCCTGCTCAACGGCAAGCCGGTCCCCAAGTCGCGCAAGGTCGTGGCCGGGGACACGATCGCCGTCGATCCGCCCGAGGAAACCGACCCGTTGGAAGTGAGGGCCGAATACGTGGAAGAACTGGCGATCCTGGCCGAGGACGACGACTACGTGGTGATCGACAAGCCGGTCGGCGTCGCCGCCCACCCCTCCCCGGGCTGGGTCGGGCCGACCGTCGTGGGAGCCCTCCTGGCCGCCGGCTACCGCATCTCCACCTCGGGTGCTCCCGAACGCCAGGGCATCGTGCACCGCCTCGACGTGGGGACCTCCGGGGCCATGGTCGTGGCCAAGACCGAACGGGCCTACACCGCCCTGAAGCGCGCTTTCAAGGAACGCACCCCGCACAAGACCTACCACGCCCTCGTCCAGGGGCTGCCCGATCCCCTGGAGGGCACCATCGACGCGCCGATCGGCCGGCACCCCGGGCACGATTGGAAATTCGCCGTGCTCGAGGACGGGCGCAACTCGGTGACGCACTACAAGGTGCTGGAGGCCTTCGGCCGGGCCAGCCTGGTGGAGGTCGAGCTCGAAACCGGACGCACCCACCAGATCCGCGTCCACTTCTCCGCGCTGCGCCACCCCTGTGCGGGCGACCAGACCTATGGGGCCGACCCCCGACTGGCGGCGGCCCTGGGGTTGACCCGGCAATGGCTGCACGCCCACCGGCTCGGCTTCCCACACCCGGTGACGGGGGAATGGGTGCAGGTCGAAAGCGCCTACCCGCGGGACCTGGCCCATGCCCTGGAGATCATGCGCGAGGGGGACCTGCGCTACTGAGCCGGGTTCCGGCGTCGTGCCGTGGCATACCCCGCAATGCACCCCTGGTGCACCCGGCGGGCCGGCCGGGTGGGGATCATCACGCACGCCGCGCGGGATCCCCGGCCACCCCGGATCCGGGCCTAGACTGGATCGGTGGCCAGCTCAAGACGGGACGGATTCGTCCACCTCCATACGCACACCGAATACTCCATGCTCGACGGCGCCGCGCGCCTGACGGACCTCTTCGAGGAGACCGAACGCCTGGGCATGCCCGCCCTGGCCACGACCGACCACGGCTACCTGTTCGGGGCCTTCGACTTCTGGAACAAGGCGACCAGCGCCGGCATCAAGCCCATCATCGGGGTTGAGGCCTACGTCACCCCCGGCACCGCCCGGACCGACAAGACGCGCGTGCGGTGGGGCGAACAGCACCAGAAGCGCGACGACATCTCCGGCGGCGGCGCGTACACGCACATGACGCTGCTCAGCCGCAACAACGAGGGCATGCGCAACCTCTTCCGCGCCTCCTCCATCGGGTCGCTGGACTCGGTGTTCGGCAAGTGGCCGCGGCTGGACCGCGAACTGCTCGAGCAGTACAGCGGCGGGCTCATCGCCACCACAGGCTGCCCCTCGGGGGAGATCCAGACCCGGTTGCGGCTGGGCCAGTACGAGGAGGCCAAGCAGGCCGCCAGCGAATACCGCGACATCTTCGGGGCGGAGAACTACTACTGCGAGCTGATGGACCACGGCCTGGAGATCGAACGCCGGGCCACCCAGGACCTGCTGCGCCTGGCCCGGGAACTGGACATCCCGTTGGTGGCCACCAACGACCTGCACTACACCCACGAACACGACGCCAAGGCGCACGAGGCGCTGCTGGCGATCCAGTCCGGGTCCACGCTGCTCGAACCCAGCTACGACCAGGGCGGGTCCCGCTTCGCGTTCTCCGGCACCGGGTTCTACCTGAAGTCCCCCCAGGAGATGCGCTCCCTCTTCGCCGAGTTCCCCGAGGCCTGCGACAACACCCTGGACATCGCCGAACGCTGCGAGGTCTCCTTCAACACGGACGCGAACTACATGCCGAAGTTCCCCTGCCCGCCGGGAGAGGACGAGACCAGCTGGCTGGTCAAGGAGGTCGACAAGGGGCTGCGGTACCGCTACCCCAACGGGGTGCCGGACGCCTCGCGCAAGCAGGCGGATTACGAGCTGGACATCATCACCAAGATGGGCTTCCCCGGCTACTTCCTGGTCGTGGCGGACTTCATCAACTGGTCCAAGGACAACGGGATCCGCGTCGGGCCCGGCCGTGGTTCCGGTGCCGGGTCCATGGTCGCCTACGCGATGCGCATCACCGACCTGGACCCGCTGCAGCACGGGCTGATCTTCGAGCGCTTCCTGAACCCCGAACGCGTCTCCATGCCCGACTTCGACGTCGACTTCGATGACCGGCGCCGCTCGGAGGTCATCAAGTACGTGACCGAGAAGTACGGCGACGAACGCGTGTCGATGATCGTGACCTACGGGTCGATCAAGACCAAGCAGGCGCTGAAGGACTCCGCCCGCGTGATGGGCCACCCCTTCAGCATGGGCGAGACCCTGACCAAGGCGCTGCCGCCGGCCGTCATGGCCAAGGACATCCCGCTGGCCGACATCGAGGACACCAAGGCCAAGCGGTACGCCGAGGCCGCCGATTTCCGCCAGCTCATCGCCAACGACCCCGAGGCCGCGAAGGTCTTCGAGACCGCCAAGGGCATCGAGGGGCTCAAGCGCCAGTGGGGCGTCCACGCGGCCGGGGTGATCATGTCCTCGGACCCGATCATCGACGTCGTGCCCATCATGCGCCGGTTCCAGGACGGGCAGGTCATCACCCAGTTCGACTACCCGACCTGCGAGGGCCTGGGGCTGATCAAGATGGACTTCCTGGGGCTGCGGAACCTGACGATCATTTCCGACGCCATCGAGAACATCAAGATCAACCGCGGCGTCGACCTGGACCTCGAGCACCTCGAGGTCGACGACCGGGCCTCCTACGAGCTGCTCGCCCGCGGCGACACCCTCGGCGTCTTCCAGCTCGACGGCGGGCCCATGCGCTCGCTGCTGCGCCTGATGCGCCCCGACAACTTCGAGGACATCTCCGCCGTCATCGCCCTGTACCGGCCGGGCCCGATGGGCGCGAACTCGCACAACAACTACGCGCTGCGCAAGAACGGGCTGCAGGAGATCACCCCGATCCACCCCGAGCTCGAGGAACCCCTGGCCGAGATCCTGGACACCACCTACGGGTTGATCGTGTACCAGGAGCAGGTCATGGCCATCGCGCAGAAGGTCGCCGGCTACTCGCTCGGCCAGGCCGACATCCTGCGCCGCGCGATGGGCAAGAAGAAGAAGGCCGAGCTGGACAAGCAGTACGCCGGCTTCCACCAGGGCATGCTCGACAACGGGTTCTCCGAGGCCGCCGTGAAGTCGCTGTGGGACATCCTGCTGCCGTTCTCCGACTACGCCTTCAACAAGGCCCACTCCGCGGCCTACGGGCTCGTGTCCTACTGGACGGCCTACCTGAAGGCGCACTACCCCGCCGAATACATGGCCGCCCTGCTCACCAGCGTCGGCGACGACAAGGACAAGTCCGCGCTCTACCTCAACGAATGCCGGCACATGGGCATCACCGTGCTGCCCCCGGACGTGAACGAATCCCAGCTGAACTTCACGCCGGTCGGCGACGACATCCGCTTCGGCATGGGCGCGATCCGCAACGTCGGATCCAACGTCGTCAACGCGATGGTCGAATCCCGCGGGGAGAAGGGCAACTTCGAGAGCTTCAGCGACTTCCTGCAGAAGGTCCCCGCCGTCGTCTGCAACAAGCGCACCATCGAATCGCTCGTCAAGGCCGGGGCCTTCGATGAGATGGGCCACCCCCGCAGGGCGCTGGCCATGATCCACGAGGAGGCCGTCGACTCGGTCATCGTGCTCAAGCGCAACGAGGCGGCCAACCAGTTCGACCTGTTCAGCGCGCTCGACGACCCGTCCGCCGGTGCCGGGCTGGCCATCGAGGTGCCGGACCTGCCCGAATGGGAGAAGAAGGACAAGCTCTCCTTCGAACGCGACATGCTCGGCCTCTACGTCTCGGACCACCCGTTGCAGGGGCTGGGCAGCCTGCTGGAGCAGCACGCCGACCTGTCCATCACCCAGGTCCTCTCCGAGGACGGGCCGCGCGACGGGCAGATCGTGACGATCTCGGGGATGATCACGTCCCTGCAGCGGCGAATCGCCAAGAACAGCGGCAACCCCTACGCCCGCTGCGAGGTGGAGGACCTGGGCGGTTCCATGGAGGTCATGTTCTTCGGGCAGGCCTACGGGCCGATCGCCAGCGTGCTCGCCGAGGACCTGATCGTGGTGGTCAAGGGCCGGTTGCAGCGCCGCGACGACGGCGCGGTCTCGTTGAACGCCCAGGAGCTGACGATCCCGGAAATCAGCGAGGACGGCCTGGCCGGGCCGGTGGTGATCTCCATGCCGGCCCACAAGGCCACCGAGAACGTCGTCTCGCAGCTTGGCGAGGTCCTGCAGACCCACTCGGGCAACACCGAGGTGCGCGTGAAGCTCTCCGGGACCCGCAGCGTCGAGCTGATGCGCCTGGGCATCGAATTCCGGGTCAACCCCAACCCGGCGCTCTTCGGCGACCTCAAGGTCCTGCTCGGTCCGGCCTGCCTGGACATCTGAGTCCGCCGGGGCGCCGCAACAGTCGGCGCCCTGGCAGGCCGCGGCGTAAACTTGGACGGTGACGAACTCAGCCAACGCCCCGGAACCCTTCAGCGTCCTGCGCACCCTCGACCTGCGGGGCACGGCCTTGGGCCATGCCGCGCTGAAGGCCACGCTGCCCCGGCCGGAGAACGACATCGCCTCCGCCTCCGACGCCGTCGAGCAGATCATCGCCGACGTCCGCACCCGCGGTTTCACCGCCCTGGCCGAACTGGCCCAGCGCTTCGACGGCGTCCAGCAGCGCGGCACGCTCGTGGCCGCCGACGCCCGGCGGCGCGCGCTGGAGGAACTGGACCCCACCGTGCGCCGCGCCCTCGAGGAATCGATCCGCCGGGCCCGGTTGTTCGCCGCGGCCCAGGTCCCGGCCCCGGCCTCCGTCGACTTCGGGACCGGAGCGGTGGTCACCCAGCGCTGGGAGCCCGTCCGCCGGGTCGGTCTCTACGTCCCGGGCGGCCTGGCCGTCTACCCGAGCTCGGTCATCATGAACGTCGTCCCCGCCCAGGCCGCCGGCGTGCAGTCCATCGCCCTGGCCTCCCCGCCGCAGAAGGAATTCGCCGGACTGCCCCACCCCACGATCCTCGCGGCAGCCGAACTGCTGGGCATCACAGAGGTCCACGCCATCGGCGGGGCCCAGGCCATCGCGGCCTTCGCCTACGGGGTCGACGCCGCCACCCTGCCCGGCGCTGGCAGCGGCGCCGGGAGCCCTGCGGGGAAGGACGCCGACGGGGCAACGGGCATCGAACCGGTTGACGTGATCACCGGCCCCGGGAACGTCTTCGTGGCCACCGCCAAGCGGCTGGTGAAGGGCGCCGTGGGCATCGACGCCGAAGCCGGGCCCACGGAGATCGCCATCCTGGCCGACGGCAACGCCACGCCGCACTACGTGGCCGCGGACATGATCAGCCAGGCCGAACACGATCCGAACGCGGCAGCGGTGCTCGTCACCGACTCCACCGGGCTCGCCGAGGCGGTCCGCGGGGAACTGGAGCTGCGGGTCGGGACCACCAAGCACGGGGAGCGCGTCCGGACGGCCCTTGCCGGCCGCCAGTCCGCCATCATCCTGGTCGACGACCTGGAGGCCGGCTTGCGGGTGTGCAATGCGTACGCGGCCGAACACCTGGAGATCCTCACCGACGACGCCGCGGCCATTGCCGCCCGCGTCACGGCTGCCGGCGCCGTCTTCGTCGGGGAACACAGCCCGGTGAGCCTGGGCGACTACAGTGCCGGCTCCAACCACGTCCTGCCGACCAGCGGTTCGGCGGCCTTCGCCTCGGGGCTGAACGTCCTGACGTTCCTCAAGGCCATCCAGGTCATCGACTACCCGGAGGCCGCACTGCGCGCGGTCGGGGACCACGTGGTGGCCCTGGCCGACGCCGAGGACCTCCCGGCGCACGGCGAAGCGGTGAAGTGCCGGCTCGAGGAGGGGTAGCAGCGGCACCAACCACGGGCCCGACGTGACATGATGAGGAAGGCCACACCCCGGCCTTCGCGACGGCCCTGTCGGCGACGGACTGCCCGTCCCGGCCCACGACCACGGAAAGGATGGAGCCCATGCGCTGCCCATTTTGCCGGAACTCCGACTCCCGTGTCGTCGACAGCCGGCTGACGGAGGACGGCTCGTCCATCCGGCGGCGCCGGCTGTGCAGCAACTGCGAGCGGCGGTTCACCACGCTGGAGACCACCAGCCTGAACGTGGTCAAGCGCTCCGGGGTCGCCGAGCCCTTCGACCGCGCCAAGGTCATCTCCGGGGTCGGGAAGGCCTGCCAGGGCCGACCCGTCACCGACGACGACCTGGCCCTGCTCGCCCAGGAAGTCGAGGAAACCGTCCGCGCCTCCGGTGCCGCGGAAATCAACGCCAACGACGTCGGGCTGGCCATCCTGCGTCCGCTGCAGAACCTGGACCAGGTGGCCTACCTGCGCTTCGCGAGCGTCTACCAGGGCTTCGACTCCCTGGAGGACTTCGAGAGCGCGATCGCCAAGCTGCGCGCCGAGGCCAAGACCGGACCGGCCGCCGGACCCCAACGCCCGCTCACCGCGGAGTAGGCCCGCCCGGGACCGGCGCAGGGCTGCTTGCGCCGGGCTACTTGCGCAGGCCGAAGTGGATGGCCGCCTGCAGGGCGCCGCCGACGATGCCCGCGTTGTTCTTCAGGGCGGCCGGCCTGATCGGCGTGCGCAGCGACAGCTGCGGCAGGAAATCCTGGGAGCGCTTGGAGATGCCGCCGCCGACGACGAAGAGCCGGGGCGAGAAGAGGAATTCCACGTGGGAGAAGTAGCGCTGCAGGCGCACCGCGTAGTCCTCCCACGAGAGCCCATCGCGTTCCCGGGCGGCGGCCGAGGCCCGGGATTCGGCGTCGTACCCGTCGATCTCCAGGTGCCCGAGCTCGCAGTTGGGGACCAGGATGCCGTCGTGGATCAGCGCGGAGCCGATGCCGGTCCCCAGGGTGATGACCAGGACGGAGCCCTTCACCCCGTCGCCGGCACCGTACCTGACCTCCGCGAGGCCGGCGGCATCGGCGTCGTTCATCACCTGCACCGGGCGGCCCAGGGCCTGGGTGAAGAGGGTGTCGACATCGGTGTCGATCCACGACTTGTCCACGTTCGCGGCCGAGAGCGCGACGCCCTCGTGGATGATCGCCGGGAAGGTGACGCCCACCGGAGCGTCCGGGGCCGGGGCCCCGTCGCGCAGCGAAAGCTCCGCGACGATCTGGCGCACGACCCCGGCCACGGCTTCCGGCGTCGAGGGGCGGGGGGTGTCGATGCGGAAGCGGTCGCCGACCAGCTTGCCCTTCTTCAGGTCAACGATCCCGCCCTTGATGCCGGTCCCGCCGATGTCCAGGCCGATGGCGGTGGAGATCTTCTTCCGGCTCTTCTCGTCCTTCGACATGGGCGCTCCTCGGGGTCGGTGTGGCGGTGCCGCGGTTCGGGTCCGCGGGGTGTGGGGGTGGCCCGGCCGGGGCCGGGGGTCAGGCGACGGTCAGGATCTCCGCGCCGGAATCGGTGACCAGCAGCGTGTGCTCGAACTGGGCGGTGCGGCTGCGGTCGCGGGTCACGGCCGTCCAGCCGTCGTCCCACATGTCCCAGTCGATCCCGCCGAGGGTGAGCATCGGCTCGATGGTGAAGACCATGCCGGGTTCGATCACCCGGGAGTAGGCCGGCGCGGCGTCGTAGTGGGGGATGATCAGGCCGGTGTGGAAGGCCTCGCCGACCCCGTGGCCGGTGAAGTCGCGGACCACGCCGTAGCCGAATCGCTTGGCATAGGAGGCGATCGTGCGGCCGATGACGTTGATCTCCCGGCCGGGCATGACCGCCTTGATGGCCCGCCGCAGCGACTCCTCGGTGCGCTCGACCAGCAGGCGCGACTCCTCGTCGACCTCTCCCGCCAGGAAGGTCGCGTTCGTGTCGCCGTGGACCCCGCCGATGTAGGCGGTGATGTCGATGTTCACGATGTCCCCGTCCTGCACGACGGTCGAATCGGGGATGCCATGGCAGATGACCTCGTTGATCGAGGTGCACAGGGACTTGGTGAAGCCCCGGTAGCCCAGCGTGGAGGGGTAGGCCCCGTGTCCCACGAGGTACTCGTGGCCGATGCGGTCCAGCTCGTCGGTGGTGATGCCGGGGACAATGGCCTCCCCGACCAGTTGCAGGGCCTCGGCGGCGATCCGGGAGGCCCGGCGGATCCGCTCGATGGTCTCGGCGGATTTCACCTCGGATCCCTCGAACTTCGCCGGTGCGGGCTTGCCCACGTACTCCGGGCGTTCGATCGACGCCGGAACCTTCCGCTGCGGCGTGGGGGTTCCGGGGACGAGGCTTCCAAGGGGGGCGGTGGTCGTACGTGGCATGTCCTCGATCCTATCGCCAACTCGGCGCCCCGGAGTATGGTGGGCACGCAGGGCCCGGTCCCGGGCCCGGCGGCACGAGGCGAGGAGCACCATGGGCGACGGCAGCGAAACCACCGGCGGCGATTTCTGGTTCAACGTCAACACCAAGCAGGTCGAATCCGGTCCGCAGTCCGACTGGTCGCAGCTGCTGGGCCCCTACGCCACCCGCGAGGAGGCCCAGGGGGCGCTGGCCCAGGTGGAGCGCAACAACGAGGCGTGGGACGACGACGACGCCTGAGCGCCCGGGGCTGGTGAATCCGGCTAGAACCCGTGTTCGTCGGCGGGGAAGCTGCCGTCGAGGACGTCCCGGTGGTAGGCGGCGGCGGCCTCGCCCATGACGTGGCGCAGGTCGGCGTACTTCTTCACGAAGCGCGGCAACTTGCCCGGGTTCAGTCCCATCATGTCCTGCCATACCAGCACCTGGCCCGTCGTGGCCGCCCCGGCGCCGATGCCGATCGTGGGGACGGCGACGGCGGCGTCGACGGCCGCGGCGACATCGGCGGGAACCATTTCCAGCAGCACGCAGAACGCGCCGGCGGCCTCCAGGGCGCGGGCGTCGTCGATGAGCCGCTGGGCGGCCGCGCCCCGGCCCTGGACCTTGTAGCCGCCCAGCGCGTGCTCGGCCTGCGGGGTGAACCCGATGTGGGCCATCACGGGGATCCCGGCCTCGACGACGGCCTGGACGTGTGCTGCGCGGCGTGCGGTGCCCTCCATCTTCACGGCGTGGATGCCGGTCTCCTTCATCAACCGCACGGAGGATTCCACGGCGAGCTGCGGCGAGGCCTCGAAGCTGCCGAACGGCAGGTCGCAGACCACGAGGCTGCGCCGCGCCCCGGCGGTGACGGAGCGGGCGAACACGGCCATCTCGTCGAGGGTGATCGGCAGGGTCGTGGCGTGGCCCATGACGTTGTTCGCCGCCGAGTCGCCGACCAGCAGCACCTCGATGCCGGCCTCCTCGAAGATGGCGGCGGCGTACTGGTCGTACGCGGTCAACATGGCGAAGCGCCGGCCCTCGGTCTTCGCCTGGGCCAGGTGGCCGATGCGCACCCGTGCTGCCGGGCGGGGAGAGGGCGGGGTCTGGCCGGAGGCATAGGGGGGCGGCTGTTCGGGCGACATGTCCCTCAGGATACGGCAACGGCGGACCACGGACACCCGGCTGACTACGGTTTCCGAGTAGAGTTGGCCTCGGTGGGACGGCCCGGAACCACCGCAGCAGTCGCCGGATCAGACGAGGAGCGCCCATGGACCGCCAGCAGGAATTCGTGCTCAGGACCATCGAGGAGCGCGACGTGCGTTTCGTGCGCATGTGGTTCACCGACGTCGTCGGCTCCCTGAAGTCGGTCGCGCTGGCCCCGGCCGAGGTCGAGGGCGCGTTCGAGGAGGGCCTGGGCTTCGACGGCTCGTCCATCGAGGGCCTCTCGCGCATCTACGAATCCGACATGCTCGCCCAGCCGGACCCCTCGACGTTCCAGATCCTGCCGTGGCGCGGGGAGATCGAGCCGACCTCGAGGATGTTCTGCGACATCCTCACCCCCGACGGCGAACCCTCCCCGGCGGACCCCCGGCAGGTGCTCAAGCGCCAGCTCGCGGCCGCCGCGGAGATGGGCTTCACCTGCTACACGCACCCCGAGGTCGAGTTCTACCTGCTGACCTCCGACAAGCTCGACGCGAACGCCGAACCCACCCCGGTGGACCATGGCGGCTACTTCGACCACGTGACCGGCGGCGTGGGGCAGGATTTCCGCCGTCGTGCCGTGACCATGCTCGAGGCGGTGGGCATCTCGGTGGAGTTCAGCCACCACGAGACCGGGCCCGGGCAGAACGAAATCGACCTGCGCTACGCCGACGCCCTGCAGACGGCGGACAACATCATGACCTTCCGCACCGTCATCAAGGAGGTGGCGCTGCAGCAGGGCATCTACGCCACGTTCATGCCCAAGCCGTTCTCGCGCCACCCCGGCTCGGGCATGCACACCCACTTCTCGCTCTTCGAGGGCGACACCAACGCGTTCTTCGAGGCCGGCCAGGAGTACCAGCTCTCCCAGACGGCCCGGCAGTTCATCGCCGGGGTGCTGCACCACGCCCCGGAGTTCACCGCGGTGACCAACCAGTTCGTGAACTCCTACAAGCGCCTCTGGGGCGGGGGAGAGGCACCCAGCCACCTGTCCTGGGGGCACAACAACCGCTCCGCGCTGGTCCGCGTGCCGCTCTACAAGCCGAACAAGGGCCAGTCCGCCCGCGTGGAGTACCGCGGCATCGACTCCGCGGCGAACCCGTACCTGGCCTACGCCGTGATCCTGGGCGCCGGCCTCAAGGGCATCCAGGAGGGCTACGAGCTGCCGCCGGCCACGGACGACGACGTCTGGGGCCTCAGCGCCGCCGAACGCCGTGCCATGGGCCACGCCCCGCTGCCCGGGTCGCTGCACGATGCGATCCGCTCCATGGAGGACTCCGAACTGGTGGCCGGGATCCTCGGCGAGCAGGTCTTCGATTCGTTCCTGCGCAACAAGCAGGACGAGTGGAACGAGTACCGCCAATACGTCAGCCCCTTCGAGACCTCCCGCTACCTCGGCATCCTGTAGGCCACGCCATGAGCCTGACACGTCACCTGATCGCCGCCGGGTTCGACGACGTCGAGCGGGCCAAGCGGTTCCTGGGCGAGGGGATCCTCGCCGGGGCCGACGAGGCCGCGCTGCTGGCCGGGTTGCGCGCCGCCGCCGATCCCGACCAGGCGCTGCTGCTGTTGCTGCGGCTGGCCGAGCGCGCCCCCGCTGTCCTGGAAACAGTGCACGACGGCGGGGCAGGGCTGCCGCTGATGCGGCTGCTGGGTGCCTCCGAGGCCCTCGGTGACTTCCTCGTCCGGCACCCCGAACACCTCGACGTCGTCGTCCCGGCGACCGCGTCCGGCTGGGAGGCGGTGCCCGCCGCGCAGTTGCGCGCGGACCTGCTGCGCGCCGTCGGTGCCGACCCGGCCCCGGGCGCCGATGCCGACGCCGCCAGCGGCGCCGCCGGGCCGCCGGTGGCCACCCGGACGGGGAAGGACGGCTATGCGCGGCTGCGGATCGCCTACCGGGCGGCCCTGGCGCGGCTGGCCGTGCGCGACGTCTGCGCCCCGGACCCGTCGGCGGTGCTGCCCGCGGTGGCCGCCGAGCTGGCCGAGCTGGCCGGGGCCGCGGTCGACGGGGCGCTGGCCATCGCGCGGGCCGAGGCCGCGGAGCGGTTCGACCCCGCCGAGGTGGCCGCCGTCCGGCTCGCCGTCATCGGGATGGGCAAGTGCGGCGCCGGCGAGCTGAACTACATCTCCGACGTGGACGTCATCTACGTGCACGAGGCCGACGGGCTCGACGACGACCGGGCCGCGGCGATCGCCGAGACCCTGGCGGTGGGGATCGGGCGTGCCATCAACAGCCCGGGCCCGGAGCCGGCGCTGTGGGAGGTCGACGCGAACCTGCGGCCCGAGGGCAAGGACGGGGCCCTGTCGCGGACCCTGTCATCCCATGTGGCCTACTACGAACGCTGGGCCAGGAGCTGGGAGTTCCAGGCCCTGCTCAAGGCCCGCTGCATTGCCGGGGACACCGCCCTGGGCCGGGCCTACGAGGACGCCGTCGGGCCGATGATCTGGAGTTCCTCGGAACGCGAGGGGTTCGTCGAATCGGTCCAGGGGATGCGCAAACGGGTCCTGGCGAACATTTCCCCCGACGAACTCGGCCGCCAGATCAAGCTCGGCCCCGGCGGCCTGCGCGACGTCGAGTTCACCGTGCAGCTGCTGCAGCTGGTGCACGGCCGGGTGGACGAGACCCTGCGGGTGCGGGACACGACCTCGGCCATCGCGGCGCTGAGCGATGGCGGGTACATCGGCCGCGCCGATGCCGCCGAATTCGACCAGGCCTACCGCTACCTGCGCGTGCTGGAGCACCGGATCCAGCTGGTCAACCTGCGCCGGACCCACCTGATGCCGGTGAAGGAGGAGGCCCTGCGCGTGCTGTTCCGGGCCTCCGGGGGGCGGGCCCGCAGCGGCAGCAAGCCAGCCGAGGAACTCGTGCGGCAGTGGCAGGCCACCAAGCGCTCGGTCCGGCGCCTGCACGAGTCGATCTTCTACCGGCCGCTGCTGGCCTCGGCCTCGAACCTGTCCACCGACGAGGTGCGGCTTTCCCCGGCCGCGGCCCAGGCCCGATTGGCAGCGCTGGGGTACCTGGACCCGCAGGGGGCCATGCGGCATATCGAGGCGCTGACCTCCGGCGTCCGCCGCCGTGCCTCCCTGCAGCGCCAGCTGCTGCCCGTGCTGCTGGAGTGGCTGGCCGACGGCGTCGACCCGGACGCCGGGCTGCTGGGCTTCCGCCGCCTCAGCGAGGCGCTGGGGGAGTCGCACTGGTACCTGGGGATGCTGCGCGACTCGAACGCAGCCGCCGAGCGGCTCTGCCACGTGCTCTCCGGCTCGCGGTTCATCACCGACCTGCTGGAGGTCTCGCCCGAGTCCGCGGCCTGGCTGGGCGATGACCGCGAATTGCGCCCGATGCCGTTCGAGCAGCTGTGGCAGGAGACCGCGGCAAAGCTCAAGCGGCACCGGAACCCCGCCTCCGGGATGCGCTTGATCCGGTTGAACCGGCGGCGTGAGCTGCTGCGGATCGCCCTGGCGGATTCGGCCGCCCTGCTGGACGTCGACGAGATCGGGCGGGCCCTCTCGGAGGTCGACCGGGCCGCCGTGCTGGCCGCGCTGCGCGTGGCCGAACAGCACGAGTTCGAGACCACCAGCCGCCTCACCGACCTGCTGGTCGTCGCCATGGGCCGGCAGGGCGGCCAGGAGATCGGGTACGGTTCCGATGCCGACGTGCTCTATGTGCACCGCCCGCTGGAGGGCGTGGACCAGAACGAGGCGCAGCAGCAGGCCCTGCGCATCTTCACCCACGTCGGCAAGCTGCTCACCCAGCCGCTGAAGCCGGCCGTCCTGGCCGAGCCCAAGCTCGTCGTCGATGCCGCCCTGCGGCCCGAGGGCAAGAACGGACCGCTGGCCCGCTCGATCGACTCCTACCGCGAGTACTACGGGCGCTGGGCGCTGGTCTGGGAACGCCAGGCGCTGCTGCGGGCCCGCCCCATGGCGGGGGAGGACAGCCTGGCCGCCGAGTTCATGGAGCTGGTCGACGGAATCCGGTACGGCCGCCCCATCGACGCCGGGGAGATCCGGGAGATCCGCCGCATCAAGGCGCGGGTGGAGGCCGAGCGGCTGCCGCGCGGTGCCGATCCGACGCGGCATGTGAAGCTGGGGCGCGGTGGGCTCAGCGACGTGGAATGGCTCGTCCAGCTCCTCCAGCTCGAGCACGCGGCCGGGCACCCCGGGCTGCGGACCACCTCCACGCGCCAGGCCCTGGCCGCGCTGGCGCAACTCGACCTCCTGCCACCGGGCGACGTCGAGCTGCTCGACCGCGCCTGGTCCCTGGCCACGCGGATCCGCAGCGCCACGGTGGCCTGCACCGGCCGGGCCTCCGATGTCCTGCCGCGCTCCTGGCGCGACATGGAGGCCGTGGCCCGGTGGTGCGGCTACCCGGCCGGCAGCGCAGCGGAGCTGGACAACGACTACCGGCGGGTCACGCGCCGGGCCCGCAGCGTCTTCGAGCGCCATTTCTACGGCTTCGAGGAGCATGAACAACAGTAGGTACGACGGCGGTGCCTCCCCCGGGCGCCGGCATAAGGGAAGGGAAGTGGTGACCATGCATGTCAGCAAGGCCGAACTGGACGACCTGGTGGGAGAACACCTCGAGAAGGCCAAGACCGCGCCGCACCGCCGCAGCGCCACCGCGGTGCTCAAGGACGGCCGGCTGCGCCAGACCCTGATGGCGCTCGACGCGGGGTCCGAACTCGCGGACCACTCCAAGCCCGAATCGGCGACCTTGCTGGTCCTGCAGGGCAGCGTCACCGTGCGCTGGGACGGGGGCGAACAGGTCGTGGGGCACGGCGGGCTCTTCGTGATCCCCGACGTCGTGCACCACGTCATCGCCGACGAACCGGCTGCCTTCCTGCTCACGACCATCGCCGGCTAGGGCCCTCCGGCCTCCTCCCATTCGTCAAGACGCATTGACACCGGAAAACCCGTCAAGGTATCTTGACACCGACGAGCATGTCACTATACCTTGACGACATGGAGGTGGAACGCATGAAGACCCTGGTCGGATCCATGGACGCCGGAGGGCCGGTGGACCGGTTGCAGGCCGTTGCCGCATTGAGCCAGGAAGTCCGCCGCACCGAAGCGGTGCTGGTCCGCCGGGCGCGGGGCGAGGGCCTCTCCTGGGAGGCCATCGCCCAGGCGCTGGGCGTCAGCCGCCAGGCGGTGCACCAACGGTACGGCAGGCGCACCTGACGTCACCCTGGCACTGCCGTCATCGCCGGTGGCTCCCCGCCGCGATCGCCGTGCGCTGGTTGTGGTGCCCCCGGCCCCGCCGGGCCTCCGGGAGGCTGCCGTCGCCCTGACCCCACGGAATCTCCCGTGGACTCCACGAAGCCCCGTCGGGATCCACGGCGGCTCCCGCCGCAACTCTGGCCCCGCACAGTTGCCGGAGGCCGGGGGTTTTCAACCGTCCTGACCGCCAGCGCCAAACCGTCAGATGGGACTGGCAGAGTGGGGTTATGGAAGAGGTAGCGGAGTCGCTGACGGTCACCGGGTGGGAACTCACCCGGATGGCCGGGCCTCTGGTGGACGGTTCCACACGCCTGAAGGCTGCAGAGGCACTGGCCCGGTTTGCCGAATCGGAGAAGTTCCGCGCAGCCGCCATGCTCCACGACGAGGCACAGCATGCGGTCCCGCCACGGGTGGAGGCCCTGAAGGACCACCCGGGCATGAAGATCTCCGTTCGCACCGGCCGCATGGCCTCGTTCGCCGCCGCTGACAGCGCCGCCATGGAGATCGCCCTGGTCTCCGGTCTCTCCCAGGGCCAGGCCCACCGGATGTTGGACCAGGCAGACACGCTGGTGTCGGATACCCCGGAGGTCC
>Ga0134125_10004147_pt1 | contig 16596 bp, 17 predicted proteins | sample KB31751_FD_96464 | JGI IMG/M metagenome (GOLD analysis project Ga0134125, IMG submission 96464) | Terrestrial soil microbial communities with excess Nitrogen fertilizer from Kellogg Biological Station, Michigan, USA - KB3-175-1 | ecosystem: Environmental > Terrestrial > Soil > Unclassified ...
GGCAATCAACACGCGCTGCAGCCGGAGTTCGCGTTCCGCGGGCTCAGGTAAATCGCGCACGACGGAACGCGGCGGCGCTTTCTCCGGTAAATCAGCGAATGAGACCGCCGCGTCCTGTGCGCTCCGCGCGGGAACCGCGGGACTCATGCGTCCGAAGACAGCATCACTGGGGGAAATCGTGGCGGACATCGTCGACTCCTTCCTTTTGGCCTGATTCGCGTTCCATTGCGAACGCGCGCGGGAAGAGGATGTTGTTCTCGAGGTGTACGTGACGGTGGAGATCGCGCTCGAATTCTTCGAGGCCGTGATAGAGGGCGTGGTACGTCGCACAAGCATCCTCCGGCGGGTGGAAGTCTGAAGACACAGTCCGGATTTGTCTCAGCAGCTCGCCTGCGTCATCGTGCTCCGCCAGCATTCGGCTTATGGGGAATTCGATGGAGCCGAACGTCGCCGCTGGCGGCCTGCTCCCGTCGTGAAGAGCTGTTTCCATCCTGACGAGGTATGGAAACAGCACATGCTCTTCTTTCATCATGTGGCTGAACAGCTCGTCCGCCAGCGGTCCGAACAGGTCGCGGATGTGTTTCAGCTCAGGGTGCGCCGCGCCATGCCTGGCGACGGCCTTGTCGAGCATAGGGAATAATCTCGCGGCCTCACGCCGTACATAACTGTGGTGCTGCTCAACGATGTGCGCAATCAACTCGCTGAGAGAGGCCCCGCTCCAGTCGTCTTCTCGCGGACCCGATTGCCGGCCAGCCATAGCCAACAGGCGAAGCGCTGTGTCCGGCGGAACGCTGGCGCGCCGGCAGGCCTCGTCCAGGGATCTGTTGCCACCGCAGCAATAGTCGATGCCGAGCGCCTCGAAAACGCGCACGGCGGCGGGATTTTCTATGGCGATCTCACGAATAGTTCTGCCGGTTTTCAGGTTCATTTTGCCTCTCCAATTCCAGGCTACGTCTGCAGGCAGCGCTCGACAATGACTTTTGTCACAACAGCCCCGGGGGCAGACCTTCATTCGCCGCCGGGTCGGGAGCTGCTTTTTCGCCTTGTGCTCTTTCGCGAGATCTTCGTGGAACTTCGCGAGGTTCCGCATGGCCTCAGCGGCCTCGTGGGAGTGCGCGGCATAGTGGCGCGCCTCACCCGCAAGCCGCGGTTCTGTTTTGTCATATTGCACCGCGAGGCTTTCGTGCTCTTTGGCGCCGCTCTCGTGTTCGATCGCATGGGCGATGCCGTGAGACGCGAGTTTCTCGTGCTCCTCGGCATTCTTATGTGAGACCGCCAACTTTGCGAATTCGCTGTCAGACAATTTCGTTTGGGCGACCAGCAGCGCGGTCCCGGGCAGGAAAGTCAGAACAGGCAGAGCGCAGGCGGTTCATCAGTTCATTCCTTTCGCAGACTGCGCTGCACTGGATCCGCCAGACTGGCGCATGGTTCAACGCCAGGGACCATCCTCATTGGGGTGTTTGGGTTGCAGACAATGGCGCGGTGTGTGGGCCATCGACGGGGCAACGCGATTCCGGGCCGTTTGGCGCAGAACAGCGGGAACTGGCGCTACGACAGCGAGTTATACCGATGAGGTCAACTCGGCCTGAAGTCCGGCGGGGTCGAGAACGGTAATTTCTCTTCCATTGATCGCGATAAACCCCTGGGCGTGGAGCCGGGTGAGATTCCTCGAGACCAATTCGCGAACGGTCCCAATTTCGGCCGCCAGTTCCTGCTGGCTTGCGCCGAGGTGGAACGTCGTACCGTCGGTGCGGGTTCGTCGCAGAACCCAGGCGATCAGGCGATGACGAACCGTCGTAAACGACAGCTCTTCGATGATTTCCACCAATCGCCGCAGACGTGCTCCGACAACTTGTAAAACCTTCAGCCCAACTTCGGGGTGCTCCAGACAAAGGGTCTGGAACTCTTTTCGCGAGATAAAGACGAGTTCCGACGGCTCTACGGCAGCAACTGAGGCTGGATACGGCCCGCCGTCGAAGACAGGCAGCTCGGCCACCGAGCTGCCTTCACCTTCAATCGCGAGCACCTGCTCCCGGCCACCTGCCGACGTCTTGAAGATGCGAATGCGTCCGCTGGCGACCACATATAACCCTGCGCATGGCTCGCCTTCGGCGAAAAGGACCTCTCCGGTCTGGCACGAATGAATGGACGCCCGCCGGGCAAGCGCTTCCAGCTCTACGGAAGATAGCGCCGCAAACAGGGACGTCTTCTTCAGAACATCGATCAGAGATCCGCTCGCCGGCACATTTCGTGGCACGCTTCATCTATAGTGGCACGCTTCATCTATAGCAGCCCGGCGAACTGTAAAGGCCCTGAGGCCGCATGGATTGGTCTCTTTCGCATTTGCGCCGCGCGCCCGGTTCTTCATCAGTCATCGTGGAGCGCCCGTGCTACACTGTCTCTTCATGCCACTGACGGCCACCCACTCGCATCATCATCATCACCATCATGCGACCAGTGTGTGGCGGGCCGTGATTTGAATCGGGTAGAGCTTAAACCTGATTTCTTAAGTCAAAACGAAAGGATGCCCGCCGCGAACCGGCGGGCTTTTTTATTGCCTCGCCACCCGCGCGCGGGCCGAAGGTCAAAAAACAGCATATGAGTCTCGACTACAAAAAACTCGACGGTCTGATCCCCGCGGTCATACAAGACGCCGCGACCAACCGCGTCCTCATGGTCGGCTTCATGAACGACGTGGCTTTCCAGCGCACCCGCGATACCGGCTTCGTCACATTCTACAGCCGCACGCGCAACAAGCTCTGGATGAAAGGCGAAAGCTCCGGACACCGCCTCATCGTCCGCGAAATCTCTACCGATTGCGACAAAGACACTCTCCTCATCAAGGTCGAAGCCATCGGACCGGGCGTCTGCCACAACGGCTATGCCAGTTGCTTCTATCGCAAACTCGACGACGCGGGCCACTGGACCGAATCCGAGCCCCGCGCCTACGACCCCGCCGAAGTCTACAAGAGCTGAGGCCACGTCAATGAACGAACAGTCGCAACTTATTCCCGCGAAGGCCGCTCAAGGAGAAGCGCCAATGGTTAGAAAGCTCAAACTCGGCATCCCCAAAGGCAGTCTCGAAAACGCGACCGTCGAACTTTTCCGCCGCGCCGGATTCAACATCACGACCAGCTCGCGCTCATACTTCCCTGCCGTCGACGACCCGGAAATGGAGTGCATGCTCATCCGCGCACAGGAAATGGCGCGCTACGTCGAAGACGGCATTCTCGACGCGGGGCTCACCGGGCTCGACTGGGTCGCCGAAGTCGGCGCCGACGTCCACGCGGTTGCAGATCTCGTCTACGCCAAACAGAGTTTCGGGAAAGTGCGCTGGGTCCTCGCCGTCCCCGAAGCGAGCCCTTTCCACTCCGTCAAGGACCTTCAGGGCAGGATCATCTCCACCGAACTCGTCGCCACCACCAAGCGTTACCTCGAGCGCAACGGGGTAACCGCGCGCGTGGAATTCAGTTGGGGCGCAACCGAAGTGAAGCCGCCCGAGCTTGCGGATGCCATCGTCGAAGTCACCGAAACAGGTTCCTCGCTGCGCGCGAACAAGCTCCGCATCGTCGAAACCGTTCTCGAATCCAACACGCAACTTATCGCCAACAAAACATCCTGGGCGGATGCATGGAAACGCCAAAAGCTTGAAGATCTCAAGCTGCTCCTCGACGGCGCCATCGCCGCCCTGGGCAAAGTCGGCTTGATGTTGAATGTGCATCGCGATTCCCTCGACGCCGTTCTCCAGGTCCTGCCCGCCCTCAAGCGTCCAACCGTGGGACACCTGAGCGACGAAAACTGGCTCGCGGTCAACACAATTCTGGATGAATCGACGGTTCGGACCATCATCCCGCGCCTCAAACAGGCCGGCGCCGAGGGCATTGTCGAATATCCTCTGAACAAGATCGTGATGTAGCCAATGATTCCGATCCTGACATCCGCTGAATCGAAGCGCCTTCTGACCCGCCGTAGCGCCCGCCTGCACGAAGCCGAAGCCGCCGTGCGCCCGATCCTCGAAGCGGTCCGCGCCAAAGGCGACAAGGGTCTCATCGAGTATGCGCGTAAGTTCGATAACTTCGACCGCAAGTCGGTGCTTGTGCCGAAAGCCGAGCTGGAAAAAGCCGCCGCCCGTCTGACGCCCGAATTCCGCAAAGCCGTCGAAGTGTCGGCCAACAACGTTCGCCGTTTCGCCGAAAAACAGCTCCCCCGCGACTACCACGGCCTCTTTGCGTCCGGCCTCAAACTCGGCCAGATCGTTCGCCCCCTCGACACCGTCGGCTGTTACATTCCCGCCGGACGCTACCCGCTCCCTTCCACTGTCATCATGACCGCCGTCCCCGCGCTGGCCGCCGGCGTGAAGAACATCTGCATTGCCTGCCCGAAGCCGCTGCACCAAATACAAGGCGCCGAAGTCTATGGCGTTGCGCACATGCTCGGCATCGAGAATGTTTTCGAAATGGGCGGCGCCCAGGCGATCGCCGCCTTCGCGTGGGGGACCAGGACTGTCCCCCGCGCCGACCGCATCGTCGGACCCGGCAACATCTACGTGGCCGCCGCCAAAAAACTGCTTGCCGGAGAGGTCGGGATCGATTTCGTCGCGGGGCCAACCGAGATCCTCATCATCGCCGCCGAAGGCGAGCCGCGTTTCCTCGCAGCGGACATGCTCGCCCAGGCTGAACACGACACCGACGCCAGCGCTGTATTGCTGACGACATCCAAACGTTTGGCGGCGCAGGTCGCCAAAGAAATCGAACGCCAGCTCGCGACACTCTCAACGGCTGCCGTCGCGCGCAAGGCGATCGACAAAAACAGCGCAATCGTCATAGTCAAATCGCTCGACGAAGCCGCGGAACTCTCCAACCAGTTCGCGCCGGAACATCTCAGCATCCATCACGAAGATCTGATCCCGAAGATTCGCCACGCCGGCAGCATCTTCATCGGACCCTTCAGCCCCGAAGCCGCCGGGGACTACGCCGCCGGACCCAACCACGTGCTCCCTACCAGCGGCCTGGCCCGCTTGCGCGGAGGACTCTCTGCCGCCGACTACGTCAAGGTAATCTCCATCCAGCACCTCGACCGCAGAGCACTGCAGAAGTTAGCTCCCGCGATCACCACGCTGGCGAGAGCCGAAGGACTTGAGGCCCACGCCCGCTCCATCGAGGTGCGCCTTGCCTGATCCACGCCCGGCCGTTCAGGCCATGGCCCCTTATCACCCGCCGAGTGCGGGACGGGCCGGAAAGCTCCGCCTCGACTTCAACGAAAACACGGTCGGCGCCTCACCACGCGTCGTCGAAGCCATCACGCGCTACCTGCAACCCGACGCCCTCACCATCTACCCGGAATACACCAGAGTCAAACCGAAGCTCGCAAAATTCTTCGGCGTGAACGAAGACCAGTTCATCCTTACCAATGGAACGGACGAAGCCATCCAGGTGCTCGTCAACACGTACGTCGACGATAACGACGAAGTCATCATCTTGCGCCCGTCCTACGCGATGTACCGCTTCTATTCCGAAGTGGCAGGCGCAGCGATCAAGGAAATCGACTACGCGCCGGGAACCCTCGCATTCCCGCTCGACGATCTCCTCAACGCAATCACCGGCCGGACCAAAGCCATCCTCATTTCCAATCCCAATAACCCGACCGGCACCGCGACCGATCTCGCCTCAATCGAAAAAATCCTGACGCGAGCCCCGAACGCCGCTGTCCTGATCGACGAAGCTTATTACGAGTTCTGCGGAATTACCGCCCTCCCTTTCCTCCCCGGGCACCCTAACCTGTTCGTCAGCCGGACCTTCTCCAAGGTCTACGGCATGGCTGCCATGCGTATCGGCTGCCTGTTCTCTCAGGCCTCCAACGTCTCGTACCTTCACAAAGCCCAGTCGCCCTACAGCGTCAACATGCTGGCCGCCCTCGCCGCCGAAGCCGCTGTCGAGGACAGCGAATATGTCGCCAACTACGTCGCCGAAGCCCTCCGCGCTCGCGAGATTCTACGCGCTGGTCTCGAACGTCTCGGCATCAAACAAGCCGCGAGCTCGGCCAACTTCATCCTGGGATACTTCGGCGGACGCGCCATCGAAGTGCGTGACGCTCTTCGCGAGAAGGCCATTCTCGTCCGCGATCGCAGCTACGAAATCCCCGGCGCCGTCCGCATTACCGCGGGCACCTGCGCCCAGGCGCAGGCCGTCCTCGACGAACTGGAGCGTATATGGTGAGCTCTACATCAACTAAAGACCTTCTCATCTTCGACATGGATGGCGTCCTCGTCGACGTCAACGAATCCTACCGTGCGACGATCCAGGCGACCGTCGAGCACTTCACCGGCGTCCGGCCATCCCACGAAGAAATTCAGGACTGGAAAAACCGCGGCGGCTGGAACGACGACTGGCAGCTCTCGACGCGCCTCATTCAGGAGTACGGCGGCAGCACGCCCTACGAGGAAGTTGTCGATTACTTCCAGAAGATTTTCCAGGGCGAGAAATCGAACGGCCTCATCCTCAAGGAAAAGTGGATCGCGACGGACGGCCTCTTCGATCGCCTTGCCGAGCGCCACCACCTCGCGGTCTTCACCGGGCGCCTGCGCTGGGAAGCCAACATCACCCTCGACCGCTTCCTGCCCAACCGTTTCGAACCAGTCATCGGCATGGATGACGTCGCGCGCTCCAAGCCCGATCCCGAAGGCCTGCACAAAATCTGCTCCGCGCTCGCTCATGGAAAATGCTGGTACATCGGGGACACGGTGGACGACGCCCGCGCCTCGAGCGCGGCAAACATTCCCTTCATCGGCATCGCTTCTCGCTCCAACCCGCGCTACGACGATCTCGTACGCCTCCTCCACAAAGAAGGCGCCATCGCGGTTCTCGACGATATCAATTCTTTGGAGACCGCCCTTGCCCTCTAAGCCAGCAGCTCGTGGCGCGAGCACTCGTGCTCGCAGCGGAGGCACTCTTGCCTCCGTGGCCCGCACCGCCACAATCACCCGCAACACGAAAGAAACCCAAATCACCGGTGAACTCCGGCTCGAAGGCCGCGGCGAATACAAAATCTCCACCGGCATCCGTTTCCTCGACCACATGCTCGAGCTTTTTACCAAACACGGCGGCTTCGACCTCACACTCACCGCCAAAGGTGATCTCGACGTCGACCAGCACCACACGGTCGAAGATACCGGCATTGTCATCGGACAGCTCTTCTCCAAGGCGCTCGGCGACCGCAAAGGCATCAACCGCGCCGGCTATTTCGTGCTTCCCATGGATGAAACCCTGGCCGTCGTCGCCGTCGACCTTGGCGGCCGTCCCGCTCTTGTCTACAAAGACCGAGTCAAAACCCGCCTTGTCGGGGATCTTCAAACCGAACTGGCGGAGGATTTCTTCGGCGGCTTCGTCCAGCATGCCGGGGCAAATCTCCACGCGAAAGTCCTCTACGGACGCTCCAACCATCACAAGCTTGAGGCCATCTTCAAATGCTGGGCCCGCGCCATGCGCTACGCCTGCTCGATGGACGCCCAATTGAAGGATCAACTCCCCTCGACGAAAGGTCTGCTGTGAGCGCCATCGCAATCTTCGACTACGGGGCCGGCAACCTCCGCTCCGTCCAAAATACGCTCGACGAAATCGGCGCAAGCTATCAACTCGCCGGTGACGCGGCCGGGCTCGAGCAAGCGAACAAAATCATCCTCCCCGGCGTCGGCCACTTCGGACAAATGTTACGCGCGCTCGACGAAATGAACGTCCGCAATGCGCTGATCTCGCGTATCAAAGCTGGAATCCCATTCCTTGGCATCTGCCTCGGGCTCCAGGGACTCTTCGACTCCAGCGAAGAAGCCCCCGGCCAGCGCGGACTCGGTATTTTCCCAGGTCGCGTCCAGCGCTTTGAGCCGGGTGCGCGCGTCCCGCATATGGGATGGAACAACCTGACCCCGCTTCGCCCAACGCGCCTGCTCAAAGGTCTCCCGGACAACCCCTACGTCTACTTCGCCCACAGTTTTTACGTTCCGCTCGTTGAGCAAACCGCCGCGGTGTGCACCTACACAATCCCCTACACCGCGATCCTCGAATCCGGCAATGTCTTCGGCGTGCAATGCCATCCCGAAAAATCGGGTCCACTGGGCCTGGCGATGGTCCGCAATTTCGTGGAGCTCCCGTGCTGACGCGTAGAATCATCCCCTGCCTCGACGTCACCGCCGGACGCGTCGTCAAAGGCGTCAACTTCGTCAACCTCCGCGACGCCGGAGACCCCGTCGAGCTCGCCGATCGCTACAACCAGCAAGGCGCCGACGAGCTCGTCTTTCTTGACATTACGGCCTCCAGCGATGGCCGCTCCATCATGGCGGGCGTCGTCGCCCGCACCGCGCGCAAGGTCTTCATCCCGCTTACCGTCGGAGGAGGCATCCGCTCCGTCGCCGACGCCCGGCAGATTCTCATGTCGGGCGCGGACAAGGTCTCGATCAATACCGCCGCCGTCCGCCGGCCCGCACTCATCTCCGAGCTCAGCCAGGAGTTCGGCGCGCAGGCTGTCATCCTGGCGATCGACGCGCGACGGCATGGAACCGGCAAATGGCACGTCTATACCCGCGGCGGACGCGACGACGAAGGCATCGATGCGATCGAATGGGCAGCACGCGGCGAATCCCTCGGAGCCGGTGAAATCCTGCTCACTTCGATGGACACCGACGGCGTCCAGACCGGCTTCGACTGCGCACTTACCCGCGCCGTCTCGCGAGCGACAAGGATTCCGGTGATCGCCTCGGGCGGAGCGGGAAAGCCCGAACACTTTGCCGAAGTCCTGACGAATGGTGAAGCCGACGCCGCGCTCGCCGCTTCGGTCTTTCACTACGGCACATACACGGTAGGCAGTCTGAAAGAAAGCCTCGACCAGGCAGGCATACCAGTGAGGCCAAAACAGTGAGCGTGACGTTATGATTCTCCCCTGCATCGACCTGATGGACGGCAAAGTCGTCCAACTCGTCCAGGGCCGCGAAAAGGCGCTCGAAGCCGACAGCCCGGAGGAGATGCTACGCCGCTTCTCGGCATTCCCGCAGATTCAGGTCATCGACCTTGACGCCGCCATGGGACGCGGCGCGAACGACGGGCTTGTCGAGATGCTTGCATCGAAGGCCGTCATCCGCGCCGGCGGAGGAGTCCGAACGATCGATCGTGCCCGCGCCCTGCTCGATCAGGGCGCGTATCGCGTGATCGTCGGCACGTCAGCCTTCACGGCCGATGGTCCCAACCGCGCCTTTTTGGAATCCCTCGCCAACGCCATCGGAAGCGGCCGCATCATCCTCGCCCTCGATTCAAAGGGGGGACATATCGTCGTCAAAGGCTGGCAGGAAGCCACGCAGTTCACCGCCGAAGCCGTCATCCGCCAGCTCGAGCCCTACTGCGGCGGCTTCCTCTGCACCTACGTCGACAAAGAAGGCATGATGCAAGGCACCGATCTGGAGTGGTTCCGCCGCCTCCGCGCCGCTACCGGCCACGAAATCACCGCGGCGGGTGGCATCACGACAGTTGAAGATATCGAGGCGCTTACGGAGATGAACATCAATTCAGCGGTAGGCATGGCCATCTACACCGGCCGCCTCAACCTCAGTGAATTGGCGCGCATGCAGCCTCCACTGAAGCTACTGCATGCCGTAACGCCGCTCAACAACCCAACTCTTGCAAAACTGGGACAGCTTACTACCGAAGTACTGCTGGAGTCGCTTCTGCCAGGGCGCGACGCATGCCTGGCCGCGAGACCCGACGGCACGTTGCTGAACGGTCACCACCGGATCCATATTCTACGGGCCCGCGGCATCGATATTCATTCTCTTCCGCGACAGATCATAATGAATCAGGCGGACTAAGTCATGCATACCGTGCCGCACTGGATCACCGCGCCCTTGCCCGGCAAGCTTGCGATCGCGGCTCGTCCGCGGGGCGGAGACTGGCTCGAAGACGAACTCCGGGCGTGGAAAAACGCCGGGGTGACGGAGATTGTCTCGCGGTTGACGCCGGACGAAGAAGCGTCGCTCACCCTTGAGGCTGAGGCGGGCCTTTCTCACGCTCAGAGTCTCGCTTTCCGAAATCTGGCCATAGAAGATCGAAGTGTTCCGTCGTCAGATTCCGCAACCGCGAACTTCATCGATTTGATCAGCCGGGACTTGTCACGGGGTGAAAACGTGGTCGTCCACTGCCGTCAGGGTATTGGGCGCGCGGGCATGATCTCTGCTGCAATTCTCATTCACAGCGGATTGGACGCTGCACATGCTATCGAGCGCGCAAGCGGCGCGCGTGGAGTTGCCGTCCCCGAAACAGCCCAACAGCTGGATTGGATCCACCGATTTGCCCGCACTCTTCACGAGGCCGTCCGCACGTAAGCCGCCGCCCTGCGCCTTAGCCCGGAATCAGCGCCCGAATCGTCTCGATCGAATCCGCCTCCTCAGCCTTCTTGTCCTGCCGCCATCGCGCGATGCGCGGAAACCGCACCGCTATCCCGGACCGGTGCCGCGTACTCCTCTGAATCCCCTCAAACGCCAGTTCGAAGACCAGTTCCGGCTTCACCTTCCGGACCGGCCCGAACCGTTCGACCGTATTGCGCCGGATCCACGCGTCGACCTTGGCGATTTCCTCGTTCGTCAGTCCGGAGTATGCCTTCGCAAACGGCACAAGCTCGCCGCCATCCCAAACGCCGAAAGTGTAGTCGGTCAGCAGACTCGCGCGCTTGCCATTCCCGGGCTGTGCATAAATCAGGACGCAGTCAATCGACCAGGGCTCGATCTTCCACTTCCACCAATCGCCGCGTCGCCGCCCCACGCGATAGGGTGACCCGTGCCGCTTCAGCATGAAGCCTTCGACGCGGCGTTCACGCGACCGCGCGCGCAACTGAGCTAATTCCTCCCAAGTCGCAAACGGGACCGTCTCCGACATAACAAGCGCACCGTGGACCAGCCCGCCCAACGTCTCGCGCCGCCGTTCAATCGGCCACTCGCGGATATCCTCGCCACCCCACTCCAACAGATCGTAAGCCAATAAAACCACCGGCACATCCGCCAGAATCTTCGCGCCCAGCACCTTCCTGCCAATCCGCCGCTGCATCTGCGCGAACGGGAGCGGCAGCCCGTCCTTCCAGGGCAGAATCTCCCCGTCTATCACCGTGCCTTCGGGCAACAGCGCGCCGACGTGCACCAACTCCGGGAACCGCTCCGTTACCAGTTCCTCGCCGCGCGACCACACAAACGTCTGCCCCCGCCGCCGGATCATCTGCGAGCGAATGCCGTCCCACTTCCACTCGGCTATCCACTCGGCCGGATCGCCCAATTCCGTGACGTCGCCCTCCACCGGATAGGCCAGAAAGAAAGGATACGGCCGGCTGATATCCGTGTCGGCAGTCTCCTTCGCGACGAGCTGCCGGTAGAATGCGGCATCGGGAACCCAGTCCCCCATCAGCCGGTGCGAAACCACTTCGGTCGTGAGGCCCGTGACCTCCGCCAGCGCCCGCACCACGAGGTTCTGGGATACGCCGACCCGAAATTCCCCGGTGATCAGCTTGTTCCAGACGAAGCGCTGCTGCTCATCCATCTCGAGCCACGCGAAGACCAGCGACTCGCGGCGCTGTTCGTCACTCCATTCCCGCAACGGCAGCAGCCGCTCCTCGACCCAATAATGCAGCGCCTTGCCGGTTGAAGTGGAGGGCGCGGGCAGGAGCAGCGCGATCGTCTCCGCCAAATCGCCGACCGCCGAGTAGCAATCGCCGAAGATCCACTCCGGAACCCCGGCCTCCGCGATCGCCCACTCCACCAGCTTCCGGACCTCGATCAGCCGCTTGATCCTTCTTCCGATCAGGAAGTGAATCGCCCAGACCGCATCTTCCGGAGCCGCCGCGCGGAAATAGTCGACCAGCGCGCCGATCTTCTCATTGGTCTTCGTCGTTTCATCGAGCGCGGTATAGAGCCGCGCAAACGCTTTCATAACCGGCAGTGAGCCTGCAGCACGGGATCGTACTCCTCAACATCAAAGTAATACTCTCCCCTCCCCACCGCTCGGATCGCATCCCGTTCGCGCGCTTCTCCGCAGGGTCAACTCACAGCCCAGCACTCTTCCGCGGAATTTCGGCTCGCCCGGGCCATCCGCCTCCATCGCGGTGTCCCTCATCGTGGCTGCGATCTTCACGGGCCCGAGAAGCGCTCAGAATTCCGTAAGAGGCGACTGTTTTTCACGCTTTCTTCAGTTTTACGCCGCCGTTCGTTGTCGTCACCTGGATGAGAGGGCCGCCGGCGCCGATGCTGAAGTCCTGATTGCCGCTCCGGACATCACCGCTGAGGTTGAGCGGAAATTCGGAGTGTAAGGTCCCATTGGATGTCTCTGTCTTAAAGTGCGCTGAATAGTTTTCAGGAACCGATATGTTGACGCCTCCGTTGCGTGTTGTCACCTGGACCTGTTTGCCCTCCCACGTCGTTCCCGTCAGGTCCAGATTCACGCCGCCGTTCACCGTTGAACCGGTTACTTCTCCGGCCAGGCGCCGGAGATTGAGTCCGCCGTTTGTCGCGTTGAACTGCAGGCTTCCGCGAACGTCGGAAGCGGTGATGCCTCCGTTGACCGTCTTCACGGTCAGACTGGTGGCCTGCGGCACGAAGATCTCGAAGCTGACGGACCAGCCCGCATTGTTTCCGGCCTGGGGACCCTGTGCCTGAACATGGCCGCCGGAGGTGTCCACATAAACCTGGCTTGCCATTGCCCGCGCAGCGGCATCATTGTCGCCCCATCCCTCGACGCGAGTTCGCACCAAAACCTCGTTCCGCGACCAGCCCTTCACGACGGCTCCGCCGTTCCGGCCGGCATCAACGTTCAGGAGGCCCACCGCCGCGGTGGATTGCTCACGAATCTCGCAGTAACGCGCGCGGTTGCCGGAATCGCTCTTGTCGCAAGTCATCTCTTTGTTCTGGTTGTCGCGCATCTGGCTGAATGCCGTGGCGGCGAGAGCCAGAACCGCCAGTAATTTCGAAGCGTTCATGGGTCGTCTCCTCAAAGGAGGTGACGTTTGGCGTCACCTGCAAGAGCATTACTGAAGAGCTGGTTCAGGGTTACGCAAAAAATGTCAAAACCAGCAACCGGCCGGGAGCGGATGAGTCCGTCAGCGCTCTCGTCATTGGAAGCGAACTTTGATTTACCGCGGAATCGCACGATACGCTGATTAGTTTGTTGACACCCATCGGCCGCTTTACTTCGGCCGCTCCGATGAAGCGAGATCCAGGCAGCGTGTTACGTGCGGGGCGCGACGAAAGACAAGCTCGTCCCGCCGATAAGGCAGCGGCGAGTGCAAAGTCCAAAATCGCGATCGGGCCGGCCTCCGAGGCGGACCTGGGCGCAATCGTCCGTATCGAGAAGTGCGCGTTCGGCCAGGATGCATGGACGCGCGAGGCTTTTCTCAGCTACTTTGCGCAACCGCACCGGTGTGTATTCCTGCTGGCGGAGAAAGATGGTAAGCACATTGGGTACGTCATCGGCTTCTTTCACCGGGAGGGGCGCGCGTCGGTGGATTCGCTCGCGGTGCTGCCAGCCTACCGGCGGCGGGGCGTGGCGCGCGCGCTCATGAAGCGTTTGAAGCGGACGCTCCGGCGGCACGGCTGCATTACTGTGTCACTCGCGGTTCGCCTGGACAATGCCGCCGCCATCGATTTATACCGGCAGCTCGGGTTCCGGCGTGACCGCAGGATCAATGATTACTACGAAGACGGCGCGCCCGCGTGGTGGATGAAAGCGTCGCTCGCTGAGTAACTCCATGCCCCGCTACCGCTGCTTCTTCGGCAGCGCGAACACGACGTAAGCATTCATGCGCGGGGGCGAGCCGGCGGCCTCCCGCGGCGCCTGATATCCGTCGCCGCCCGCAACGCAGAAAGCGACGAACTCGCGACCGCCGGCTTCGTAAACAGCGGGGACGCCATCGGAGCCGGTAGGCAGATCGTGCGTCCAGAGCACCTTGCCGGTGTCCTGATCGTACGCGCGCACTTTGTGATCGGAAGCCGTGGCGGCGAAGATCAGTCCACTGGCAGTCAACACAGGACCGCCGCGCGGCAGGCGCGCGCCTGTGTCGTTGTGCCCCTGTGCTTCCAGTTCCGTAATGCCGCCGACCGGGACCTGCCACCTAATGGTCCCGGTGTTGAGATCGTAAGCGGTCATTGTCGACCAGGGCGGACCGATAGCCGCCATGTTGTACGTCTGGTAAAGGAAGTTCATCGGCGAGTCGTAGTGGATGAAGGAAGGATCGGTTGCGATCGCTCCCGCGACGCCACGTCCCGCACGGCCTCGGGCTGGCGGCACCAGCGTCTGCAGCGTCGGATGCTCGTGCGAGATCACGTAGAGGTAGCCTTTCGCGGGGTCGACAGCTTCCATCCCCCAACTCGTCCCTTGAATGTGCCGGATCGACCCTCGCAAGCTGGGCGGTGTGAACAGTCCTTCATTGCGCGAGCTCTTGAACAGCTCGCGAAGTTTCGTCTGATCGGCCTCCGGGATGAAAGGATTGATGTCTTTTTCGGTGAGCGATTGCCTTGCGAACGGCGGCGGCTTCGTGGGAAAGGGCTGGGTGGGGGAGGTCCACTCGCCGGGGACATCGGTCTGCGGAACGGGTCTTTCTTCGATCGGCCACAGAGGCTCGCCGGTGAGCCGATTGAAGACGAACATCGATCCGAACTTGGTGCCCTGCGCCACGGCCTCGACCGTTTTGCCATCGTGTTTGACCGTGAGGAGTTTCGGGGCGACCGGCAGGTCGTAGTCCCAGAGGTCGTGGTGAACGATCTGGAAATGCCAGAGGCGCTTGCCGGTGCGCGCGTCGAGCGCCAGCAGAGAATTGCCGAAGAGGTTGTTGCCCTTGCGATTGGCACCATAGAAGTCGAAGCGTGGAGTGCCGAGCGGAATGAACGCGATGCCATGCTTCGGGTCGACGGTCATTTCGCTCCAACTATGGACGCCGCCAACGGTCTTCCACGCGTCGGGCGGCCAGGTGTCGTAACCGGCTTCCCCGGGGTGCGGGACCGTGTGGAACTGCCAGACCAGCTTCCCTGTGCGAACGTCGTACGCATGGATATCGGCCGCGTTCGAGTCGTAGCTGGCGCCTCCCGCGGGCAGTGGGATAATCACCAGATTTTCGAAGATACGGCCGGGGTTGCTGGTCTGGAGCGCGCGGGGCGCGTCGCGGTCGAGTCCTATGCGGAGGTCGCTGCGCCCGTTGCCGCCGAAGCTTTCGATCGTCTTGCCGGTACGGGCGTCGATAGCCGTGAGATACCCGCCGTTGATATAGAGCAGGCGGCGGTCGGAGCGGTCGGGGCTTTCCCAGTAATTGGCGCCGCGCGTGCCGACCGCACCCGTATTGGGGTGGGTCCAGAGCTCTTTGCCCGTGGCGGCATCGAGGGCAACGAACGAGTTGTTCTTCGCGAGGACGTACATGACGCCATCGACCACGATGGGGCTGAAGGTGTAATTGGGGCGCTCGCCTGTCGGGTAAGACCACGCGATCTCAAGCTGGTTCACGTTGGATTTGTTGATCTGCTTGAGCGACGAATACTGCGAGGAATCCGCTCCTCCTTCGTATTCGCTCCACATGGAGAATGGCCGGTCAGCAGCCAGAGTGGTGGCGGCGATGACGAGCACGATTGTGGTGCAGGATGTTATCCTGCGCGGGATTGGTAATCGCGGCGGCCTGCGCTGTAATCGTCGCGCGGCCAGGCCGATTGACAATCGGCCCCAGATTACCAATCTGCACCACACGGCCTTCTCACGGTTTCAGATACTTCGAGAAGAACGGAAACACTCTCCCCTCGATGCGATCTTCGAGGTGGTTGTTGTGATTGCCTTCGTAAGTCTCGTAGGTGTGCGCGATTCCCAGCCGGGTCATCGATTCGTCCAATTGCTTGTTCGATTCAAGAAGCGTGTCCTGCAGCCCGATATCCATCGCGATCGCGGTGTACTTCTTCATGTTGAGGTAATACTGATCGAGCATCGCAAGAGGTGAATTCGCGACCCACTTCGCGGCGATTTCCGGCTGGAGCTGGCCATCTTTCACGGGCTGGTCAAAAAACAGCGGCGGGTTTTGCGGATTCGGCGACCACGCCGCGGCTTCACCGTAAGCAACGTTGACAGGATGTCCGCCATGCGCGCCCGGCTGTACCGGAGCCGCAGCCTGACCGCGGCCCCGTCCCTGCCCTGCCGGCGCCGGCCCCCGGCCAGCGGCGGCAGGCCGTGGATTATTCATCAGACAGCACGCGCTCAATCCATAGAGCGAGGAATACACGTCGGGATACTTCATGCCCAGGCGCCACACGCCGTAGCCGCCCATTGAGTGTCCGCCCAGTCCGCGGCTTTCCCGCTTCGCGATGGTGCGATAGTGACTGTCGATGTAAGCCACCAGGTCGTGCGTAATGTAGGTTTCCCAGTCACCGCTCGTCGGCGATGTCGAATACATGCTGCCGCCGTAAAGCGTGTTGGCGTCGGGAATCACAATGATCATTTCGTGCGCGGTGCCGGCGGCGATGTTGCGGTCCATCGAGCCGGGCAGGCCGATGAAGGGGTACCAGTCGCCGGCGGTGCGTCCGTAGCCATGCAGAAGATAGACAACCGGGTA
>Ga0134125_10004149_pt1 | contig 16590 bp, 13 predicted proteins | sample KB31751_FD_96464 | JGI IMG/M metagenome (GOLD analysis project Ga0134125, IMG submission 96464) | Terrestrial soil microbial communities with excess Nitrogen fertilizer from Kellogg Biological Station, Michigan, USA - KB3-175-1 | ecosystem: Environmental > Terrestrial > Soil > Unclassified ...
TCGGCGGTTTGGGGTTCCTCCGCAGTCTGGGGCAGTTCGGCGGTCTGGGGTTCCTCCGCTGTTTGGGGCAGCTCCGCAGTCTGGGGTTCCTCCGCAGTCTGGGGTAGCTCGGCAGTCTGGGGCAGCGGCACCATCTACGCCGACTCGGCGGTTTGGGGCAGCCTGCTCGACGGCGACCGGTAGAGACCGGTCAGCTCACACCCACTGTCGCAACCCGGCAAATCGCATCACGCCAGGTCAGAAAAAAGCGGCGGTTCGAAAGAACCGCCGCTTTTTTGTCTTCACTGGAAAAAATCTCAGGCGGATCGCCGGCGACGCAGGGCTAACACGCCCGCCGCGCCCGCGGCGAGAATTCCGAGGGCCATTGTACCCGGTTCGGGAGTGGCGACGGCCCCGGCATCGATTCCCTCGTTCGGCGTCGTCTCGATGCCCCACGCGAGAGCCTCCAGAATCTGAGGTCTGTGAGTATTCGGGTCGGTCGTGAATACCAGCTTCAGCCAGCCGTAATCGACATTCCCGCCGCCCAGTCCGATCGCAAATCCGACATAGCCGGGCTCACCGGAATGGAAACGGCCGAAATTCGAACCGGAGAAAGACGCGTTTACGATTCTCGCGCTGCCGAGCAACGACCCGGCGGCGTGTGAAATCCGAGATCCGGCGGCAAAATTTTTGGCGGATAAATTCGACACGCCTGTCACGAATACGTCAATCGCCCCGAAAGCGAGGACCGAAAGCGCGGCAAAACTGCTTCCAGAGCCCGCCTTAATGAGAAGGTGGACAGGGCTGAACTCACTCAAAGGCGCCTGCGTCGAGAGGCCGCCCGGACCCGGCCGGACGGACACACCACCGTGCGGCCCCCCGCCCGGATAAACGCCCGAGATGATACTGGCGGACGCGCTCGTGGTCATCGCCAGCGCTGAACCGGCCGCGGCCGCGTAGATGGGCCAGTTCCCTGCCCGGCCGCGAAGCCTGCGCGCGGCAGCCGCGACTTTGGCGCCCGTCGAATAGCCGCTCAGGCGGGAAGCCAGCACAGCGCTCTCTGGCTCCGATTTTTCCGATCTGTTGCTGCGCATTTCTCCTCGATCCCGAGCCGGACTCCGAACTCTACGGAATATGGTAAGTCCGGGTTCAGCGGAATTACAATGAGGAAGTTGAGAAAACGGTACCGGTACGCGATATAAACTTCGGCAGTATAGTCTTTGGTTAACTTTTCTGCGTAAATCGCGTGCCATCAATCACTAAGCGCAGCAGCGCCAGTACCGGAACACTCAGGAAAACGCCCGGGACACCGGCAATTTCCGCGCCCGCCAGAACCCCGAAAATGACCAGCATCGGATGCAATTCCACGCCATTTCCCATTAATTTTGGGCTAATAAAATAGTCCTGAACCAATCGGAATATTCCGAGAAAGACCAGCACCCAGATCACGTGACCGTAGCCGGTCAGAGCACTGACGGTGATGATGACGACCGCGGCTGTCAACGGCCCGAGCAGCGGGACGAATTCGCAGAGGAAAGCAATCGAGGAAAGCAGCAGCGCGTACTCCACGCCCATGGCGCTCAGGACGATCGAAAACACCACCAGCACCGTGCAGCAGAGCAGCAGCAACGCCCGCATATAACTGAGCAGAAGCACGTGGGCCGCATCCACCGCTTTCGCCGCACGATGGCGTGGCGTGCCCGGCCGGATTCTGGCAAGAAAGCGTTCCCGGAGCTCCGTTCCGTCCTTCAGCATAAAAAAGCTCAGAATCGGCACCAGCACGAGGTCGATCAGGTTGGCGGACGCCGCCAGCACATGCAGGCTGAATCGCGGCGCCAGCGAAACAATTTCCTTCGATGTCTCGCTCAACCGGTCCTGCGCCGCTTCCACTACGGGCTGGAGGGAAGGATGCGCGGCACCCAACCGGCTGAGGAAACCGTTCAAATCCGGCGGATTCGCGACGAGATGCTGGCCTTCCGCCGCGACTTTGGTCCCGATCAAAACGGCGATCGATCCCAGAATCCCCAGCGCCAGCAGATAGGTCAGCGCCAGCGCGGCTCCCCTGTGTCTGTGATGGAACCGGCTGGCAATGCGGTTTACCAGCGGGTAGAGCAGATAGGCGAAAAGCATCGCCACGACGTAAAGGAACAGGGTCTTCCGGATCGCGTAGACCGCCCCGAACAGAAGGACCATCAGAGCGACTGTCCAGGTAACCCGCGCCGCCCGGCGGTCGATACCGGGAATCCGGGTGGGTCCTGAGGGAACGGGTTGGTTGGGCTGATCCATGGACTGGCAACTTCATTTTAGGGGCCATTCCTGCGACAATGTAATAATTATTCGGTTCCTATCGTTCCCGCTGGTGTGCGTCGTTGCCGCCGGGCTCGCAACCATCGCCTGCGGCAAGAAGTCCATTCCGGCGCTCCCCAAAATCGCGACCTCCGCATTCCCGCCCCAGGTGCGGGCGCAGGTGGATAGCGCCATCCGCGACGCTGTCATGAATCCGGAGGATGCGGGTGCGACCGGCCACCTGGCCATGGTGCTCCACGCCTATCAGCAGTTCGAGCCTGCCGAACAGTGCTACCGCCGCGCGCGCATTATCGACCCGAAGACGTTCGAGTGGGCCTACTACCTGACCGTTATCGAGCAACTCCGCGGCGAAACACGCCAGGCCATTGAAGATGCGCAGGCGGCGGTTGGTCTCGACTCTTCCTCAAAGCCCGCACGCATGCGCCTGGCCGATGCGCTGCTGCAGGGAGGGCGAATCGATGAGAGCCGCAAGATCTACGAAGCCCTCGTGAAAGAGGAGCCCGACCGGGCGATTTTCCACTACGGGCTGGGGCGGGCACTGGCAATCAGGGGAACCACGATACTCGACGCCGTCGAGCAGTACAAACGCACCTGCCAACTGGCGCCCGCCTTCGGAGCCGCGCATCTTGAACTCTCGAAGGGCTACAGCCAGATCGGCGATCCGGTCTCCGCCGCCCGCGAGATGGCGGAATACCAGAAGAATCCCGCGGGCGCGCCACCCGAAGACTCACTGATGGCCCAGGTCACGGCTCTCAATCCTGGAGGGCTGATGAAGGCCCGCACCGCCCATGAGTATCTGGCGGATGGCAAGCCCTCCGAGGCGGTGAGGCAACTCGAAGCCACGCTGGCGGCCAATCCAAACGACGAGGCCGCGCAGACGGATCTGGTTCTCGCTTACTGGCAGCTCAAACAGTTCGATAAAGCTCAGGACCATTACCAGGCAGCCCTGAAGCTGAACCCGGCGACCCCCGCGAATGACATTTACGGACTCGCCATGCTCAGTCAGAGCCGGTATTCGGAAGCGGGCTCCGCGTTTCAGCGCGCGCTGACCGTCAATCCGAAAGACCCATTGGCCAACGCGCAGATGGGATGGATTCTCCAGATGCAGGGCGATCTCGATGGCGCGATCCGCAGCTATACAGTGGCGCTGGCCGCCGACGCGTCGTCACGCTCCGCAAATTATCTGATGGGCGTGGCGCTGCTCAAACAGGATCAGCCGAAGCAGGCCATCGAGTATCTGCTGAAGACGATTGAGCCGGTGGACGCAAAGACACCCGGCTATCTCCGGCAGTTGAGCGATGCATACCAGAAGGCGGGCGATGAGGATCACGCGCACCATTACGGCCAGATGGCCGCGCCGAACGGACCGACGCCGCCGGCAAAGGGGACGGCATCGGGGCCAGATCCAACCAGTCCGGCATCGCTCGCGGGACAGCTCGATATTCCAGGACGATCTTAGGGGGAGGGGGTGCCAGAAGCTGGCCGGGAGTGCCGCGTAAGCCGAGGCCGAAGTGTGTCTGCACCAGGCTGAGAACACCTCCGGGAACTCACCGAAGCCCCGAGAATCAGAGACAAGCCACTATTAAACAGCGTAAGTCTCATCGAAAGGAATGGCGTTATCTCGATCAGACGTTTTTCAGCGGCCTGCCAAACCAGGCTCCTGCATTTCCGAGATAGCCCTGGCACATGCGCCGGATTACCATCGCGTCATAATCTGTGGTGTTTGTAATGTAGCGCTGGTCTCCGCCATTACGGCAAGTAGCAGGGAATCGTCGCTGAGCTTACGCGCTCCTGGATGAAACGGTCACTTGCGGCACGCTGAGCACCGTCTTTGCTTGCAGACACCCTCACTTCCGGCCGGTTACTGTGTAGTTGACTGTCGACGGCGTGCTCCCCTCAGACGCCGCGATGCTTGTTCCCGCGGATGATACCGGTTTGCCGTTTTGATCGTTCACCACCAAATGTGGACTCACCACGCTTAAGGTAACGGGAGTGCCAAACGGAATGGTGACGGCGTGGTCCCTGCCGGCGCCGTTGCTCGTCTGCACCGGCGAACTGTAATGAATACCTTTACGCGTGATCACATGAATCTGGAGATCGAAGTCGGTCTGCGATGCCGGAACGGGCTTCAGCAGTGCTTGCGGATCGTCGATATGCACATTCAGCACCGCGCCGCGCGCCATCGTAACGGTGACGCCCGTGACCGTTTGTCCGGCGCTCACTGTGACGCCCGGCGCGGACGTCGCCCAGTGGCAGGGATCGAGAAGCCCCGGCGTCGACACCTCCGCGCACGCGATGTACGTGCCCGGGGGGATGCCGGAAATGCTGAACGCGCCCTGGGAGTCAGTCACAACCATTGCTTCCAGTGGTCCTGTAATAATCGGCGGCGAACTGACGTTTGGCGCAGCCACGGAGGGAGTATGACTGATCAGCACTCGTGCGTTGTGGATCGAATGACCGGCATCGTCGGTTACCGATCCCTGGATGGTACCGGCTGTCCCTGCCCCCCAGGAATGAAGTGCGAGAAGCGTGCCCAGGACGACCGCAACTCAACTGGTATTTTGTGTCATATGGATCCTCGTAGTCCCTAAAGGTTTTATCCTAGTTTCCTCTCAGGCACGGTCATGTGCCCTTTTTAAACAGCAGTTGAATCGAGTCCGCCATCGTTTCCGTTGCCTGACCGTGTGCCGTTTTCACTGAATCAGCACCTGGCGCGCGCGGTCACGTTGTCCGGCGCTTTCCAAAGGGCTGGCGATCATCGATTGAAGCTCTTTCGTGAATTGATCGCGCACGCTTTTTGGCATTTTGCTGACCGCCTCTACCGCAGCCATTCGGACGCCTGGGTTCTCGTCGGTAAAACCTTCTTTGATGAACCCGATCGCTTCTTCAGCGCTCACGCCACAGATGCCCAGAAGTTCAATCAAACGTCCTCTGATTTTTTCCAGGTCGGGGCGTCGTTGTATCGCCATGATAATTTTGTGGAATGTGGCTGCATCCGGGGTAGCAGCCAGGAGTGCGCCGGCAATCATATTGACCTGCTCCGCAGTATCGGACGGATCGCCCACATGAGCTGCGAGGTACGCAAGGCCCTTCAGGGTTGGCTTGGGGTTCGAGCTTCCGAGAATATAAATAGCGCTGTTCCGTATTGCTGCGTCAGGATCGTTCAATAGCGGGCCTACGTCATCGATATATGATGCGAGGAGTTCCGAACCATCCATCCTCGAAGCAACCGCAAAAAAGAAAACCACGCCATACGTCCGGAGGGAGTGCCGTTCGGATAAGAGACACCGTTCAGCCAGGGGAAATAATCCTTGAACGTCGGACGTAGTCATATTAGTCACGGATCCGCCGATTCTATCCGCGACTTTACCAACATCAGGCAACCGAGCATCGTCCCGCTCCGCGAGAAGTGTTTGAAATAGTGATCGCAATGGCAAGTCGTCAGCGTGCAGCGGCACGGCCAAAAGAAGCCAAAGACCCGCATGCATGGCTGATCGAAGACGTCTCATATCCCCTTCCTTTCCAAAAACAAAATCACTGTGGTTGAACTGGAACAGTTGCGGAAACACCTGTGACCAGCCCGTGACCTGGCGCTTGAAACAGGCATGCAGCCAGATAAAATTCCGAGTTGCCTGACGGCAGATACGTGTAAACGATGGCACCGTTAACTTTTATTATGTGGGCTGGGTAGCACGTATGGCTATAGTTCACATAAGCTGTAGGGCTCGCTGGGTTTGAATCGTCAACCACAACGTTCATGTTCCACACGATCGCCGGGCCGGGCTCAAGAGGGTTCGCAGCCGAACCGCTCAAATGAACCTGCGCCTGCGTCGCATACGGGTACGACACGCTGTACGTCTGCATGTTCGTGGTTGCTGCATGACCAGCCGCGTTCCACTTCGAGCAGTCACCTCCGACGTTGTCCTCGTCCAGGCCGCTGTACAATCCTTGATACAAATCACCGAGCGGATGTGAATCGAGATTGGCGTCGGGCCCGTTAGCTGGCGATCCGTATCCGTAATTCCGTGTGGCACCCGTATTGACGTAGAAGTTATAGCTGCGAGCCAAATTTGGGATCGCTCTTCAGGCACTGGAAAGCGCTTCAATCTGCGTCAGTGCACGTACCGATCCCACAACACTGCCGGATCTTCCGCCGTCAGGTTGGTCCACAGCAGATCGTGGCCGTCGCGCAGTTCGGCTTCTTTCAGCCGGGACTTGTCCACTTGAAATGTAAAACTCTCTCGCGTTACTTCCTGCCCCGCCTGAGGTAAGTTGATCTTCACGAATCCGAAAGCCCGCCCCCATCCGTTTTGGCCGCGCCCACGCGCATCAGCAACTGATCGCGCTTCGGACAACTCCGCCGCATCTCAACTGCGAAGGTTCGGTTAGGAAGTGAGGCGTGAAGTTCTGCCCCGGATTGGGCAGCCCGGCTATTGATTTTTGGCCTGGGCGATCAGCTGGGCTACGCGCGAGGACGGATTCACGGGTTCCACGAGCACAATCATGTTGGCGTTGAGGATCATGCGGTCCGGGGCATGCCACTCGCGGCCGCGCTTGACGAGCGTGTTCGAAATCGCCTTCGTATTCGGGTCCTGCGTGCTCTTCACGTAGAAGACGTTGGTGAGCACGGGATACGGCGTTCCGAGGCCCTGCAGTTGTCCGAAATACGCGGACCCGTTACTCAGCAGAACCGCCTGATAAGGGGTCGTCATCGCTACGGACTTATGGCTCGTGAACCACCAGGCGCCGCCGCCAAGCACTAATACGACGACAAGCGCAACAATACCCAGCCGGACAGCCCGGCCCGCGGACTCATTTTCCATAGTGATTTATCTTATTCCATACCGGCGGCGGCGCATCCGGACCGCGCCACCCGCCAGCAGCATGACACCGAAGAGCATCGCCAGCGTCGACGGTTCCGGAGTGGCGACCACCGTGAGATCAACGCCACCATCCACCAGCACCTCCTGGAACCAGAGGTTCTGCGAGCCATTCCAGAACTCACTGTTGCGGAAGAAGTCGAAATCGGTGCCGGCCGCACGCTCGCCCGTCCACGTGAGGATGTGGAACACGTCCCCAATATTGATGCCGGCGCCGAATCCGTCCTCGAGCGTAACTTCGAGCGTGCCGCCGAGCGAGACGTTGCCTCCATCCGGATGCTGATCGTCCGACATGACATTGACCTGATCGTATTCGCCGTCGCCCAGTCCCACGAGATCCACATCGAGAATGCCCGCCAGCGTCTGGGTGTAGTTGCCGATGATATCGATCGACTGCGGATCGCCCGGCGCCAGCGTACCGCCGTCCACCGTCACATTGCCGACGATCTGGCCGTCGCCCGAGACGGTGCCACCCATCACATAAACGTCCGCCTGGAGAGTACCGCCCTGGCCAATGTCCGTTGTTCCGTCCGTCTGGGTATAGGTGGTCGCCTGAATGGTCGCACCGTTTCCGATTGCGACGGAGCCGGAGTTCGTAAACTGGCCGGTGACCGTCATCGAGTCGTCCTCGCCGTGGATATTGATGACGCCCGGCGCGGTGTTGAACGCGTCGCCCTGCACCACGATCTGGTTGCCGCCTCCCGCGATGGTGCCGGTTGCAATCGTGCCCGTGTTCGTCAGAACGGGAGAGGAAGCGGAGGAGAGGGTCGAGCCTTCGCCCGTGGACTGGGGCCTGATATTCAGCGCGCTGTGATTATCGATCGTAATGGTTCCGGAATTCTGGAAATCGCCGGTATTGTTAATCGTCGATTCCTGAAGAAGATTGACCTGGCCCGAATTGGAAAATCCATTCGTGTTGAGAACGCTTCCGGTCAGCCCGTCCGCGGCACTTAGAGAGGGGACGCCCTGATCGCCGTCGAGGCTGACAATTCCGCGTGCGTCGTTGGTGAATTGCCCGTTCACGGTAACCGTCGCCGCATTCGTCAGATTGAGGACGCCCCCCAGGTTGTTAAACGTGTTGTTGACGGTCATGGTGCTGGCGTCAACCGAGATGGTTGCGGCCCCCACGCCATCCGGCGATGAGGTGAACTGGTTCACAACCGAATCCGCCACCAGGGTGCTGCCGCCGCTCACGGTCACATCGGCATAGGCAAAGCCGCCCACGGCGCTGGCGGAATTTGTGAGGACGCCCGTGTGATCGAGCGTGGTGACGTTCATGGCGCTGCCATTGGTGACGTTGATTTCGGCCTCGGGCGAGCCGACCCCACCGCCCGCCATGGCAGAGTTCAGAACCCGGTCCGCGTTCAGAATCGAACCGGAATCCACGTCCACTATGCTGGTCGAATAGCCGTCGTTCCCGCTTGCTGCCTGGTTCAGGAGGCCGCCAGTTACGTTCAAAACTGAGGCCGCCGGGGCATACTCTTCGTTGATACCGGGGGGACCGCCCAACTGCGGATACCCAACCTGAAGCAGCGATATGTTCGGAGCGGAGCCCGATAAACTGTCATCGGAAAGGTTCTGGAGCGCCCACGTGGGCTGGTCCGACTGCGCCGCCGACCCGGATGTTTGACCGACGTTCAGCGTGCCGCCATTGACGAGGAAGATAAAAGAATTGCTGTTGACCAGGCCGCCATTGGCGTTGAGCGTGCTTCCGGAGCCGTCAACCGAATCCATCAGGATGGCGGAGCCGCCCAAATTCGAGACCTGCCTGCCGACGGTGACTGTGGCGCTATCGATATCGAGCTCAGCAGGCGAGGAGCCGTACCCGCCCATCCCGTGCGAATCGTTGGTGAGATTACCATCGACCGTCAACGAACTCTGGTTATCGAGCCACATGTAGGCGGAGCTGCCACTGGTCTCGCTATTCGCCGAAGTCGCGGAATTTAAAACGTCACCGGTCACGTGCACGCTGCTGCCCTGATCGATCCCGATTTCGACGGACGGTTCGCCGAATCCATCGGGCTCCACGATTGCCGCGTGATTCGTCAGATCCCCATTGATCTGCGCCGTACCACCCGCCAATTGGAAGCTCGCACCGCAGCCGCAGGAGCTCGAGAACTCATCCGCGTAATTGACAAAGCCCTGGGTCGTCAGCGTGGAACCCATATTGACGTTCACATTGGCATGGTTGGTGAGCTGATTGGCCAGGGTGAGCGTCGCCGCATGCGCGGCGTCATCGAACGGGTTGAGCGTCAGAGTTCCATCCACGGTGGTGAGGCTGCCGGAGAGGGCATCGTGCGCGTCCCCAAAATCAGTATTCAAAACCTGACCGGAACCGGCGAGATCCAGTTCAGCGGCTTCCCCAATTGCTGTTATGTCGCTGCTCGAGGAGTACTTCAGTTTCGCGCCGTCACCCACGCCGAAGCTGCCGTGTGTGAGAACCCCCTGGCTATCCACATTGCTGAATGCCCTGGCGGAGGTATCGAGGGTCGAGCCATTATCCACGGTGAGGTACCCGTCACCTCCCACCTCAAAGGCAGGCTGCGAATGATCCAGAGTGAGGCTCGCGTTCTGATCCAAAAGAAGGCTGCCATTTAAGCTGGAGAGGCCAACGAGGGCGTTCGCGCCGGCGCCATTCGTGATCATGCCCGTTCCCTTGACGGTGACGTCCGCACTGTGTTGGATGCTTTGCAGAGAATTGCTGCCCAGTTGCGTGAACTGCAACTGCGCTCCATCGTCCACGACGTAGGTGCCGTGGGTAAGAGAGGATGCCCCGGTATCGATATCGGTATCCACCTGCGCCGAACTCAGGACCGACAAGTTACCGCCCGAGGCTTCGAGGAGACCGAGATTGTTGAAGTTCGCCTGAATCTGACCGCTGCCAACGAGCGCGTGACCCTCGCCATTCGTGAGGGATGCCGAGCCGGAGCCTGCCACCGTGCCTCCCGAGAGGTTCAGCGTGCCCCAGCCGTCCACCATGATCTGGGCGTCCGCGCCAAGAGTAAGTGAGGAAGCCGCATCGAGGTTGATGGAACCATTGTTCGTGACAACGGCGGCATTACCGTCATTGACGGAATTCCGGAGCGCCAGAGTGCCGCTCGTGACACTCAAAGAACCACCGGAGTCGACGAGCGCGCCCGATGCATTGAATCCGTCCCGGCCGCTCATGTCGAGAGTGACAGTGGCGTTATTGATATTCAGAGTGCCCCCGCCATTGACCGCGAGCACGTTGTAGCGATAATCCGCGGGCGTGCCCAGGGTGAGCGACGGGCCGTTCGTCGTCAAAGTCGAGGTGGGTGAGACGCCGCCGAGACTCAGGCTGGTGATGACGCTCGGGGTATCGAGCAGGACGCTATCCGGCTGGCCCGAATTGATAATTGCGTCGACTGCGGCGCCGGCCGCTGTGTTGTCCGGAGAAGTAGCGCAGGTGGGGTCACAGGTCCAGTTGTTCGCGTTGGAGAAATTGCTGTCGGCGCTGCCGTTCCATTGGAAAGTAATGGCGTCAGCGAAAACGTTGGGGGGAAAGGCGATGGTGGCGACGCTGAGCAGAACCAGGGCTGGCCTGAAAATCGCGCCTTTTTTCTGATTTCGGAACCACATCGCACCCCTCCTGATTGCCCCATGAGGCCCTCTGCGGGGTCTATGAGCGTAAGGATATCGTATCGATTGACCAGTAAAATTGTAAATAGTACAACGAACTACCAGACGGTCCGGTAGTAACAGTACCGACTGGTACAGCCCGCCTTACCGAGCAGCGTTGACGCGCTCGGGAGTGAAGGGGACCTGACGGAGCCTTGCCCCAGTGGCGTCGAAGACGGCATTGGCGATGGCCGGCGCGGCGATCGTGATCGCGGTTTCTCCGGCTCCGGTTGCGGGCGCCTCGGGTGGTTCTACGATGACGACTTCTACTTCGGGCATTTCGTAGCCGAGATAGAGGACCGGGTAACTGACCCAGTCGGTTGAAGTGATGTGGCGCGAATCCCACTTCACCTCTTCGACGAGGGCACGGCTCATACCCTGAAGGACGCCGCCTTCGGCCTGATTGCGGAGGCCGTCCGGATTGGAGACGGCCCCGGCGTCAATGGCCACGACGAAGCGTTTGGGCCGAATCCCGCCGGTTTGGCTGTTCACTTCGACATCGGCGACCATGGCGGCATAGCCATTGCCCCCTTCGTAATTTACGCAGGCGACGCCGCGGCCGGCTCCCTTCCCTTGCCCGGCCGGCCGCGTTTGCCAGTTCGCGGCTTTCGCGGCGGCCTGAAGGACGGCGATCAGGCGCGGGTCTTTGAGGTGCTTCAAACGAAATTCGACGGGATCGGCTTTCGCGGCGGCGGCAAGTTCGTCCATGAAGCATTCATTCGCGAACGTGTTCTGGATACGCAGGGGCGAACGGAGCGGTCCGGTGAAAAAGGGCGAGACGATCTGATGGGTGAGGACGCGTTCATTGCGAATTGTGCCGTCGCCGGCACAGGCGTCACCGATGCAGCCCGCCATGTAGCCGGGCACGGTGTTGCTTCCATTTCGCAGCCTGCCCTGCGGTGGACGGGCGGGGGCCGGATGAGGCTTGCGGGGCTCGTAACCGAGCAGCATGCCGCTGATCACGTTGCCTGGAGCGTCATAGCCGGGGCGGCTTCCGAGAGAGGATTCCCAATTTTCGCGGTCCCACGCGAGGATCGCGCCATCGGGTCCGAGTGCCGCGCGTTGTTCCACGACTACCGCCGCGCCCAGGTTTTCCCAGCGCATTTCGTCTTCGCGGGAGAATTGCAGGCGAACAGGTTTGCCGACTGCCTGGGAGAGCACGGCGGCGTCGAACGAGACGGCATCGGCTCCGTTGAGTCCGTAGCAGCCGGAGCCTCTGGTGAAGATCACGTGGACGTTTTCGAGCGGCAGGTTGAGGAGCTTCGCGATGCAGCTCCGAGTCGGATACGCGGATTGCGTGGGCGACCAGACGGTGACTTTCGCGCCGCGTACATCGGCGACAGCGCAGGAGGCGCCGAGAGATCCGTGCATCTGGTAAGGCCAGAGATATTTTGCGCGAATCACGTTTCCGGCGGAGGCGAGCGATGGCTCGACGTTGCCGGAATCGATGAGCATTTGATCCTGCGAGGGCTGTTTCCGGAGGTAGTCGTAGAAGGTGTTCTGCGCGGGGAGTTCGGGGCCTGGATTCCACGTAACCTTCAATTGTTTGGCCGCGCGAATGGCATCGTACTGGATGGGGGCAACGACGCCGACGAAGTCTTTACGTACGACCACCTGCACGCCGGGAATATCGCGGACGGAATCACGATCGACGGAGGCGACGGCGCCGCCCATTTGGGGCGGACGAACGACCCGTCCGTGGAGCATGCCGGGCACTTTCACGTATTGCACGAATTCGAAACTGCCGGTCATGAGGGCGGTGCGATCGAGGGACGGGACGGGTTTTCCGAGGACTTTCCACTGGTCGCGCGGGCGGCGTTTAGCGGTACCGCTCAGCGTGAGGTGGAATTGTTTGCCACCGATCAGTTGTGCGTAAGTGATGCGGCGGCTGCCTGCAGTGATCACGCCGTCAGTGACGGAGAGTTGCCGTGCGGGAACCTTCCATTGGGCCGCGGCCATGCTGAGCAGCGCTTCCCGCGCGGTTGCAGCGGCGAGGGCAAGGTTCTCGTCCCGGAAGTTTGTGGGGGAGGACTGGCTGCCGGATGTGGTGCCCTGATCGGGCGTAATGTCCGTATCACCCTGGATCAACTTCACGCGCGCGACGGGGACGCACAACTCTTCGGCGACAAGCTGGGTCTGGGCGGTGAACATGCCCTGGCCGAGATCGACTTTACCGGTGTGCGCGGTGACGGTGCCGTTCGCGGCGACAGCGAGCCAGGAGTCGAGCTGCTTCGGGTCGATGTGGGAGTTATGGGTGTCGAAGGGGCCCTGTGCCTGTGCGGCGTTGAAGCTATTGAAGCTGACGATGAGGGCGCCGCCGGTGGCGAGGAATTCACGCCGGGAGACCATGGGCATACCTCCGGATAGCGCGCATCATGCGGTTGTTGGCGTAGCAGCGGCAGAGCACGCCGCTGAGGGCGGTGCGGATCTGCTGGTCCGATGCGCGGGGATTGGCGTCGAGAACGGATTTCGCGGTGAGGATCACGCCGCTGAGGCAGTAGCCGCACTGGGCGGCGCCTTCATCGATGAAGGCTTGCTGGATGGGGTGGGGCTTTTCGGGTGAGCCGAGTCCTTCGAGGGTGGTGATTTCGTCAGTGCCGACGGAGCCGACGGGTTTCATGCAGGAGCGGACCGGTTTACCGCTGAGGAGGACAGTGCAGGCGCCGCATTGGGCGAGGCCGCAGCCGAAGCGCGGGCCGCGGAGGTTGAGATTGTCGTTCAGGACGTAGAGGAGAGGGGTGTCTGGATCGACAGTCATCTGGCGCGTTTGGCCATTTACGCGAAGGCGGAGTTGTTGCATGGCTCAGGGCTTGAGAAGCAGTTTTTCGTCCAGTGACTATTGTTATACAAATCGGCTTCGTTTTTGATGTGCCGCATGAAGGCAGATGCAATTCCGCGTGCCGGTGCCCGGATTCAGGATTCTGACGACCCCCTTGCCAACCAGGACTCCACGAGGCTGGCTGCCTGATCCGGCGTCATCGGATTCGAGAATACCCGGGCGTTTGTCCAAAGACGAACGAAGCCCAGAGCAACAATCCATGCGAAAGGGAGGTTGAGTCGTATGCGTAGAGCGCCAAGCCAGCGGGAAAGCTCTCATGCGTATGAGGGACAACGGTAATAGCTGGCAAGGTCAGTATGCCCCGAACATTGCCTGTCGCCTTACGGCGGAAGCGCTCACCCCATTCGCCAAAAAATTTCAGGTATTCCGTTATTACCTGTTCCGTTGTGACGATCCGCGACGAACCGAGAGATCGGGAAATGGCCAAAGCCTGTTCATGAACAGCGTCCAGCTTATTGGTGAGAGCAATCCAATAAAACGTATCAGCAAAAATCGCTTTCATCGCCGGGGATGGCCGTAGAGATAATGATCGACTTGACTGGCGCCATCTTTGGGAAGTTTTACGAACTCCTCCAGCGGGACATCTTTCATGTTGTCGTCAATCACTTCCCAGATATGGCGTACGTCCGGGGCCAAAGCCGGCGGGCGGATCTCATCGGCAAAAGCGTGTTCCAGAACCTGGCTAACGATGCAATCGGGCGAGACGCCTTGCGCGTCCGCATGGGCCTTGAGCACTGCACCGAGTTCTTCCCTCACTCGACATTCAGGTTCATGGCTAGATTCTCTTTTTTCAGGGTAAAGGATTCACGCAGCTTTGTCACGACCCACCCTTGGACGGCCCTGTTGTCCGCGAGGGGAGTATGTAAGCGAGGCGGTTTCGGGAAAGTCGAGTGTCCGAAGTCTTCACGATTGAGCGGGTGAGGGTTCGGCAGCGGGTTCGGGTTGGGGGATCTGAGTGATGCGTACCTGCGAGATGCGGTTACGGTCGAGATGGAGGACTTCGAAGCGGCGTTTTTCGAATTCGACGCTTTCGCCAGGGGCGGGGATGTGGCCGAGGCGGAACAGCAGGTAGCCTGCGAGAGTTTCGAAGCCGGCGTTGGCCGGGAGGTCGATCCCATATATAGAAGACAGGTCGCGGATGGTGGTGGCGCCTTCGAGATCCAGCTCGGCGATGCCGCCGGCGGGGGCGCGGGGGGAGTCCTCGGGGACGTCGAATTCGTCGGTGATTTCGCCGACAATCTGCTCGACAACATCTTCGACCGTGACCAGGCCTGTGACGGTGCCGAACTCATCGACCACGAAAGCCATATGGGCGTGGCGCGCCTGGAATTCGGAGAGCATCTCATGAACCGATTTCGTTTCCGGCACGATCATCGGCTTGCGCATCAGGCGGCGGAGATAGAAGGGCGCGACGGGGCGGCCGTCACGGATGGCGCGGCGGCGGTCGTGCCAGAGGCGCGTCATGTCCTTGAAGTACACAATGCCAGCCATGTGTTCGGGCTTGCCTTCCCAGACGGGCAGACGCGAGTGCTGGCTTTCAACCATGGTGGCCAGAACCTCATCGAGCGTGGCGGCGATGGGGATGGAGACGATTTCGTGGCGCGGGCGCATGATCTCGCGCACGGAGGTCTCTTCGAGATCGAGCACGCGGTGAATCATCTCCTCCTGGCTTTCGTGGAGGACGCCGGAGAAGCGGCTGGAGCTGACGATCAGCTTGAGCTCTTCGGCGGAATGGCCGCCGCCGTGGTGGCTGGACTTCGCACCGGCGAGGCGGGTGATGAAAGCGACGGAACGTTCGACTACGGAGACGAACGGCGCCGCAATCCGATAGAACACCATCAACACCGGAGCGACCATGATGGCGATGCGGTCAGCCCGCGCGATGGAGAGATTTTTTGGAACGACTTCGCCGATGACGACGTGGCAGTAAGTCATCACGAGAAATGCCAGGACAAAGCAGGCTCCGTGCGCGTACGCAGCAATCTCCGGGGTGATTAAGGGTTTGAAGAGGCGAAGGACGAGATTGTAGAGCGTGTCTTCGCCGGCCCAGCCGAGTCCGAGGCTGGCGAGCGTGACGCCGATCTGGGTGACGGAGAGAAGTTTTTCCGGCTGCGAGAGGAGGGAGAGGGCGATTTTGGCGCCGGTGTGTCCTTCTTCGGCGAGGCGGCGGAGGCGTGAATCACGGACGGAAAGCAGCGCGACTTCGGCGCCGGCGAAAAAGGCGTTGATTGCGAGTATGAGGCCCAGAAGAAGCAGGCGGGCAACGTAGGCGGAGTTGGACACCTGTCGATTAGTGTACGGCAGAGCGGGGTTAGAGTGACTATTTTGCGCCAGACTGACCGGTGTTATGAAACGCGCGATCGCGTTGTTATTTACTTTCGCGGCATTGGCCGCGGCACAGGAGTTTGAGGTGGCGTCGGTACGGGTTTCGGGGCCGGATAGTCCGCATGGATCGCAGGGCGGACCGGGGCATCGGGATGCGACGCGGTTTTCGTGCCGGTCATGCTCGATGTATCTGCTGATCATGAAGGCGTGGGATGCGAAGCCGTATCAGATTTCGGGCTCGGTTCCGCTGGAGAGAGATCTCTACGACGTGATTGCGACGGTGCCAGGGGGCGCTACCAAAGCGGAGTTCCACACGATGCTGCAGCATCTGCTCGTGGCGCGGCTGGGACTTCATTACCACGTGAAATCGAAAATGATGCCGGGAGATGAACTGGTGGTGGCGAAGAGTGGATTCCGGCTGAAGGATGGGGACCTGGCCGCGCAACTGCTGGCGGAAAGGGACACACCGGTTGCCGATCATACGGGGTTGACCGGCGAATACAGCTGCACGCTGGACTTCACGACGGATGGCCCGGGCGCCACACCGGACGCGCCGCCGCCGGCGCCGAGCGTTTTCACTGCCATACAAAAAGAGCTGGGACTGCAGCTTGTGGCGAAGAA
>Ga0134125_10004150_pt1 | contig 16589 bp, 14 predicted proteins | sample KB31751_FD_96464 | JGI IMG/M metagenome (GOLD analysis project Ga0134125, IMG submission 96464) | Terrestrial soil microbial communities with excess Nitrogen fertilizer from Kellogg Biological Station, Michigan, USA - KB3-175-1 | ecosystem: Environmental > Terrestrial > Soil > Unclassified ...
CAATACGGCCAGATGATCGAAGCCGAGCACCCGTATGGGATTGCCGGCCGCGACGCCGTCGTGCGCGCTCTCGTCTTTCGGAACCGCGTGAACGCTGGCAGCTTTCGCGACGCGCTTTCGGTCGCGAACGGCGGCGTACCCGACGTCACCCAGGTGCGCCACCTTCAGTCCAAGAGCGGCTTCGGTCTGAGCACCCAGGTGCAGCTGGCCTCCGACATCGGGGCCTACGTGCGCGCCGGATGGAACGACGGCGACACAGAGACCTACGCCTTCACCGAGATCGACCGCTCGCTCGCCGAGGGCGTGCTGCTCAAGGGCGGGCGATGGGGCCGTGACCAGGACAGTGCCGGGCTCGCTGCCTATTTCAACGGGCTGTCGCACGATCACCGCGACTATCTGGCGGCCGGCGGACAGGGGTTCTTCCTCGGCGACGGGCGTCTGAGCTACTCGACCGAGCGGATCCTGGAGGCGTTCTACAGCGTAGGCCTGGTGCGGCGAACCTCGGTCAGCGCCGACTACCAGTACGTCGCCAATCCAGGATACAACCGCGACCGCGGTCCGGCCCACGTGTTCAGCCTGCGTGCCCACGTCGAGCTTTAGACACTAGAAGGTAAAGCACGGGCAGCACGAAGAGCACCAGCAGCGTCGCCGTCACGAGGCCGCCGATCACCACCACCGCGAGCGGCTTCTGCACCTCGGAGCCGATTCCGGTCGAAAGCGCCATCGGCGCGAGGCCGAGGCTCGCGAGCAGCGCCGTCATCAGCACCGTGCGGAGCCGCGTCATCGCGCCCTCGCGCACTGCCTGCGCGAGGGGCATGCCGCTCGCGCGGAGCTGGTTGAAGAGCGTCACCATCACCACGCCGTTCAGCACCGCCTGGCCGAAGAGCGCGATGAAGCCGATCGCCGCCGACACCGAGAGGTAGATGCCGGTGAGCCACAGCGCGAGGATGCCGCCGATCACGGAGAACGGGATGTTGGCGATGATCACGAGCGCGCTCGAGAACGACTTGAAGGCGTCGAACAGCAGGAGAAAAATGATCAGGATCGAGACCGGCACGATCACCGCGAGCCGCCGCATGGCGCGCTCCTGGTTCTCGAACTCGCCCGACCAGGTGATGCTGTAGCCCTCGGGCAGCCGCACGTGCTGCGCCACGCGGCTCTGCATGTCGGCGACCACGCCGCCCATGTCGCGGCCTTGGATGAACACGCCGATCGCCAGCACGCGCTTGCCGTCCTCGCGCGCGATGTTCATCATCCCGCCCACGGTCCTGAAGGTCGTGACCTCGGAGAGCGGAACGTAGGCGCCGCCGGGCGTCGCCACGAGCAGCCGCTGCATGCGCGTCAGCGTGCGCTCCTCTTCCGGCAAGCGCATCGCCACCGCGAAGCGCTGCTCGCCCTCCCACACCTGGGTCACCGCCTTACCGCCCAGCGCGCTCTCGATCACGTCCTGCACGTCGGCGACGTTGAGCCCGTAGCGCGCGGCGCGGGCGCGGTCGACCCGCACCTGGATCTGCGGCAGCTCCCCCAGGCGGTCGACGAAGGCGCGCGCCACCCCCGGCACCGTGCTCACCTGGCGCAGCACCTGCTCGGCCTGGTCGCGCAGCGTGTCGAGGTCGTCGCCGAACACCTTGACGACGATCTGGCCGTCGATCTGCGAGATCGACTCGAGGACGTTGTCGCGGATCGGCTGCGAGAAGCTCGGCTCGAGCCCCGGGATCTTCGAGATTTCGGCGTCCATCTGCGCGAGGATCGCGGGCTTGTCGGTCCCCTTGCGCCACTCGGTCTCGGGCCTGAGGTCGACCAGCAGCTCGGCCATGTTGATGAGCTTGGGGTCGGTGCCGTCCTCGGGGCGGCCCGACTTCGAGGTCACGGTCGCCACTTCGGGCACGCGGCGGATGGCGCTGCGCACCCGTCCGGTGAGCTCCTGCGCTTCGGACACCGACACGCTGGTCGGCAGCGTCAGGTTGACCCAGATCGCGCCCTCGTTCAGCTCCGGCAGGAACTCGGTTCCAAGCCGCGGCACCAGCGCCAGGCTCGCCGCCAGCGCGACCACCGCTCCGATCAGGATCTTCCTTGGATTCCCCAAAGCCTTGTCGAGCGCGGGTTCGTACAGCCGCTTGGCGGCGCGCACCAGCCGGTTGTCTTCCTCGGGCAGCCTCTTCCTGAGCATGGCCGACGCAAGCAGCGGCACCAGCGTGAGCGAGAGGACGAGCGCGCCGATGAGGGCGAACACCACCGAGTAGGCCATCGGCGCGAAGATGCGGCCCTCGTGGCGCTGCAGCGTGAAGATCGGTATGTGGGCCGCGATGATGATGAGCATCGAGAACAGCGTCGGCCGGCCGACTTCCGTCGCGGCTTCGAGAATCACGTTCTTGAATTCCAGGTGATTGAATTCACGGCCGGCGTGGCGCGCCTCGGTGAGCCGGCGAAAGATGTTCTCCACCACGATCACCGCGCCGTCGACGATGATGCCGAAGTCCATCGCGCCGAGCGACAGCAGGTTGGCCGGAATGCCGACCCAGGTGAGGCCGAGGAAGGTGGCGAGGAGCGCGAGCGGGATGGTGAGCGCGACGATGGCAGCGGCTCTTAGATTTCCCAGGAACAAGTACAAGACGAGGGAAACGAGGAGCGCGCCCTCGGCGAGGTTGCCGAACACCGTCTTCAGGGTCTTGCCGATGAGCCAGGTGCGGTCGTAGATCGGGACCACCTTCACGCCGCCGGGCAGCGCGGTGTCGTTGAGCGTGTCCACCTTGGCGCGCACTCGCTTGAGCACCTCGGAAGGATTCTCGCCACGGCGCATGAGCACGACGCCGGTGACGATGTCGTCCTCGGCGTCCTGCCCCGCGATGCCCTGGCGCGGCACCGCGCCGAGCTCCACGGTGGCGAGATGGCGCACCAGGATCGGCGTGCCGCCGCGCTCGGCGACCACCACGTTCTCGATGTCCTCGGGCCCGGTGAAGAGACCGATGCCCCGGATCAGGTACTGCTGGCGGCCCTGCTCGACATAGCTGCCGCCGGCGTTGGCGTTGCCGCGCTGGATCGCCTGCGAAAGCTGCCCCAGCGTCACTTTGTAGTCGCGCAGCTTCGCGAGGTCGGGCCGCACCTCGTACTGCTTGACCAGCCCGCCCAGGCTGACGATGTCGGCTACGCCGGGAACCAAGCGAAGCTGGCGCGACACGACCCAGTCCTGATAGGTGCGCAGCTCGCGCGGCGTGTGCTTGTCGCCCTTGATGCGGTAGCGATAGATCTCGCCGATCGCGGTGGAGAACGGCGCGAGCTCCGCCTGCACGCCTTCGGGCAGGTCGACTTCGCGCAGCCGCTCGACGACCTGCTGCCGAGCGAAGTAGCCGTTGGCCCGGTCGTCGAACGTCAGGATCAGGAACGACAGTCCGAACTGAGTGTGCGAGAACATGCGCACCGCCCCAGGCAGGCCCGAAAGCGAGACCTCGAGCGGCACGGTGACCTGCTTCTCCACCTCCTCGGCGGCGCGCCCCGGGTAAAGCGAGATCACCGTCACCTGCGTGTCGGTGACGTCGGGAAAGGCCTCGACCGGCAGGTTGACGAAGGCCCAGATCCCGGCGCCGACGAAGAGCGCCACGCCGAGGACGACGAAGAGCGGCTGGTACAGCGCGAAGGCGATGATTCGCTTGATCAAGCCTTCAGTCCTTCGAGGCGAGCAGGCGCTCGAGGAGCAGGTTCCCGTCCACCACCACCTTGTCGGTCGCGGCGATGCCGCCGAGCACCGCCTGGTAGCCGTCGCTGACCGGCCCCGGCACGATCGCGCGGCGCGCGTAGCGGCCGCCGCCCTGGTCGACGAACACAAAGTGCTGCTCGCCGCGAAGGTAGATCGCGCGGGTGGGCACGAGGTACCCGCTCGACGCCGCCAGCTTGAGCTCCGCGACCGTGAACATCTCGGCCTTGAGGCGCTCGTCGGCCGCGTCGACGGTCCCGCGCACTTTCACGGTGCGCGTCTGCGGGTCCACCAGGTCGGCGACCTGCAGCAGGTGGCCGCCGATGCGGTCATCGCCGAGCGAAGCGGTCGAGAGCTTGACCTCGGTGCCCGGCTTCACCCGGGCGACGTCCTGCTCCGATACGTCGAGCATGAACCACAGATGCGCCGGGTCCGAGACCACGAAGAGCGGCTTGTCGCCCTGCGAATCCGGGCGCACCTCCTGCCCGGGGTTCAGGTTGCGTTCCACCACAACGCCGGCGACCGGCGAGCGCAGCGCGAGCTCCTGGTCGACGGTGTCGGTCTTTCCGTAGAGCTTCAGCCGCGCATTGGCGCGCGCGCGCTCGCTCGAGGTCCGCACGAGCTCCGCCTCCGCCGCCTGCAGGTCCTTGGCCGGCGCCACGCCCGCCTGTGCCAGCTCGCGGATCCGCTCGAGGCTCTTCTGCGCCAGCGAGTAGTCGTTTTCGGCCTTGCGCGCCTCGGCCTGGGCGACGCCGAAGTCCGGCGCGGCGAGCACCGCCAGCGTCTGGCCGCGGGCGACGCGCTCGCCGGGGCGCACCGCGATCGACTGGACGCGGCCGGCGAACGGCGCGAACACGCGCGCCGTGCGGTCCTCGTTCCACACCAGGCGGCCGTTGAAGCGCAGCGTGACCTCGCGGCGGGGCTCGACCGGCACGGCGACGATCTGGTCGAGCATCGGGCTCGCCTTCGGAAAGACGAGGATGCTGTGCTGCTCGACCTTCGGCTGCTCCGGCGGCTCCTTCTCCTTCTTGTCCCAGCATCCCCACGAGAGGAATCCGGCGCAGGCTGCTGCGACGATCAGCTTTTCTGCGCTCATTTCGCTTCCAGCATCTCGGCCGTGGTCTGGGCGGCGCGCCACGCGGCGTATGCCTTGGCATGCTCGGTGCGCGCCGCCAGCGCCTCGAGCCGGACCGCGCGCAGCGTGCGGCGCGCGTCGAGCACCTCGAGCACCGAGCTCGCGCCGCGCCGGAAGGCGAACTCCGCCGCCTCCGCGCTGCGGCTGGCTGCGCCGAGCAAGGACGAATCGAAGCGCTCCATCCGGTCGGCGGCCGAGTCGAGGTCGCTCGCGGCGCGCCGCAGCTCGCCCATTGCGACGGCACGCACGCGCTCGAGCTGGTCGAGCGCCGCGTAGCGCTCGACTTCCGCCTTGCGGATGTCGCCCGAGAAGTCGTAGCCCGTGAAGAGCGGCACGGAGACGCCGAATCCGACCGAATTCACCGGATTGGTGCCCGGAAAGTGCTCGTACTGGGCGCCGAGGGTGATGTCGCGGGTGCGTTGCGCGCGGGCGAGCTCGCGCAGCCGCTCGGCCGCCTCGACGCGCGCCTTCGCCGCCTGCACGTCGGGGCGCGCCTCCACTGCCTCGGCGAGCACCGCGGCATCGGCACGCTGCAGCGCCGGCCAGGCATCGGAGGCGTTCAGCTCGGCGGCGGCGGATTCCTCGCCGATGAGATAGGCGAGCGCGAGCTGAGCCCGCGCCAGGTCGGCGCGCGCCGCCCGGGCATCGTTCTGCGCCCGTCCCTGATCCACTTCGACCTTGGCCACGTCGGCCGCCGCGAGGTCGCCGGCCTTCAGGCGAGCCTGCGCCGCCCTGAGCGTGCCGCCGAAGAGCTCGGCGGTCTCCTCCAGCACCCGGGAGCGCTCCTCGGCCTGCTTGAGGTCGAAGTAGGCTGCCCGCGCCGCGGCGAGCTGCTGGCGCAGCACGTCCAGCGAGTCGCGCTGCGCCGCGCGCCGCAGCCCGGACGCGGCGTCGAGGCGCAGCGCCCGCTTGTCGCCGCGCTCGAACGGCTGGTCGATGCGGAACACGGTATCCGCCCCCTGGGTACCGCTCGCGATGCTGGTGCTGTTGACCGAGAAGGTCGCGTTCGGGCGAGCGCCGGCGATCGCCGTCTGCGCGTCGGCGGACTCGAGCGCGCGCCGCGCCGCCAGCAGCTCGCGGTTGTTGTGCGCGACGAGGTCCTCCACCTGCGCGAGCGTGAGGTCACGCGCGAACGCCGGACACGCGAGCGCAACCATCACCAGGAATAACCCTACCGACCGCACTGGACCCCGCATTGGACCCTTCAGGATCCGAAATGAGGCGGGCAGGTTACAGAGGCAAGCGGCCCAACACCCTGACTACAGACTTACCCTAAGCTGTCAGACCCAATCCCCACGGACTTACTCCTCGGCGGTGAAGCCAGAGGCTTTGACGATCGGCCCCCAGCGCTCGAGGTCCGCCTGGAGCGTCGCGCCGAAAGCCGCGGGTCCCGGCCAGCCTCGATACGTTGTCCTGCGGCGTGCGCGCCGGCGAGCTCGACGCACGCCGCCTCCATCACCATCTCCAATGGAGATCCTAAGAACGCGGGGCAGACCCGCCCGTTTCACAGTGCGCTTGCGTCCGAGGTCGTTTAGTACGTCCGAATGCCTTGGGGGTATTGCTGGGGGTATTGACGCGCGTGGAACGTTCGCAGTGGCGTTTTTCACTATGTCCTCGATTGCGGTGCGCGCCTCCAGCTCGTCGAGGAAGCTATCGAACACTGCGCTCACCGCGCGAGGGCCTTGTCTCGGTACGAAGGGTCGACGTACTTCGCGGGGTTGCCAAGAGGCTTGCCGCTGAACTTGGAGCGCAGCGCGAGCACCGTGGCGACACCCTGCATGTTGACCGCCGCGTCGCGGATGAAACCCGATTTCGGATCGAGCAGCGTGTCGGCGGCCTGCCGGGCGAGTTGCGGTGTCATGGTGCGCCCGGCGAGCGCGACGAGCAGCGCCTCTGAGATCTCGCGATTCTTCGGATCGACCACATACTGCACTCCCGCGTGGTACGCGCGAATGAAGCCGAGCAGCGTCGCCTCGTTCTCGCGCGCCCACGAGCGCCGCGTCGCGCCGACCACGCCCTGATACGCGCCCAGGTGCTCGTCGGCGCGCGCGAGGCGCGCATGGCCCTGGTTGATCGCCAGCAGATCGAACGGCGCGATCAGCATCGTCCCGTCGTGCGAGCCCTTGAGCAGCTCCTGGAAGCGCTGCAGCCCGCCGCCAGCGCGCTCGAACGTCACCTCGCTCTCGGCAATGCCGCTGCGCGCCAGGAGCTCGCGCAGCACGAAGGCGTAGCCGGTCGTCATCGCGTCGACCGACAGCTTCTTGCCTTTGAGCTCGGCGACGTTGCGCACGCCCTTGCCGCCGACCAGCGAAAGGAAGCCGGAATCCCCGCCCATGAAGACGAACATGTCGGGGTTGTCCGGGATCTTCGCCTCGCCCTGCCCTTCCTGGTAGGCGATGACGTTGTCGATCGCCGTCATGGCGATGTCGAAGCGCCCCTCGGCGAAGCCCTGCATCTGGAACGTCGAGCTTGGCGTCGGTGTGACCGTGACGCGCAGGCCGTTCTGCTCGAAGAAGCCCTGGCGCTCGGCGGCCCAGATCGGCAGGTTCCAGCCGCCGGGGAAGACGATGACGTTCAGCGGCTTCAACTGCGGCTGCGCGCTCGCGACGGCGCTCACGGCAGCAAGGGCGAGGGCGACAAGGACACGGCTCATGCCGTGGTCTTGATGTTGAGCTCCTTCAGCTCGCCGACCTCCGCGCCGTCGTCCATGGAGAAGCGGTCGCCGAAGTCGAACAGGTCCTCGTTCTGGAAGCCCGGGTAGTGCTGGATCTCCCACCAGTTGTGGTCGAGGTCCTCCATATAGAAGGAGTAGACGCCGTGCTGCATCACCACCGGCAGCACCTGGCGGATGTTGTACTTCTCCTTGTACTTGAGCGCGTTCGCGTGGGCCTTGTCGACCTCTTCTTTCGAGCCGACGTCCATGCCCCAGTGATTGAGCACGTTCTGCGGGTGCACCGCCGCACCTACTTCCACGGCAACGATGTGGAACTTGAGGCCGCAGCGCACCACCATCGCTGGCTTGGCGTGGCGCACGCACTCGAGGCCGAGGAACTCCTCGTAGAACTTGCGCGACGCCTTGAGGCTGTAGACCTCCATCGTGCCATGCGACATTACGTAGGGCTTCACGATCGACGTCTCGGTCTTCGCCTCGGCGATGCCGTCCTGGATCTTCTCTCGCGTCTGGGACATGTCTCCTCCTATGCAGTTGCGGCCTTGTCGGCCTCGGTCAGGAAAGAATCGGCGTAGAACTCGTCGGCCGGCAGGCGGCATTGCGCGCTGAAGTCGCGCCGCGCCGACTCGACCACGATCGGCGCGCCGCAGGCATAGACCTGGTACCCCGACAGGTCGGGGAAGTCCTCCATCACGGCGCGGTGCACGAACCCCATGCGTCCCTCCCACGCCTCGTCGGAAAGCACGGGAATGAACTTCAGGTGCTTCCAGGAGCGCGCGAGCTCCAGCATATACAGGTCGCGCTTCAGGCGCACGCCCCAGTAAAGCGTCATCGGCCGGGAAACCTTCTTCTCCAGGGCGAACTCGCAGATCGCCTTGATCGGCGCGAAGCCGGTGCCGGTTGCCACCATCACGATCGGCTTGCTCGAGTCTTCGCGCAAGTAGAAGCTGCCGAGCGGGCCTTCGAAACGCAGCAGGTCCCTGACCTTCAGTTTTTCGAACACGTGGTCGGTGAAGACGCCGCCCGGGGTATGGCGCACGTGGATCTCCAGCGCGGTGACGCCGCCGGGGTCGGGCCGCACGGCGAGCGAATAGCTCCTTCTTTTTCCCTCTTTTAATAAAAAGTCTATGTATTGCCCGGCCAGGAACCGGAAGTTCTCGTTCATCGGCAGGCGCAGGCCGATTACCGCGACGTCCGGCGCGGGCTTCTCCAACCGCTCCACCCGGCACGGAATCACGCGCGGGCGCACACCCTGGACTTCGCGCACTTCAACCACGAGGTCCGAGAGCGGTTTCGCCTGGCAGAGCAGCGCGAAGCCCTTCGCCTTGTCGCTCTCCGGCAGATAGGTGTCGTGCACCAGACCGTAGTCGACCTTGCCCTCGAGGATGGTGCCGCGGCAGGTGCGGCAGACGCCGGCGCGGCAGCTGTAGGGCATCATGTGCCCGGCGTCGAGGCCGGCCTGCAGGACGTTCTTACCTTCCTCGGCTTCGTAAGTGTGTCCGCTCGGCTTGAGCGTGATTCGATAGGCCATTAGTGTCCCTGCCCTTACGCCTCTATTCCTAAGTATGCCTTTCGGATGTGTGGTTGTGACACTAGCTGCTGCGATTCGCCCTCGGCGACGATGCGCCCTTCCTCCAGCACGTAGGCGCGGCGGGCAACTTCGAGTGCGGCGGCGACGTTCTGCTCCACCAGCAGGACCGCGACGCCTTCGGCGTTGATCTCCTGTATCGCGCGGAACAGATCCCGCACGATCAGGGGCGAAAGGCCGAGCGAGGGCTCGTCGAGCAGAAGGAACTTCGGCCGCGCCATCAGCGCCCGCCCGATCGCCACCATCTGCTGCTGTCCCCCGGAAAGCGCGCCGGCGGGCGCGTCCATCTTCTCGGCGAGCACCGGGAAGAGCGCGCAGACGCGGGTGAGCGAGCTGGCGCGCATTTTCCGCGCCCCGGCGCGATAGCTGCCGAGCTCGAGGTTCTCCCGCACGCTCAGGTTCACGAACAGCCGCCCCTTCGGGCACGATAGCGATGCCGCTCTCGCAGAAGCGGTGCGGTGCCTCGCTCGTGATGTCCCGGCCGTCGACCAGCAGCCGGCCGGACGCGACGGCGTGCAGCCCGGCCATCGCGTTGATGAGCGTCGATTTCCCTGCGCCGTTCGGGCCGACGACCACCACCAGCTCGCCGGCATCGATGCGCAGGTTCACGTCGGCGACGGCCGCGGCTGCGCCGTAGTTCACGGCGACGTTGGCTACTTCATACATGCGCCGCCCCCAGGTAGGCCGAGACGACGTCGGGATGGCGCATGACCTCGGCCGGCGCTCCCTCTGCGATCGCCCTACCGTAGGTGAGCACCGCCACCCGATCGGTCACCTCCATGACCGCGCGCATCACGTGCTCGACGAAGACGATGGTCGCGCCCTGGTCGCGGATGGCGCGGATCAGGCGCAAGGCGCCGTCCATCTCCGCCGGCGTCAGGCCGGAAAGCACCTCGTCGAGGAAGAGTAGCCTGGGACGCGACGCCAGCGCGCGCGCCAGCTCGAGGAACTTGCGCTGATGGAGATTCAGCTCGCCCGGGTAGCGATACGCCTTGTCGGCAAGATTCGTGAATTCGAGCCAGCGCCACGCTTCCGCTTCGGCGCTGGCGCGATCCATGACCACCTGGCCGAACATCGGCCGCAGCGCGATGTTCTGCAGCACGGTCAGCTGCTGGAACGGGCGCGGGATCTGGTAGGTCCGCGCGATGCCCGCGCGCGCGATGCGGTGCGCGGGCGTGCCGACGAGCTCCTCGCCCTCGAAGCGGATCGAGCCGCGATCGACCGCGTAATGGCCGCTCACCACGTTGATCAGGGTGGACTTTCCCGAGCCATTCGGCCCGACCAGCCCGAGAATCTCGCCGCGGCGGATATCGAGATCCACTCCGGCGAGGGCCTGCACGCCCTTGAACGCCTTGGCCACTCCTCGCACCACGAGCAGCGGTTCGCCAGATTTTTTTGCATGATGAAGATCAGTAAGAATCGCCTCCGGCCGCGGGCGCGCCGGTGGCTCTCTCCTGAAGCGCTTGAGAATCTGGCCGAGGATCCCTGCCGGCATCGCCACGATGACGACGATGAGTATGAGACCGCTCAGCGCGCGGCCGACCACGGCGGCGTTACCGCTCGTAAAGGCGTAGAGCAGCATCGTGATCGCGATCGCGCCTACCGCCGGTCCCAGCCAGTGCCGCGTGCCGCCGAGCGCGCTCATGAGCACGACGTTGACCGCCAGGGCGATCGAGAAGGTTTCCGCCACAGTGACGTAGGAGACGAAGATGGCGTGGATCCCGCCGGCGAGGCCGGCGAGCGCGCAGGAGATGGCGAAAGCGGCGAGCTTGAAGCGATAGGTCGGCACGCCCATCACCTCGGCGACGTCCTCGTCGTCGTGGATGGCGAATAGTCCCGTGCCGAACCGGGAGTGGTACATCGCGTAAGCGGTCCACAGCGTCAGCGCCGCGGCAGCGAGCATCAGCAGATACAGCACGCCCGACGCGGTGGGCGCGATCTTCGGCATGTCCACCATCACCTGGATGCCTGGACCGCCGTCGACCGTGTTGAGCGCGATCGTCGACAGGACGAAGGTGATGGCCAGGCTGAGAAGTGCAAAGAGCTCGCCTCGCAGCGCACGCACACGGAACACGACCGCGCCGAGGGCGACACCGAGCACCGTGGCGGCGAGTGCCGCGAGCGGCAGCGTCCAGAGGAACGGCCAGCCGAGCTTTCCCGCGAGCGCCGCGGTGGTATACACACCAACGCCGAAGAACGCGCCGTGTCCGAACGAGAAATAGCCCGAGTAGCCGCTCAGCAGATTCCACGAGGTGGCGAGCACGATGGCGCTCAGCAGCAGGTAGAGGAACGACTCGTAGAACGCAGGCAGTCCGACGAACGGCACCGCGCAGAGCACCACCGCGCAAACCGCGAGCGCGGTCTTCATGAAAATCTCGCCGGCCGGAGGAGCAGGATTACGATCAGGAGCGAGAACGACACCAACGGCGCCCAGGTCGGGTTGGTGACCGCCATGGTGACCGCCTCGCTCACGCCGATGACGATGCCCGCGACCAGCGGGCCGATCGGCCGCCCCAGGCCGCCCATCATCACCGCCGCGAACACCACGCCCATCCAGGCGTAGATCTGCACCGGTGCGAGGGTGTGGTTCAGCGCCAGGCAAAGGCCCGCGACCGCGGCGACCGACGCGGCGAAGCCCGAGACGAGGAAGCCGAGCAGCTTCTCGTTGACGCCGAACGCGGCGGCGATCGGCGCATCCTCGGTGGTGGCGCGGATCGCCTTGCCGAGATCGGTGAAGCGCAGCACCGCCCACGCGCCGAGCGCCAGCGCAAGGGCGAAGCCGAGTGTGATCACGTCCGTGAGCGCGAGGAAGAGCGGCCCGAGCTTCCAGCGCACCGCCGCGTACGCGTTCTCCATCCGGTGGAAATCCGCGGTCCAGTACCACTGGATCCCCGCCTCGATGATGCTGGTGATGCCGAACGTGACGAGCAGCGTGTTCAGCAGCGTCACCGAGAAGCGCAGGAAGAACCAGTGCAAGGCCATGCCAAGCACGAAGAACGCCGGCGCGACGATCGCCAGCGTGACGAACGGATCGATCTTCGCCACCGCCGCGAGCTGGAAAGTGACGTAGGCGCCGAGGAAGGCGAGCGCGAAGTGCGCCAGGTTGACCTGGCGCAGCATGCCCCATGAAAGCGAGAGGCCGAGGCCGAGCAGTCCGTACAGCGCGCCGATGAAGACGCCGGACAGTACGGACTGCCCGAGGAGCGTTGCGCTCGGCAAATTAGGTGAGTTTCGCCCCGGGCGCCGCCCACTGCGTCGGGTGCACGACGACCCATTTGCCTTGTTGCAGCTGCTTCACCTTGTACAGGTCGGCACCTTCGACGTAGTTCTGCGGGCCATTCCAGCGCAGCGTACCGAAGAGGGTCTTCACCTCGTTCTTCTTCAGCCACGCCCCGATCGTCTTGTCGTCGAGGCTTTTCGTCGCCGTGACCGCCGACTCGAGCACCTGCCAGGACGCATACATGATGGCCGACTGCAGGTCGACCGAGGTGTACGGAATGCCGGCCTGCTGCGCGCGCTCGCCGTAGGTCTTCACGAACTGCGCGATCACCGGATCATCGGTGAAGGGCGCATGCGATTCGAAGGTGGTGAGCGCGAGCGCGCCCTGCGCCTCCGGCAGCTTCAGCATCGGTCCGGGCGCCGGGAAGAGGTGCGCCTGCGCCGGCGGGCGGTAGCCGATCTTCTTCATCGCCTCGAGCATCAGCATCGGGTCGATGCCGTTGGTGCCGCCCCAGAGGAAGTCCGGATTCGCTTCCTTGACGCGGCTGGCGATGGCGCCGTAGTCGCGGTTGCCGAACTCGTACTCCAGATGCAGCACCTCGGTGAGACCGCGCTTCTTCATGACCTCTCGCGCGCCGACCGAGATGGCGTGCACCGACGGAAACTTGCTGGTGACGATGGCGATCGTCTTCGGCGGCTTCGGCAGCTTCGCCGCCGCATCGAAGATGTGATTCGGCCAGACGTTCTCCGGGTCGAACGGGGAACCCGCGGTCTGGAACTGCATGTCGTACTTGGCGAGCTTCGGGATGCCGAACGAAGTGTGCAGCAGCACCTTGTTGTAGCGCTGGGCGACGCCCATCGCGGCGAGGATCGAAGCCGTCGCATAGGGGCTCTGGATCAGATCGACGGTGTCCGCGGTGATGAGCTGCTCGTACAGCGTGCGCGTCAGCTCGGGCTTCGACTGGTCGTCGCGCAGCACCCACTCCACCGGGCGGCCGAGCAGGCCGCCGCGCTTGTTCAGGTTCTCGACGCAGATCTCGGCGGTTACCTTGTGGATGATGGCGAGCGAGGCGAGCGGCCCGGTGAGGGGCAGCGTGCTGCCGATGCGGATCGGCTTGCCCTGCGCACGCAGCACGCCAGGCAACGCCATCGCCGAAAGAAGTGCCCCCCCGGCCGCGAGCGCGCGGCGACGGTCGATTTTCATGCTTGCTCCTCCGCAGGAGCGGGTATATTGTCCATACGCCAACGCATTGTCAATTATCCAATGACCAGGATTCGATGACCAAGAAGCGCGCCAGCCGCGGCATCCAGTCTATTGATACCGGCATCCGTTTGCTCGAAGTTCTCGAGCGAGCGGGCGGCGCGCTTGCCCTCAAGGAACTCAGTGCGCGCGCAGAGCTCGACCCGAGCGGTGCGCATCGCTACCTGGCGAGCTTTGTGCGCTGTGGCCTGGTCGTACAGGGCGCGGACTCCCGCTACGACTTCGGCCCGCTGGCGCTACGCCTAGGCCTCGCTGCGATGCAGCGTCTCGACCCGATCCAGGCCGCGGAGCGCGCCCTCCCTGCCCTGGTCGCGGAGACCGGCTTCACCGCCCTGCTCGCCGTGTGGAGCAACCGCGGGCCGACCGTGGTGCACTGGCAGCGCACCGGCGACCTCGTCACCTCGCTCAACCTCGGATCGGTGCTGCCGGTGGCGCGTTCCTCCCTCGGCCGCATGCTGCTCGCTTTCCTGCCCGCCGGCGTTACTGCGGAAGCTCTCGCGCTCGAGTCGAAAAGAGAGAGGCTCGATCGCGATGCACTGGAGCGCGAGCTCGAACGGGCGCGAAAGACGCGACTCGCCTACGCGGACAAGACAGTGATTCCCGGCCTGTACGCGACCGCAAGCGCGGTGCGCGGCTGGAATGGCGACGCGTTGTGCGCCGTCGCGCTGATCGGCTCCGACGCGGAGCTCGCGCGTCAGGGCAATTCCGCCGCGCTCAAGCTGCGCGCGCTCTGCGACCGCCTCTCGGCCGATGCCGGCGCCCCGGAACTGAGGATCGCCGCCTGAAGGAGGAAAGACGATGCACCTCGTGATGTTCCTGAAAGATAAGCAGCCCCGCGCCGGCGTCATCGACGGCGAGGACATCGTCGACATCAATGCGAACGACCGCTCGCTACCGCCGACGCTCAAGGGAATTCTGGAAATGAATGGAATTTCCAGAATCAAGAAGATCATCAAATCCAGAAAGCACCGCGCGCCGCGCAAGCGCACGAAGCTCCTGCCGCCGATCTCCAACCCCGGCCTGCTCCTCTCGGTCGGCATGAACTACCACGAGCACCTGAAGGAGATGAAGACGCCGGTGCCGGAGAAGCCAGCCGCGTTCACCAAGAGCGCGGCGAGCGTCATCGCTTCCGGAGAGCCGATCGTGCTGCCGGCCTCGCACCCGAACATGGTGGACTGGGAAGGCGAGTTCACGGTGGTGATCGGCAAGGGCGGCCATCGCATCCCGGCGGCGAGGGCGCTCGACCACGTCGCCGGCTACACCCTCGTGAACGACGTCTCGGCGCGCGACTGGGTCGCGGCGATCTTCCAGTCGCAGGGCATCATGGGCCCGATCCACGCCTGGGAGCACAACCTGCTCGGCAAGATGATGCCGACCTTCTGCCCGATGGGTCCGTGCATCGCCACCAGGGACGAGATTCCCGACCCGGCGAACGTGAAGATCCAGACGCGGCTGAACGGCCAGGTGATGCAGGACGCGAACACTGACGACCTGGTATTCAGCGTCGTGAAGCTGATCGAGTACTACTCGCAGTTCTACTGCTTCATGCCGGGCGACTGCATCACCACCGGCTCGCCGAGCGGCGTCGGCTTCGGCCGCAACCCGAAAGTGTTCATGAAGGCGGGCGACACGATCGAGGTGGAGGTGAAGGGCATCGGCGTGCTGTCGAATCCGGTCAAAGCCGCATGAACCTCCGCCGGAAAGTCCTGCTGGGCCTCGGAGCTCTCGCCGTCTCCCCGAAAGGGACGAGTCAGGGAAAGGCGCTGCGGATCATCGTCCCCTTCCCCGCCGGCGGCGGCACCGATGTGCTGGCGCGCATCGTCGGCGAGAAGCTGCGCGGCGGCTACGCGAGCACGGTGCTCGTCGAGAACCGGGTCGGCGCTTCCGGCCGCATCGGCGTCGACGCGGTGAAGAACGCCGACCCCGATGGCGGCACGCTGCTTTTCATTCCCGACTTCCTGCTCACCGTCTATCCGCACAGCTTCCGCAAGCTGTCGTACGACCCGTTCGCCGATTTCGCGGCGGTGGCGATGGTGGCGCGCTCCGGCCTGGCGTTGTCGGCCGGTCCCGCGCTGCCGGACTCGGTCAGGAGCATCTCCCAATACGTGGACTGGGCGCGCTCCAACCCGAAGAACGCTTTCTTCGCCACCACCTCGCCCGGGGGCACGCCGCATTTCATCGGCGTCATGCTGGCTCGCGACTCCGGCATCGCGCTTTCGCCGGTTCACTACAAGGGAGGCGCGCCGGCGCTGCAGGACCTGCTGGGCGGCCAGATCCCGCTCAGCGTCAACCCGGTCGGCGAGGTCCTGCCGTACGTGAAGGGCGGCAAGCTGCGCGTCCTCGCCACCACCGGCACGCAGCGCTCGCGCTTCCTGCCCGAGGTGCCGACGATGGTCGAGTCGGGATTCCCGCAGATCGTCGTCGAGCCGTGGCTGGGCTTTTTCGCGCCGGCGAAGACGCCCGCCGACACGGTGGGCCGCCTCGCTGCCGCCATCGGCGAAGCGATGAAAGCGCCCGACACGGTGCAGAGCTTCGAGAAGTTCGGCAACCAAGCGGTCGTCGGCACGCCGGCCGCGACCGCCGCGGCGCTCAAGGCGGAGCTCGCCCGCTGGCAGCCGATCGTCAAGGCTTCGGGCTTCACGGCGGAGGATTGAGGAGCCATGCAAGGAAAGATCGCGCTCGAAGAGCACTTCGCCGTCGCGGACACGCTTTCCGACTCGCTGCCGTTCGTGCCGCCCGACGAAAAGATCCGCCGCTCGAATGCGCGGCGCCTGTTCAAGCTCAACTAGGAGCGCACATGGAATTCGGCTACTTCACTCTCAGCGACAACCACTACCCGAACAACCCGCGCTCGGCCAACCAGTTGGTGCTCGAGATCCGCGAGCAGGCGATCCTCGCCGTCAAGATCGGTATGCACTCGGCCTGGATCGGCGAGCACCACTTCGACTCCCTCGGCGTCAACTCGCGGCCCGACCTGCTGCTTGCCAATATCGCCTCGCAGACCAAGAACATCCGGCTGGCCCC
>Ga0134125_10004152_pt1 | contig 16585 bp, 14 predicted proteins | sample KB31751_FD_96464 | JGI IMG/M metagenome (GOLD analysis project Ga0134125, IMG submission 96464) | Terrestrial soil microbial communities with excess Nitrogen fertilizer from Kellogg Biological Station, Michigan, USA - KB3-175-1 | ecosystem: Environmental > Terrestrial > Soil > Unclassified ...
CGAGGGCTCCCGCGCCCGCCGCGCGCCACCAACGGTCGAGCCGGCCGCTCGCCGCCATCGCGTCGAACGGCGTGTCGGGGACGCGACCGAAGTGAACACCCGCGCGCCCGGCGCAGTCGCCCGACGACTGCCGGCACACGGGCGCGGGCCACGGCAACCGCCCGGCATTCTCGGGGCGCGAGGCGTAGAAGGCGAGGCACGAGGCCACCTCGCGCGCCACGCGCTCCATGAGGCGCGGCATGAGGTCGCGATAGGAGATCACCGTGAGGCGGTCGTTCACGCCCAGGCGCCCGTTGGGCAGCATCACGGGGCCCGCGATGAAGCCGTTGTCGTTGCGCGGGCGGCCCGCGGCGTCGTTGCGGTCGACGAAGTCGGCGTTGTCCTCGTAGGAAAAGCGCGCGTCGGCCGCCTTGTCGAGGTAGTTGCCGGGATCGCACGTCGCGGCGCGCTGCGCCGGGGTGGCGATGCATCGCGCGGCCCCGTCGCAATCGCCGCTCGCGCACTCGCGCGACTGCGGCGTTCCATCGGCGCGCGCGATCGGGGCGCCCGGCGCGAAGAGGACCGCGATCGCGCCGCCCTCGTTGGCCCGGTAGCTCTCCGCGATCGTGCCGTCGTGCAGCACCACGCCCGAGGCATCGCGCACGGTGATCGTTCCCAGGGCGGAGTCGGGCGACATGTCGAGGCAGCCGCGGCTCGCGCCGCAGTTGAGCAGGCCCTTGTACTTGCTGGACACCGCGTACCAGAGGCGCTCGCCGTAGCCGTCGCGCAGGTCCGGCAGACCCAGCGTCTTCCACGGCAGCCGCCCCAGGCGCTGCTCCTGGCCCGTGTCGCCCGAGAGCGAGCCGCACGTGGGCTCGGCCCAGCCGTCGTTGTCGATGTCGGGGCATGGCAGGTAGCCGGGCCCGACGGTCGCGCCGATGGGCCGGTCCACCGCGTAGGCGATGAGCGCTTCGCGCGCCTGGGCGAGCGCGTTCTCGCTCAGCCGCTCGCGCCGCGCCCCGCCCGCGGCCGCCGCGAGGTCCATCGCGACCACGCCCACGATGGCGGCGAGGACGAGGACCAGGGCGAGGAGGAGGAGCGTTCCGCGCTGTCGGGAAGGGCTTCGCATGGCCCATTGCAGCGCGGCACGCGCGAGCCCGCCATTCGAAACCGCGAAATGCCCTTCGGGGAAAAGCTTTGACTACCGCCTGGCGGGCTTGCGCTCGATGCGCACTTCGCCCGGGTCGGCCTTGCGGGGCTTCTCGCCGCCCTGCTCCAGCACGCGCGCGGCCTCGCGGCGCCCCACCGCGACGGGAACGCCGTCGATCCACACGGTGTTGCGGCCGTCGCTGCGCTTCACGAATCCGGTGACCTGGGGCGCGCGCGTGGGGTCCTGGTTCGCGGCCGCGACCGGCGACTCGCCGCGGCGCAGGCGATCGAGCCGGTCGCGCTCCTCGGGCGTGGTGAAGAGCGTGCCCAGCTCCGCGGCCGAGGCGATCGCGCAGGCGAGGCACGCGGCCGCCGCGAGGCAGGCCCTAGGCGGGACGGTTCGCATGCTTGTCCTTGAGCGTGATCCACTCCAGCGTGCACTCGGCCTCGACGCGCGGCTGCAGCGAATCGGCGTCGGCCACGTCCACGCGGCGCATGGTGCATTTGTCCACGGGATAGAACCCGCGCGAGCTGCCCTCGAGCGCGTCGAGGAAGCCCAGCATGTCGCCCTCGTGCAGGGCGCGCGCCTTGAGCTTCACGCGGCTCGCGAGCACGTCCACCGACTGGAACACGCGCCCGCCGGGAAGCGCGAGCGTGCGCTGCGGGGCGATCTCGTAGTCGAGGATGAGCTGGTAGCGCACCCGCAGGGTGTTCAGCAGCTCGACCACGTCGAGGCGGCTCTCGGTCTGCAGCATGCCCCGGTCGACGAGCGTGCGGAAGACGTCCGCGGACTGCTGGAGGTTGTCGCGCTCGCGGCGTGCCGATTCCACGCGGGCGCGCGCCTCGCGCAGGCGCCTGGAGTAGTCGGCGCTGTCGCGCTTCTCCTTCTCGCCGTACCAATGGCTTCCGGCCACGATGCCGATGGCCGCGAGGATCGCGAGCGCGAGCGCGGCCCAGGCAAGGCGCATCTCGCGGAACCCGGCGGCGCTGAAGACCTGCCTCATGAGGCGGACGGGCTCCTCTCGCGCATCACGCGCAGCACGAAGCGCGCGTCCATCGACGTGGATTCGCGCTCGGGATAGCGGCCCTGCAGCGCGATGGAAGGATTGGTGTCGAGGGGGCTCTCGACCATGTCGGCCGAGAAGCCCGGCAGCGCCCCGATGTCGGAGACGATTCGCTCGGCCTCCGCCGTGGCGCCGCGGAAGTCGTTGGTCGGCACGTGGACCGTGGCCTCCAGCAGCGCTACCTGGTAGCGCCCCCCGGAGAACGGCGGGTTGGCGCTTTCCTCGGGCGTGTTCTGCCCCTGGCCCGGGGCCGTCGCCTTGGGCATCGCCTTCACGGGCGGCGCGTCGTGCGGCGCGATGGCGCGGATGCGCGGCATGGTCTTGGGATCGTCGCTCGTCGCCCAGGCGAGCTGCGTGAGGCGCACCTGCGGATGCGCGCGCAGCACCGCGGATACGGGGACCAGGAAGTCGCCGAGCCTCGGGAAATCGCGGAGCGACCCGTTGTAGAAGGTGACCGCATCGCGCATCGTCGCCCCGCCCACGCCGAAGGACGGCAGCGTGCGCGTGATGTCGTCGCTCTCGCGGTTGAAGGCGCTGATCTGGTGCTCGAGGCGCTCGTCGGCCTGGGAGGCCTGCATCACGTGCGAGAGGCTCCACCCGGCCCACGCGAGGCTCACGCCGACCACGGCGCCCGAGGCGGCGGCGAGCGCGATGCGCGCCGAGCGGCGCGTCGCGTGGCGGCGCATCTCCGGCGTGGCGAAGTGGTTGTCGGCGCGCTTGAGGAGGAAGAGGTGGACCATCACCTCTTCCGATGTGGAATCGAGCGGCGGGGGCCTCAGCCCCAGCTTGAGCGCCACCTCCTCCATGTCGAGCAGGCGGTACTGCAGCTGCGCGAAGTCGCGCAGCGCCGGCTCCACCGCCGCGCGGTCGTTGCGGTGGACGAGCACGAAGACCTCGAGCCGGTCCTCGGCGCCGAAATGGCGCAGGCTGTCCAGGTATTGCCAGGTGCGCGTCGTTTCCTCGGCGATCATCGCGCCCATCGTCTGGCCTTCCTCGAGGTCGATGGGCGTGAGGCGGCTGAACTTGATCTCGCGGTCGCGGAAATAGGTCTGGCGCATCGCGTCGCCGGGCGTGAAGGTCACCAGCAGCGCGTGGGGAAAGAGGAGGTCGAGCTCGTCCAGCAGCACGCCGCTGAACACCGCCGCCGAATGGATGCCCTCGAGCGGCACCTTCAGCTTCTCGATCATGTCGAGCCAGGGCCGCAGCAGCTCCGGGTTCGTGACCGCGGTGTAGATCACGCGGTCGTCGCGCCGACCCTCGGTCTCGCGCCCCTGCAGCAGGGCGTGCCGGTAGGGCGTGTTGCGGAAGATCTGCGAGAGCTTGCGCGCGAGCACGGCATCGCGATCGCCGCCGCCCAGGTGCGGGACCGTGTCGAGGCGGAAGTCCTCCTCGGACAGGTCGATGAAGAGGTGCGTGGGCACGGTCGCGAGCGAGGCGAGGTAGCGCTCGAAGGCGGTCGCCCCGGTGCCCGACACCGCGAACTCCCGCCGCGACACGATGCGCTTGCCGCTCGTGGCGAGGCTCACGAGGCGGGTGTTGGTGAGGTAAAGGAAATGCTTCATGGCCCTAGAACTTGATCTTCGAGATCACGTCGTAGATCGGCAGGAAGATCGCGTACAGGATGAGGACGATGAGGCCCCCGAGCACCACGGTGGTGGCCGGGCCGAGCAGCGTCTGCATCCGCGCGATGCTGTCGCGCACCTGCCGGTTGTAGAAGTAGCTCACGTTGAGGAGGGCGGTGTCCAGCCCGCCCGTGGACTCGCCCACGCGCAGCATCCGCAGCACGAGCGGCGGGAAGAGCTTGGTCGCGATGAACGCCTGGGAAATCCCCTGGCCTTCGGAGATGCTGCGGCCCACGCGCTGCAGCCCCTCCTCCATCACCCGGTTGCCCACGATCTTCTCGCAGATCTGGATGCAGTCGAGCACGCTGATGCCGGCCTTGTAGAGGAGCGCGAAGTATGTCGAGAAGCGCGCGAGGATGATCTTCTGGCGCACCGGCCCCAGGATCGGCATCCTGAGGCCCGCCTCGTCCACGGCGCGCTGCGCCCGGTCGCTCGTGCGGGCGACGAAGAGGAGCGCCACGATCGCCACCGTCGGGATGCCCAGCATCAGGTACCACCACTTCACGAAGATGTTCGAGATGAAGACGAGCACCACGGTCTCGCGCGGCAGCGTCGGCACCAGGGACTTGAACGTCGAGGCGAGCTGCGGCACGAGGAAGATCATGAGGATGAAGATCACGGCGATGATCACCACGAAGACGAGCGACGGGTAGATGAGCGCCTTCTTCGCCTGGCTCGCCATCTCGTCCTGCCACTTGAGGTTCTCGGAGAGCTCGTCCAGGATCTCGGTCATCTGGCCGCTCTGCTCGCCCGCGCGCACCAGCGCCACGAAGACCCCGTCGAAGCAGTAGGAGTGGCTCGCCATCGCCTCCGAGAGCTTGAGGCCGCCTTCGATGTCCTCGAGCAGGCTCGCGATCACCTGGCGGAAGCCGGGGTTGTCCACGGTGTCGCGCAGGTCGGTCAGCGCCTCGATGATGTTCACGCCGGCCTTCAGGAGCTGCGACAGGTGGAAGCAGAAGGTGATGAGCTCGGTGCGCGAGACGTTGCGGGTGCGCGCGGCCTGCGAGCGCTTCACGCCCTCGAAGGTGACGAGGTCCAGCCCCAGGCGCCTCAGCCTCAGCTCGAGGTCGATCGCGTTCGCGGCGTCGAGGTTTCCCGTGGAAATGCGCCCGTCGGCATCGACGGCGCGGTAGGCGAAGAGCGCCATCGCGAAATGCTACTAGATCACGCGGTCGGTGAGGTCGACCACGCGCGAGATCTCCTCGAGGCTGGTCTGCCCCAGCAGCACCCGCGAGGTCGCGTCGTCGGCGAGCGTGCGGAACCCCTTGCCCGCGGCGAGCGTGCGGATCTCGCGGCCCGTGGCGCGGCGCGCGATCTGCTCGTCGATCTCGGCGTCGAGCTTGAAGAGCTCCATGATCGCCACGCGCCCCTTGTAGCCCATGTTGTCGCAGCGGGCGCACCCCACCGCCTGGTAGACCGGGCGGGTGTCGTCGGCGTCGATGCCCAGCAGGCGGCGCGTGCCCGCGTCCGGGTGGTAGGGCGCCTTGCACTGCGGGCAGAGCTTCCTCACCAGGCGCTGGGCGATCACGCCGATGATGTTGCCCGCCATGATGTCGGGGAGCACGCCGAGGTCCATCAGCCGCGGCACCGCGCCGATCGACGAGTTGGTGTGCAGCGTCGAGTACACCTGGTGGCCGGTCATCGCCGCGCGGAACGCCATCTCGGCGGTCTCCTGGTCGCGGATCTCGCCCACCAGGATCACGTCCGGGTCCTGGCGCATCATCGAGCGGATGCCCGAGGCGAAGTCGAGCTTCACCACCTCGTTCACCGAGGTCTGCCGGATCATCGCCATCGGGTATTCGACCGGGTCCTCGAGGGTCATGATGTTCACGCCCTCGGTGTTGATGTAGTTGAGGATCGAGTAGAGGGTCGTCGTCTTGCCGCTGCCGGTGGGCCCCGTCACGAGGATGATCCCCTCCGGCCGCGCGAGCATCAGCTTCACGGTCTTCAGGTCCTCGGCGTGCAGGCCCAGGTCCTCGAGCGGCACGATGCCCTTGTCGCGGTCGAGGATGCGCAGCACGATGTTCTCGCCGTGCGTGGTCGGCTGCGACGAGACGCGGAAGTCGACCTGGTGGCCGGAGAGCATGAGCGAGATGCGCCCGTCCTGCGGCGCGCGCGTCTCCGCGATGTTCATGCCGCTCATCACCTTGAGGCGCACCACCATCGCCGCCCAGTAGTTCTTGTGGAGGCTGCGGATCTGGCGCAGCACGCCGTCGATGCGGTAGCGGATGCGCAGGAACCCCTGCTCCGGCTCGAAGTGGATGTCGGAGGCGCTCCTCTTCACCGCGTCGTTGAGGAGCGCGTCCACCAGGCGCACCACCGGCTGGCTGTACTCGTCGAAGTCGGCGGCGAGCGACTGGTAGTCGATCTCGCCGGTCTCGATCTCGTTGAGGATGCCGTCGATCGAGAGCTCGAAGCCGTAGTGGTGCTCGATGCCGATGGTGATGTCGGACTCGCGCGCGAGCACCTGCTCGATGCGCAGGTCCTCGCGCGAGAGCGCGCGGATCTGGTCGAGGGCCACCACGTTGGAGGGATCGGAGACCGCGACGAGGAGCAGCTTCTTGTCCGAGTCGTAGCTCACCGGCAGCACGTGGTAGCGCCGCGCCATCTCCTTGGGCACCAGCGCGAGCGCCGCCGGATCGACGATCGTGCTCTCGAGGTCGATCGACACCTGGCCGAGCGTCTCGGAGAGGATGTCGCGGATCGTCGCCTCGGTCACGAAGCCGAGCGTCACCAGCACCTTGCCGAGCGGCGTCTTGAAGCGCTTCTGCTCGGTGAGCGCGATGTTCAGCTGGTCCTGGCTGATGATCCCCTTGGTGAGGAGCGTCTGCCCCAGCGGAATCTGGGAAAGCGGAGTGGCCTGGACCGTCGCCATGAGGCTCTAGCGGGCGAGCTCCGCGAGGCGGCGCGAGGCGGCCGCGGCGTCGAACTGCGCGCCTTCGTGCGCACGCAGCTCGAGCGCGCGCCGGTAGAAATCCGCGGCGGCGCGCCGCTGTCCCAGGTGGTCCAGGCTCACGGCGAGGTTGTACGCGATGTCGGCGTTCTCGGGCTGCAGGCGCTCGGCCTCGAAGAACGCCGCCTGCGCGTCGGTCCAGCGGCGCTGCGAGGCGTAGAGGTTGCCGAGCGTGAGCTCGAGCGCGGCGCTGTCGGGGTGCTGCGCGATCTCGCCGCTCAGGTCGTTCTCGAGCGCCTCGGGCGGCGCGTTTTCGGCGAGCGCGGCGAGCCCCGCGAGCGCAGTGGCGTTGCGCGGATCGAGCTCGAGCGCGCGGCGATACGCGCGGGCGGCGCCCGCGACGTTGCCGGTCCGCGCCTCGACCGTGGCGAGGCCGAGCTGCGCGTCGACGCTGGTCGAGTCGGCCTCGACCGCGGCGGCGTAATGGCGGCGCGCGGCGGCGAGATCGCCCGCGAGGAGCGCGCGGTAGCCCGCATCGACCGCGGGAGCGACGCGCGGCTTCGGCTCGCCGGTGTCGCGCGCGAGCTGCACGGGCGGCGCCACGGCGGGCTGCGGCTGCTTGAGCAGGTCCTCGACGGGCGTGCTTTCGCGCTTCGCCTCGCCGTGGCTCGCCGCGGCGGGCAGGCCCGACTCGGCAGGGGGCTTCCTCTCGGCGCCCGAGGCTTTGGTCGCGGCGTCGGCGGGGGCCGCGCCGGGTTGGGGGCTCGCCACAGGGGCGGGCGCGATCGGTGCGGGCCGGGGCGCGGCGAGCGGCTGTCGATGCGGCGCGAGCGCGTTGACCGAATGCCAGAAGTAGATCCCCACGGCGATCGCGACGAGCGCAATCACGCCCGCCGCGGCCCAGAGGATCCGGCGGCGGGACTTCGGTTCGGCGCCGGCCTTCGCCTTGAACACCGCTTGCGCCAGCTGCGCGTCCGTGCGCGGCGCCGCGGAAGCTCCCGCCGCGGACGCGGCGCTCGTCAGCGGCTGCAGCTCGAGCACCTGCGCGGCCAGCTGCGCCGCGGGGACCACGCGCGGCACGGGCTCGGGCGGGCGGTCCGACTGGCGCGTGAGCTTTTCCTGCTCCGCGCGCTTCAACGCATCGAGCAGCAGGCTCACGATGCGCTCCCGGGCGGGGCGATGCGCGTGTCGGGCACGATCGGCACGGGCGTGGTGTCGGGCTTCGGCAGCCTGCCTTCCTCGATGCGTTCGAGCTGCTTCTGCACTTCGGGCAGCGGCGGGCGCGTGTCCTTGAAGAAATCGTCGCCCGGCAGGTAGCGCCGGTACGCGGAGAGGTCGCCCTCGACGCTCGCGTCGTGCACGACCACCGGCCGGATGAAGATCACGAGCTCGGACTTCTGCGCGACGTCGTTGCGGTTGCTGAAGAAGTCGCCCACGACCGGGATGCGCGAGGCGATCGGCAGCCCGTCGCGCTGGCCCTGGAAGCTGTCGAGCATGAGGCCGCCCAGCACCGCGGTCTGGCCGCTGCCGACCTTGAGCACGCTCTCCATCTCGCGCGTCTGCGTGATCGGGATGAGGCTCGTAATGTTGGCCGCGGCGAGCGACGGGTTGGGGTCGGCCACGTTGCCGATGATGCGCGTGACCGTCGGCCGCACGTCGAGCGTCACCATGTCGCCCGCGCTGATCTGCGGCGTCACGTTCATGATGAAGCCCACCGGCACCACGTTCTGCGTCGTGGTGAAGGTGGTGGTCGAGGTGGTCTGGTTGGTCACGGTATCGGCCTTCACCGTGAAGTAGACCTGGTTGTCGACCACCTTGAGCACCGCGGTCTGGTTGTTGAGCACCATGAGCTTGGGGCTCGACAGCACGCGCGTCTTGCCGAACGAATCGAGCAGCTTCACGGTGCTCTGGATGGAGCCTCCGGCCGCCGCGTTCGGGTTGTTGTAGTGGATCGTGAAGGCGGAGGTGTTGAGGCGCAGCGGGTTGGTCGGCAGGTCCGGCCCGGTGAACGCCTGGGTGAAGCTGTAGCCCAGCCCGTTGATGCCGAGCGCGGACCAGTCGATGCCGGCCTGGTAGTTGTCGTTGAGCACCACCTCCACCACGGTCGCCTCGATCATCACCTGGCGCTTGGAGGCGCCGGCGACCTGCTCGAGGAACTGGCGCACCTTCTCCTGCTGCCGCGAGGAGGCGCGCACGGACACGATGCCGGTCTCGGGATTCACGATCACCGAGGCGGCCTCGCGGAAGGTGAGGCGCTGCTCGGTCATCTCGTTCGACTGCGTCTGCGCGCTCTCGCCGGGGGACGTGGCGCTGGTGGTGCCCGCGGTGGACGCGATCCGCGCGCGCGTGGAGCTCGTGCGCGACTGGCTGGAGGCCGCCTGCGTCTGCCCGTGGCTCTGCACGAAGGTCTCGCTGCTCCCCTCCGGCAGCAGCTTGTCGGTCTCGCGCAGGAGGTCCTTGATGTTCCTCTCGAGCGTTTCCCAGAAGCGGTTCTTCGCGGTGTTGGTGATGGTGAGCGTGGAATTGTTCGCGCCCGTCGGTCCCTGCGCCGTGGCGCCGCCCACGGATCCGGAGATCACCTGCGTGGCGATGCCCACCGTCTCGCTCACGTCGCGCGCCATGTTCACGTAGTCGACGTGGTAGTTCTGCAGGTAGGGCGTGTCGCGCACCACGGCGAGGGTGTCGCCGTGCTGCTCCCAGCGCATGTCCACCTGGCGCGACATGCGCGTGAGGATCTGCTTGAGCGTCTGGTCGATCGCGTTCAGCGTGACGGTGCCCTCGATCGACGGGTCGATGTCGAAGTTCACCTTCGTCTCGCGCGCCATGGCGAGCAGCACGTCGCGCACGGGCTGGTTCACCACCACGACGGAGTAGCGGATCTCGGGCGCGCGTGCCTTCGGCGCGGGCGGCAGGGGCACGGCGCGCACCGGCTCCGGAATGATCTCGGCACGGGTCGCCTCCGGTTGGATGTGCGCCCCGGATTGCGCGATCGGCCGCGTGCCGCAGGCTGCGAGCGCCAGGGCGAACGCCAACCACGGCGCGGCAGCGGGGAAACGCATCAGGAATGTTCCGTAAGTATTTGTTTTCCGGAAAGAACCCTCTCCGCGTTCTTTATATCGTTTTCGCGCGTCAAACGCAATGAAAAATCCTCCGCGGGACGGGGCGATTTCCCCGCCCGCGATGCGTCATCCGGCTCATGGACGGACGGCTCGACGCGACTCGTCGCGCACGCCGTCGAGCGAGCGGACGAACGGCCGGAACTGCGTGAGCGGCGCGGGAAGGCCGGCGAGGGCCTTGGCGGCCTCGTCGCGATCGGGGAAGGTGCCGTAGAGCACGCCCACGCGCCGGCCGTCCGCACCGGTCGTGGGCACCACGTACAGGCGCTCCGCGCCGAGCGCCTTGGCGGCGTCGGCGAGATAGCTCGCGAGGTACGAATGCTGGCGCGCGTCCGTCACCATGAGCTGCACGGCGAACCCCGGGGCGGCGGCGGAGACGAGCTCGCGGCCCGCGGCGAGCCGCAGGGCGACCGGGTCGAGGTCGCCCGGGGAAGCGGTGGGTGCAGCCGGCGACGGCGCCGTCCCCGTGGCGGCGACAGGGATCGCCACGGCCGGTCCGGGAGCGGCGGGAACGGCCTGGGTGCCGGGAATGGGCTGGGCGCCGGGCGGAGGCGTCGGCGACTCGAGCGCGGCGGGCGCCTGCGCGATGGACGGCTTCTGCGCGATCGCCGCGTTGGCCGGCGCCGGAGCCGGGGCGGCGAGGAATTGCGCGAGCGCGAACCCGAGCGCGGCGCCGGCGAGCAGCACCGCGGCGAAGGCGACGGCGAGGCGGCGCGGCGAGGCGCGCCGGCTCACCACGATCTGCGTGTCGCTGATCGCGGCGCGCGCGTGATCGGCGCTCACCGTGTGCGTGCCGGCGGCGAAGGCGGCGAGCAGCGTCTTGTCGGCGTAGATGTTGATGCGGCGCGTGAGCCCTTCGGAGGCCTCGGCGATGAGGCGCAGGGCCTCCTCGCCGAACAGGTCCGGGCCGTGGTAGCCGGCGGCGCGCAGGCGGAAGTTCACGTAGTCGCGCACCTCGCGCGCGGGCAGCGGCGCGAGCGCGAAGCTGTGCGTGATGCGCTCCTTGAGCTGGCGCATGTGCGGGAGCGCGAGGTGCTGGTCGAGCTCGGGCTGCCCGAAGAGCACGATCTGCAGCAGCTTCTCCTTGCCCGTCTCGAGGTTCGAGAGCAGGCGGATCTCCTCGAGGGTCGCGAGCGGCATCGCGTGCGCCTCGTCGATGAGCGCGACCACCTGGCGCCCGGCGCCATGGATCTCGATGAGCCGCTCCTGCAGCGCGCGCAGGAGCTTGGTGGTGTTCGCGCCGGCCGATTCCACCTCCAGGTCCGCGGCGATGGCGGCGAGCATCTCGTCGCGCGTGAGGCTCGGCACCGCGAGGTAGATGGTCTCCACCGTCGCCGGCAGGCGCTCCATGAGCACGCGGCAGAGCATGGTCTTGCCGGCGCCCACCTCGCCGGTGACCTTCACCATGCCCTCGCCGGCGGTGATCGCGTACATCAGCGCCTCGAGGGTCGCGCCGCGGTTCGCTCCGGAGAAAAAGAACTCCGTGTGCGGCGTGATGCGGAACGGCGCCTCACGCAGCCCGAAGTGTTCGAGATACATCGTCATGGTGGTCAACGGGCCGGCGGCGTTTGTTGTTCGCGTTGGTCAGCCCCGCGCCTCGCCCGGATCGGAGGCGCCCAGTTTAGCACCCGAGCGCCCGGCCGCCTCCAGTCTTCCGTACAGCGTGCTGCGCGAGACGCCCAGGAGCTTCGCCGCCTGGGTCATGTTGCCGTTGGCGATCTCGAGCGCCGCGTCGAGATAGGCCTGCTCCACCCCGCGCAGCACGTTGTCGAGGCTGAACGGCGCCCCCGACAGCAGCTCGGCGCGGGCGCGTGCGACCGGATCGGCGCGCAGCGCCTCGGACGGCGGGGCGAGCTCCGCCTCGAGCTCCGCCGCGCCCACGGTGTAGCCGCCGTACTTGGTGGTGAGGCGGATCACGATGTTCTTGAGCTCGCGCACGTTGCCCGGGAAGGCGTAGGCCACCCAGCGCGCGCGCGCCGGCGGGTCGAGCTCGACGGCGCGGCTCGCCGTCTTCGCCGCATACACCGCGGCGTAGTGGTCGAGCAGGCGCAGCTTGTCCTCGCCCAGCTCGCGCAGCGGCGGCACCGCGAGCTCGAAGACCGAAAGGCGGTGGTACAGGTCGGAGCGGAAGCGGCCGGTGCGCACCTCCGCGCGCAGGTCGCGGTTGGTGGCCGCGACGATGCGGGCGCGGCTCACGCGCGTCTGCGTCTCGCCCACCCGCTGGTACTCGCCGTTCTCGAGCACGCGCAGCAGCTTCGGCTGCAGGTCCGCGGGAAGCTCGCCGATCTCGTCGAGGAAGAGCGTGCCCTCCCCGGCATCCTCGAAGTAGCCGGACTTCGCCTGCTGCGCGCCGGTGAACGCGCCCTTCGCGTAGCCGAAGAGCGTGGGCTCGACGAGCGTGGGCGAGATCGCCGCGCAGTTGAGCGCGAGGAACGGCTCGCGCGAGCGCGGGCTCAGGTCGTGCAGCGCGTGGGCGATCAGCTCCTTGCCGCTGCCCGATTCCCCCTCGATGAGCGCCGGGAAGGACGATGCGGCGTAGAGATCCACCTGGCTGCGCAGCCGCCGCAGCGGCGGGCTCTCGCCGATCAGCGCCTGCGTCCGGCCGCCGTCGTCGCGGCGATCGATCGAGGGCGCGCCGATCGCGCGCTCGAGCGCCTTCTTCAGCAGCTCCGGCTCGCACGGCTTGGGCACGAACTCCGCCGCGCCCAGCGCGCGTGCGCGACGCGCGTTCGACTCCTCGTTCTGGCCGGTGAGCACCACGATGCGCACCTGCGGGGCGTGCGCGAGCAGGTCGCCGATCAGCTTGAAGCCCTCGTTGGGCAGGTTCGGCACCGGCGGGAGCCCCAGGTCGATCAGCGCGACGTCGGGAATGAGCCCCGCCCGGAGGATCGCGATGGACGAGGCCCGGTCCTCGGCGTGCGCGACGTCGTATTCGCGCGCGAGCGCGAAGGAGAGGGTCTCGCCGATGAGCGGGTCGTCGTCCACGAGCAGCAGGCGCGGCTTGCTCACGGCCGGGTCCCCTCCCGAACGTTGTGCGTTGAGCGATGCACGTCGGGATTATAGGGGAGGGCGGGAAGGCAAAGCTGTTAAAATGCATGCCTTTCGTTCGCGAATTCCCGAGTGCCCGCCGAAGCCCTGGTCGACGTCCGGTCGGTCAATTTCTCGTACGACGCACGCGACCCGCGCCCGGTGCTGAAAGGCATCGACCTGCAGGTCCCGCGTGGCCGCGTGGTCGCCATCATGGGCGCCTCGGGCAGCGGCAAGACCACGCTCCTGCGCCTCATCGGGGGCCAGTTGCGCGCGATCGAGGGCGAGGTGATGGTGGCCGGGCGATCGATGGGCCGCATCGACTCCACGGAGCTCTATCGCCTTCGCCGGCGCATGGGCATGCTGTTCCAGTTCGGCGCGCTCTTCACCGACCTGAACGTGTTCGAGAACGTCGCCTTCCCCGTGCGCGAGCACACGCAGCTGCCCGAATCCATCGTGCGCGACCTCGTGCTCCTCAAGCTCGAGGCGGTCGGCATGCGCGGGGCGAAGCACCTCATGCCCGCCGAGCTCTCGGGCGGCATGGCGCGCCGCGTCGCGCTCGCGCGCGCCGTCGCGCTCGATCCGCTGCTCGTGCTCTACGACGAGCCCTTCGCGGGGCTCGACCCGATCGCGATGGCGGTGATCGGCGGCCTGATGCGCAAGCTGAACGACGCGCTGGGCGGCACCTCGATCGTCGTCTCGCACGACGTGGTCGAGTGCATGGAAATCGTCGACTACGTGTACCTGGTCGCCGACGGCGTGATCGTGGGCCAGGGCACGCCGGACGAGATGCGCCGCTCCGAGCTTCCCTACGTGCGCCAGTTCGTGCAGGGCGAGCTGGAGGGGCCGGTGCCGTTCCACTATCCGGCGCGCGCATACGGCGAGGACGTGCGCATTGGCGCAGGGATCGGCCATGCTTGAGCGCCTGCGCCGCCCGGTGGCGAGCCTCGGGCATCGCGTGATCGACGGCATCTGGCGCACCGGAACGGTCGCCCGGTTCTTCGTCCGCCTCATCGCCTCGTCGGGGCCGAGCTTCCAGCGTTTCCGCCTCGTGATGCGCGAGGTCTACTTCAGCGGCGTGCTCTCGCTGGTGATCATCATCGTGTCGGGCCTGTTCGTCGGCATGGTGCTCGGGCTGCAGGGCTTCGAGACGCTGCAGAAGTACGGCGCCACCGAATCGATCGGCGTGCTGGTCGCGCTTTCGCTGGTGCGCGAGCTGGGGCCGGTGGTGACGGGCCTCCTCTTCGCCTCGCGCGCCGGCTCCGCCGTGACCGCCGAGATCGGGCTCATGAAGGTGACCGAGCAGCTCGCCGCCATGGACATGATGGCCGTCTCGCCGATGGCGCGCGTCATCGCGCCGCGCTTCTGGGCGGGCGTCATCTCGATGCCGCTCCTCGCCGCGCTCTTCTCGTGCATGGGCGTCTTCGGCGGCTACATCGTCGCGGTGGCGTTGATCGGCGTCGACAACGGCGCGTTCTGGTCGCAAATGCAGGCGTCGGTGGACTTCCGGTATGATGTCCTCAACGGCGTGGTGAAGAGCTTCGTGTTCGGCATCGCCGTCGCCGTCATCGCGACGTTCGAGGGCTACGACGCGCCGCCCACCGCGGAAGGCGTCTCGCGCGCGACCACGCGCACCGTGGTGAGCTCGGCGCTCACCATCCTCGCCCTGGACCTCATCCTTACCTCGCTCATGTTCCGGGGCGGGGCCTAGCGACAACTTCTCGAACGACGAAAAAACAGGATGGAAAGAACGACGATCGACCTGTGGTTCGGAGCCTTCGTCGCCGCCGGCTTCGCGGCCCTGCTCGTGCTCTCGCTCAAGGTGGGGAACCTGGGTGCGGAGCGCGGCAGCGACACGTACCGGGTCGAGGCGCGCTTCGACAACATCGGCGGGCTCAAGGTACGCGCACCGGTGAGGAGCGCCGGCGTGACCGTGGGCCGCGTCGCCGACATCCATTTCGACAACGCCCGCTTCCAGGCGGACGTGACGCTCGCGATCGACAAGCGCTACAGCTTCCCCAAGGACACGAGCGCCTCGATCCTCACCTCGGGCCTGCTCGGCGAGAACTACGTCGGCCTCGAGGCGGGCGGCGACGACCAGAAGCTCAAGGCCGGCGATCGCATCGCGATCACGCAGTCGGCGGTCGTGCTGGAGCGGCTGATCGGGCAGTTCCTCTTCAGCAAGGCGCAGGAGGAGCCCGCCGGCGGCAACGCCAAGCTGCCGCAGCCGCCGGGCGCGACGAAGTAGCCGGAACCGGTTGCGCGCGCCGCGAGTCGAATCGCTTCGTCATCCCTCCGCAGAGGCCCCCATGCTGCGCTTCTTCATCCCGTTCCTCGCCGCCCTGCTGCCGCTCGGCGCGCTCGCGCAGGCGCACGAATCTCCCGACGCGCTGGTGAAGCGCATCGCCGACGAGGTGATCGCGGTCGTCAAGAGCGACAAGGACCTGCAGGCCGGCAACTCCGAGAAGGTGCTCCAGCTCGCCGAGCAGAAGGTGCTGCCGCATTTCGACTTCACGCGCATGACGCGGCTCGCCGTCGGGCGCAACTGGTCGCAGGCGACGCCCGAGCAGCGCGAGGCGCTCACGAAGGAGTTCCGCACGCTCCTCGTGCGCACGTATTCGACGTCGCTCTCGCAGTACCGCAACCAGAAGATCGAGGTGAAGCCGCTGCAGGCCTCACCCGGCGACGAGGACGTGGTAGTGAGGACCGCGGTGATCCAGGAGGGCGGCCCGCAGATCCCGATCGACTACCGCATGGAAAAGACCAAGGACGGCGCCTGGAAGGTGTACGACGTCGTGATCGACGGCGCCTCGCTCGTCACCACCTATCGCGGCTCGTTCAACGACCAGATCCAGCGCGCCGGCATCGACGGGCTGGTGAAGACGCTGCAGGAGCGCAACCGCTCGCTGCAATCGGCCAAGGCCGGCGCGAAGTGAGCGCCACGGCCGAAGGCGAAGTGCTGCGCATCACCGGGGCGCTCGATTTCCAGACGCTCCCCGGCGTGATCGCCGAGGCCGACAGGTACGTTGCCCGCGCGGACCTCCCGCAGCGGCTCACGATCGACTTCTCCGGCGTGACCGGCATCGATTCCTCCGCCGTCGCGCTGCTGCTCGATTGGCGCCGGCGTGCCGCCGAGCGCCACGTCGCGCTCGAGTTCTCGAACCTTCCCCAAGCCCTCCTCGCGCTCGCCGAGCTCTACGGCGTCGCCGAGCTCATCCGGTCTCCCGCGAGCGGCGTGGCGCCGTGACCGCCCGCGTCGCCGTCGAGGCGCGCGCGGTGCGCAAGCGCTACGGCGCGGTGCGCGCGCTGGACGGCGTGACACTCGCGGTCGAGGAGGGCGAGTTCTTCGGCCTGCTCGGGCCGAACGGCGCGGGAAAGACCACGCTCATCTCCGCGCTCGCCGGGCTCGCCATCCCGGATTCCGGCACGCTCGCGGTGATGGGCCACGACGTGCGCGCCGACTATCGCCAGGCGCGGCGCTCGCTCGGCATCGTGCCGCAGGAGATCGTGTTCGACCCGTTCTTCACGGTGCGCGAGACGCTCGAGTTCCAGTCGGGATACTTCGGGCTGCGCGACAACGGCGCCTGGGTCGACGAGCTCCTCGACCGCCTGGGCCTCGTGCCCAAGGCGGACGCGAACATGAGGAGCCTCTCGGGCGGCATGAAGCGGCGCGTGATGGTCGCGCAGGCGCTGGTGCACCGCCCGCCCGTGATCGTCCTCGACGAGCCCACCGCG
>Ga0134125_10004153_pt1 | contig 16584 bp, 15 predicted proteins | sample KB31751_FD_96464 | JGI IMG/M metagenome (GOLD analysis project Ga0134125, IMG submission 96464) | Terrestrial soil microbial communities with excess Nitrogen fertilizer from Kellogg Biological Station, Michigan, USA - KB3-175-1 | ecosystem: Environmental > Terrestrial > Soil > Unclassified ...
ACTCGCGCAACGGCGACGGCGAGGTGCGCAACTCGCGCCGGCGCGAAGAAGGGCGCGACCTTATCGGCAGAACTGCGGCGCAGCGCCGGCGCGCGCGACGGCGTCGGCGGGAGCATCGCGTGGCAGCGGCGCGTCGGCGCGCGACAAGCGTGACAACCAGGCGCGCTCGAGCGGGCGCACCAGATCATCGGCGCACACGGCGGCGGCGGTCGTCTCGGCCTTGTCGCCGATGGCGTCGCCGATGCCGACGGCGAAGCCGGCGAGGAGCAGCGCGACGCGCGTCGCCGTCGAGGCGCTGTAGGTGTAGACGACGCAGCGATCGCCGGCGACCCGGCGCAGCGCCGAGAACGCGGCCACCGTCCACAGCTCGGGATTGGCGCGCGGCGAGAACGGATCCCAGAACACGACGTCGGCGCGCGACGGCTCGCGCGCGAGCGCATCGAGGAGCTCGCCGCGACGCAGCCGCCACGAGGTGCGCGCGCTCGTGTGCTCGCCGCCGGCGAGGAGGGCCCGCGCGGCGGCACCGGCGTCGCCGTCGAGGCCGAAGGCGGCGGGGTGGTCGAGCGCGAGCGTCAGCGCGCCGAGGTCGCGCTCGAAGCTCACGAGCGACAGGCGCGCCGCCGTCGCCGGTGCCGACTCGGCCGCGGCGCGCGCCGCCAGCGCGTTGGAGCCGGCGCCGAGCCCGACGTCGAAGAGCGTCAGCTCGCCGGTGCGCGCGCGCAGCCGCTCGCCGAGGCGCGATTGCCCGACATAGAGCAGCTCCGCCTCGCGCAGCGGCCCGACGCCGGGATGCATGATCTCGCCGGCCGCGAGGCTGCGCATGGCCAGCGCGCCCGAGCGCGTGCGCACGACCTCGTGGCCGCGGTCACGGTCGATCGCACTCCCTTCGGGATTGCTCACGCGCGCGCCTCGGCGTGCTCGTGGCGATCGATCTTCGCGAGCCGGTCGCGCGCGAACGCCGCGTAGTCGCCGGCGTCGATCGCGGCGCGGATCTCCGCCATGAGCGCGATGTAGTGCGTCAGGTTGTGCATCGACAAGAGGCGCGGCCCGAGCGGCTCGCCGCACTTCATGAGGTGATGCAGATAGGCGCGGCTGAAATTCTTGCAGGTGGCGCACGCGCAGGCGGCATCGAGCGGATCGTCGCTCAGCCGATTGGGCGCGCGCGTGAGGCGCACGCGGCCCGTCGAGGTGAAGGCGGTGCCCTGCCACGCCATCGTCGTCGGCATCACGCAGTCGAAGAGATCGACGCCGCAAGCGACGGCGCGCAGAAGGTCGGGCGGTGTGCCGACGCCCATGAGGTAGCGCGGGCGATCGGCGGGCAAGAGCTCGGCGGTGAGCGCCGTCATCTCCTCGCGCTGGGCGCGGCTGTCGCCGACGGCGAGGCCGCCGATGGCGAAGCCGTCGAACGGATGCTCCTTCAGGAACGCCGCCGATTCGCGCCGCAGCGCCGGCACGACGCCGCCCTGCACGATGGCGAAGAGCGCCTGCCCCTGCCTCGTTCCGCTCGAGTCGCCGGCGCGCTCGTTCGCTTGGTGCGCCGCGAGGCTGCGCAGCGCCCAGCGGTGCGTCCGCTCCATCGCGGCGCGCGTCGTGGCCTCGTCGGCGGTGGAGTCGATGCACTCATCGAGCACCATCATGATGTCGGAGCCGATCGCCGTCTGCACCTCGATCGAACGCTCGGGCGACAGCAGGTGAAAGCGGCTGTCGACGTAGCTCTTGAAGCGGGCGCCCGCCTCCGAGATGGTGCGGTCGTTCGGCAGCGAGAAGATCTGGTAGCCGCCCGAATCGGTCAGCACCGGCCCCGGCCAGCGCATGAACGCGTGGATGCCGCCGACGCGGCGGAACAGCTCCGGCCCGGGCCGCAGCAACAGATGATAGGTGTTGGCGAGGATGATCGGCGCGCCGAGCGTGTGCAGATCTTCGGGCGCGAGGCCGGTCACCGTCGCGCGGGTCCCGACCGGCATGAACAGCGGCGTCTCGACGCTGCCGCGCCTCGTCTCGAGCCGGCCGCGCCGCGCGCGCGAGCCCGAATCGCGCGCACCGACGGAAAAACGGATCGCCATGGGAGCGTCAGTATATCCGCGATCTACGGAACGGGACGGAGATCGGGCTGCGTCGGATCAGCCTTCGTCTTCGCCGCCGTCGCCTTCCTGCTCGGCGGAAGGCGCGGGTGCGCTGGCGCTGGCGCTGGCACCGGCGCCCTCGGCCTGCTTGAGCGACTTGGCTTCGTCGCGCGCCTGATTCTTGAGCGCCGCGATCGCCTTGTACTTCGGCGATTCCTTCTCTTCCTCGTGGCCGGTCAGCCAGTCGATGCACAGCTCGTAGATCTTCTGCGCGTTCTCGGTGCGCGCCGCCGCGGTTTCCGGTGCCGGGCGCGCCGCCATCCCTTCGTGCTTGCCGACGAGCGCCAGGATCTGCTGATACGTCGACTCGCCGGCGCCGACGGCCGACTTGAAGCGAGCCCACTTGCCGGCTTCACCCGCGCTCTGCTTGAGCGCCGAGGCCGGCATGATCTGGCTGTGCTGCGCGCTCATCATCGCCTGGCTCTCGCCGGCGCCGGCGCGCCCGCGGCCGACCGGGCCGGGCGCACGCTTGACGAACCGCTTGCGCGCCTTGGTCTCTTGACGATTGAGCCACTCGATGAAATCGGCGATCTGTCCGATGACCTCGGCGAGGCCGGGATCGTGCAGCACGGCCTGCTTCTCGCGCAGCTCCGACAGCGCGCCGTTGGCGGCGTTGCGGCAGGTCTTGATGTCGTCGAAGACCGCCTGGTCGCCGGCGGCGCCGGGCGGCAGCTCACCGACGGCGGCGCTGTAGATCTGCTTGACGCCCTTGGCCCCGAGCGCCGCGCCGCCCGCGAGCGGCACCATGTTGACGCCGCCGACGGCGACCGGCCCGACCATCGCCTTGACCTGCGGGATGGCGACGTTGGTCGCCGTCGACTGCGCTGACGACGCGCCGGTGACGCTGCCCGAGACGCCGCCGCCGGCGAGATGCTCGTTGGCGGCGCCGATGGCCGCGTCCTTGGCGAGCACGACGCCGCCCATGATCGGCGACGCCATGCCCATCGACGCGAAGTCGCCGGCGATGGCCACCGCGCCGACGGCGATGTTGAGCAGGCCGTCGAACGCCTGAATGGCGCGGTGCACGCGGATGCGGCTCGTGCCCCACGGGACGTTGCCCTTGATGTTCCGGATCTCGGCCAGGATGCCCTGCACCTCGTGCAGCTTCGGCCCGAGGTCCTTGGCCGCCGCGCCTTCGGCGCCGCGCTGTTTGTCGGCGGGCGTGAGCGCTTGATCGCGCGCGTCCGCGCCGGTGGTCGCGCTGCTGCCGCCCGACACCTGCTGCATGTTGCCGGGGCGCGCGCTCACGGGCGGGCCGCCGCCTCGTGCCGGCGCAGCGACGGCGGATCCGGCGGGCGCCGGTCCGGCCGGTTGTGGGGGAGCGGCCGCAGGCTGCGCCGCGGGCGCCGAGGATCCCGCACCCGCTTGCTGCGCGCCGCCGCCGGCGGGCGCGCGCTCCTTGATCATTTGCAGCGCCTCTTGCAGCGGGATCACGCGCGCCGTCGACAGCAGCTCGAGCGCGACCTCCTTCGCCTTGGCGATGTCGACCGTCGGGTCGCCTTGCAGCATGTTCAGGATGTCCGCGATCTGTTTGTCGCCGAGGACGTCGGCGCCGCGCTTGATCTTGCGCTGCACGCCGCCCGCGGGCTTGGCGCCGCCCGACGGCCTGGCGCCGCCGCTCTTGCCGCCGCCCGGCGCCACTTGATCGAGGAGATCCTCGGCCGATTCGCCGCGCACGACGCGATCGGCGACGGCGTCGGCGTGCTGCTCGTACGCGCCGCCTTCGCCGCCGTCGTCGCGCTTGAGCTGCACGCCCGCCTGCTGCTGCACCACGTGCGCCGCTTCGTGCGCCGCCGTGTGCAGGCTCGGCGCGCCCGCGAACGCGACCTGATCTCCGGTGGCAAACGCTTCGGCGCCCATCGCCTCCGCGCCTTCGGCCGCTGCTTCGCCGGTGTGCGCCTGTACTCCCGACACGTCGTGCCGGCCGAACGAGCGCTGAATCGCGTCGCCGTGGGGCATCGGCCCGCCGCCGCCCGACACGCCGCGCTCGGCGGCCGCCTGCATGCCGGCGTCGCTCTGCCCGCCGCCACCCTGATCTTGTCGCTGGCTCATCCGTCGCTGGATGATGCGGCGGGCGCCGGCAGCGCCGAATCGCTCGACGAGCATCCCGAGCGCCCCGTCGGGCGACCGTTGCGAATCGAGCGAAGTGGGATCGGAGGGGGAACCAGAATCCTTCCCGAAACGGCGTTCAGACATATTGTGTCGATAGGATACGCTACCGCGACCGCGCCCGTCCATCGGCTCCGCTAAAACACCCCGGATCTATTGAGAAATGCCAGGATCCGGCCGGCGGGCGAGCGCCCGCCGCGTGGCGCGCGGTGACAACGATCAATGCGCCGGAGGACGCGCCTGCGTCTGCGGACGCGTCGGCGTGATGCCGGCCTGGCCGAGCAGCGCCGCGTTGAGCCATCCGCGGACGCGCGTCAGATGGTCCTCCTCTTCGGCCAACGCTTGCCGGAAACGTTGCGCCATCTCGCTCATGCCGAGGCCGTCCGCGAGGTCGGCCAGCATCAGCCACGCATCGTTGTCGACGAGCTCGGCGATGAGGATCGCGTCGAGACATTGCGTCAGCGTCGTGCGCGGATCGGCGAGCACCTTGAGGATCCCCGACGACGCGACCGCCGTGATGTCCGCGCACGGCGTCATCGCCGTCGGATCGCCGCCGAGCGTCTCCATGGACTCTTTGAGCAGCAGAAAATGCTGCAGCTCCTCTTCGCGGATCTGCTCGACCTCGGCGCTCGTCGGACCGCCCGCGTGGAGGTTCGCCGCCGACAGCTTGCAGAGCAGCGCCTCGTAGAGCCGCACGCCGGTGCGCTCGAACGCGATGCGCTCGCCGATCTTGTCGAGGAAGACGGTCGGCTCCTTGCCCTTGAGCTTCTCCATCACCGTCTTGACGACGCCTTTGACCGAGCCCGGCGGCGGCATCGTGCCGATGGGTTGCGCCGCGTTCGACCACTCCATCCGCTCCTCGGCGAGCAACGTGGCGTCGCCGGGATCGACGAGCTTCGACTGCCGGGCGCCCTCGATCGTCTTCTTGGAGTCGATCGGCGAGGCCTTGATGCCGGTACGGTTCATTCCGATGTCGGTTGGCTTTTCCACGGTCCCCTCCGATCAGTGCGTGGCGGTGGTGGGCGTCTCGGCGAGCTCGGTGCCGGGCGTCCAGCGATAGCCGGCGGCGACGAGCGTGCTCGGCGAGACCGGCGTGTTGAGCTGCTGCCGATACTTCAGCGTCGCGGCGCTGTCCTGGCGGTTCGGGACGTAGTCGGCGCCGACGGCGCGGAAGTCGACCTCGCGCTCGAGCGTCTGGCGGACGAACTCGCGCTGGCTCTCGAGCTTGATCGGATCGGGAAGCGTCTTCGGCAAGAGCTCCGCCGGATCGCGCTTCTCGATCTGCTTCATGAGCTCCATGACGACGTGGAGCTGTCCGAGCTCGTAGTCGACGAAGCGGCTCCAGATCGACTTGATGCGCGGATCGCTCTCCTGCTCGGCGCAGCTGTAGTAGTTGTACAGCTCCATCGCTTCGTGCAAGAGCCACTGCTCGAGCCACGTCTCGTCGGTGTCGAGGAGCGAGCTGTATTGCGTGACGTGCTGCTCCTCGATCGACGCGATCTCGGCGTAGAGCATGCGCGCCACCGGATCGGAGAACATGGGGCCGATCGTCATGTAGTAGTCGTGCGTCTGATACTCGGCGCCCACGAGCGTCAAGGCGTTGAGCTTGGTGATCGGCTGCGCCTTCTTGCGGTCGTATGGGCGACGGATGTCGTCGAGCGGCGCGCGGTGCTCGACCGCCGTCGGGCGGCCCGGCTGGATGTCGGTGTATCCCTGCAGGATGTTGTTCGCGTCCTGCCCTTCGACGCGATCCATGAGCGCGCTGAAGCGATACAGGTGGTCGAAGTCTTCGAGGAGCCCGTAGCGGTAGGTCTGCGCGAGATACGCGTCGGGCTCCTGCTGGGCCAGCGCCGCGGTCACCTCGATGGCGACCTGCTCGAAGCCGATCGTCGTCTCGAGCGGCGACTGATCGGGCGGGTTGAGCCAGTTGACCATCGTCTGCTGGTGGTGCGCGACGCGGCGGATCTGCGCGAGCGGCAGGCGCAGGTCGCGGTTGCGCCGTTCGCAGACGTGAAGGAAGCGCAGCGAATCCGCCATGAGCCCGTTCATCAAGATGACGCGGACACGCGTGAAGGCGTCATCGTTGAGCTTGCTGAACGGCGGACCGGCGAGCTCCTTCCACGTGAATACCTGTTTTTCGAGAGGCACTCCTTTTTCGGTCAGAATGTCCAAGCTCACGCGCGACCTCCGGCAGAGGGTGTTGGGCGCATATGGACGCGAGCGCGGGCGTGACAATCGGGTCGTCGCGCTAGCCGGGTCGATTGCTGGGTTCACCTGAGGGTGCGGAAGGGCGGCGGGGCAGGGTGACGCGGAACGAGGTGCCCGCCGCCTCGCTCGACGTGACGTCGATTCGGCCGCCGTGCGCGAGCACGATCTGGCGCGCGATGTAGAGACCGAGGCCAAGCCCGCGCCCGCCTTCGTGGCCGCGGCGGAATGGATCGAACAGCACCGATACGACGTCGGGCGGAATCGACGTGCCGTAGTTGTGCACTTCGACGACGACGTCGTCGCGCTCGCTGCGAACGGTGACCGTGATCGGCTGCGCCGGATCTCCGTAGTACACCGCATTCCAGACGAGGTTCTGGAAGAGCTGCAGCAGGCGATCGGGATCCCATTCGCCGACGCTGTTACCGTCGCTGTGCAGCGTGAGCTTGCGATCGGGCTGGCTCAAGAGCACTTCGTCGAGCGCGTGCTGCCACAGCTCCACCAGATCGACGCGCCGCCGCGAGAGCGCGATCTGTTGCCCGGCGCGGGCGCGCGCGAAATCGAGGAGGTGCTCGATGAGGCGCGCCATTCGATCGCCCGAGTAGGCGATCCGCGCCACCGTCTTCATGGCGGTCTCGGGGATCGCGGCGTGACGCAAGAGGCTGCCGGCCGCCAGCGTGATGGCGCCGAGCGGGCTGCGCAGATCGTGGCCGAGCGCCGCCAGAAACAGCTCGCGTTCCCGATCGGCAAAGGCTTCCTCGGACCGGTCCTGCACCGTGCCGAGAAAGCGGACCGCGTTGCCGTTCTCGCGCAACAGCGCGCCCCGCGCGGCGAGATGGCGCACCTGTCCGTCGGGGCGCAGGATGCGATAGCGCTCGCGGTAGGTGCGTCCCGTCTCCAACGTCTCTCTCGTCGCGGCCGCGACGCGCTCGCGATCTTCGGGACAGACCAGCTGCAAGAACCGCTCTTGGTCGAGCGGCTCGTCGGCCCCAAGACCGAAGAGCGCCCGTGCGCGCGCGCTCCATCGCAGCTCGCCGGTGCGAAGATCCCAGTGGAAGGTGCCGAGCTGCGCGCAGTCGAGCGCCGCGTCGAGCTCCTCGGCTTTGACGCGCAGCTCCTCCTTCAGCCAGGTCTCGATGATGAGCTGGCTGGCGCGGTTGGCCATCGCGCGGAACAAGAACGTGTCCTCGTCGAGGAATTCGTACGCGGTCAACGAGCCGATGTGCGCCACGCCGATCACGTCGCTGCCGTCCATGAGCGGCACTCCGTAGAGCGCCTTGAGCCCGCGCTCGCGGAGAAACTCGCTGCGCACCAGCGGGTCGGTCTCCGCCGATCGCAGGAGGATGGGCTCGCGGCGGGCGACCACGGTGCCGGCGAATCCTTCGCCGACTTCGAGCGAGAAGCCGGCGTCGCGCTCCGAGGTGATGCCGACGGTATCGCGAACGTAGAGGCGGTTGCCGCGCTTGAGCAGGATCGTCACTTCGTCCACGGCGGGCGCGGCCTGCATCATCAACTCGAGCAGCGTGTGCAAGAGCCGCCCCTGGTCCTGCTCGCCGAGGGCGAGCATCGAGATGCGATCGAGCGCTTTGAGCATGCGCTGGCTCGCCTGGGAGTAGCGCTCCACGGCCTGTCGAACCGCGCCGTCGAGGACCTGGTTGAAGACGCGCAGCGCGTCCGGATACGCGTCCGTCGCCTGCGCCGACATCTCCTGGATCGTCTCGCGCAGGAGCGAATACTCGGTCACCACGTGGCCGAGATCGTAGCCCTGGTCCAGCCGAGCGATCGCATGGCGATCGGGCTGGTTGCACGACGCTGCCTTCTCGTCGCCTCCGAGCGCCGCGTCGGCGAGGTCGGCGATCTCTTCGAGCAGATGGGGCAGGTGATCGATGAGCGAAGCCGTGTCCAGATCCGCGGCGGGCGGAAGCGCGCGCACGCGCCGCTCCCACTCGCGCAGGACGTCGTCGCGATGCTCGCGAATGAAGGTTACGAATGCCGCATTGTGGTCCATCGGATTCCCGTGGGGAGCTCCGAGGGACGCTCAGGCGTGAACGCTGGGCTCCTCTGCCTTGGGCTGCACGGTCGAGCGGGGAGCGCCTGCCTCGAAGTGCCTGCCGTCTCCTTCGTGGAGTCCCTCGGAGAAAAGCAGAGCATCGAGCGTGCCACGCTCTTTTCGGAGGCGGTTATTTGCGGACCGCGTCCTTGTCCTGATGTGCCAAGTGATCGTGCTGCTCGATCACGCCGAGGGTCTTCTCGGCCCACGCCTTCAGATCGGAGTCCATTCCGGACATCGCGCTCGCCTTCTTGAACTCGCGGACGTCCTCGTCGTGGTCCTTGACCATCGCGTCCATGTAGGCCTTGTCGAAGTCGCTGCCCGAGAGCTTGGCCAGCTTGTCGTACGTCGCCTGCTGCTTGCTGTTGACCTCGGTCGGCAGCGACAGGTTCTTCTTCGACGCGATCTCTTTGAGCTCGTCGTTGGCCTTGGAGTGATCGTCGACCATCTTCTGCCCGAACTGCTTCACCGTCGGAGAGGTGCCCTTGTCGACGGCGAGCTGGCCCATCTTCACCTCGGCCATGCCGCCCGACGCCGCCTTCTCGACGAAGGTCTTCTCGGCCGTCGTCGTCTTCGTGGACGTCGTCGTCTTCTCCGTCGTGGTGCTCTTGTCGGCCCACGCCGTCGTTCCCAGCAGCATCGATACGCCCAACGCCATCATCCACAGCGACTCGCGACGGATCCTCATGAATGCCTCCTCTAGAGGCTGGGATATGTGTGCGGTTTTGTCGGCGACAAGGAGGGAGGCGCCAGTTTGCGGCATTCGGTGTACTGCGCGAAGGATCAGCTGGCAAAGAGGTCGGGCGGCGATGGCGACGAGCTCTCGTCTTCGACGCGCGGCAGCTCGCGCGCGAGCAGCTGGGCCTCGCCGCGGATGGCGCGGTCCACCTGCAACAGCTGTCGATAGAGGATCTGCCAGTCGTCGTACGGGACCTTCAGCCGATTGAGCTCGTCGCACAAACGCGCGACGGCGTCGTGCATCGCTTCGGTGCCTTCGCCGGCGCCGGGATCGCGGTCGTAGAGGTCCCACAGGCTGCGGATGCGCTTTTCGAGCGCCTGCGCCTGCGCGTCGGCCGTCTGCAGCGCGGGCGTGTGGGTGGCGATCTCGATCGCGAGGCCGTGCGCGCGCACCGCGGCGAATTCGGCCCCGCGGAGGAGCAGGCAGCTCGGATAGAGCGCCGCTTCGAGGCCCTGCTTCGACGGCTCGTGATAGTACTCGAGCGACTCGGGGACGTAGGCGGCGAACGCGTCGCCGCCGAGCTTGCGCAGGATCTGGGTCGGCGCCGATACCCACCAGCTTGGCTCCCGGCGCTGCAGCTCGAAGCCGTGGCGGTTCAGCGTGCCGATGATCTCGTCGGCGACGTCGTGGTACTCGCGCGCGGTGGTGATGAGCGGCACCTGCTCGTCGCGGCGACGGCGCGCGATCGAGGCCAGCTTGAGCAGCGGGACCGACACGAACATGATGAGGAACGCCGCGGCGAGCGCGATGGTGATCGGCCAGCCGCCGAGCGCGCGGCGCCAGAACGATTGCCCGCCGCGTCCCTCGGGCGCCTTGGTGGCGACGGCGAGCCCGACGACGATGGGGACGATCGCGGCCAGCACGATCCAGCCGACGCGGATGGCCCAGGGCGGCACGCGGTTGTGGAACGGCACGAACGCGATGACGAGCGCCGCCAGCTTGGGGAAGGCGATGCCGAGGAGAAGCACCGGCCACGCCGCCGCCGCCGCGACGACGCCGGTCAGGAAGGTCTGCTCCTTGGGCGATGGCTGGCCGAACAGCGCGCGCACGGCCCAACCGAAGATGGCGTTGAGGACCTTGCTCGCGGAACGCGAGATCAGCGAGAGCAGGGCCTGAAGAATGGCCATGAAGGATCTGTAAGCACCGACCCTCGGGCGCATCGGCCGATGCGCGGGCCGGAGCGCGCGTTCGCGCCGCTACGGGGTCAGGACGACCTTGATGCAGCCGTCCTTCTTGTCGCGGAACATCTTGTAGGCGGCCGGCGCTTCGGCCAGCGGCAGGCGGTGCGTGATGATGAACGAGGGATCGATCTCGCCGGCCTCGATCTTGCCGAGGAGCGGCCGCAGATAGCGTTGCATGTGCGTCTGGCCCGTCTTCATGGTCAGCGCCTTGTTCATGAACGCGCCCATCGGGATCTTGTCGGGGAAGCCGAGGTACGCGCCCGGCACCGACACGGTGCCGCCCTTGCGACAGCAGAAGATCGCCGATCGCAGCGCATGCGCGCGGTCGGTCGTCAAGTGCACCGCCGCCTTGGCGCGATCGATGACGGCGTCGATCGCGCCGGCGCCGTGGGCCTCCGCGCCGACGGCGTCGATGCAGCGGTCGGGACCGCGCCCCTTGGTCATCTCCTGCAGCTGCTCGTAGACCTGCTCGTTCTGGCCGAAGTCGATGATCTCGGCGCGCCCGTGCGTGCGCGCCAACGCCAGCCGCTCGGGCACGCGATCGATGGCGATGACCCGTCCGGCGCCGAGCATCCACGCGCTCGCGATCGCGAACTGTCCGACGGGGCCGCAGCCCCAGACCGCGACGGTGTCGCCCGGCTCGATGTCGCAGTTTTCGGCGGCCATGTAGCCGGTCGGGAAGATATCGGAGAGAAACAGCACCTTGTCGTCGGGCAGATCGGACTCGATCTTGATCGGTCCGACGTCGGCGTAGGGCACGCGCAGATACTCGGCCTGCCCGCCGGGGATGCCGCCCATGATGTGCGAATAGCCGAACAGCGCCGACGGGGAGTGGCCCATCATCTTCTCGGCCATCTTGGCGTTCGGGTTCGAGCGGTCGCACAGCGAGAACAGCGTCTTCTGACAGAAGAAGCATTCGCCGCAGGCGATGGTGAACGGCACGACCACGCGATCGCCCGTCTTCAGCTTCTTGACGTCGCGGCCGACCTCGACGACCACCCCCATCGGCTCGTGGCCGAGGATGTCGCCCGCCTTCATCGCCGGCGGCGGCAGATAGCCGTCGTAGAGGTGCAGATCGGAGCCACAGATGCCGGTGGCGGTGATCTTGACGATGACGTCGGACGGCTGCTCGATCTTCGGATCGGCAACGGTTTCCACGCGGACGTCGGCGCGTCCGTGCCAGGTCAGGGCCTTCATCGCTTGCTCCTCTCCGGGTTCTGGGCCGAGCCGTGCTCGGACATCTTGCGGTGCATCTCGGCCTTCATGGTCTCGGGCATGAACCGCGACAGATAGCCCTGCAGCTTGACGCTGAAGTTGCCGGCGGCGATGCGCTCCTTGCCGGCCATGAGCGCGTCGAACGCCTGCTTGGCGACCTCTTCGGGCTGATTCTTGACCGCCTCTTCGGCGACCTTGGTGTCCTCCATGCCGGCGCGGCGGAAGAACTCCGTGTCGGTCGGGCCGGGCAAGACCGCGGTGACGGTGACGCCCGAGTCGCGCAGCTCGTGGCGCAGCGACGCCGCGAACGAGAGGTCGAACGCCTTCGACGCGCCGTACACGGCCTGGAGCGGCGTGGGCATGATGCCCGCGATCGACGAGGTGATGAGGATTCGGCCCTTGCCGGCATCGACCATCCGCCGCGCGCCCCACTTGGCGAGGCGGACCGTCGAGACGATGTTGAGCTGAATCAGCTCCAGCTCGTCGTCGAGCTTGGTCTCGGTCGTGAAGTCGCCGGGCACGCCGATGCCGGCGTTGAGCGCGAGGACTTCGATCGGGCGGCCGAAGCGCTCGGCGGCCGCGATGAGCTGCTCGCAACCTTCCTTGGTCGCCAGGTTCGCCTGCACCGGCTCGACGCGAGCGCCGAGGGCGCGTAGCTCCTCGGCCGCGCGCGCGAGCTCGGGCTCGTTGGCGGCGATGATGAGATCGAAGCCGCGCTCGGCCGCTTGCCGAGCGAGGTGAAAGCCGATGCCGGTGGACGCGCCGGTAATGAGCGCAAGAGGTCGCGCGAGTGTCGCCAAGAGATCTCCTTTCATGGGTGAACGGTGTCGAGCGAAACGGTAGCGCCCACGATCAGGTGGGCAACGAGGTCGTCGCTGTATCTTCCCGCGCGATCGGCAGTCGCTCGACTAGTGTCCCGAATCGGAAATTCGCTAGCAGTCGGGCGTCGCGACATCCGCGGGCGCTTCGTTGCTCCTCCTCCCTTCAATACCTTCAGGTATTCGCGGTCGTCGCGCCTCGCGCGCGCGGCGCCGCACCACCCTCGGTGCACGCGAATTTCCGACACGGGACACTAGACGGGTCGCAGATGCGTCGGCGGCGTGATCGCGCGCTCGCCGGCCGTCCCGCCGAGGATGCCGAGCAGCAAGAACGCGCACGCAAAACCAAGGGTCCACCAGGCGAGCCACGCTTGGGCGTTCGTCGCCAACCCGATGATCCAGAGGACACCGAGCCCGATGCCGAGCGCGACCGGCGCCGCCGTTCCGTACGCACGCGCCGAGCCGACGCCAGCGCCAAGGCCCGCGGCGATCGAGAACGCGAACAGCGCGCCGATCGCGTCGAGCCAGGTCAGCCACGGGGTCGCATGAAAGTTGAGCCCCATGATCCACAGGATCACGAGCCCGACCGCCAGAACCAATGATGCCCAACGAATCACGATGCGCCTCCTGCCGGTGGTGGTCTCGACTGTAGCGACCGGGAGGCGCGCGCCATCCGGGCATCACCCCAAGCGGTCGGTGCGAAGTTGGCCTCGCCGCTCTTGCGTCACCGCCCGCGCCCGTTCGATGCGCAGGTGAGCGATTCCGCCGTGAGGTCGAAGAAGATGTGGCGGATGGCCGGCTGCGCGCCGCGCAGGTCGGCCTCGAGCCGTTCGCTCAGGCGAACGCTCTCGCGCACCGGCATCTCGGCAGGAAAGCGCAGCTGGAGCACGACGAGGATGGCTTCGGGCCCGAGCTGAAGGGTGAGGATTCGCGAGACCGGTCCGACCTCGGGATGGCGCGCCAGCACGTCGCGAATCGCGCGAACGACGAGGTCGCGCGCCGACTCGCCGACGATCAAGCTGCGCGACTCGTAGCCGAGCAGCGCCGCCTCGAGGATGAGCACGACGCCGATGAGGATCGACGCGACGCCTTCGGCCCACGACGCGTGCAGGTAGTAGCGCAGCGTGACGGCGGCGGCGGCGAGCACCAGACCGACGAGCGCGGCGGTGTCTTCGAGGATGGTCACGAAGATCGCCGGATTCTTGCTCGCTCGTACCGTGGACAAGACGGAGCCGCTGAAGCGCCGCTCTCGCCGATAGAGGTTGAACTCGTGGGCTCCGATGACGAGGGAGCCGGTCTCGAACGCGGCGGCGACTCCGATGACGAGGTAGCTCGGCCACGCCTGCGTGAGCGCGCGCGGATGAATGAGCGACCGGACGCCCTCGTACGCCGACAGGCCGCCGCCGGCGCCGAAGACGACCATCGCCACCACGAAGCTCCAGAAATAGAGCTCCATGCCATGCCCGAACGGGTGCGCATCGTCGGCCGGCCGGCGGCTCCGCGCCGTGCCGAGCATCATCAACGCGGAGTCGCCGGTGTCGACGAGCGAGTGGATGCCCTCGGCCACCATCACCGTGCTGCCCGTCAGAAAGCCGACGATGAACTTCGTCGCGGCGATGCCGAGGTTGGCGGCGAGGGCGCCGACGAGCGCGCGCGTCGAGGAGGCGGCCATTCGCTGAGCGTAGGTTCCGACGGCTCGGCGTCGACTGGTCCGGTGCGCCGCCGCGGCTTCGCGACAATTACGTGGCTGACTGGAGTTTCCCCCTGCGCAGAGGCGAGTACAGTCCGGCTCCGTCGGCAAGAGCGGGGAGGTGGAGATGCGACGCGTGGTGGCCGTTCTCGTGGAGGAACAGGGTGGCGCCGAAGACGAGCGCGCGATGCAGTTCGACGTGCGACGGTTGGAACCGGGCGATCACGTCGAGGTCTTCATCGAGCCGGAGCGCCGTTGGGTGCGCGGACGCTTTCGCATCTCGACGGCGGGCGACGCGCTCGTCGAGCTACCGTGTCGGCAGGAGATGACCTTCGAGCGCGCGCTCGCCAGTGGTCTCCGGCGCGTCCTCCATTGACGGCGCCAGATCGAGATCGATCTGCAACAGCTGCTCGTCGAGCGCCTGGGTCTCGTCCTGTCGGGCGCAGGTCTCGAGCAGCTCGATGCGACGAATCCGCGAGGGAAAGGCCTCGACGTTGGCGATGATGCGCTGCAGCGAGGCCAGGCGACGGTCGTGCTCCCGTTTGATGCGATCGAGCGTGGTCAGCTGCTCTTCGCGCACGGCGAGGGCCTTCTCGTACTCGGCGCGCGCACCGACCTCGGCGCGCTCCATGGACTCGCGAAGCGTCTTCAGCTCGCGCACCACCGACTCCCGCGGCGTCGCCTCGAGGTAGCGATGCAGCTCGTCGGCCGTGCGGATGAGCGAGGCGGCGTGGGCGCTCAGCTCGTCGAGCGTGGCGATCGCGCCGCGCAGGTGCGCGCGGATGGGGGCCGGCGTGCGCGCCACAACCCATCGAATCTGGTCCCAGCCGCTGCGCAACGAGCAGACGACGACGCGCAGCCCTTCGTCTCTGAGCCCGGCGGTCTCCGGTAACTGCCGGAGCGCCGCCGCGTCGTCGGCCATCAAGCGGCGGTACAGCTGTGGGCTCGAGACGTCGCGGATGACGAGCAGCGAGTAGAGCACCAGCGCGCCGAAGATCAAGCCGAGCTGCCCGGTCACGGCCGCCAGGACGAGGACCGCGCCGAGCGCGCTCAGGTTGAGCTTGCGGAGGCTGGCGACGAAGATGACCCGGGATGCGGATGGCCGCTCCATGACGATCATGAAGATCTGGCGCCGCGGCCGGCCTGCCATGAGTGAGGGGCGGTATTCCCGCGGCCGGCGGCGCCAGCGTCAGCCCGGCGCTACGTGACCGGCACGGGCGGCGTCGGAAGCGGCGTCGCCGGACGCGGACGCTCGAGGGTCGGTGCGCGCGCCTTGCGGACGGTGCGCTGCTCCGCCGAGATTCCGGCCAGTCCGCCCAACACGGACGTGATGAACGACAAGGCGAGGACGAGGAAGAAGGCCCACATCGACAGGCCGCCGACGGACGCCGCGGTGTTCGCGATCTCGCTCGGCTTGGCGCCCGACGTCGCCTGCTGCACGGCTTGTCCAATGTCCTGTTGGACGCCCGGCTTCTGCAGTTGCTGATTCACCGCCGGCGACTGTGACGCTGCTACCGCCGCCGTACGGCCGAAGCGCAGCGCCGTGCCGACGGTGCCCTGCGCGATCCCGCCGACCAGCGCGGCCGTCCCGAGGCTGAGCAGCGCCCAGACCAGGAGGCCGTGGATGATGCCGTCCCGGCGTGCCAGTGATTGGCAGGTCGAGGCCGCGACCCAGGCACCGAAGAACGCGCTCACGAAGAAGAACACCAACGACCAGATGTAGAAGCCGATCATCAACCCCTTGGCCGCGCCTGCATTCGGGGAAAAGCCGCTGAGAAAGATGGCGGCGCCGAGCACGATGGTGAGGAGCGCGAGCGCCGCCCCCAAGATGAATCCGGACAGCACCGCGCGCGCGCTAATCCTCGACCGTAACTGAATGGTGCTGGCTGGCGTCAGTTCCTCAACGTATGTGGCCATCGCGTCCCTCCCTTTTGCTGTCTGCTCCCAGTCGCGAAGTTGCGATTGGAGCGGCAGCCCGCAAGTGGAGGGCGCCGGGCGGTCGACATCGCTTTCAACGCCGAGGGCGCCGCTCGCGCGGCGATCGATTCGGCGCTCGCGCGGCTCCCATCGCAGAGCCACGTCGCCGCGCGACCGATCTTCCTTCCGTAGGCCGTCGCCGTCCTCGTCCGTTGCGACGGAACTGTCCACGCCGCCGACGGTGACGGCGCGTATCGCTACTCGGCGGTGAGGCGCACCGCGTAGCTTTGCGTGCACGGCAGCACCGGCTCGTAGAGCGAGCAGTCGCCGGCGAGCGCGTCGAAGACGGTGTCCAGCCGGCCCTGCGCCTTCGTCGTCGACGTCGGTGTCAGCGACACCGCGAAGGTCTCGCGCATCATGCAGCCGTAGATCGGCATGCCGGTCTCGGCCACCTGGCCGGCGAACGTGTTGCCCATGCGATTGAGCACCGCCGGCGCCAGGCCCGGGGCCAGCGTCACGTTCCACACCGACGGGTTG
>Ga0134125_10004154_pt1 | contig 16584 bp, 13 predicted proteins | sample KB31751_FD_96464 | JGI IMG/M metagenome (GOLD analysis project Ga0134125, IMG submission 96464) | Terrestrial soil microbial communities with excess Nitrogen fertilizer from Kellogg Biological Station, Michigan, USA - KB3-175-1 | ecosystem: Environmental > Terrestrial > Soil > Unclassified ...
ATCCGCGCGGGCCAGTACCAACCGCGCCACCATTTCGACGAAGCCGCGCTGGACGAGTTGGCTGCCTCAATCAAATCGCAAGGTCTGATCCAACCGATCGTGGTGCGCGACGTCGGACGCGGCCAATACGAGTTGATCGCGGGCGAGCGCCGCTGGCGCGCGGCGAAGAAGGCCGGCCTCACCGAAATTCCCGCCGTTCCCGCGACGCCAGCCGCCACGGCCGCCGCGGCGGTCTCGGACGGCACCCCGATCAAGATCGCGGTCGACAAGATCCGCGCCAACCATCTCCAGCCCCGGCGGCACTTCGACCCGGAGGCTTTGGGGGAACTCGCGGCGTCGATCAAGCAGCACGGCCTGGCCCAGCCCATCGTGGTGTCCTATGATCCGCTGTCGCGCTCGTACGAGTTGATCGCGGGCGAGCGCCGCTGGCGCGCGACCCAGCTTGCCGGCTTGCAAGAAATCGAGGTCGTCGTTCGCCAGCCGCGCGATGACAAACAACGGCTCGCATTGACTTTGATCGAGAACCTCCAGCGCGCGGACCTCAACCCGATCGAGGTCGCGCTCGGCTACCTGCGCCTGATGAAGGAGTTCGGCATCAACCAGACCGCGTTGGGGGAGGAGGTCGGCAAGTCCAAGTCCGGCATCTCCAACACGCTGCGCCTGCTCGAGCTCCCCGACGAGATCCAGAAGGCCCTGCAGTTCGGCCAGCTCAGCGAGGGCCACGGCCGCGCGCTGCTCATGGTCACCGATCCCAACCTCCGCCACGCGGTGTTCAAGAAGGTGCTCGAGGGCAAGCTCTCGGTGCGCGAGACCGAGGCTCTGGCCAAGCAGGTCGAGGCGGGGGAGCCGCCGGCTCCGGAGGCGCCCGTCAAGAAGGCCGCGCCGCCCAAGCCCGCGGACTTGCGCGCACTCGAGGAGTCTCTCCAGGAAACGCTCGGCACCAAGGTCGTCATCCACGCGAAGAAGAATCCCGCGAAAGGTTCGATCCAGATCCACTATTTCAGCTTCGACGACTTCGATAAGATCATAAAAGTGCTGAAAAAATAATGATTTTTTCACTATTCCTCGCGGCGCTCCTCAGCGCCCCCGCCCGGGCGGCCGCGGCGCCTTCCGAAGGGCTCGAACCGGCGCTGTCGACGAGCGTGGTCGTCCCCACGATCGTCACCCTGGCGCCGACCATGCACGACTACACGCGCTTCGCCGACGGCGGGCCGGACGCGAACTGGTACATCGGCTTCAATAACGCGTGGATCGTCAAGCTGCCGCCCGCTCCGGCCGGCGAGTTTCAGCGCGCGTTCATCGGCGCGAAGGTCGGCCGCGCGAAGACGCGGCCCAATACCGACAAGCCGTGGATTCGCGAGGTCATCCCGGGCAAGGTCTACATGGGCATCTCGCAGACGCCCTCGTGGACCTCGGAGCAGAGCTTCTTCCTGGCGGAAACGTCGGACATTCCGGCCGACGCGGACCCGCAGTCGCGCGTCGACGGCGTCGGCGCGAGCGAGTGGTTCTGGTCGGAAGTGCCGATGTCGATGGTGAGCTTCACCGGCCCCAATTATCTGATCGTCTGGTCGCCGTCCAACTACTTCACGCGCGCCTCGAGCGCGCCGATCCTGGCCGCCGCCGAGCTCGAGGACACGGGCTCCCACGAGGCGCAGGCGTGGAACAACCACTCGCTCATGGGCGTGCCGCCGCGTTCGGCGGCGAACTCGCTGGAGACGCCGATCACCAACATCGTCCCCGCGCTGGCGCTCAAGCTCGTGCCGCCCGCGCCCGACGAGCCCGCCGTCTCCGTCAACGATCTCACGCTCGCGCGCGCGGGCAAGCGCCTGATCGTGCGCTTCTCCGCGGCCGGCGAAGACGTGACCGACGCGTGGGTCGAGGTCTCCCGCGACCGGCTCGACTGGGAGCGCCTCTCCAAGCTCCAGCGCCGGCCGCCCTACGTCTTCGGCATCGCGCCGGAGAAGACGCCCGCGCCCGGCATGTACGTGCGCGGCGTGGCCCGAGACGTCTCCGGCGCCGTCGGCTATTCCGACCCGGCGATGATCCCTTATGCGCCCCGGTAAAGGCCTCCGCATCGGCGTCGTCGGCGCGACCGGCATGGTCGGCCGCGAGCTCGTCGAGCTCCTCGAGAGCCGGCGCTTCCCCGTCGGGGAGCTGCTGCCGTTCTCGTCGGGGCGCGCCCGCGCGTCCGTGCGCTTCCGCGGCCGTTCCATCGCGGCCCCCGGCATCTCGGCCGCGGCGCTCGATTCCTGCGATCTCGTCTTCCTCGTCAGCTCCGACGAAGTCTCCCTCGAGCACGGCCGGCGCCTCGCGGCGCGCGGCGTGTGGGTCATCGACGACAGCGCGGCGTTCCGCCTCGACCCGAAGGTCCCGCTCGTCATCCCCGAGGTCAACGCCGACGCGATCACGCCGCGCACGCGCCTGATCGCGGGCCCCAACTGCACGATGACGGGGCTCGGCGTCGCGGGCGCCCTGCTGCACCGCTCCCTCGGCGTGCGCGAGGCGCGCATCGCGTCTTACCAGGCCGTCTCCGGGGCCGGAAAGGCCGCGCTCGGCGAGCTGTTCGGCCAAGCCGCCGCGCTCGCGCGCACCGGCCTCTCGGCCGACGGCTGCGCGCCGGTGCTCGAGGCGGGAAAATCTTCCGCGCTTCCGCGCGCCATCGCCTTCAACGCCGTGCCACAGGTCGGCCGCTTCGGAGCCGACGGCTATTCCAGCGAGGAGAACAAAGTCTCGGCCGAGCTGCGCAAGATCTGGCGCGCGCCGAAGCTCAAGATCTCGACGACGGCCGTGCGCGTGCCCACGATCCGCGGCCACGCGCTCGCGGCCTGGCTCACTTTGGGCCGCCCGCTGACGCCGGCCAAGGCGCGCGCGGTGCTCGCCAAGACGCCGGGCCTCGAGCTCTCGCGCGACGGCGACTACCCGACGCCGCGTTCGGCGGGGGGAAAGGGCCCGGTATACGCGGGCCGCGTCCGCCAGGGCGCGACCGCGCGCGAGATCGCGCTTTGGATCGTCTCCGACAACCTCCTCAAGGGCGCCGCGCTCAACTCCGCGCAGATCGCCGAGCACCTGCTGCGCCGCGGCTGGCTCAAGCGCGTCACGAAACGCTGACCCGTCGGACCTATACAACGCGCAGGTCTTTCGGTTAGAATCCGGACATGACCAAGCTCCTCGCGTCGTGCCTGCTCGCCCTCGCCTCGGCCGCGTCCGCCGCGACGCCGCTCGAGAACGCTTCCTCGATCGCCGCCCAGCTCGGCGTGAAGCTCCCGGCCGCGGAAGCGATCGCGACCCCGGCCGCCGCGCCCGCCGCGCGCCGAGTCGCCGCGCAGGCCGTCGCAAAGACCGCGACCGTGAAAATCTCCTCGCTCACGGGCGGGTCGGGCTCGGTCTCCGGCTACGTCAACGCGAGCGGCAACGGCTCGATGAACTGCGTCGGCAGCATGATCAGCGGCTGGGTCAACCTCACCGCGCAGGTCAGCGTGACGACCGACGACGGCGCCACGGCGAATTTCCCGGTCAACGGCAACGTCTACCTGAGCGGCACATGCCAGGGCAACGGCGGCTTCGTCAACGGCAACGCGATGATGAGCGGCTCCGGCGCGCTGTACAAGGCAGGCCGCTACGTGGGCACGGTCAACCTGTCGGGGAACTCGTTCATCAACCAGTACGTGAACGCGCCCTTCGCCTGGATCAACCAGAGCGTGTACCTGAGCGGCTCCTACTCCGAGTCCGCGGCCGCCGCGAAATAAGACTTATCCACGGAGTGTCCCCGGGGACACTCGACGCAAGAAAGGCCCCCAGCGATGGGGGCCTTTCTCTTTTTGGGAGCGCCGCCGATCAGCGGCCGAGGGCTTTGCCGAGGAAGGTCGGGAGGGCGAACGCGCCGGCGTGGACGTCCGCGTTGTACCACTTGAGCGGGAGCTTGGCGGCTTTCACACGCGCGGGGGAGAAGTCCTTCACGGGACGAAGGCCTTTCGAGGCGTAGGTGAACGCCCATAGCCCGCCCGGGTAGGTCAGGTTGTTGAAGAGATAAGCGTCCACGACGGGGAAAACCTTCTTCAGGATGCGGTCGAGGTTCTGGATGGTGGAGATCTCGTAGAAGGGCGAGCCCGCCTGGCTGACCACGATGCCGTCCTTCGTCAGGATGCGGCGGACGTCCTTGTAAAAGCCGGTGCCGAACAGCTCCTTGGCCGGGCCGAACGGTTCGGTCGAGTCGACGATGATCACGTCGAACCGCTCGTGCGTCTCCTTCACGAACTTCACCCCGTCCTCGATGCGCACGACGGAGCGCTTGTCCGACAGCTTGGAGGCGGTCAGCGGGATAAATTTCTTGGAGGCCTCGACGACGAGTCCGTCGATTTCGACAAGAACACATCTCTCGACGGATTTGTGTTTTAAGACCTCCCGCACCGACCCGCCGTCGCCGCCGCCGATCACGAGGACGTTTTTCGGCTTCGGATGAAGGAAGAGGGGGACGTGCGCGATCATCTCGTGATAGACGAACTCGTCGCGCTCGGAGACCATGGTCATGCCGTCGATCAGCAGCAGCTTGCCGTGGCCCTTGGTCTCGACGACCTCCACGGACTGGAATGGGCTCTTGCCCTTGAACAGTTTCTTCTTCAGGCGGAAGCCCGTGCGGACGATCCCCTGGTACTCCTCGTCGGCCCACTTCTTCATAGAACGATCTCCAGCGCGGCCGCGGCGCCGTCGACCGGCTTGAAGTGGTGGTCGAAGGTCACGCGATAGCCGCAGTTCAGGTTCTGGCGCACGGCGCGCTTGATCGGGTAGTAGCAGCGCACCTTCTTGCGGCCCGCCTGCGGCTGGAACAGGAGCACGTCGCAGGACTGCGGCTTGAACAGGTCGAGCACGCGCGTGACCGTCTCGTTGCCGTCGCCCTCGACGAGGTTGGTCTCGAAGCTGACGTAGGAGCCTATCTTCTGCGGCGTTACGTGGATCGTGTAGTACTCCACGCCGCGGATGGCGTTGAGCGAGTAGCCCATCGGCTCGAAGAGGTGGTCGTCGACCTGGAAGCCCGGGCCCATGATGGTCCAGATGCCGGACTTCTCCTTGATGAACTCCTTCTTGCGCTGCGGGCCGGACATGAACACGCGCGCGGCCTGGGTGTCGACGCCGTGCATGAGGATCTCGAGCGTGAGGTCATCGGACTCGGGCGTGTAGGGCTTGTCGAGGTGGAACAGGAAAACATGGTGGTCGTCGCCGTCGCCGAAGCGGAAGGACTTGCCCGGCATCACGTCGGAGAGCCGGCGCACGTCGTCGAAGAAGTTCGACGGCTGGTACTCCTGGTGGTGGGCGTTCTTGCGCTCGTAGATCATGTAGGCGAACTTGTCGTGCCCGATGTCGGCGCACAGCTGCAGCACGGCCGCGACGAGGTCCGTGCGGCCGCAGGTGATCATCGTGAGCCAGTTGTCCGCGACGAACAGGCTCGACTCGGAGAGCAGGTGGGCGTCCATCCGGTCGTTCGAGACGGTCGAGAGGATCTGGGCGCGCGACTTGGCCACGATCTCCTTCCAGTAGTCGAGCCCGCGGGCGCGCAGGGACGGCTGGCCCGGCAGCAGGCAGATCTCGACCTTTTTCTCGGGGCCCTCGAAGAACATTAGGCCTTCCTCCGCTTCGGACCGCGCTGGGAGCGCCGGCGCTGCCGTGCGTGCACGTCGCGCTCCCGCAGGGCGCGCTCCTCGGCCTTGATCGCCTTCCAGTGCTGGAGCACCTCGCCGGCGGTCTTGAACTTGCGGTCCCGGGCGAAGACGTGCGGATGGCGGCGCTGGAGCTTGAGCGCCTGGCTGCGGGCGACGTCCTCGAGGGTGAACAGGCCCATCTCCTCGGCGATGCGCGCGTGGAGCATGACGTGGAAGAGGATGTCGCCGAGCTCGTCTTCCATCTCGTGCCAGCGCCCGCCCTTGAGGGCCTCGGCCAGCTCGGCGGACTCCTCGCGCAGGAAGGGGATCAGCGAGGCGTGCGTCTGCTCGCGGTCCCAAGGACAGCCCTTCGGCGAACGGAGTCGCGCCACGACCGACTTCAGTTGATCGAGCGCTTTGGCCATCTTAGGGGACCGAGATGCGCTCCGCGCCGAAGTACGGCGCCAGCGCGCGCGGGATGATGACCGAGCCGTCGGCCTGCTGGAAGTTCTCGAGGATCGCGGCGGCGAGGCGGCCCACGGCGACGCCCGAGCCGTTGAGCGTGTGCACGAGCTCCGGCGCGGCCTTGGCGTCGCGGCGGAAGCGCGCGCTCATGCGCCGCGCCTGGAAGTCCGAGCAATCCGAGCACGAGGAGATCTCGCGGTACTTGTTCTCCGACGGCATCCAGACCTCGATGTCGTAGGTCTTCCGCGCGGCGAAGCCCATGTCGCCGGTGCACAGGTGTATAACACGGTATGGCAGCCCAAGTTCCGCCAAAACGTCCTCCGCGTCGCTCGTCAATTGCTCAAGGGCGTCGAGCGAGTCCTCCGGTTTGGTGATCCAAACAAGTTCGACCTTATCGAACTGATGGTTGCGGATCACTCCGCGGACGTCTTTCCCGTAGGAGCCGGCTTCCTGACGGAAGCACGGCGTGAACGCCGTCAGCTTCATGGGGAGCCGGTCGGCGGGAAGAATTTCCTCGCGGACCATGTTCGTGAGCGAAATTTCCGAAGTCGAGATGAGATAGAGAGTGCTCTGCTTTTCACCTTCGGAATTGACGGTCTTGTACATGTCCGCTTCGAACTTGGGAAGCTGGCTCGTGCCTTCCATGACCTCGGGGCGCACGAGGTACGGCGGGTGCACCTCCAGATAGCCCTTCAACGCATGCCGGTCCAATAAGAAATTACCGAGCGCGCGCAGCAGGCGGGCGCCGGGTCCTTTCCACAACGCGAAGCGCGAGCCCGAGAGCTTGGCCGCCGCGGCGAGGTCGAGGATGCCGAGCTTCTCGCCGACCGACTGGTGGTCGAGCGGCTTGAACTCGAACTGGCGCGGCTCGAGAGCCTTGCGCACCTCGGGGTTCTGCGACTCGTCCTTGCCGACGGGCACGCTCGCGTGCGGCAGATTGGGGAGCTCGAGCGCCGCGGCGCGGATCGCCTTCTCCGACTCGGCGAGCGCGGCCTCTTTGGCGGGCATGTCGGCCTTGAGCTTGCCGACCTCGGCCATCAGCGCGGCGGCCTTCGCCTCGTCCTTGGCGGCCTTGGCCTTGCCGATCTCCTGCGACGCCGAGTTGCGGCGCGCGCGCAAGTCCTCGACTTCCTTCAAGAGGGTCCGGTGGCTCTCGTCGAGCTTGAGCAGAGCGTCGAGCTCGGCGCCCCAGCGCGGATTCCGGGACGTCAGCGCGCGGCGCGCGGCTTCATGGTCTTTTCGGAGGAGAGAGAGGTCGTTCACGGCTTCTTGGCCCCCGTCCCGAGCTCGAGCTCGTCCTCGACGAGCTGGAGGTCCTTCGCGCCGCGGTGCGGCTCGAGCATGACCGAGATCTTGAAGCGGTCCGGGCTCCAGCCCGAGCGCGCCGCGCGGCGCAGGTAGAGCTCGATCGCCGGCGCGGCGTCGAGGGGAACCTCGAGCATCTTGCCCGCGGCGATCTTCGGCACGCGCTTCTCGTCGACGGTGAACGGCACCGCCCACGTCCCTTCCGGCGCGCCGCCCTCGGGCACCACGCGCGCGACGAGCGCGTAGCGCAGGAGCAGCCCCTCCTCGGGGCCCGCCCCGTCGTTCTGGAGGACGAGCCGCGCGCGCAGCTTCTCGCCCGGCTTGAGCGTGCCGGGGAGCGCGCGCACGTCCTGCCAGGACGCGACGCGGCCCGCCTCCACGCGCCCGATCTGCCAATGGACGCCCTGGAGGCGGACTTCCGCCGACGCGGGGACCGTCGCGCCGACGCAAAGCGTCAGCGCGAGGAGAAATAAGAACCGCATCAGTTGCGCGCCCTCACTTCTTGCCGCCGTCGATCGGAAGCTCGGGGTTGACCGGCGGCTCGGCGGCGATCGGCGCCACGCGCGCCACCTTGTCGCCCTCCGAGAGCTTGACCAGCCGCACGCCCTGCGTGTTGCGGGAGATGGTCTTGATGTCGTGGCAGCGCAGGCGGATCGCCTTGCCCTGCTCGGTCATCACCATGAGGTCGTCCTGGTCGGTCACGAGCTTGACGCCGATGACCGCGCCGTTGCGGTCGGTGGCCTTGATCGTGATGATGCCGCCGCCGCCGCGATGCTGGCCGCGGTACTCGTTGAGCTCGGTGCGCTTGCCGTGGCCGTGCTCACAGACGGTCAGCAAGGTCTTCTTGCTGGCCGGCGGGAAGGCTTCCATGCCGACGACCTGGTCGCCCTTGTCGAGGCGGATGCCCCGGACGCCGGCGGCGCCGCGGCCCATCGACCGGATGTCGCCCTCCGGGAAGCGGATGGCGATGCCGTCCTTCGTGGCGATGAGCAGCTCGTCGGTGCCCGACGTGTGCTGCACTTCGACGAGCACGTCGCCCTCGTCGAGCGTGATCGCGATGATGCCGCTGCGGCGGATGTTCTCGAAGTCCGCGAGCGGCGTCTTCTTCACCGTGCCGTTGCGCGTGCACATGGCGAGGAAGCTCTCCTGGCCCTTCTTCTCCTCGAAGGACCGGATGGCGATGGCCGAGGTCACCTTCTCCTCGCCCGTCAGCGCCAGCAGGTTCACGACGGCCTTGCCGCGAGACGTGCGGTTGCCCTCGGGAATCTCGTAGGCGCGCAGCGCGAACACGCGGCCGCGGTTCGTGAAGAACAGCAGCGCGGCGTGCGTGTCGGTCACGAAGAAGTGCTCGATAAAGTCCTCTTCCTTGACCTCGGCTCCGGTGATGCCCTTGCCGCCCCGGCCCTGAGCTTGATAGGTCGCGACGGGGATGCGCTTGACGTAGCCGGTGTTGGAGAAGGAGATGACGACCTCCTCCTTCTGGATGAGGTCCTCGAGCGACATCTCGGCGGCCTCGGAGGTGATCTGCGTCTGGCGGGTCTTGCCGAACGCCTCCTTGACCTCGTCGAGCTCCTTGGTGACGATCGCGTAGACCTTCTTGACGTCGGCCAGGATCGCCTTGAGCTCGGCGATCTTCTTGACCAGCCCGTCGTACTCGTCCTGCAGGTCGCCGACCGACAGCTTGGTCAGGTTGGCCAGGCGCATCTCGAGGATGGCGTTGGTCTGCGCCTTCGACAGCTCGAAGGCCTCCATCAGCTCGGTGCGCGCCGTGTCGGTGTCCTTGGCGCCGCGGATGATCTTGATGACGCGGTCGATGTTCTTGATCGCGATGATCAGGCCTTCCAAGATATGGGCGCGGTCGAGCGCCTTGCGCAGCTGGAACTTGGTGCGGCGGGTGACGACGACCTTGCGGTGCTGGATGAAGTGGCCCAGCATGTCGCGCACGCCGAGCACGCGCGGGCGGCCGTCGACGAGAGAGAGCAGGATCACGCCGAAGGTCGTCTCCATCTGCGTGTGCTTGAGGAGCTGGTTGAGCACGACGTTCGCGTTGCCGTCGCGCTTGACCTCGATCACCACGCGCATGCCCTTGCGGTCGGACTCGTCGCGGATGTCGGAGATGTCGGGGATCTTCTTGTCGCGGACCAGCTCGGCGACGGTCTCGAGGAGAGTCGCCTTGTTGACCTGGTACGGGAGCTCGGTGATGATGATGGCCTGGCGGTTGCCCTTGATGTCCTCGATCTCGGTCTTCGACTGGATGCGCACCGATCCGCGGCCGGTCTCGAAGTAGTCCTTGATGCCGGCGCGGCCGCGCACGATGCCGCCGGTCGGGAAGTCGGGACCCTTGACGATCTTCATCAGGTCCTTCGTCTCGGTCTTGGGATCCTTGATGAGCTGGATCGCCGCCTCGCAGATCTCGGAGAGGTTGTGCGGGGGGATGTTGGTCGCCATGCCGACGGCGATGCCGGTCGAGCCGTTGATCAGAAGGTTGGGGACCTTCGCGGGCATGACCGTGGGCTCGGTCGTCGTGCCGTCGAAGTTCGGCGTGAAGTCGACCGTGTCCTGGTCGATGTCGGACATGACCTCCTCGGCGATCTTCGCGAGGCGGCACTCGGTGTAGCGGTAGGCGGCCGCGGGGTCGCCGTCGACGGAGCCGAAGTTGCCCTGGCCGTCGATGAGCGGGTGCAGCAGGGAGAAATCCTGGACCATGCGGACCATCGCGTCGTACACGGCGGAGTCGCCGTGCGGGTGGTACTTCTTGAGCACCTCGCCGACGACGCCGGCGCACTTGGAGTACTTCTTGTTGGACGCCAAGCCCTCGTCGTGCATCGCGTAGAGGATGCGGCGATGGACGGGCTTGAGGCCGTCGCGCACGTCGGGCAGCGCGCGGCCGACGATGACCGACATGGAGTAGTCGATGTAGGAGCCGCGCATCTCGGCGCCGAGATCGCGCTGGATGATGTTGGCGTTGGCCGGCTCCGGCGTCAGATCAGGCTGATCGGGTTTACTCATGGTCTTTTCTCTCTTGCCTGGAAATTAAATGTCGAGGTTCTTCACTTCCTTCGCGTGCTTCTCGATGAAGAGACGGCGCGGCTCCACCTTGTCTCCCATCAGCGTCGTGAAGGCGCTCTCGGTGTCGGCGGCGTCGACGACCTTGACCTGCAGCAGGCGCCGGCGCTTCGGGTCCATCGTCGTCTCCCAAAGCTGCTCCGGGTTCATCTCGCCGAGACCCTTGTAGCGCTGGATCTGCGCGCCGGCCCGGCCCGCGTCGCGGACCATGAGCAGCAGGTCCTTGAGGCTGTAGCCGTCCGTCTCCGTGTGCGAGGTCTTGGCGCGGAACAGGGGCTTGGTCTTCTCGTCGCGCACGACCTCGTACCACTTGAGGTCGAGGCCCATCTCCTTGAACTTCTTGGACAAGGCGTCGAGCTTGGGCATCTCCCAGAGCTCCTGCGCGTCGGGCTCGAGGGCGTCCTCGTCGGCCTCGCTGAGCGCGTCGTCGGCGGTCGCCTCGGCCCCTTCGGCCGGGGCGGCGCTCTTCGCGGGAGCCTTCTTCGCCTTCTCCGCGCGCTCGTCCATGAGCTTCTTCTTCTTCTCGGCGACGTAGGCGTCGCGGTACGCGGCCCAGTCCTTCTCGTTGTAGAAGAACTCGTATTCGCCCGCGCTCTTCTCGATGCGGTACAGCGGGAGCTTGCCCGTGGACTGGTACTCGAGGAAGTCCTCGAGATGCAGGCTCTTGCGCTCGATGTGGCGGATCAGGGTCTCGAGCTCGTTGAGGAGCTTGAGGAGGTACTTCAAGTCGTCGGAGTCGAGCTTCTTGGACTTGCCGTTGGCCGGGTTGACCGCGGTCACCTCGAGAGCGTTGCGGCCCTCGTTGAGCAGCCACGCCTCCATCTTCTCCTCGGTGTCGATGTACATCTCGGTCTTGCCCTTCTTCACCTTGAACAGCGGCGGCTGGGCGATATAGATGTGGCCGTTCTCGACTAGCGCCTTCATCTGGCGGTAGAAGAAGGTCAGGATCAAGGTGCGGATGTGCTGGCCGTCGACGTCGGCGTCGGCCATGATGATCAGCTTGTGGTAGCGGAGCTTGTCCATCTTGAGGCCGTCTTCGCCCTCGCCGATGCCGGTGCCGATCGCGGAGATGAGCGTGCGGACCTCTTCATTGGAGAGGATCTTCACCAGGCGCGCGCGCTCGACGTTGAGGATTTTGCCCTTGATCGGCAGGATCGCCTGGAACACGCGGTCGCGGCCCTGCTTGGCGGAGCCGCCGGCCGAGTCGCCCTCGACGATGAAGAGCTCGGAGCGCTCGGGATCGCGCTCCTGGCAGTCCGCGAGCTTGCCGGGGAGCGAGGAGCCGTCGAGCACGCCCTTGCGGCGGGTGAGGTCCTTGGCCTTGCGGGCGGCCTCTCGGGCCTCGGCGCCGGCGATCGCCTTCGCGCAGATCGACTTCGCGGTGGACGGATTCTCCTCGAAGAACGTGACCAGCACGTCGCCGACGATGGACTTGACGATGCCCTCGACCTCGGCGTTGCCGAGCTTCGACTTCGTCTGACCCTCGAACTGCGGGTTCTGAATCTTGGTGGAGAGCACGGCGCACAGCCCCTCGCGCACGTCGTCGCCGGTCACGTTGAAGTTCTTGCCCTTGAGCAGGTCGTACTTCTTGATGTAGTCGTTGATGACGCGCGTCAGCGCCGAGCGGAAGCCCGCGAGGTGCGTTCCGCCCTCGGGGGTCTTGATGTTGTTGACGAAGGAGAAGATCGTCTCCGAGTAGTCGTCGTTGTACTGGATCGAGAAGTCGACGACGACCTCGTCCTTCTCCTTGGTCATCGAGATCGGCTCGCGATGGACGACCTTCTTGTTCGCGTTCAGATGCTGGACGAACTGCGAAATTCCTCCTTCATAATGGAAGTTGTGGCGCTTGTCCTCGCGCTCGTCGGTGATGGAGATCTTCGCGCCGGCGTTCAGGAACGCGAGCTCGCGCAGGCGGTTGGACAGCGTCTCGAAGGAGTACATGTGCCCGTTGAAGATGTCGGGGTCGGGCTTGAAGGAGATTTTGGTCCCGTGCGCGTCGGACTTGCCGACCGCCTTGACGTCGGAGTCGGGCTTGCCGCGTTGATACTCCTGCGTCCAGATCTTGCCGTCGCGATGGATCTCGGCCTTGAGCCACTCGGAGAGAGCGTTGACGCAGGTCACGCCGACGCCGTGCAGGCCGCCCGAGACCTTGTAGGCGCCCTTGTCGAACTTGCCGCCCGCGTGCAGGACGGTCAGGATGACCTCGAGCGCGGACTTGCCCTTGAACTTGGGATCCTTCATCGGGTCGACGGGGATGCCCGAGCCGTCGTCCTTGACCGTGATCGAGTTTCCCTGGTGGATGAACACGTCGACGGTCGTGCAGCGTCCGGCGAGTATCTCGTCGACCGAGTTGTCGACGACCTCGTAAACCAGGTGGTGCAGTCCGGCGGGGCCGGTGCTGCCGATGTACATGGCGGGCCGCTTGCGCACCGCCTCCAGGCCCTCGAGGACCTGGATATTGGACGCGTCGTACTTCTTCTCTTCCTGCTTACCCATATCGGTCGTCTCCGTCGTAAGGTCGGACATCGTCTCCTCCTCCGGCTATGCCGGGAAACGCGACGTCGTGCCTCGATAAATTTGAACGGCTGCTACCGGTACGAAGCGCGGACCGCGACGATCCACGGCCTGCTGAAATACTTGTTGAGGGCTTTGACGAGCCCCTCGGACCTCATGTGCAACTCCTGCGCGGCGGCCGAGCTCTTCGGCCGCACGTACAGCACACCCTTCTTCACTCCGATCAGCGCCCAATGCTTCGCGTAGGCGCCGCACTCCTTGTCCCAAACGGAACCCAAAATCGCCAGGCGGTCCGTCGGGGCCTGGCTGCGCCGGGTGAACGCCGCGACCAGGTCGCCCGCGTTCGACCAGCGCCCCCGTGGAGCGCCCGGATCGTAGATCACAGGCGCATCGGCATCACGACGAACCGGTAGTCCCCTTCGCCCTCCGTCGGCTCGAACAAGGCCGGGTTCACCGGGCTCGTCATCGCGACGACGGTCTTGTCCGTGTCGACGTGCTTGAGCGCGTCGACGACGAACTGGGGGTTGAACGCGACGGAGAAGTCCGCGCCCGGGTACTCGACGGCCAACTCTTCCGTAAACTCGTTGTTCTGGCTCGAAGCGGTGACGTTCAAGACGCCCTTCTTCAAGGCGTACTTGACCGATCCGCCGCGATCGACGGCGCACAGCGACGCGCGCTTGGTCACCGCCAGGAGATCCTTCGTCGGAGCCGAGAAGATGACCTCTCGCTTCGTCGGGATGACTTGCTCATAGTTAGGGAACGAGCCCCCAACCAATCGCGAAAGAAGGGTCGTCCCCTTCAGTTGGAACGTGATCTGGTTGTCGGTCACCGCCACCAGCATCTTCTCCTCGTCGCCCTTCTGGATCTCGAGGACTCCCAACAGGCGGAGGAACTCGGCTAATACTTTCGTCGGAACGATCACGGAGAACTCCTTATCTTTGGGAAGAATCTTCTTAGCGCAAACCGCGAGCCTTCTTCCATCGGTCGCCACCATTTCCAACGTGCCCTTCTTGGCGGCCCAGAACACTCCGTTCAGAACATGACGCGTTTCATCGGAAGAGGCGGCGAATATCGTTTTTTTAACCATCTCCCCGATCACGGCGGCCGGCAGCTCGAAGGCGCTGGACTTATTGAATTCGGGGAGAACCGGGTACTCGGATTTAGGAGCCCCCACCATTCCAAAGCGAGACCGACCGCACTTGAGCGAAATTTTCCCGCCGGCATCGACGGAAAGCTCCACGTCCTGAGCATCCGGCAAGCTATGCAGAATGTCGGCGAATTTTTTAGCAGGGATAGTGATACTACCGTCGCTCTCGATGTCGGCCTTCAGGTAGTGCTTGACCCCCATCTCGAGGTCGGTCGAGATGACTTTCACCTTCTTGTCCTCCGTCTCGAGGAGGAAGTTCAAAAGGATCGGCAAAGTGGTCCGGGAAGACAGGGCGGACTGGATCGTCTGCACGCCCTGCGCCAATTCGTCCTTGCTGATGGTTATTTTCATTTTTCCGTCCTCTCCTTCATCGAGCGGGGGACACTGTGAATAACGCGGCCTGCGCGGGGAGTCTCCCCGGGACGGCCTGTGGAAAAGCCGCGCAAGTTATGCACAGTGTCCACAGGTCCGAAAGTTTTCCACGAAAACCGGCCGTCATGCACAGTTAATCCCCATGTCACAATCCGGTCAAACACATCAGCCACACACTGCCGTCACAATCCAGTCACACACATTTCCGTCAAACGGACGTCACCGTTCCGCAGCCTTGATGTCGGCCTGGATCCGGTTGATCAACTCCAGAAAAAACGGGTCTTCCTCGATCTTTTTCTCGATCTTCTTGCGCGCGTGAAGCACCGTCGAGTGGTCCTTGCCGCCGAAGGCGCGCCCGATGTCCGTCGAGGAGAGCTCGCTCATCACGCAGGACAGGTACATCGCGACCTGGCGGGGCAGGGCGATCGACGCCGTGCGCTGCTGGCCCTTCAGGTCCTTCACGTCCACCGAGTACTTGAGCGCCACCACGCGCTGGATCGTCTCGATGCGCACCGGGTTGATGTCGTCGGTCGAGATCGCGTCCTTGAGGATGTCGCGGGCGTCGTCGACCGTCAGCGGCGCCCCAGTCATGGACTGGAAGGCCTTCAGGCGGATCAAAGAGCCCTCGAGAGAGCGCACGTTGGTCTTGACCGAGGACGCGACGAACAGGATCACGTCGTCGGGCACCGAGAAGCCCTCGAGGTCGGCCTTCTTGCGCAGGATCGCGATGCGCGTCTCGAGGTCCGGCGGCTTGATGTCGGCGACGAACCCCCACTCCAGGCGCGAGATCAGGCGCTGCTCGAGGGGCGTCATCTCCTTGGGCGAGCGGTCCGAGCTCACGACGATCTGCTTGCGCGAGTCGAACAGGGCGTTGAACGTGTGGAAGAACTCCTGCTCGGAGCGCTCCTTGGCGATCAGGAACTGGATGTCGTCGATGAGCAGGCAGTCGAGCGAGCGGTAGCGGGCGCGGAACGCCTCGAGGGCGTTGTTCTGCACGGCGCCGATGTACTCGTTGACGAATTGCTCGCTGGTCGTGTAGAGGACGCGCGCCTTCGGGTGCTGGCGTCTCATCGCGTTGCCGATCGCGTGCATGAGATGGGTCTTGCCGAGGCCCACGCCGCCGTAGATCACGTACGGGTTGTACTGCGTGCCGGGGCTCTTCGCGATCGATTCCGCCGTCGCGCGCGCCAGGCGGTTGGACTCGCCGATGACGAACGCCTCGAACGTGTAGCGCGGGTTCAGGTCCGAGAGCGCGAAGTCCGACTGAGGCGACGCCTCGGGCACCGGGTCCGACGGCGGCAGCACGCGCGTCAGGTCGCGCTCGACGCGGAAATCGAGGCCGACCTCGGAGCCGGCGACGTCGCGGAACGCGGCGAGCAGCTTCTTCTGGTAGCGCTCCTTGATGCCGTCCGAGAAGAATTTATTGGGGACGCGGAGGGTCAGCACGCCGCCCTCCAGGGACACCGCTTCCGCGGGCTTCAGCCAGAGGTCGGCGTTCTCCTCGCCGATCTCCGCGCGCAGGCGTTCCACCGCCTGCGACCATAGGTCAGCCGCGTCCGCGATCTTCACAAGCTGTCCACAAGGGTGGATAAGTGGTTATCCACAGGATAAGTGTATATTTATATTGAGGTTTTTAAAATCGGACCAACCCGGTGAATAAACCCCCCGAACGGTCCGGTCGCGCCGGAAAACCCTCCGGCGGACGACACATCATGGTACTTATTTCTTCCAATAGAGTCAACATGAGCCCCGCTCCGCGCGCGTTGACAGGGGTCCTCTCAAAGGCTAGAATTGCGCCATCTATGGAGATACAACTCACCGCCAAGCAGCTCAAGGTCACGCCCGCCCTGCGGGACTACGTTCAGCAGAAGATGGGCAAGGCTCAAAAGTATTTCGACCACATCGTCTGGGGCCAAGCGTTCCTCTTTGTCGAGAAGCGCGCGCACAAGGCCGAGATGATCGTGCACGCGCCGGGGCAGACTTTCCGGGCCCTCGCGACCGCGGCGGACTTGTACTCCGCGATCGACCTCGCCTCGGACAAGATCGACGCGCAGCTCAAGAAGCACAAGGAGCGCGTGAAGA
>Ga0134125_10004155_pt1 | contig 16583 bp, 14 predicted proteins | sample KB31751_FD_96464 | JGI IMG/M metagenome (GOLD analysis project Ga0134125, IMG submission 96464) | Terrestrial soil microbial communities with excess Nitrogen fertilizer from Kellogg Biological Station, Michigan, USA - KB3-175-1 | ecosystem: Environmental > Terrestrial > Soil > Unclassified ...
CTCGCTTTTCGCGCCCGCACCCTCGAGGCGGCGCGTCAACGGGCGGCCCAGCACGGCTACCGCGGCGCAATGTATCCCTGGGAATCGGACCCGCAGAACGGAACCGATCAGACTCCATTCTCGGCGCACGTGCTCTCCGAGAGCGAGATTCACGTCAATGCCGATGTAGCGATCGCGCAATGGCAATACTATCTCGCCACGCTCGATCGCAACTGGCTGCGTGCCCGCGGCTGGCCGGTGATTCGCGAGGTGGCCCGCTTCTTCGCGAGTCGCGCAACCTACGACGCCGATCGCAAGCGCTACGACATCCTGCACGTGACCTCGGTTGCGGAGTCGAACGCAGACATCCCCGACGATACGTTCACCAATCTCGGAGCAATCAAGGCGCTCGACATCGCCGCGGCCGCCGCCAAAGCGCTCGGCGAGCGGCCGGATCGCGACTGGAGCCGGATTGCGCGCGGCCTGTATGTGCCGATGGCGCCAGATGGAACGTATCATCTCGCATTCGCGCCTTCGGTGACGACGCATGGCACTGATTTCGGCGGTGGGCCCGTGGCGCTGCTCTTTCTGCCGGCCCTGGACTTCGCGATGCCGGCCGCATTGCGCAGGAGTGATTACCAACACGCCATCCGGCGGGACCCGATGCGATCCGTCGGCGAGGTCAGTATGGGCATCCTGCCGCGCGTGGCCGCCGCGGATGCAGTGGGGCTCGGCGATCAGGCCGCCACCTGGGCCAGGCTGTTCCAGACCGGGGGAACGCTCAAGCCGCCGTACGATGTCTGCACGGAGACCGCGAGCAATGAGGTCGGCCCGTTTCTCACCGGCTCCGGCTCCTACCTGCAGAGCCTGATCTACGGGCTCACGGGTCTCCGGATCCGCGCCGGCGGGCTCGTTGATGCGTATGCGCCGGCTCTGCCGCCGGGCTGGCGCTCGCTGACGCTGCGCAACGTCACGTTTCGCGGGCGGCACATGACGCTGCGCGTCACGCGCGATCCGGCAGGTGCGGTGCGCCTCGACGGATTGCACTAAGAAGCCGCGATGGATGAGAAGTTGCGCACGACGTACCGGGTAGGGGAGGCCGTGACGCCCCCCGCACTGCAGTCCTTCGACCTCTTTCCGACCCGGATCTGGCAGGCCCATCTCGATGCGCTGCAGCCGCGCTTTGCGCAATGGACGGGCGCCGTGCTCGCGCTGCGCGCGGCAAGTCCCGAGCCCGCGGGCCGGAGCAATCGCAATGGTTGGAACAGTAAGGAAATGAACGTTCTCGAACAGCCCGTCTGGGCACCGTTGCGCCAGGCCGTGTATTCGGCATGCGCCGCGGCTCTGGCCGAGATGGGGCGGCGCGGTGATTTTCATCTTCAGTCCTGGATCAACCTGCATGATCGCGGTGGCTTCAACTTCCTGCACATGCACGAAGGCTCGCTTCTTTCGGGGAGCTTCTATCTCAAGGTGCCCGCAGGCTCGGGTGCATTGGTCTTCCGCGATCCCCGTCCGGGTGTGCTCCACGGAATCATCAAGGGCTCGATTCCGAACGGGCACGCCAACGTAGACCTGAGGCCGAGCGAGGGACTGCTCGTACTCTTTCCCTGCTGGATGGAGCACTACGTCAATCCGCACGAAAGCGATGAGCCTCGGATTTGCATCGCATTCAATGCCAATCCCTAACGTGAGGGCGGTGGCTGTCCCGTTACGCTTCCGGTCGACATGACCTGACGCAGCGCATCGATGTCGACGGGCTTGACGAGATGCCGGTGAAATCCGGCGGCTCTCGCCCGTTTCCGGTCCGCGTCCTGACCCCATCCCGTCACCGCCACGATCTGGGTGTCGGCAGCCCACGGACGGCTTGCGATCTCGCGCGCCGTCGCGTAACCGTCGAGCCGTGGCATCCCGAGATCGAGCAGCACGATGTCAGGATGGAAGACCTCTGCTTCCTCCACGGCTTCGACGCCATCGTGGACCACGCGTGTCTCGTGACCCATGGACTGCAGCAGCATGCTGAGGCTGACCGCCGCATCGTGGTTGTCGTCTGCAATCAACACGCGGCGTGAGATCGCGAGGTCGGGATCGACATGCGAGACACTCGGGGGCCGCATCGCGGGTGCCGCGCCTGCGGGCAGACGGACCAGGAACGAAGTGCCCTTGCCGCTTCCGGCGCTGCTCGCCTCGATGCGACCTTTGTGCAGCTCGACCAGCCTCTTCGCCAGAGTCAGTCCGATCCCGAGTCCGCCGTCAGGCCGCTCGTACGATCTATCGAGCTGTGCGAACGGCTCGAAGATGTGACTCAGCATTTCCGCCGGCACCCCCATGCCGTTGTCGCGAATGCCGACCACGGCCTGCTGCTCTTCCGTGCGCAGTACGACCTCGATCTTCCCTCCAGGAGGGGTGTACTTGATCGCGTTGTGCAGGATGTTGGAGAACACCTGGGTGAGGCGAACGCGATCGCCGATCACGTGCACGGGCTGGCCGGATGGGGCGAACGTGATCTGATGACGTGCGGTCTCGGCCGACTGGCGGTGAGCCTCGATGACGGCGCGCAGCAGCTGCGCCAGCTCGACCGGCTCGCAGTGCAGACGGATGCGCCCGCTGGTGATGCGCGAGACGTCGAGCAGGTCATCGACGAGGTGAGTCATGTGGCGGGCCTGGCGCTCGAGTATGGCGGTCGCGGCCCGCAGCTCCGGCGCCAGACTCTTCGCGTGCTTGAGCAGCTCTGCCGCCGCGCAGATTGGCGCCAGCGGGTTGCGCAGCTCATGAGCGAGGGTGGCGAGGAACTCGTCCTTGCGGCGATCCGCCTCGCGCAGGAGTTGCTCGCTGCGCTTGCGGTCGGTGATGTCGCGCGCTACCTTCGAGGCGCCGATGATGGTGCCGTCCCGGTCCCTGATCGGAGATATCGTGAGCGAAATGTCGATCCGGCGCCCGTCTTTCGCGAGGCGCACGGTCTCGAAGTGGTCGATTCGCTCACCGCGCCGCAGCCGCGCGAGTATTTCGTCTTCCTCCGAATGGAGCTCGGGCGGAATGATGGTGAGGATCGGCTTGCCGATGATTTCATCAGGCTCATATCCGAAGAGGCGCGTGGCAGACGGATTCCAGGAGGTCACGATGCCCTGCAGCGTCTTGCTGACGATGGCGTCGTCTGATGACTGGACGATCGCGGCGAGCCATGCGCGCGCGTGCTCCGCCCGCTTGCGTTCGGTCACGTCGCGGAAGACCACGACGATGCCGATCAACTCACCGTCGGCGAGGCGTACCGGCGCGCCACTGTCGTCGATCGCAATGCGCCCGCCGTCGCGAGGGATCAGAACCGTGTGATTGGCCAGCCCGACGATGCCACCGGTCTCGAGCACCTTGGCGACCGGGTGCTCCACGGGCGCCCCGGTGTATTCGTTGACGATGCGGAACACCTGCTCGAAGGGCTGATCTTTCGCCTGGGCGCTCGACCAACCCGTCAGCCGCTCGGCCACGGCGTTGAGGAAAATTACACGGCCGGCGACGTCCGTGACGATGACGGCATCGCCGATGCTCTTCAGCGTGACTTCGAGGGTTTCTCTTTCCCGCCTCAGATATTTATCATTTCCCGCGCCGTTTTCAGCCATCTCACTGGGTCCGTTCGAGCGTCCGGCGGGCATGCCTCGTACCCTGGGCGCAACTATCATGCCCGCCGGTGCCGCCTCCCATCCTCCTATGGCTTTCGCTGCGTAATGCGGCAGGCGGATGTTGGCGCGGGCTGAGCCGCTCGACGGCGGGAAGCGATGCCATTATTCTGGCGTTCAACCGAATCGCGGCGAGGTCATTCCGATGAGCGGCACCGATCGTGATCCGTCCGAGAGTAATTCGCTGCAGCCGACGCGCCGGGAATTCGTCACTGCCTCCGCAGCCGTCGGACTTGCTGCCGCGGCCCGAGTGTCTCTCGGCGCGGAATCGGAAGTGATCGAGACCGACGTCGACATCAAAACACCCGATGGAACGTGCGACGCCGCATTCTTTCATCCGGCGAAGGGTGTGCATCCCGGCGTGCTCATCTGGACGGATGTCTTCGGGCTCAGGCCGGCATTCCGTGAGATGGGCAGACGCTTGGCCGCGCAGGGATACTCGGTACTCGTCCCCAACGTGTACTACCGTACCGCGAGGGCTCCGGTCGTCGAGGACGCCTCGCGCTTCAATTTCGACAGTCCCGCGGACCGTGCGAAGACCCAACAATGGACCGCACCGATCAAAGCGGCCGGCGCGATCGAGAGGGATGCCGTGGCGCATACGGCCTTCCTCGATGCTCAGCCGCAGGTCGACAAGGGGCGCAAGCTCGGCACCCAGGGCTACTGCATGAGCGGACCGTTCGTGTTCAGGACCGCGGCGCTGGTGCCCGGCAGAATCGGTGCGGCCGCGACCTTCCATGGTGGCGGCCTCGTGACCGCCAACCCCGACAGTCCCCATCTGTTGGCGCCGCGCATCAAGGCGCGCATGTATTGCGCCGTCGCTGCCAGCGATGATGCGAAGCAGCCCGACGCAAAGGACAAGCTGCGCGAGGCGTTCGCGGCTGCACACGTCCCCGCCGAGGTGGAGGTCTATGCGGGCACAATCCACGGCTGGTGTGTGCCCGACATGCCACTGCAAGACGGCAGGCCGATCTACAACAAACCCGAGGCCGAGAGGGCCTGGGGCAAGCTGCTCGCGCTCTATCGAGCCGTTCTCACCTGAGACTGCGCGCCGAGATGGGCCGCTTGACTCAGGCTGGAGACCCTATGTAGACTTGCGATCATGGGTAAGCGGGGCAGCGACGTACGAATCTCCCTCCAGACACTCAAGGCGCTCGAGGCCTTTCTGGAGAATCCCTCGGACGAGCTCTCCGGGGCGGACGTGCAGAAGCGCAGCGGCCTCGCTTCGGGAACGCTGTATCCGATTCTCCTCAGGCTCGAATCCGCAGGCTGGTTCGTCAGCCGCTGGGAAGCCATTGATCCCGTGAGCGCCGGACGGCCCCGCCGCCGGCTCTATCGCCTGACACCGAGCGGCCTCGCCCGCGCGAGTGAGATCTTCGCGAGCTTCGGCCGGGGAGTTCCAGCATGAGTGCACGACATCATGACGATGAAGGCTCCATTCCTGAGGCTCGCGGCGCGTCCCCAGCGTGGGACCAGACGCTCGCTTGCAGCCTCGTGCGCCGGGCAGCGCGCAAAGCCCCGCCCGACTTGAGCGGGAGGTTGGAGGAGGAGTGGCTTGCCGACCTGGCTGCGCGTCAGAATGCAGTCGCCCGCATCCGGTTCGGACTCGGATGTTGCTGGGCGACTCGAGTCATCGCGCGCGATTTCGGTGTTGCGGCAGCGGCAATTGCCGGCTCGGCATCAGGCCAACGGCTGCTGGTAGCCACCGGCGGCGATGTTTTCTCGCGCTTCTCGCGGCGCACGACTGCGCTGATCGCCATAGTGTGCCTGCACGCTGCGGTCTTCTACCTCTACATGAACGACTTCGTGCACAGCGCTCCGGCAAGTCAGGCCGGGCCGCTCACTACGGACTTCATCAAACAGCCCGCCAGGCAACATTTGCCGATACGGATTGCGCCACCGACGCTCGCCCCCACGGCCATACCGGAAGTTCCGACACCCGACATTCGGTTCAACCTGCCGCTGGACCCTGCGACCATCAGCGTTGCGCAATCGCCTCGGCCCGGCGTCGTGCCGGTTGCAGCCGCAAAGCCGGTCCGTCTCGTAGCCGGAGGACCCGGTGCGGGCTTTCCCAATACGGGAGACTACTATCCACCGGTGGCGCGTCGCTTGAATGAAAGCGGTACTGCCGCCGTTCGAGTCTGCGTCGATCCTCTCGGCCGACTCACGGCCAACCCGACGGTCTTGCAGTCCTCAGGCACCGCGAGCATCGATCAGGGCGCCCTCAATCTGGCGCGAGCCGGCTCGGGCCACTACCGGCCCACGATGGAGAACGGACGGCCGGTAAGCGCCTGTTACGCCTTTCGCATCAGGTTCCAGCTCGACGATCAGTGAGGAATCAAGGGTTCTTCGGCAGGAACTGCTTCTGGAAGTAGGCTGCGGTCGCCTCATCCGCCTCGAGCCAGGAGTGATAGCGCAGGAAGCCGTGAATCTCATCGGGGATCACGATCTCCTGATAAGGCACGTGCTGCAGCTGCAGCCGGCGCACCAGGTCCACCATCTGGTGGAAATGTACGTTGCGGTCGTCATCGCCCTGGATGAGCAGGACCGGCGACCGCCAGGTGCCGATGGCCGAGTCGGGAGAGGATTCCCAGAAGACTTTCTTGATCGCCGCGGCATCCGGCATCTGATAGCGATCAGGCCCTTTGCCGAACCACTCATCGAGGAGCATCGACCAGTCGTGCACGCCGTGCATGTCGACGCCGGCCTTGAAGATGTCTGAATTACGGGCCAGGGCCAGCGCCGTCAGATAACCGCCATACGATCCGCCCCACATGCCGATCCGTTGTGGATCGACGCGGCGGTCGTGCTGCAGCCACTTCGCCCCGGCGACCACGTCCTGGTATTCCGCGGCCCCCGTCGGCCCCCAGTGCGCCGGGTAGTGAAAGTCGTGTCCGTAGCCGATGCCGAGCCGGTAGTTGACCGAGAGCACGATGAAGCCGTGATTGGCGAGATACTGATTCACGGCGTAGGAGTTGGTGTAGTAATCCATGTAGTGCCACGTGAGCAGCATCTGCCGGGGCGGCCCGCCGTGCACGAAGATGATTCCGGGCTTGCGTGCGGCGCCGCCCTGGCCGACGAAGAGCTGCCCCTGGACCCGCACACCGTCCGCCGCCTGGAAGCTGACGAGCTTGGGCACGACGAGATCACGTGTGGGGAAGTCAGCGGGAAGGGCGTCACCACCGGCGTCGCGCCAGCTGGAGCCGGTCAGGCTGCCGAACACCACTCGCGGCGGATCCTTGGGGCCGGCATCGATGAACGCGAGTGTTCCGTCTGCCGTCACGGCCGGCGTCCATGCGCTGTGGTCTCCGCGGGTGATCGGCCGCGGCGCGCCGCCATCCACAGACACCCGGAAAAGGTGGCGGCGATCGTCATCGCCTGCCGTCGAGCCGGTGTTGGCACTGTAGATCAGATAGCGCCGGTCCTTCGTGATGGCGACGTCCTCGATCATGAACGGGCCGGGAGTCAGCAGCGTTGCTTTGCCGCCTCCTGCCGGGACGGTGTAGAGGTGCGGCCAGTTGTCCATCTCCGAAATGAAAGCCAACCGGTTACCCGCGATCCAGCGCAGATCGGTGTCGCCGCCTCCCCGAGGAAATGAGGCCCGCAGGGTGTTCGGACTCTGCCAGATGTGCTGGCCGTCGTTACGCTGTACGTCGGCGACCCAGATGGACCAGGGAACCGGATGCCGCTCGAGAGGCGATTCCGGAGGACCGCCGTCGCCCGGCGTGCGATCGAAGGCAATGCGAGTGCCGTCAGGCGACCAGCGGGGCTGCAGGTCGTTCGCGGTCGAGGGCAGCAGGTATTCGACGGGCGTCTGAGGGTCGCGATAGACGCCGATGAAACTGTGGTCCCCGCGGTCGGAGACGAACGCCAGTGCCTTGCCGTCCGGCGACCAGTTCAGCTCGGAGTCCTTGCCGTTGTCGAAGAAGAGGCGCTGCGGTTTGCGGGTGCCGTCGAGGGAGGCGGCCCATACGCTGTCCTCCGGCCGATGAAGGTAGGCAACCGTATGTCCGTCAGGAGATATGGCAGGCACGTCGCCCGCACCGAGTAGGCGCGGCTTGCCACCGGTCAGCGCCACTACGCAGACCTGCATTTGCGGCTGCTGTGGGTCCGCGGCCGGATCGGGCTCGACTGCCCCGGGCCAGTTGGCATCGTGATCGCCGCCGTGCACGTAGACGATGTACTTGCCATCATCTGAGAAGTGAATGTTGGTGATTTCCTGCCCGACATCGGCGGTGTAGTCCGTCAGGCGGCGGGCGCGATAGTCCGGAGCCTCGGCCACCCAGATGTTGCGGACTCCGCGCGTGTCCGTGGTCCAGGCGAATGCGCTGCCGGATCGTCCGGCGATGAGGTCGGAGGGAAACGGGTAGCCCAGCACCTGGGCCATGGTGAACCGTGCCGGCTCCGCCTGGCAGAAGCCGCCCGCGCACGAAGCGCCAACGGCCAGCAGCAGGGAACCCACAAGCGTCGAGGTGCGATGCGACAAGGTAGCCTCTCCCGAGGGCCGGGGTGCAGCCCCGATTCCCTGACGATGATGGTCCGGGAAGGTTAGCAGAACGCCGGATGCCGGCGCCTCGGATGGGCGCGTCACGCAGCCTTTCAGTCGCATTCGGGCCGGCTGCGCTGCTAGTGCTGCCGGACCAGGGCGAGCTTCACTCCGAAGCTCAGGAAGACGACGCCTGTCATCCTATCGAGCCGTCTGATGACCGCCGGGCGCTTCAGGGCGCGCGCGATCGGCCGAGTGGCGACGATCAACAGGCCAAACCATACGAGGCCCATCACCGCGTGCAGTGCGGCGAGAAGAAAGATGAACGGCCCGGCGGCTACGTGCGCGGGCAGGAACTGCGGCAGGAAAGACACGTAGAACACGCCGACCTTGGGGTTGAGGAGATTGGTGAGATAGCCGCGGCCGAGCCAGCTGCGATTGCGCGGAGATGATGAGACCGGCTCGTCGAGCTCGATGCCGAAACGCGAGCGCGGCTTGAAAAGGAGGTTGAGGCCGAGCCAGATGAGGTAGAGCGCCCCCGCCCACTTGAGCACGTCGAAGGCGAGGTGCGAGGCGGCCAGCAATGCTCCGAGGCCGAGCGCTACTGCGGCACCCCAGGTGAGGCAGCCCGCAACGATGCCGAGAGCCGCCAGTGCCGCGCCCCTCGGGCCCTCGGCGGCTGCTGTGCGCAGCACCAGCGCCGTATCCAACCCGGGCGTGATCGTGAGCAGACTCGCGGCAATGCAGAAGGCGATGAGGGCCTGAGCTATGGTCATGGGTGGTGAGCGGGACGCGGGGTCAGTAGGATATCAGCCGCATGCCCAAAGCACATCGCCCGCAAGACCGCCATCCATTGGATGATGCGATCCTGGCCGCCCGGCCGGCGAAGCCCATACCGCACGAGTTCGTGCTGGATGAGATCGCGTCCCTCTCACCGACCACGCGGCCCATGTTCGGCTGCCTCGCGGTGTACGTGGAGGAGAAGATCGTGCTGATACTGCGGGACAAACGCGCCGCGCCGGCCGACAACGGTGTTTGGCTGGCGACCACGGCGGAGCATCACGAGAGCCTGCGGCGCGAATTCCCGCAGATGCGATCGATCCGGGTGCTCGGCGGGAAGCCGACGCAATGGCAGCTCCTGCCGGCCGACGATCCGGACTTCGAGGCCGCGGCGTTGCGGGCGTGCAGACTCATCCGCGCAGGCGACACCCGTATCGGGAAGATCCCGAAGTCGCGCTCCTCCCCGAAGTTGCGAAGCAGGCTCCCGGGACGCCGTCAGCGCAAGGCCGGCCGTTGATGGGAGTCGCCGCCGCCGTGAGCTGCTCCAATGGAGGATCGAGGCATGATGACCAACACCGTCCGTGACGATCCGGCCCGCCAGCGCTATGAGCTGCAGGTCGAGGGCGCCCTTGCGTTCATCAACTACCGCCGCAACGGCCACATCGTCAGCATGACATACGCGGAGGTTCCTGCCGCGCTGCGCGGCGGCGGTGTCGGCTCGAGGTTGGTCGAGGGTGCGCTCGGGCTGGTGCGCGAGAGGGGCGAGAAGGTGGTGCCGCTCTGCTCGTTCGTGGCGAGCCACATCCGGCGGCACCCCGAGCATCACGATCTTCTCGCCGACGGCGGCCGATAGCCGCGGGCGCTTCTTGACACTCCGAATAACTAAGACAATACTGACATTTGCCGGTAGCGTTACCATCACGCCGTCGCCGGCGCGAAAGTGAGAATCCCATGAGTCAGGCCAGTCGCCTCGCTACGCTCTGCGCCCCGGCGCTGATCCTCGCCGCCGCACTGGCGGCAGTCCCGGCGAATGCTGGCCGCGCACCTGATGTCTCGATTACCGTGCAGGCCAACGTACCGGGACCGAGGATCGACCGCCACCTCTTCGGCCAGTTTGCCGAGCACCTGGGGCGCGGTGTCTACGGCGGCATCTGGGTAGGGGAGGGCTCGCCGATTCCCAACACCCGGGGCTACCGCAACGATGTGCTCGCAGCGCTGAAGGCGCTCCACGTCCCGGTGGTCCGCTGGCCGGGCGGCTGCTTTGCCGACGACTATCACTGGCGCGATGGAATCGGCCCGCGCGCCCAGCGCCCGGTGCGCATCAACACGCATTGGGGTGGCGTCATGGAGCCCAACTCCTTCGGCACGAACGAGTTCCTCGATTTCGCCGAGATGATCGGGGCCGATGCATACGTAACCGGGGACGTCGGCTCGGCCCCGCCCCAGGACATGGCGGACTGGGCTGAGTACATCACGTCCGGCTCGCAAGGGAGCCTCGCGCAGTTGCGGCGGCGAAACGGACGGGACCGTCCGTGGCACCTGCCTTACTTCGGCATCGGCAACGAAGCCTGGGGCTGCGGCGGCAACATGAGGCCCGAATACTATGCCGATCTCTTCCGCCGCTACGCCACGTTCGTGCGAGACCATGCCCCCGAAGGGATCGAGGTGGTCGCGAGCGGCGCCCACGATGACGACTATCACTGGACGGACGTCATGATGGCCCGGGCGGGCGACCTGATGGATGCGCTGTCACTGCACTACTATTCGATTCCGACGGGCAACTGGAAGCACAAGGGCGCCGCCACCGGATTCGGCGAGGATCAATGGGCAGCAACGCTCGCTGCCGCTCAACGGATCGACGAGTACATCACCCGTCACTCGGCCATCATGGACAAGTACGATCCGCAGAAGCGCGTCGCCCTTTTCGTCGATGAGTGGGGCACGTGGTACGACTCGGAGCCCGGCTCGCATCCGGGGTTCCTGTATCAGCAGAACTCCTTGCGCGATGCCCTGGTCGCGGCGGTCTCGCTCGATATTTTCCAGCGTCACGCTGATCGCGTGCGCATGGCCAACATCGCGCAGATGATCAATGTGCTGCAGGCGATGATCCTGACACGGGGCGGCAAAATGATCCTGACGCCGACCTATTATGTCTTTCGCATGTACGTCCCGTTCCAGGACGCAACCTATCTGCCTGTCAAAATCCGCACGCCTTCGTATAGGTACGGCTCCATTTCAATGCCGGCCGCCGATGCAGTGGCGGCGCGCGACACCGCCGGCACGATCCATCTGGCGCTCGTGAACCTCGATCCGCACCACGCGGTCAACGTATCGACGCGGATCGATGGCCTCGATGCCCGCGCCGCGACGGGTGAGGTTCTCACGGCGGATGCCATGGATGCCCACAACACATTCGAGCATCCGCAGGCCATCGAGCCGGCACCCTTCAAGGGAACGAGCAAGGGGGGCTCGCTGTTGTTTCGTCTGCCACCCATGTCGGTCGCGGTGGTCGCCGCACGGTAGTGCCGGCGGGCTGTTGACCCACGGGCGCGAGTCTGGCCGCTCGGCTTCCGGGCCGGGAGCCTGAGGGCGGGATAGCTGGAGCTGAGGCTTGGGTCCCAGGCCCTTCGGCTCACGGGCTTAGACGTGGATCACGGAACGGCTCCGCGCTCCCGTGATAGCGGTCTCGGTGCCGCGGTAACGGATCGGGAATCCTTGATCCGAACTAGGGTCGGGGATTCCCGATGACTGCATACCTGATTTATACGTCGATCGTTACTCTTGCCGCGGCCGTCGGTGCGGCGGCGTATCTGCTCGCGCGCAAATGGCGGGCCGGCAGGGAGCTCGCCGCGAGCGCCGAGAGCGCGATGCTGCGAACGCTCATCGACAATCTCCCGGACCTGATCTACGTGAAGGATGTCCAGGGGCGGTTCCTGCTCGCCAACCTCGCCGTGGCGCGCGTCATGGGAGCGAAGACGCCCGCAGAGCTCCTGGGCAAGAACGACTTCGACTTTCATCCCAAAGAGCTGGCCACGCTTTACCATGAGGATGAGCAGGCGGTGATCCGCTCCGGCACGCCGCTGCAGGCGCGCGAAGAGGAATGCCGTGACCCGGCGGGCCATCTCATGCACCTGGAGACGACCAAGGTGCCGCTGCGCGATGCGAGTGGCCGTGTGACCGGCCTCGTGGGCATCGGCCGGGACATCACACAGCGTGTCCTCGAGACACGCGCGCTCGATGGGGCGGTACGGGAGTCTCGCGAGGTCATCCAGGCAGTTCTCGCCGGTGCGAGCGAGCGGCGTATCGCAATGCACGGCAAGGCAGGCAATCTGCTCCTGCTCGCGCAGAGCGTCAATGAGCTCATCGATTGTGTCTCGCGGACGGTGGCGGAGACGGTTCAGGTCGTGGGTCGGGCCGTCGAAGGCGACCTGACTTCGAGAATGGGAGTGAGCGACAAATCCGGCGAGTTCAAAGCGCTTGCCGGCTCGGTCAACTCCATTGTCCAGGCCATGATGGAAGTGGTCGCCGGCCTCACGCAGACCTGTCGCGCGGTGCAGGCCGGGGCGGAGGAGATCTCGCGCGGCAACCTCGCTTTGAGCAGGCTCACCGAGGAGCAAGCCTCGAGCCTGGTGCAGACAACCTCCTCGATGGAGCAGATGACCGCGAGGGTGAAGAACAATGCGGACAGCGCGGTGCAGGCGAACCAACTGGCCGTGGCCGCGCAGGAGCACGCCGAGCGTGGCGGCAGTGTCGTCGGCTCCGCCGTTGCGGCGATGAGCGAGATCAGCGCCGCGAGCAGCAAGATCGCGGAGATCATCGGAGTGATCGATGAGATCGCATTCCAGACGAACCTCCTGGCGTTGAACGCGGCGGTGGAGGCGGCACGAGCCGGGGAGCAGGGCAGAGGCTTCGCGGTGGTGGCATCCGAAGTGCGCAATCTCGCATCGAGAAGCGCCGGGGCGGCCAAGGAGATCAAGGCGCTCATTCAGGATTCGGTGGGCAAGGTGAGCGAGGGAACCAAGCTGGTCGACGAATCGGGCAAGGTGCTGGGCGAGATCGTGACCCGGGTGAAGAAGGTGACGGACGTCATGGCGGAGATAGCGGACTCGAGCCGCGAGCAGGCCTCGGGAATCGAACAGGTGAACCGCGCCGTGACCTCGATGGATGGAATGACGCGGCAGAATGCGGCGCTGGTCGAGGAGGCTACCGCGGCGGCGCAGGCGCTCAAGGAGCAGGCGATGAGCCTGATGCAAATGATGGGGCACTACCGGCTGCAGTTGTCGACCGGTGTTCCCGCTGCCGTGCAACCCGGCGGCGGTGATATGCACGCGCGCCTGAGCCGGCGCCGCTGAGGTCAGTGGACGTACGATGCGGCGTTGATATCGATCGTACAGCCGGTCGAATGATCGCCGAGACCGCTTGCCAGGAATACGACGAACGGAGCGATGTCTTCGGGCTCCGTCAGACGCTTCAGAGCGATGTCGTGGGTGGCGTAGTCCTCTCCGTACTGATCCAGAAAATCCTGTGCCATCTCGGTCCGCGTGAAGCCGGGCGCCACATTGAAGGCCAGGATACCTGCTTTGCCGAATCCCCTGGCGATGGAGCGGGTCAGAGCGACCAGGCCTCCCTTGGATGCTGCATATGCGAGATAGGCAGGCTGGTCGCCGCGGAAAGCCGCACGGGATGAGATGTTGATGATGCGGCCGCCGCCTGTCTCCACGAAGTGCCCGATCGCGAGCCTGGAGAGGATGGCCGGAGCCCGAAGGTTGACTGCCATCGTCGTGTCCCAGCCCCTCACCCAGTCCTGGCCTGCAAGATCCAGCGGGGACGATATGGCAATCCCGGCGTTGTTGACCAGCGTGTCGATGCGTCCGAACCGCGCGACCGCGGCGTTCCAAAGCGCTGCGCACTCGTCGATGTTGGACAGATCAGCCTGGAAGATCGCCGCGGAGGCGCCGATTCTCGCCGCCAGAGCTTCTGCCCGCTGCTGCTGGTCGCGGTAGTGAATCGCGACCGTTGCGCCTGCCTTCCCCATTGCGAGGGCGACCGCCGCGCCAATCCCCCGGCTGGCGCCGGTGACGAGCACGGTCGTGTTGCTCAGGCTGATTTGCACGGAGAGCCTCTGTGTTGCGGATTGCAGGCGGTATTATAGGGCCTGCGGAGGTGCGCAAATGCATAGACGAGAGCTCACGGTACGTACACCGGGCCGGGGCTTCATAGAGCTCACGAAGGATTTGGCGTCCATTGCGCGCGATAGCGGTGTGACGGACGGTGTCTGCAACGTCTTTGTGCCGCACACGAGCGCCTCGCTCCTCGCAGGGGAGAACTGGGACTCGAGCGTCCGGCGTGATCTCGAGGCCTTCATGAGCCGCCTCGTCCCTGACGGTGATCCACGGTACGAGCATGATGCGGAAGGGCCTGACGACATGCCGGCGCACATCCGGACCACGCTGACCCAGAGCTCGATCGTGATTCCGGTCGCCGGCGGTGATCTGCAGCTCGGCCGATGGCAGGGGATTTACCTGTGGGAGCACCGCAACGAGCCGCACGAGAGACGGGTACTGGTTACCGTGTGGTGAGGTGGGCCTGCAGTGCCGGTCGGCGCCTGAGGTGTCTCAAGTGGGCGCGCGCGCGGCGGCCGTGCCCGGCCGTGCCAGAAACAACACCGGCAGCAACAGCAGGAAGGCCACGGCCAGCGCCTTGAATCCGTCGAGGTAGCTCAGGAGTGAGGCCTGCTGCTGGACGATTTGCGAGACGTGCGCCAGGGTCGCAGCGCTTCCGGGCGCCGCATGTGTGGCCTGCCCCAGTTGCCTGAGGAACCCGGGATAGGCGGGATCGAGCGGCTGCAGGTGTCCGACCAGATGGCTTTGATGGAACTGCATGCGCCGCGTCACCAGTGTGGAGGTGAACGCGACACCGACGCTGCCTCCGAAGTTTCTCGCGAGGTTTATCAGCGCCGAGCCGTAGTTGGTTTGGCCCGCAGGGATGTCCCCGAAACCGAGCGCGTTGATCGGGAGGAAGAGGAAGGCAAGGCCCACGTATTGGTAGACGCGCCCCAGTGCCACAGTGCCGAACGAGACGCCCTCATAGAAGTTCGTCATCCAGAGGAGAGCCATGGCTGCGAGCACGATGCCGATGCCGATCAGCAGCCGCAGGTCTACCCGATTGAGAATGCGGCCGACGAAGGGGAAAAGAGCCATGAGCAGCAGCCCGCCGGGCATGAGCAACTCTCCGGCCTGCGTTGCCTGATATCCCATGACGTACTGGGCGAATGCGGGCAGTAGATAGGTGGTGCCGAAGATCATGAAGCCCAGCATGAACATGAGGAAGAACGAGACGGCGAAATTCCGTCGCTTGAGCAGGCGCAGATTCACCATGGGACTTGCGTGTTGCAGCTCCCACCAGATCAGGAACACGAATGAGATCGCCGAGACCACGCACAGCGTCGTGATCATCCCGGAGGCGAACCAGTCATATTCCTGTCCGCGATCGAGCGCGATCTGCAGGCAGCCGAGCGAGGCGGCTACGAGCCAGAAGCCGGTCCAGTCGACGCCGCTGCGCTGGGCGCTTGGCGCCTCATTCGGTGTCTTCACCAGGGCGCCGATCAGGAAAAGGAGCAGCGCACCTACCGGCACGTTGATCAGGAACACCCATCGCCAGTCATAGTTGTCGGTGATCCAGCCGCCGAGCGACGGACCTATCGCCGGGGCCATCACTACGGCGACGCCGTAAACGGCCGTCGCCATACCCTGCTTCTCGCGCGGGAACGCATCGTTGAGGATTGCCTGGCCCGTCGGCTGGAGACCACCGCCGGCGGCGCCCTGCAGTGCCCGCAGGATGACGAGCGCCGGCAGGCTGGGAGCAAGCCCACAAAGAAGCGACACGATCGTGAAGGCGGCGATGCAGGTCAGGAAGAGACGTTTCCGCCCGAAGCGGGCTGCGAGCCAGCCGGTGATCGGCATGATGATGGCGTTGGCCACGAGATAGCTCGTGAGGATCCAGGTCGACTCATCGCGGCTCACCGAGAGATCGCCGGCGATGTGCGGCAGCGCGACGTTGGCTACGGAGATGTCCAGAACCTCCATGAAGGCCGCCAGTGCGACCACCGGGGCGACCAGCCACGGGTGAACCCCCGCGCGGGCCGCCGGCCAAGCAGCACTCATGGTATGGCCCGGGCGGTCCGTGGTGCGGCTGGAGGCGATTGCCCGAGGTTCTGACTCACGATGCGGTGGATCAATGGGGTCACGCCGGCGTCCCGCGATGCGTAGACATTGGTGCGTAGCGCTGCCGGCCAGGCGGGTGTCTGGGTGAGCGATGCACCGTTCGTGTCGTGAACGTCGACATCCACGTCCATCGAAAGCCCGAGAAAGAGCGGGCGATCGCGAAGCTCACGCGGGTCGAGCCCGATCCGCACGGGCAGGCGTTGCACGATCTTGATCCAATTGCCGCTGGCGTTCTCGGGCGGGAGGACCGCGAGCGCCTCACCCGTCCCGCCCGCAAGACCGAGCACCTTGCCATGGAAGCGGTACCGCCTGCCGTAGAGGTCGGCAGTCAATGACACCGGTTGGCCGATGCGCAGCTTGGAAAGCTGAGTCTCCTTGAAGTTGGCATCGACCCAGACGCTCTCGAGTGGAGCGATGGCGAGCATCTCCGTGCCGGGGCCGACCTGC
>Ga0134125_10004156_pt1 | contig 16583 bp, 9 predicted proteins | sample KB31751_FD_96464 | JGI IMG/M metagenome (GOLD analysis project Ga0134125, IMG submission 96464) | Terrestrial soil microbial communities with excess Nitrogen fertilizer from Kellogg Biological Station, Michigan, USA - KB3-175-1 | ecosystem: Environmental > Terrestrial > Soil > Unclassified ...
GGCGACGTCGTCGGCGGCGTCGTTCCAGCCGAGCCCCATGGTACGGCGGTCGACATTGAGGAAATAGGTGCCGCGGCTCGGCAGCACGGTGAAGCCTTCGCGGCGCAGCGCCTCGGTCAGTCGGTCGCGCGAGGCGGCGAGATCCAGCGGCATCTGCGCGAACCATTCGGCGCTGTGTTCCAGCCCCCAGGCGACCGCGGCCTGCAGGTTGGGCGGCGTGGTGAAGGTGAGGAACTGGTGCGCCTTGGCGATCACGCTGGTCAGCGCCGGCGCGGCGCAGATGAAGCCCACCTTCCAGCCGGTCAGCGCGAACATCTTGCCGGCCGAGCCGATCTTCACGCAGCGCTCGCGCATGCCCGGCAACGCGATCAGCGGCCGGTGCTTCGCCGGGTCGAACACCACGTGCTCCCAGACCTCGTCGCAGACCGCCACCGCATCGTGCCGCACGCAGAACTCGGCGAGCAGCTCGAGGTCGGCCTGGCTGGCGACCGTGGCCGAGGGGTTCAGCGGATTGTTGAGCACCACCAGCCGCGTGCGGGGGCTGAACGCCGCCTCCAGCGCGGCGCGGTCGAGCGAGAAGTCGGGTGGCGAGAGCCGCACCAGCTTCGCAACGCCGCCGGCGCGGCGCACCATCGGCAGGTAGGAATCGTACAGCGGCTGGAACAGCACCACCTCGTCGCCGGGCGTGATCAGCGACAGGAAGGCGGCCGCCAGCGCCTCCGTGGCGCCGGAGGTGACGGTCACCTCGGTGCGCCAGTCGAGATCGAGCCCCTGCCAGCGCGCGTAATGGCGCGCGACGGCTTCGCGCAGGGCCGTCACGCCCGGCATCGGCGGATACTGGTTGTTGCCGCCGATCGCCTCTTCGGCCGCGCGGCGGCGGATCGCTTCCGGGCCCGGCTCGTCCGGGAAGCCCTGGCCGAGGTTGACCGCGCCCAGCTCCTGGGCCAAGCCCGACATGACGGTGAAGATGGTGGTCGGCAGCGCTTCGTAGATGGGGTTGGCCATGGCGGAGACATGCTTAGCTTAGAGGCATGCAGATCGTCGACTTCAGCCCCGAGCTCGCCGGCGCGTTCCGGTCGCTGAACGAGGCGTGGATCACCACCCTCTTCGCGCTGGAGCCAAAGGACGAGGTGGTGCTCGCCGACCCGCAGGGCCAGATCATCGATCGCGGCGGGCGCGTCCTCTTCGCGCTGGAGGCCGGCGAGCCGGTCGGCTGCTGCGCGCTGATCGCCCTGCCGGGCGGCGGCTTCGAGCTCGCCAAGATGGCGGTGGCCGACACCCGCCGGGGCCGCGGGCTCGGCCGCGCGCTGATGGCCGCCGCGGTCGAGGGCGCGCGGGCCGCCGGCGCCCCGCGCCTCTACCTGGAGACCAACTCCGCCCTCGCCCCGGCGCTGGCGCTCTACCGCAGCTTCGGCTTCGTGGAAGTGATTCCCGCCGAGCCATCGCCCTATGCGCGCGCCGACGTGTGCATGGAGCTGCGGCTTTAGCTATAGCTAAGCTAGCCTCGCCCAAACCCGCTCTTCCCCGCTCTCGCGGGGAAGAGCGGGTTTTGAGAGGGGTCAGCCCAAGCTACGCGTCTTCCCTCAGCCGCTTCTTGCGGAAGCTGGGGTTCAGGACCTTCTTGCGCAGGCGGATGACGCGCGGCGTCACCTCGACCAGCTCGTCGTCGTCGATGTAGGCGATCGCCTGCTCCAGCGTCGGCCGGCGCGGCGGCGTCAGGCGGATCGCCTCGTCCTTGCCGGCGGCGCGGACGTTGGTGAGCTGCTTGGCCTTCATCGGGTTGACGTCGAGGTCGTCGGCCTTGGCGTTCTCGCCGATGATCATGCCCTGGTAGGTCTTCTCGCCGGCGCCGACGAACATCACGCCGCGGTCCTCGAGGTTCCAGAGCGCGTAGCCGGTCATCTCGCCGTCGCTGTTGGAGACGAGCACGCCGTTGCGCCGCCCTTCGATCTCGCCCTTGTAGGGCTCGTAGCGCGCGAAGATGCGGTTCAGCACGCCGGAGCCGCGGGTGTCGGTCAGGAACTCGCCCTGGTAGCCGATCAGCGCCCGCGAGGGCGCGAAGAAGGTCAGCCGTGTCTTGCCGGCGCCGGACGGGACCATGTCGGTCAGCTCGGCCTTGCGCGCCGCCAGCTTCTCGATGACCACGCCGGCGAAGTCCTCGTCGACGTCGATGGTCACCTCCTCGACAGGCTCCAGGCGCTCGCCCGTCTCCGGGTCGGCCTGGAAGACGACGCGCGGGCGGCTGATCGAAAGCTCGAACCCCTCGCGGCGCAGCGTCTCGATCAGCACGCCGAGCTGCAGTTCGCCGCGCCCGGCGATCTCCAGCGCGTCCTTGTCGGCGGTCTCGGAGACGCGGATCGCCACGTTCGCCTGCGCCTCGGCGAGCAGCCGCGCGCGGATCACCCGGCTTTGCACCTTGTCGCCGTCGCGACCGGCCAGCGGGCTGTCGTTGATCGAGACGGTGACCGCGATGGTTGGCGGGTCGATCGGCTGGGCCGGCAGCGGCTCGGTGACGTCGGGGGCGGCCAGCGTGTCGGCGACGGTCGCCTTCGAGAGGCCGGCGACCGCGACGATGTCGCCGGCCAGCGCCTCGTCGATCGGCTGGCGCTTGAGGCCGCGGAAGGCGAGCAGCTTGGAGATCCGGCCGCGCTCGATCTCGCGCCCGTCGGCGCCCAGCGCGCGGATCGCCATGCCGGGCGCCAGGCGGCCCGACTCGACGCGGCCGGTGAGCAGGCGCCCGAGGAACGGGTCGGCCTCGATGAGCACCGCCAGCAGGCGGGCCGGCTCGGCCGCGCGCGCCGCAGCGGCGGGCGCGGCGACGTGCGCCACGATCAGGTCGAACAGCGGCGCCAGGCTCTCGCGCGCGTCGGCCATGTCCTTCACCGCCCAGCCCTGCTTCCCGCTGGCGTAGAGGTGCGGGAAGTCGAGCTGCTCGTCGTCGGCCCCGAGCGCCGCGAAGAGGTCGAACGCCTCGTTCAGCACGCGGTCGGGCTCGGCGTTCGGCCGGTCGACCTTGTTCAGCACCACGATGGGCTTCAGCCCCAGCTTCAGCGCCTTGCCGAGCACGAACTTGGTCTGCGGCATCACGCCTTCCTCGGCGTCGACCAGCAGCAGGCAGCCGTCGACCATCCCGAGGATGCGCTCCACCTCGCCGCCGAAGTCGGCGTGGCCGGGCGTGTCGATGATGTTGATGCGCGTCTCGGCGGCCGCGCCATGCCAGAGCACCGAGGTGCACTTGGCGAGGATGGTGATGCCGCGCTCGCGCTCCTGGTCGTTCGAATCGAGCGCGCGCTCGACCGTGGCCTCGTTGGCGCGGAAGGCGCCCGACTGGGCGAGCAATTGGTCGACCAGCGTCGTCTTGCCGTGGTCGACGTGGGCGATGATCGCGATGTTGCGCAAGGATGCGCCCTGGGCGGGGGGCTGGTCAGGCATGGGCGGGGGCTCTTAAGCGATCCGCGCGACATTCGCCATCGCGGCGGCGCCGCAGGCGGCTTTTCGCGCGGCGCAGCGCGCACAAGCACATGATTCTTATTCGCATGTAGGTTTGTCGCACCGGCCAGCGTGTTGCGCTGCAACATCGGCGCGCGCCGCGCAGCTTTCAAGTCAGCACATTGAAAATTCGTAACATTCCCTAGCGCGCGGCGATTTTCCCCGACGGAATGCGATTTTCCGCTTGATCGATTGTGCGCCGCACCGTAGATAACCGCCCGTGAGGCGTCGCTGACGCCTCTGCCCTTCCTGGGCGTTTCCTCCCTAATGAACTGCCGCGCCTTCGGGCGCGGCTTTTTTTTGGCCTGCAGCGCGCCGCGGATGGCCGAGAGCAGCCTCTCGGGCAACACTTGAGCCCGTCGATTGCGCGCTGAACCGGCCAACCTCCGCTCTCCTCCGCGAAAAGCGGGGGTCACGGGCTTTTCCTAAGGGGCTCGTTCTCAACGATAAAACACCTTGGTCCACGCTTTCGCGGGCAGAAATGGGAAGCCAGGAGCCAGCGGGGCTGGCGCATAGCCGGGGCCCGCGCCGACGGGCGATCGTTCGAGAATGCGCCGTCAGGCGTCGGCGGACGCGGGCCGAAGCGCTGAACGACGACGACGGCGAGAGAGAAACTGCCTGGCCGGAACGTCGTAGCGGCGGTCCACGTAGATCGCCGTGACGACCACGGCGACCATGAAGGCAGCCGCAATCAGCGTGTGGTTCGACGGGCCCAGTCGCGCCGCCCAGGCCGCGAGCGCCTCAAACAACGGCTCATGGATCGTATAGAGTCCGTAGCTGGCCGAGCCGAGGATGACGCAGAGAGGACGCGTCAGGCGCGAAGGCTCAGCACTCGCGCCCAGCCAGATCAGGGCCGGAAAACCCAGCAGCACGCATGCTTCGCCCGACGATCGGGTCAGCATCATGGCGCCCAGCGCGGCGACCAGGGCGCTCAGGGGCAGCTTCGGGGGGCGAAGGCCAATCGTGTGAAGTCGATAAACCAGCACGCCAGTAGGAAAGGCGAAACCGACGCGCAGCAGGCCATAGGGTATCTGATCCCAGGTCCAGCCACGGCTACCGGGATTGGCCGACAGTGACAGAATGCCGAGAAAGCCAACGACGATGATCAGGTTGCGGAGTGTCCAGCGCCGCCAGGTCAGCACGAAAGTCACGTTGATAAGCAGCTCGAACGCCAGCGACCATGCGACCGGGTCGAGACGGTAGAGCGAGCCGTGCCCGGGGCTCGGCGCCATCAACGCTTCGAACGGCAACGCCGCCCATGAGGGGGCGTACACCGGGAGAACGCCGCCTTTGGTGACGAGCGACACGAGCGGCGTAAGCATCGCGAGGCCTACGCCCAGCAGATAGAGTGGCCACAGTCGGATCAGGCGGACGCGCAGGAAGGTCGTGACCCCCATCTCGCCGGATCGCAGGCGCGGCTCGTAGGCTGCGGCGATCACGAAGCCAGACAGCACGAAGAAGAGATCGACTGCGAGATAGCCCGCAGAGAAGGCCGCTGGGGTCCAGGTTCGAAGATGGTAGCTCACGACGGCCACGGCGGCGAACCCGCGCAGTCCGTCGAGCGCAATGAAACGCTGCCCAGCCACGGCGTGACTCTACCCCAGCGGGCGCCTCCCGCAACTGAGGCGGCGGTTCAGGCGTCGGCGTAGACGCCGGCCTCGATGTTGTTGCCGTCGGGGTCGATCAGGAAGGCGCAGTAGTAGCGGCCGCGCCGCACGCCCGGGCCGCCGTTGTCCTTGCCGCCGCGCCGCAGCCCCTCGGCGTGGAAGGCGTCGACGGCGGCGCGCGAGGGCGCCCGGAAGGCGAGGTGGGCGGGGGCGCCGCCGGCCGCATCGCCATCGCGCCAGTAGGTCGGCCGTCCCGCCGCGACGACGAAGAACGGCGACTCCGGCGCGCCGCCCCCGAACACCAGCCAGCCGGTCCCGTCCTTCTGCGTGTGGTCCTCCATCAACCTGACGCCGATGGTCGGCAGCAGCGCGCGGTAGAAGTCGCCGGCGACCTTGAGGTCGCGGAACACGACGCCGACGTGATCGAACATGGCGCTCTCCCTGGCTGCCGGACCTTGCTTATGCGCCAGCTCGCGGCCGGCGATGGCAGCAACCCTCCGCGCGCCCGAGGCGGCGGACCTGGACGCTAGAGCCCGCGCCAGTCCTGGGCGGCGAGCGCGGCGAACAGCCGCCCGAGGTCGCGCCGCAGCACCTCGAGGCCGGCGGTCGGCGCCAGGGTCTGCTCGTCGAGATAGAGCGCGCGGCTGAGCTCGATCTGCAGCGCATGGGTCTTGCGGCCCGGCCGGCCATAGTGCTCGGTGGTGTAGCCGCCGGCGTAGGGCGCGTTGCGGGCGACCCGGTAGCCCATGGCGGTCAGCTCGCGCTCGACGAGGCCGGTGACTGCGCCGCTGCACGAGGCGCCGAAGCGGTCGCCCAGCACCACGTCGCTGGTCTCGCCCGCCCGGGACGACGCCGCCGCGGGCATCGAGTGCCAGTCGATCAGTATGGCGACCCCGTGCGCGGCCTTGGCCTCGGCGACCAGCGCCGCCAGCGCCGCATGGTAGGGCTGGTGGACGTCGCGCACCCTGGCTTCCGCCTCCGCGAAGGTGAGCTTGCGCGCGTAGATCTCCTGGCCCTCGCAGACGATGCGGGCGATCGCCCCGAGCCCCGCGGCGACGCGCGCGGTGCGGGCGCGGGCGAACGGCGGCAGCTCGTCCTCGAACATCGCCGGATCGAGCTCCCAGGGCTCGCGGTTGACGTCCATGAAGGCCCGCGCCAGCTCGGCGGCGATCAGCGTGTGGCCGAAATCCGGAGCCGCGGCGATCAGCTCGTCGACGTGGGCGTCCTCGGATCGCCGTATCGTACGGCGGTCGAGCTGCGAGGCGGCCATCATCTCGATCGGATAGACGCGCCCGGAGTGGGGCGAGGCGCAGATCACCGAGGTGACCCGGCCAAGCGGCCGGACGAGGCGATAGGGCGCCGCAGCTTCCGCCACTTCCGGGAGCAACTCGGGCGTCGCATCGTCCATGGCGCCCACACTTATTCACCGGCGAGGGCCGGTCAAACGGTTCATCGCCAATTTACGGCTGGCAAGGTAAGGGTGGCGTTCACTTGCCCTTGTCAGACCCGCCGCCGACCCCATGCCGCGTATTCTGCTCGCCGAAGACGACGACTCCCTGCGCGGATTCCTCAGCCGGGCGCTGGAGCGCGCCGGCTACGAGGTGACGGCCTGCGCGGACGGCGAAGAGGCCGCCGCGGTGCTCGGCGAAGCCTGGGATCTGCTGCTGACCGACATCGTGATGCCGGGCATGGACGGCATCGAAGTGGCGAGACTGGCGGCGCAGCGCCATCCGGGGCTGCGCATCATGTTCATCACCGGCTTCGCGGCGGTGGCGCTGACGGTCGGCGAGCGCGCGCCGGCCGGCGCCAAGGTGCTCTCCAAGCCCATCCACCTTCGCGAGATCGTCGCCGAGGTCGAACGGATGATGGCCGCCGCCTGAGGCGCGCTCTCTCGAGGCTCGGCCCCCCGCCCGCATTGCGTTGCAGAGGGGCCGATTTCCATCCCAGGATGACCGAGTGTGGCGCCGGCGCACGGACGCGGCGCGAACGCGGCAAAATGTTTCGGCGTCGCAAGAACCGGCCTTGCCAAGATTAGGCAAGCCTGACTACCGTTGCTGCGGGAAACCGGCCAAACGCCATGAGAGCCGGGTCAAGGAAACATATCCGGGAGGGATAGCGTCCTGTGTTGAAACAAGCTTTCTTGTGCGGCGGCTCCGCGCTCGCCGCCGCAGCGGCCCTGTGCGCGACGAACGCCATGGCCGCCACCGCCAACGCCAGCGCGGCGGACGCCACGGCCGGCGCCGCGACCGTCGGCGAACTGGTGGTCGTCGCCGAAAAGCGCGAACAGAAGATCGAGACCGTGCCGGTGGCGATCACCGCCTTCTCGGGCAAGCAGCGTGACCTGCTCGGCATCAAGAACACCCAGGACCTCAGCGACTTCACGCCGGGCCTGTCGTATTTCGCGATCTCCGACCGCGCCTACATCCGCGGCATCGGCCGCAACACCACCAACCTCGCCACCGCGTCCGGCGTGGCGACCTACTACGACGGTGTCTACTACGGCGCCAACGCGACGATCGCGCTGCAACACGACTCGCTGTTCGTCGGCAACATCGAGGTGGACCGGGGCCCGCAGAACACCTTGCACGGCTCCAACGCCGACGGCGGCGTGATCAATTACGTGTCACAGCGGCCCAAGCACGAGCTGTCGGCCGAGCTGCGCGGCGGCATCCAGAATTATGGCTACCACTGGGCCGAGGGCGTCATCGACGTGCCGCTGAACGACGACTGGCGGGTGCGGGTCGGCGGCAACTTCTCGGAGCAGAAGGGCGGCTACTTCAAGAACCTCCTTGGCCCGCCCGAGGGCGGCTCAGGCCCGCAGGGCAACGGCGGCCAGTGGCACTATGCCGAGGGCCAGATCGAGGGCAGCATCGGCCACCTCGACGTCTGGGCGAAGGCCTCGTCAGGCGACTACGACACCAACTTCCACACCGTGTCCACGATCGGCGCGCTGTCGAACTATGCGTTCCCGTCGGGCGCGTTGTCGCCGAGCGGCTTCTTCGGTCTTTGCGGCCTTCCGAACACCAACGCCGCGCAGTGCGCGGTGGGCGGACAGACGGTCGTGCCGGGCAGCCAGGTCGCGGCCGTCGGCCACCTGCTCGCCAACCAGTTTCCCGGGATGAATCCCACGACGGCCAATCCGCACGTCTTCATGGAGACGACGAACCAGGCCAACACCCAGAGCAACGACGTCGCCCTGGCGACCAACCTGACCTACCACTTCCCCAGCTTCGACGCGACCTACGTCGGCGGCTACCAGTCTTTCAACTACAACCTGTTCTTCGGCCCTGGCGTCGACAGCGGCCTGGCGCAGTACGCGATCAAGGGGCCGCCGGGCCTCGGCAATCTCGAGATGTACCCGCTGGGCGGCAACGCCACCTCGTTCATCGAGGACGACAGCTACTTCAGCCACGAGCTGACGTTCACCTCGACCAACCCCAGCCCGTTCCAATGGATCGCCGGCGCCTACTGGTACCACGAGCACTTCGACCAGCCGATCGGCCTGGGCTGCTATCCGAACCAGCCGCAGATGGTGCATCCGGCAGTGGCGACCGGCTTCCACGGAGCGGTGCCCGGCAACCCGCTCGGCTGCGCGGTCACCGTCGACGGCAACCTGAAGTACGACGACTGGGCGGGCTACGCACACGTCAGCTACAAGTTCAACGACCAGTGGAACATCGCCGGCGGCATCCGCTACACCGCGGACCACAAGTACGGCTTCGAGCAGCAGCGCATCGTCGCATTCGACGATCCGTTCATCGGTCTGCCGACGGCGAGCACGCTCGGCGCGTTCACGCCGGCCGTCGACATCACTTCCGCAGCGAACGCCGCGCTGTTGCCCGGTGGCCTGTTCGGCGGCAAGTCGAGCGCGCCCGGCTGGGCCGGCGTCGCGACGCTCGATACGAAGACCGGCTTCGTCCAGCGTCCGCTGGACGGCAGCTGGAGCGCCTGGACGGGCGATGCGACCATCAACTGGACGCCCACCCCGGAGACGCTGGCCTATTTCCGCTACGCGCGCGGCTACAAGGCGGGCGGCTTCAACGCCGGCTCGATGTCGATCACGCCGGAGACGGGCGCCGAGGGCGTCGACCAGTTCGAGCTCGGGGTGAAGCAGACCTTCGGCTCGACGCTGCTCGTGAACGCCGCGCTGTTCTACTACAACTACGAGAACGACCAGCAGCCGTTCGGCGTCGTGCAGTCGAGCGGCAACGTGCTGACCTCGATCTTCAACATCCCGAATGCGCGGATCGACGGGGTCGAGCTGGAAGGAACCTGGCGGCCGATCGATCCCCTAACGATCAACGCCCAGTACAGCTACCTCGACGCGGTCGTCACCAACATGAACGGCAACTGCGTGGTGGACTCGTCCGACCCGAAGGCGACGCTGCCGGGCGCCAACACCAGCGGCTGCAAGCCGGGCGGCGGCCAGAACATCGTCGGCGAGCGGTTGCCGGAAGCGCCGCAGAACAAGGTCTCGATCAACGGCCAGTACGCCTTCCGCCTGGATCCCGGCACGCTGACGCTGTCAGCCTCGTTCATCTGGAAGGACGCCACCTACGGCTCGATCTTCAACCGGGCCCTGTCGCTGGCGCCGTCCTATTCGCTGGTGAACCTGCGGGCGGCGTTCGACGACGCGAAGGGGCGCTACACGCTGATCGCGTTCGCCAACAACGTCTTCGACCAGACCGGCTTCGACCAGGTGACCAAGGCCAACGTGGCGCAGTCCGGGTTCCCGCTGCAGCTGGTGTCCTCGCGCGGTCTGACGCCGCCGCTGACCTTCGGCATGGAGGTGCAGTTCCGCTTCCATTAGAACGCGGCCTGCCCGCAGCTGAAGATTGCAAAGTGTGGCGCCGCCGCACAGGCGGCGCTCAAACTCGGCAATAATGTTGCCGGACGGCAAAACATTGTCTTGCCAAGCTTAGGCGGCCCTGCCTAGCCTTCCCGTGCGTAACCTGGCCGTTCGACAAAGAGCCAGGGGCGAGGAAACCCAATGGGAGGGCTGACCCCATGGTGAAGACCGCTTTCCTGAGCGGCGGCTCGGCGCTGGCCGTCGCTGCGAGTCTTTGTGCAACCCAGGCGATGGCGGCCACCGCCAGCGCCTCCAACACCGCCGCAGACTCCGCCACGGTCGGCGAGCTGGTGGTCGTCGCGCAAAAGCGCGAGCAGAAGATCGAGTCGGTGCCGGTGGCGATCACCGCCTTCTCGGCCAAGCAGCGCGACATCCTGGGGATCCGCACCGTGCAGGAGCTCAGCGATTTCACGCCGGGCCTTTCCTATTACGCGATCGCCGACCGCGCCTACATCCGCGGCATCGGCCGCAACACGGTCAACCTCGCCACAGCGGCCGGCGTCGCCGTCTACTACAACGGCATCTACTACGGCGCGAACGGCTCGATCTCGCTGCAGCACGACTCGCTGTTCATCGGCAACATCGAGGTCGACCGCGGCCCGCAGAACACCCTGCACGGCTCCAACGCCGACGGCGGCGTCATCAACTACATCTCCCAGCGACCGACCGACAGCCTCTATGCCGAGCTGCGCGGGGGCGTCGCCAACTACGACTACTACTTCGGCGAGGGCGTGGTCTCCGGCCCGCTGAACGACAACTGGAAGTTCCGCATTGGCGCCAGCGCCTCGCAACAGAACGGCGGCTATTTCCGCAACCTCATCGGCCCGCCGGAAGGCGGCTCCGGTCCGCAAGGCAACGGCGGCAAGTGGTGGTACGAGGAAGCCCAGCTGGAGGGCAGGATCGGCGAGCACCTCGACGTCTGGGGCATGGTCTCGTCAGGCGAGTTCGTCACCAACTTCCACACGGTGGCGACGCAAGGCCCCATTCCCGAGACGCCGTTCCTCACGAACGGGGCTGGCGTTCTGAGCCCCAACACCTTCTACGGGCTCTGCGCCGTCAATGCTGCGTCGCACCCGGAGTGCAGCCTGCTCGGGCCGACGGGCTCGCCGGGCACGGTGATCCCTGGCAGCGCCGTCGCGGCCGGGGGCGTGCTCGCCAGCCAGTTTCCGGGCAACAACCCGTCGACGGCCAACCCGCGCCACTTCATCGAAACGTCGACCCAGCACAACAGCCAGAACGACAACCTCGCGTTGGCCACGATCTGGACCTACCACCTGCCGAGCTTGGACATCCAGTACCTGGGCGGATACCAGCAGTTCTTCTACCATCTGTTCTTCGGTCCGGGCGTCGACAGCGGTCTGGCGGAGTTCAAGGAAGTCGGCGCTTTCGGGCAGCCGGTGACCATCTTCCCCTCCGGCGAAGGCACGCTGTTCGACGAGCGCGACAAGAACTTCAGCCACGAAATCAATCTGATTTCCACCAGCCCGGGGCCGTTCCAGTATCTGCTCGGCGGCTATTGGTTCCACGAGCACTTCAGCCAGCCGATCGGCGCCGCCTGCTTCCCGAACCAGCCGGAGTTCTTCCATCCGGTGAACGGGCCGGTGAACCCGGACGGCTGCGCGTTCAACCAGAACGGCGTCATCACCTACAACGACTACGCTGGCTTCGGCCACTTCTCCTACAAATTCAACGACCAGTGGGAGCTTGCAGGCGGCATCCGCTACACCGCCGACCACCGCGCCGGCTCGGAGTTCGTGCGGGATATCGCGTTCTGCAGCGGCGTCTTCTCGTGCGCCAGTCCGCTCGGCGATGTCGGCTTGGACATCACCGCCGGCGCGAACGCCGGCGTGCTCGCGTCGCCGCCGCCTGCCGGCGCCGGGCCGGCCCACATCCTGCCGAACGGTTTCCTCACGCGGACCCTGTCGGCGTCCTGGAGCGGCTTGACGGGCGATGCGACGATCAACTGGACGCCGGACTCGTCGACGCTGGCGTATTTCCGCTATGCGCGCGGTTACAAGGCGGGCGGCTTCGCGGCCGGCACCTTCCAAGGCTGCGCCCCCGACAAGACGCTGGTCACCTGCTCGGCGGCGGGCGTGCCGGCGTTCACCGATCCAGAGACGCTCGATTCCTACGAGCTCGGTCTGAAGAAGACGATCGGCTCGATGTTCCAGTTCAACGGGGACGTCTTCTATTACAACTGGCTCAACGATCAGCAGCCGCTCACCGTCGCTCAGCCCGGGGGCGTGCTCGTCTCGAGCCTGTTCAACATCCCGGCCGTGCGCGAGTACGGCGTCGAGATCGAGGGGGTCTGGCGGCCAATCGATCCGCTGACGCTCATGCTGTCGTACGCCTATCTGAACACGTCGGTCACCAGCCCGCTGTGCGTGACGAACGCGGACGACCCGGGCCGGGTGCTCCCGGGCGACAACGCGGGCAACTGCCCGTTCCCGCAAATTCAGCTCAAGGGGTCGGAGCTGCCGGAAGCGCCGCCGAACAAAATCTCCCTGAACGCGCAGTACGTCTTCACCTTCGATCCAGGCAAGCTGACCCTGTCGGCAAGCTACATCTGGAAAGACAAGACCTTTGGATCGATCTTCAACAATCCGCTGAACCAGGCGCCGGCCTACTACACCCTGAACCTCAGAGCCGTGTGGGACGACGCCAAGGAGCGCTACTCCATCATCGGCTACATCAATAACGTCACCGATACGCTGGGCTTCGACAACGTGACGCAGACGGCGCTGTTCCCGGGCTTCCCGCTGGTGCGGGCGACCGGCATCACCGCCCCGCTCACCTTCGGCGCCGAGGTGCAGTTCCGCTTCCGCTAGGCGCCCGGCGCCGGTCGAGCCCGGCGACCGGGCGCTGCGTCGGATGCTCCGAGAATGTTGCAATATTGAGAAATTTCAGACGCTTGCCAAGCTTGAGCAGCCCTGCCTAACCTGACGGCAGGACCTGGCCGAAAACAAAAGAGCCGGGCCGTGAGGAAACCCGATGGGAGGGCTGACCCGGTGGTTAGATACGCATTTCTGTGCGGCGGCTCCGCGCTGGCCGTCGCAGCGAGCCTCTATGGAACACAAGCGCTAGCCGCCACGGCGAGCGCCGCGGACACCGCCGCGGGCGCCACGGTGGGCGAGCTCGTGGTGACCGCCGAGAAGCGCGAGCAGAAGATCGAGACGGTGCCGGTGGCGATCACCGCCTACAGCGCCGAGCAGCGCAAGCTGATGGGCATCGAGATCGTGCAGGACCTGGCGAACTTCACGCCGAGCCTGGTCTGGACCGACATCAACGACCGCATCTTCATCCGCGGCATCGGCCGCAACAGCGACAACCTGAACAACACCTCGGGCGTCGCCATCTACTACAACGGCCTCTACTACGGGGCGAACGCCAGCGTCGAGTTGCAGAAGGACGACTTGTTCATCGGCAACATCGAGGTCGATGCCGGCCCGCAGAACACGCTGCACGGCTCGAACTCCGACGGCGGCGTAGTCAACTTCATCAGCCAGCGCCCGACCGACAGCTTCTACGCCGAGGGCCGCTTCGGCTTCGAGAACCTGCAGCAGGAGTTCGTCGAGGGGGTCGTTTCCGGCCCGATCAACGACCACCTGAAGTTCCGCGCGGGCGGCAATTTCACGATCGAGCGCGGCGGCAACTTCATCAACCTGGACGGGCCGCCCCAGGGCGGCGGCCTGGTGCTCGGCGGCGGCGGCAACACCGAATACCTGGAGTTCCAGCTGCAGGGCCACTGGGACCACTTCGACACCTGGACGATGGTCTCGTCAGGCAACTTCGCCGCCAACTCCAAGGGCACGACGACGATCGGTAACATCCCGGCCACGTTCCTGCCGAACGGGGCGCTGCAGCCCAGCGGCTTCTACGGGCTTTGCGGGCTGCCCGGCGTGATCGGCAGCCCGAACGGCGCCGGCTGCGCGCTCGGCGGTCCGCCGATCGTCCCAGGCTCGGTGCGGACGCTGGCGGTCACCGCCAACCAGTTCCCCGGCAACAACCCCGCCAACGTGAACCCGCGCCACTTCATTCAGGAATTCAACTCGATCAACAATCAGCAGCGCAACATCCAGGTCTCCGAGGACGCGACCTGGCACGCGCCCGACTTCGATATTCAGTATCTGGGCAGTTACCAGCAGTTCCACTACATCTTGGAGTTTCCGACGGCGACCGACGCCGGCGTGACATCGTACGAAGTGGGCGGCCTGACGCCGGCCTTCCCCGGCGGCGTACCGGACGCATTCACCGGCATCTGCCTGGGCAGCGGCTTCTCGTTGGCGAGCTGCTCCGCGCCGCTCAAGATCGTCCCGGCCCCGAACTTCACGTTGTTCAACGAGTACGATCAGTCGTTCAGTCACGAGATCAACATTATTTCCACCTGGTCGAACCCGCTGCAGTACGTGGCCGGCCTCTATTGGTGGCACGAGCACTGGAACCAGCCGGTGGACGCCGGCGTCGAGCCGGCCCAGCCGCAGATGGGGGCGCCCATGTACAGCGGGCTGCTGGGCGGCTGCGCGCCAGGCCCGCTCGTCTGCCCGGCGCCTGCCAACCCGTCGTTCGCGGCTTCCACCGAGAACACCGAGATCAACTACAACAGCTACGCCGCCTACGGACAGATCAGCTACAAGTTCAACGACAACTGGAAGATCTCGGGTGCGCTGCGCTACACCAGCGACGACAAGAAGGGCTGGCAAGAGTGGCGCCTTCTGGTCTTCGACGGGGCCGTTCTGGGCCCGCTGTTCTCGTCGCTGACCTACGGCGCCAACACGCCGGCGTTCGACATAACGTCGCTGGCGGTCTGCACCGGGGTGTCGCCCTGCCTGCCGGCCCAGCCCGGCGCAGGCGTGACCTCGATCAATCCGCACACCGGGTTCGCGCAGCGCACGCTGCACCTGACCAACAACGCGGTGACGGGCGAGTTCGACGTCGACTGGACGCCCGACCCCAGCCTGCTGGTCTATGCAAAGTACAGCCGCGGCTTCAAATCGGGCGGCTGGACGACGTACACGCTCGGCCAGAATCCAGAGACGCAGCCCGAGTATGTCGACGCGTTCGAGGTCGGCGCCAAGAAGTCGACGGGGGCGTATACGCTCAACGCCGACGTCTTCTATTACAACTACTACAACGAGCAGACGCCGCTCACCATCCAGACGGCGCAGGGCCAGCTGGTGCCCGAGCTGTTCAACATCCCGCTGGTGCGCGACTATGGCTTCGAGCTCGCGGCCAACTGGCGGCCGATCGACGACCTGGTGTTCAATCTTACCTATTCGTACCTGAGCGCAACCATCGCCAAGTCGCCGTGCGTGGAGGATACGGTCGACCCCAACGGGCTGCAGCCAGGCGTCAAGACGACCGGTTGCGCCAACGCGCCCGGTGCGCCGGTGGCGCAGAATATCATCGGCGCGCAGGTGCCGTCGGCGACGCCGAACAAGATCTCGTTCAACACCCTCTACACCTTCCACTTCGACCCGGGGAACCTCACCCTCTCCGGCACCCTGGTCTGGAAGGATGGCACCTACTACGACGTGTTCAACCGGCCCTACAACTTCGCGCCGGCCTACACCGTGCTCAACCTCAGGGCGGTCTGGGCGGATGCGAAGGACCGCTACAACATCATCCTCTTCATGAACAACGTCACCGACGCGCTCGGCTCCGACGGGGCGGCGGGCACGCTGCTCAGCAACCCCGGCGAGCCGCTGGCCATCGTGAGCAGCCGGGCGCTGATCGCGCCACGCGAGTACGGCATCCAGTTCCAGTTCCGCTTCAAGTAACCAGCGCGGCGTCCCGTCTGGCGTCGGACCGGCGCGGGCGGGTAGCATCCGCGCCGATGCGTGCGAGGACGAGATCGTTGGGGCGCCGGCCGGGACCCGCAAGGGATCCGGCCGGCGCTTCGCGTCTGCTGGGCGAAGCGGCGGCGCACATGGCGGCGGGCCGGCTCGGCAAGGCAGCGGCGGCCTACGCCCGCGCCGAGCGCGCCGATCCGGGCGATTTCCGCGCCCCGATGTCGTTGGCGACCATCGCGCTTCGCCAGAACCGGCCGGACCTCGCCCTGCCCCACCTGCGACGCGCCGCGGCGCTGAAGCCCGATCTCTTCGAGGCGTGGGGCAACCTCGGCGCGGCCGCCCAGGCGCTGGAGCGATGGGACGAGGCCGCCGACGCCTACGCCCGCGCGCTGGCGCTGAGGGAGGGCGCCACCGAGGCGCGCCGCAACTATGCGATCGTGCTCGCCGTGCTGGGCCGGGTCGCCGACGCCGAGGCGGAGCATCGGCGGCTCGCCGCGACGCCCGCCACGCGGCTCTGGGCGCTGACCCGGCTGGCGCTGCTCCGGCCGGACGCCGTGACCGACGCCGAGCTCGCCGAGATGCGCGACGCAGCCGCCGCGCCCGCCCTCGACGCCGGCACGCGCACTGGCCTTTGGTTCGCGCTCGGCGAGGCGCTCGAGCGGCGGGGCCGCGACGACGAGGCCTGGGCGGCGTTCGCGGAGGGCAACCGGCTGCAGCGCACCCAGTTGGCGGCGCGGCCGGGCGCCGATCCGCCGACCCTGCTGAACCTGCACCGCCGCTCGGCCGAGCGCGTGCGCGCGGCCTTTACGGCCGACAGACTGGCCACCGGCGCGGGCCTCGGGCTTTCAA
>Ga0134125_10004157_pt1 | contig 16580 bp, 19 predicted proteins | sample KB31751_FD_96464 | JGI IMG/M metagenome (GOLD analysis project Ga0134125, IMG submission 96464) | Terrestrial soil microbial communities with excess Nitrogen fertilizer from Kellogg Biological Station, Michigan, USA - KB3-175-1 | ecosystem: Environmental > Terrestrial > Soil > Unclassified ...
ATTTACCATGATTTTTTGAATCTCTTCCCGCAAGGCTACTGGATCCTGATTCTGTAGCAACGTTTTGGTAATCGAATCTGGTGGCTTTAAGTTCTCGCTCTATTTTTCATCATGATTTGAGTATGTTTTTCCTTTTTTGGTAAATCGTAAGAACAACTACAACTGCAATTATGATTATTGTAACCATGGATATGTTGGTATAATCTGCAGACCAATTGGCTACTAGGATTTTTGGCGAGTCTACCAATATTTCTGTAGATTCTTGGTTTACATTTCCAATGACAGGTCCCTGCCATCCTGAAAATATGTGGTTCACTAAGATATCATTTCCTGGAAGCGCTGTTATGTCTACAATGGTTCCACTGTCATACCACCCTGTTCCAAGGGTTTTACCAAAATTAGTGATGACGTTTACATGATACTGGGTTTTGTATTTTAGATCAATTTTGTGTGGCTCTGACATGTGGATAACTGGGGACTTGAAAGTGCCTGACTCTAGTCTTGGAATGACATTGATGTCAGAGTTGTCAAGTGACCATCCTGTAATTTGTTGTCTAGTGTATTCATTACCTGATGGTATGGTATACGGTACAATGAATTGCTCGTCAGAGCCTGCATCAAACCAGTTATCGTTTGTTGGAGATGCTGGGAAAAAAGTTGTATTGGTGGTTCCTTGTAATGACATCTCAAATTGTGGTTTTGTAGTAAAGAGTATCGAGTGACTAGTGTCTGTTGTTATGTCCAGTGTAAAGTTTCCATCAGATGTTCTATTGATTGGAACAACTGGACCGTTGTCAATTGAATAATCTTGTAGGTTGTATCTACTGATGCCATCTGTTGTCCACGAATGTTTCTGAGAGATTGTGTATCCTTCATGGTTGTGTACCTGAATTGTATATGCATTTGAGATATCATTTGCATAGCTTACATTGATGGTAACTTGATCCTTTTGTAAATACTCTGCATGGCTATTTGGTATTATAATGAAAAGCAACAAAACTTGCACTAGCAAGAGTGTTGTATATCGTGTTGCCAAAAATTATCGCCTGTCTTATTGCTAAAAGACCTCTATTTTTCAATTCTCCATGTAGAACAATCTCTAGAAAAGGTCAAATAATACGCGATAAAAAAGAAGCCATGCGTTGGTCTTCTTATGTGATAATGTCTTGCATTGTCTTTTCAATAGGTATAACACCAGTTTTTGCACAAACATCACAACAATATGCTCTAAAAGATGCACAGAGCGGTCAATCATTTCAGATACCTTATGACATAACGGGAGCAACAGTTACTGACATGTCAATTAGTGCACCTGATACATCGCTTGTAATTTCGTTGCAATCAACTGCTGATGGCAACTTGACTATCACACTACCACGAGCTCTTATTGATGCAAAAGATGGCGCAAACGATGATCAATATTTTGTTCTAGTGGATGGAGCAGATACTGATTTTGCAGAAAGCAAGACTGATACTGATAGGACCATAACCGTATCAATTCCTCAGGATACTACACAGGTAGAGGTGATTGGTACTCAGGTGGTTCCAGAATTTGGAGTCCTTGCTTCTATAGTTCTTGCTGTTGCAGTGTTTTCAATAGTTGCAATATCTGCAAAGACTCGACTCAAGTTTTCCTAAAAATATACTCCTTTTCAAGATCAACGTAATAGTTTGGATTCTCTTGAAGGGTTTTGTTCGCCTAGTTTAGTTCCCACCTTAAAGCACGACAAACAAAATACCGAGGAGGTGGTTTGGTCAAATTAATTCAATACTACTTCATTTGATATATTATGGGTTTTTCTTTTTCCTTAATTTATCACCCCATTTTGCCCAAATTATTATAAATACAGCGATGGCAATTGGTGGACCTATGAAAACTATCTGGACAGCCTGACTTAGAGCCAAGTTTCTTGCGGGCTGAATTATTGGAGTTTCCTGTTTTATTTTAGATGGATTTTCAAATACAATGGTAGAAAATTGGGTAGACAGATCAGTGTTGTCTATCTTTTCAAGCTTAAACTCTACAGGTCCCGGGTTCTCAAATACAAAATACTTGTAGCCTCCACTGTACTGGGTAGCATCATCAACGGAGAATATCTCGGTTCCATTTTGTACTATTACAAAACGATATGGAGTTGTAGTCATAAGTGAAGAAGATGTGGCAGGATTATAGAAATTAAAAACAAATGTGATTTGTTCACCCGTTAGAATGACATTTGGTTCCCATGTAAGATCTGCCTCAATTTCTTTTCCTTGAGTGTATTTAACTATGGGAAATTTTTCAATCTTGTTTCCTTGTGCATCAGCAGCATAGTCAGGAATTGTCTGACTTACTACTATGGCACCATTCATCCAAGGATGTATTGTACAAAAATAGTAAAATGTACCTGCCTTATTGAAAGTAAAAGACCAAGAGTGTCCTGGGTTGAATGATCCACTATCAAAATAACCATCCGATGTTCCTGTCATCTTTCCTTGTGCAAACTCTTCTCTGCTGACTCCTTTGCCACTCGTTACTGTATGAATTTCACTATCTAAGTTAAGCCATGTTACAGTATCTCCAGAATTAATGGTCAAAATTGGAGGCGCATACCAAAATTTAGCTTCTGTCTCAAAATGAGGATTAGATGCACCCATGGGAATTGTGATGGTTCTATTTTCTGCATAGGCGTGATTATTAGAAATTATGGCAAGAAAAAAAATTCCAAGCATTATAAATAATAATGAGTCGCAGTATTTGTAATCCTTTTTCATATACTGTTCACAACTAATTATTGCCTATTCTCAATTATAAGGCAAATGTTTTACATAATTTTTAATTATACTAATAATTTTTCTTGCCAATGTTATGAAACTAGCATTTTTATTGGTTGTTATAATAATCACATTTTCATCTAATGGAAAGGTAATGATTGAATAGTTTGATCTTTTAGTTATGTAATAGTTGATAGGACCATAGTTTTCATCAAAATCTTTTCCCATTGAAAGCTGTAATACACAACTCATGCAAAAAAGCTCACTCAAATGATAAGGAAACTGTCTAGTAAACTCGGATCTTGAAATTTTCTCCATCACCCTTCCACAATTGTTGACAACTGCAACAGATTGAATGCTTTTGTTCAATCTGAGAATAGAATCACACAGTGATTCAAGTAATACGTAAGACAACATAGTATCATCTCTCTAGTGATACAAAATTTGTATGAAACCGTCGTTGATTTTCATGCAATAATATATTTATTCTAATAATTTTACTTTGAAATGACATTGATTTTTTACCATTATGTTGTATGGTGAATGTAACGCGCAAAAGATTGAGTTTTTGAAGCAACTGTAATTTTCTATAGGCAGTGCTTGGGGGAATATGGCAACATGAACAAATCATTGGAACAGTCATTGGATTTTCTTTTGTTATGTTTAGAATAGCAAGACAATGTTTGTCTAATAAAACCCTGAGAATTTGTTTTTCTCTTGTATCATTTTTTATTCTTAATGGAGATAGAATCTGCACGATATCTTACTTGTAGTACGATAATTAAGTTGGTACGTATACACTGTAACACAACTAAAATGCTAAAACCAAAATGTAATTCACAAAAGGTATATTCTTGTGTTGTCTAGTTGGTATGTTAGTAAAAATTTCTGTTTATAAGAATAATGTAGAAAATTAACATATTATTGAAAAATAAGCAATTTACATTACGATGATTTTTAGTTTAAGATTTCTTCATACTTTTAGTATGTGTCTATAATATTAAACAAACCAGTTATTCGAAAAATTCAAATGAAATCATAGTTTTGTCAATTTTTACATCAATTTTTTTATTGAATACTTCCTCAAATATCAGCTCGAGAATTGTTTTGTGGTATATTGACCAGTTTTTTCCCAATTCATGTTTCATAACATACTTGTGAAAATGATTATCTTCATGAATGTGACTTACTTGAACTGATGAGTTTATCATTCTCAACTCAAACCATGACAAAAATGACTGGATGTCCATTCTGCCTTTCATGAATAAAGCAATGTTCTTTACCTCATCTTTGCCAACCCGTGCGGCAATGTCTATTATTTCTTTTTGGCTTATCTTTCCAAAAACCTGTATGAAGACTTGTTTGTTAATTATGACAAATCCTACTGTTGATTCATACATTCCCCAATCTAGAAATTGTCTTAACGCCTGATTTACAAGTGTATTGGTGCTTACTCTTCTATTACTTGATTCATTACGCAATCCATCAATCGTACTTTCATCAAGTCTGAAGGTAATAGTAGATGTTTTTTTGGTATTTGAATCCAACTCCTTTTAGTAAGTATTGTTGAGCTTTTAAGATTTACATTATGTGGTAACCTTATTTTTATAATTTTTGCACCTAGTTTTATCGAACTTGTTAAGATTCTATCGTTTCAAGAAAGAACTCCTTCAAATCATAATATCTTGTTCTTATGGTAGTGGATGTAATGTGGGATGCCTTTGCTATCTCTGCTTGGGTCTTTCTTTCTGCGTTTAGGACACAAGCTAAATACAGTGATGCGGATGCTAATGCTTTTGGATTTTTTCCTTGTGATAGTCCTGCTTTCTCAATAGAATAAATTATCTCCAAGGCATCTCTTCTTGATTTTTCGCTAATTTTTGCCTCATTTGCAATGCTTGCTAGAAATTCTCTAGAACTAAAAGGATTTATTGATAAATCCAATTTCTCAACTAAACTTCGATATGTTCTTGCAATTTCTTTTTTACTTATATTGCTAACGGTTGATATCTCAAGAATTGATCTTGGTATGCCGCATTGCTTGCAGGATGCATAGATGCATGCGCAGATTATGTTTTTTGATCTTCGTCCAACTGTCATTTTTGCCCGTATGGCTTTTCTATACATGTGTGCAGAATTTTCTGCTATGGAATCAGGTATTCCCAATTTCATTTGTAACATGTTAAGAAATAAAAGGCCAGACCGAAGTGTCTTGTTTTTAGAGTCAACTGAACTCCTAGTATTCAATATGTTAAGACGATAGAATTCATTCTTGTTGGTTCTGGAAAGAGATTTTCCCATGCTATCTCTCTTTGACATTATCGTAGTCATATTCATGTCAAACATTGTCAAAGAGTTGGCCGATCCAGAACTTTTTTTTGTCAAATGATCTACTGGATCAGACCAACGTGGTTGGGCGGTTTCCAAAGACTTTTCTTCTAAAACTCGTCCACATGAACCACAAAGGATCTCACCTGATACCTCATCTGTTATTATTGGCCATCCCTTACAATCACTAGTAACACATTTTAGAAAAACTTCATTTGTTGTGATGGGGACATTTACAACAATATCTAGTTCTTGCTTTGCAAGAATTTGCTTACGTTTACTCACGGATCAAGTCAACCCATTGCTTTCTTTCTTTTATTTCAAATGACTGAATTTTCTCAATGTCTTCTTTTATCAATTGTAATGCCAATTCAGCTTCATTTCGTAATTCTTCTGAAATGTGTCTTGAGCGAAGTTGTGCAATTCCTTTGATGGTATAATTCATTTGAACTTCTAAAAGAGTTTGGTTTCCAATCGGAGTTAATAAAATATCTTTTATGCCAGTCAGTGTTCCTCTAGTCCATTTTATGTGAATGCCTTCTAAGTAAAAAAGAATAATTTTTTGATAGCATTTATCGGAGTTACTCAATGTCACCTCTCGAGTAAATACATTGCCATCACGTGATTTGTTTCTCACTCGGATCATTCCTTTCCAAAAATAAGGATCCCTCTCAATTGCAGATATGACGCTCCAGACTTTTTTAACAGTAGAGTTGATCATTATTTTTGCAGTGATTTCAATCACAATGTGACTTTCAAAAACATGGCATAAATGCTAGATAGTATACACTGCAATCTATGTTATTGAAATACAATGATACCTATACTCTAAATTATAATGAAAACATTAGCAGATAAAACCAAATCAATGACTGCATTATTTGGCATGTTATCCCTAATTGTTGTCTTTACCATTGCTCCGCATGCATTTGCATTGACAACTGCAGATGATCCACATGGACCATTGGAATCTATTACATGGACAGCAGCAATGGCAGTAGCTGGTGTTATGAGCGGTATTGGGATTTTGACAACAATTAAACTCGGAAAACTACGCCAAAAATGATTCATTTCCATAATTTTTTATTTATAAATGGCTTAGAATTCTTCTAGTGTAAAAAGGAGATGAGCCTGACATGTTGCTACGCAGTATATTTTCTAGTTCTGTTGTACCAAATTTATTATTGAGACGTTTTCATTTAGGCTTTTTTTTATAAATATAATATGCGACGGTCATCAATATCATGGCAAATATTATAACTACAATTATCACCGGTAGTAAAATTAGACTCATGTTAAGAAATTGAAATTGTGGTGACGAAACAAAAACTGTAAATTTTGCAATATTTATGGTAGTTGGAGTGTCAATTCGTAACCATATGTAATAAGTCCCTCCACTTGGAAAGACATAGTCCTGTGAAAAATCAGTTCCACGTATTGTAGTAGTTTTAAATTTATGTATGAGACCATTTGGAGTTGAATAAGGTTCCTGATTATTTACCACTGTAATAGTTTCTTTGAAATCCTTGAGATGTTCACCCGTTTTTAGATTTTGAACACTAAAGATCATAGTAGAGTTCTTACCCGTACTGGGAGTAGATGGAATAGTATCAAATTGAATGTGAATGTTGTTACTGGGATTTTTCCAATCTTGATAGTTCAAGCCATAAAGATGACCATATGACGGTAAACTAGGGACCAATGCAATGCAACAGAGAAGCATCATTTTCATAACTTTTAAAAATTTAAAATTTGAACTTACCTTCATTTAAGAACTGGAGCATCATCTTTACTTATAATACATTATAACGATTTTCTATTTTTGCAGAGAATTAGGAAACATGTGTATAATTTTTAAGCGATCCGCGCTTGACATAACACGTGAAAAAAATAGAAATAATTTTAGCCACGTGTTATTGTTTTTTAATTATTTTTACTTTTCATTATGCAAGCGCAGCGATACCGCTTCATAATGCCTCTGTTGAAGGGATTTTCGGAATATTGAATTGGCAGCCTGATGCATTAAATTCAGATTCTGAAGTCATAGGAAATTACGAGGTAATTATTACAACAGAGCCGGTCATTCCGGCAATAGACCAAGTTACTCACATACAATTCAAAGTCTTCAATTATAATCAAGGCGCCTACGGTGATAAATCAAACTATGCCGAAATGGGTGTCAATCACTTTACAATGGGAGTGAGAATATATCATAACGATGTATTGGTACATGAATTTCTTCCACAATATCACGATGGAAGCTCGTGGAGTACTAATTATACATTTACACAATCAGGCAATCACGTATTAAAAATAGATCTGTATAATTTTGATAAAGACCACAATGTTGTAACATATGTTTTCAATGTTCCGGTATCAACAAAATTTGGACCTATCTTTCAATATATCTTAGTTGCAGCAGTGGCTGCATTTTCAATAATCTTGATATGGATGAGATTTACCATGAAGAAGAAAAAGACTCAGAAAGTGTAAATGATAAAACCAGATTGAAACATGAGGAGAATTACAAGATAATTTAATCATTCATGTAAATTAATTTTTAATGCTTGATCATTCTGCTTGTAGTGTAGTTACACTGTTAACTTGTCTCAAGCTTAGAATCTTAGTTTGTATTGTATCGTTTAATTCTCTCTCTGTCTTTGTTTCAATTTTTGCTATTATGTCGTATACTCCATGTGTAGCTTGCACTTCTCTGATACTTTGTAGTTTCTGAAGAAATTTGACAATTTGTTGCTCTTTTCCAAGATCGCAGTTTATGAGAACGTAAGTTTCTCTCACATGTTGTTTCTTCAACCATTATATTTCAATAACATAGATTGCAGTGTATACTAGCTAGAATTTAACCTCGTTTATGGACTTATTTTATGATTCACATCATTATATTAGTAAACTAAAGATGAAATATGTTTTGTTTGAAATAGTTTCGAGTCACGGTGTTATTTTGGATCAATTCTATAAAAAAATTCATAATTGCAGAAGATCTGGAATGGCAAAAACAATATTATTTTTCTATGGGGTGATGTTAAATAATCTTGGGTGTATTCTGACAAATAATATTGCTAATCCTACCACAATTGTCATTATGATAAGAGAGCTCAATGGAAATTCTGGTACGACTTGCGTAGATGTTTTATTCGTATTGCTGATGATAGCACTGGGCGATGATGTGGATGCAAACGGTGGGGCTACCTTGACATCAACATGTATCAGACCAGACTGACTTACGTCTGTTATGCCAGATTGTGATCCAGTACCTGCAACATTGATCACATAATGAACTACTGGAGGAGATTGTTTTACTAAGAAGGTTTGTTCGTCCTCACCTATTGACGAGTAAATGTCAACCCTTCCAAGATCTTGAGCTAATGAACTAATCTCATTACCTTTGTCATCCACAGTATAGATGTCATAATGTGTATCTGCGATTCTTTGAGTTGAAGAGTACATTGGTTCAAACCATATTCTCCATTTCATGGGACATCCCTGATGAGGTACAGATGGGCTGTAGAGATACTCGATAGTAACTGAATTAGAATCAGTTGGTTTGGAGTCATGAACGAAATCTGTTGCATAATCTGGTGTTGGGCATTTTGTACTTACTCCGAACTGACCTGTTGATTTGATATTCAGAAATGAGGGTGGCTGCTTACTGTTTCCAGATTCTAGCAGTTCAAATTGGTATCCAACTGTCGGTGCACCACTTGTTTTAATCGCATATACTTTGGCCTTTACTGGAAATGGCAATGTTGGATCTACCCAGATATAACTATCCACTCCACTGTCCCTAAAGTAGACTGCAGATGTCTTGAATGTACCAGCTGGAACAGAGATAGTTTTCATTCCTACTGAACCTATTGTGACTTCACCAAAAAGTCCAGCCCTGCCATAGACTGGATTTAGTGGATCAATAGGACTGACTTGGGTTGCAAAAGCATCAAGCCATCCCAAGGTTCTCTTTAAGTAATTTGCATAATCTGCCATGTTAGAGTCATAAGATATTGGATCAGGAGTGACATGTCCTATGGTAACTATGCCTTTTTGGATTACAGAACCGTCGTGTACTGCCATCTCCAAATTAATGCCATTACTTGTTTGATTCTTTACCCAAAAATCTATCTCTACTGGTGCACCATTTTCCCATTGAACCCAACCCAAACTATATCTGTAATAATCGCCTTGTTTGAGTCCCATGCCAGGATACCATGAACTGGCTGCATATGCGGATTGTAAAGCAGTAGGGGTAACCAGTAAGAACATAAAAATTGCAAATATGACGTATTTTTGCATGGATATGACATAATTGTGCTTTCATCATATTTGAATTCCAATGATTGCAGTGTGTACTAGTATTGTAAAGTGATCATTGTTTTATTTTACATATTTTTGCGTTATCTGGTTCTAAACTTTTAAACATCTTGAAAATCATTAGTGTGTAATTTGCTATTCAATATTTTGTCTATGATGTTTGTATTGGAAAATTCAACATATTCTGAAAAAGTACAGCAAGTACTTGATTCAAATTTTCTAAGAACAAGTATTTCTGATCTAAACCACTATCTAGTTAACAATGTGTTTCATGGAATTAATTTGGTATCAGCTGAAGTTGTTCTTCTTGCAGTAGGGATTATAATATTCATTGGTGTTGGTGGTGAGGCATTTTTTAGGAGAACTGGTATACCAGATGTTACATTTCTCATGGTTTTTGGTGTTATTGTAGGACCAATCTTGGGTATTGTAAACTCTGGAGTAATCTTGAAGATAGTTCCATATTTTTCAGCCTTGGCATTGATAATAATTATGTTCGACGGTGGGCTTAACTTGGATATTAAAAGCATAATCAAAACTGCCCATTTTGCAGCTTTACTTGCAGTATTAGGATTTGCAGTATCTGCCATTTCAGCTGCAGTAATTGCAGTATATGGTCTTGGGTGGCACTGGGTAGATGGATTATTGTTGGGAGTGATGGTGGGTGGAAGTAGCTCAATTGTTGTCTTTGGTCTTGTTCGAAGACTTGCAATTTCAGATGAGGTAAAAGCTATGCTCAGTTTAGAATCTGCAATTACAGACATTCTTGCAACGATTGGAGCCTTTTTATTATTTAGTCAAATTGCATCACATAATTTTGATCCTAGTCTAATTGGCATAACAGCAGCTAAATCCATAGGGGTAGGATTGCTTCTTGGTTTTGGAGTGGGATTGCCGTGGATGTATCTGAGTTCAAAGCTATCAAACACAAAACATGCCTACATGCTAACACTTGGAATCTTATTCGTATTGTTCTTTTTAGCAAAATCTCTTGGAGAATCTGGCGCGCTTACTGCACTGATCTTTGGCTTGATGTTGGGAAATAGGCAGGTTCTTGGACGCCGCCTTAGACTCAAGATGCCTGAGGTTTCCACAGACAATTCATTTCATGAACAGATAACCTTCATAGTAAGATCCTTCTTTTTTGTATTCATCGGTCTACTTGCAAATTTTGGTCAGTTTGGATTTATCGTGTTTGGAATAATGATGGCAATTGTGTTTTACATAGGACGATATGGTATATCTAAAGTAATTTTAACCAAGAAATTTTCCATGTTTGATAGAAAGGTAACGTCTGTTATGCTTCCACGTGGACTTGCAGCTGCTGTATTGGCCACCATTCCACTAACTCTTGGTCTTCCAAATGCATCTGCATATCCGCAGATAATTTTCGTAATTATAATTTCCACAGTAATAATAACTACTATGGGTCTTGGAAGTGCAAAAAAACTAGGGCCTAAAGATACGCTTGCCTCAAATGCCTAATTACACATCAATATACATTGAAATTTCCCACGGGGTTGGAGTTTGTGCAAAAGCATTGTGCTCTACATATTTCATAGATATGTAAGTATCCAGGAAATCCTTGGTAAATGTCTGTTCTAGAAACTTCTGGTCGGTTTTTAATGATTCCAAAGCATCTTTCAGTGTGCTTGGAAGTGATCTTATTTTGTAATTTCTTTTTTGTTCGGGTGTGAGTCTATAGACGTTTTCCTCAACAGGATCACCCGGATCTTTTTTATTTTTTATTCCGTCAAGACCTGCCAAGAGTAATGCCGCCTCAAGAAGGTATATGTTTGCGGTAGGATCTGGAACCCGATATTCTATTCTCTTGCTCTTTTCGCTTCCTCTTGAATACATTGGTATTCTGATTGCAGATGATCGATTACCTATTCCCCAGCATACGTTCACTGGTGCTTCAAAGTCTGGTACAAGTCTTTTGTATGAATTAGTAGTAGGATTGGATATTGCACATAGTGCATCTGCGTGATCAAGTAAACCTCCGATATAATATCTGCCCAATTGACTAATTTCAGCTACTTTATCATTTGGATCATACATCATATTTTTTTCTTTATTCCAGACACTTTGATGCATATGCATTGCTGATGCGTTATCACCATAGATTGGTTTCGGCATAAATGTTGCAACCTTTCCATTTTTTTTGGATTTTACCTTTACAAGATTTTTTGCAGTAACGACATTATCTGCTGCAATGATTGTATCATCATGTAAAAGATTTATTTCGCATTGACCAGAAGTAGCAACTTCATGATGCTGTGCTTCTACCTTTATCTGAAAATACTTGTACAGATCATCACAGATGTCTTTTCTTATGCCTTCAAGTGTATCTTTTGGCTGTGCCGGATAATAGCCACCTTTTAGATCTATTCTACCTGCATTTCCTCTAGTCCATGGTGCTTCACTAGATTCTATTGAATACCCAGAACCACCATATGATTGGGTAGCACCAATGGGTGATGGAAATAAACTAATTTTGTCAAATATGAAAAACTCCAGTTCAGGTCCCCAAACTGCTCCAGTCAATCCAACCTTTTTTAATTCATTTACTGCTTTTGCAGCAATTCCTCTGGAATCTCGATTATATCGTATCTGAACAGAATCTGAAATCTCACAAAGTTCAACAAAGATTCGGGCATTTTTCCTTTTGTCATCATAATCAGGCGGTAATATTTTGAAAGTGGTTGTATCAGGAAGAAGCATCATGTCCGATCTATTGACCGATTTGAAGCCACGAATAGAACTTGCATCTAGTTTCTCAAGACCATTTTTGAAATGTTCTTCAGTAAGTGAATAAGCTGGTATTCCAACACTATGTAGTTCTCCAAAAATGTCTACAAACCAGAAATCTACAAAATCAACTTGTTGCTCTTGTATTTTTTCAATTATGCTAATTTCTGTCATGTTGTTTATTAATAATTATTTTATGGAGGTCCCCAATGAACTGTACTATCATCTCTTCCAGAATCTTTCATGTCTTTAGACAATATCTTCTCCAATCCATCTTCGAAAAAGAATTTCTTATCAGAGAATGGTTTTAGATCATCAATCCAAATTGCTTTTTTATCATATTTTGCAAGAAATGGCCTCTGAACCCATTTTGGATCCCTTCCCTGTAGAAATCTCATAACAATAGCTTTGAGTTTGCCTACTTTGGTAACTCCTAAAACTTGGATCTTGCCTGGGGTGGAAGACATACTTGGACCTCTGACTGTTCTGCATAATCCGCCTACTTGCTGATATGCATCTCGAAATATTTCCTGTGCCCGTATCAATGGAATTCCAAAGTAATGTTGTGCGCCAGTATCCCTTACGACAAACATGTAATATGGAATCAACCCTAAAGATACCTGTTTTTTCCACATTTCTGTCCAAAGATTAGGATCATCGTTGATGTGCCTCAGAATTGGAGATTGGGTCCTAATTTGTGCACTCGTTTCTTGAATGGCATGAATTGCCGCCTTGACAGCATCTGTTGAAATCTCCACAGGATGATTAAAGTGAGCCATGAATGAAAGATGTATTCCTCTTCTTCTCACTCTGTTGAACAGATCGAGTGTTTCTTGTGAATCATTGTCTGATATGAATTTGTAAGGCCAGTAAGCTAATGCTTTTGAACCAATGCGAATAGTCTGCAGATTTGGCAAATCTGCATCAAGTATTGGATCAATATACTGCGAAAGCAATCTTGCCTTCATAATCATGGGATCTCCTCCTGTAAAGAGAATATCGGTGATTTCCGGATGCTCTTTCAAATATTGTATTAGAGAGTCAGTCTCACGCATGGCAAATTTGAGTTCTTCCATGCCTACAAACTGTGGCCACCTAAAACAAAAACTACAGTAGGCATGGCATGTTTGTCCTTGGCTGGGGAAGAAAAGAACAGTTTCTTTGTATTTGTGCTGCATCCCATACAGCTTAGTTCCATCCCTTAGTTGTGGAATATTATGTTCCATCTGGCCTGCAGGGTGAGGGTTTAACTGTAATCGTATTTCGTTAGAAATTTTTTGAATCTCTTTTTTTTCTAGGTTTTTTTTTAAAGCATTTGCCATCTTAAGAAAATGTTTCGGTTTTAGCATCTCTTTTTGCGGAAAATTTAGGAGAAATATAGGATCATTAGGTATATTTTTCCAGTTTATCAGCTGTTCTACTACATAGTTATTAGTCTTAAAAGGCAAAACATTCCCTACGACCTCTATTTCAAATTGTTTTTCACGTGATAATTTTTTTATTTGTGGTATATCACGAAAATTTGTTAATGTATATGATTTGTATGATGGAGAATTAAATCTGCTCCAAGAGTCATCAAATTGCTGTAAAACCATATTTTATGATATCATTCATCGTATTTATTTCGTTCGCAAATATTTTTTATGATTTTTATTTTTTGTGGGGAAGATTTAACAATGATAAAAACAAAAAAATAAAATGAAAATATTTTTTTATACACACAATTTTCCATATCGTGAATTAACAATAATAAATAATTTTCTTCCATCAATCAATCTGCAAAGTAAACATAAAAGGCAAAATATAAAATGGTAGACCCAATTTCATCTGGCCAAATTCAGAATCTTCCATCCTTAATATTATCAAATAGTGATCTCCAGATTCAATTATTCATTTTGATAGTTGGTCTAGTAATAATTTTTTCAATTTATTATAAATTTGCAAATTGGATTCGTAGGCTAAAATTTAGTTATATCAGACCTCATCTTTCACGTTTTATACAAAAAGCAGTACTACCATTTTTTGCCTTGGCATTAATATCCACTACAAATTTTTACATTCAAATTTACGATCTATTTGATGAATCAGAGGCCTCATCTAATGGAATGCATAATGTGAAACAAACTTTTGCCATGATCCTAAATTCGATTAATATTCTAATTATTGGATACACAATATCTCAATTGGTTCCCATTATTTTGCGAAAACGTGATTCGGATCAAAAAGAAAGAGACGATTTTGAGAATTGGAAGATAAAACGTGGTTTTGTAGATGATCCATGTGGTAACTGTGATGTATGTAGTGGAAAACGATACGGTATTTGTAAAAATACTCCAGATCTATTTCACAAGTTTTTCAAATGGATGTCTCCTACAGAAATTCCTACAGAATTTACTAGAGAGGAATTTCAAAAATATCTTGATACTGAAGAGGGTCGTAGACATTTAGAAAATTATCGAATAGGTGGAATGACAATTGGAAGTTATCAAGCAATCATAAAAGATCCATTTGGGAAATGGAAAGAAACCGAGCGAGAAAAATATGATCGATATCTGAATTTTTGTTTGAATGGAAACAATGCTTCGGGGCGTGTACTAAGTCTGAAATCTAGACCTCACGAGGTTTATTCAATAGATGACTGGATGGAAGTCAAGCGGCTTAATGATTATGAATATGTTATTCCTGGGGGCAAACCTCCGGGATACTTTGAACAAAAACAAAAATCAATGCCTAGATCCGTTAGCCAAATTCTTCCAGCCGGAATTTTCATTGTGACTATCTTAGGTGTAATTGCATGGTGGGGCGTAGATCTTGTGGTTGTTGCTACTGCGACAGGTGGACTTGGAGTGGGAGTAGGATTGGCACTTAAGCAAACTATGGAAAACTACTTTGCATATTTAGTAATTAGAAAGAACAAGATAATACAAGAAGGAGATAGAATCCAATTAAACACTGGATTTAATGGATATGTACACCGTATAACCCCCGGAGTCACATACATAAGACATGCACTCAATGAATCACTAGCAATCATCCCTACTAATCAATTGATGAATGAACAGATTTTAAATTTCACAAAAGAATTTTCATATGTTCCAGCCACAGTTAAAGTTGGAGTGTCATATCTTAATGATCCAAAACAAGTGGCATCCATATTGATCAAAGTTGGAAAATTGACCATGATTAAATCTAAAGATGAAAAGGGAAGACATCTAGTTATTCAAAAAAGTTGCCCATATCTAGAGAAAGATAAACCAAGCTGTGGATGCGATAAAAATACTCTTGCAGACATTGATCAACCAGTGATAAGATTTGAAGACTTTAATGAATCCTCATTGGATTTTTCCCTATGGGTGTATGCAAAGGATTTTGGATCACACTCTAAAGTACAGACAGATATGCGTATGATATTATATGAAGAATTTAAGAAACATGATATACGAATACCATGGCCGATAAGAACTATTTATCATGGAGATGAAAAAAAAGAATCTGAAGAAATCTCCAAATTAGATGCAGAGCGAGAAAAAATTAAATCACAATTTGGAGTTGGAGATATTTCCTTAGACGATGAATAATTATGTCGATCTTATGAAAACTAAAACAATCATCCTAGGGTCTTGGCATACGAGTTGTTTATTTAGTCAGATAATGTGGATGATGCAAAAATACCATGTGTGATAATCAAATTCTCAAAATGAGGATAGTTTGAGACCTTTGATGGGTATTACAATATTGGTTAAAACCAACTTAGAGGATTCTGTGAGACTCACTAGGGATTTGTTCACTTAGTTTAGTTATATGCTATAATTTATTTTTCTAACTAAACCCTGCGCCAAACTGGTCTCCATGTTGGAGGGGATCTGCAGAATCTGAACCTTTTAGCTTGAGATACAAAAATGCCTCATTTACAAGCTGAACTGCAGGCTCGTCTTGCAAGTGAAATTGTTTTTTTGCCAGGTCGTGGTATTTCTTTAATTTACTATCATCTTGCTCATCAAGGGATATCTTGTCTTTGAGTATCGCTGATGCTATTTTTTCAATCTGAGAGTTGTACTGAGAATCGTTCATGATTATTTTAAACCATTTCTTGCTTTTAAGTGATTGTCATCTATGATTCGGATTTTTCAGAATTGACATCTTCTTCAAATTCATCATCTAGAAATTCTACTGACTCGTCGTTATTTTCTGAAGACTCGTCTGGAAATTCTTCCTTGTCTTTATTTTCTTGCTGCATCCTTTCTCTCTATTTCTTTTGTACTTTATAACTTGCGTATGCTGTTTTAAAATAGTCTGCACTTGGTTAACTTTGTTAAGTCACAATTATACGCAATGCATTATAAACTCATAACGAGTTACTCATTATGCAAACAAGACTCCAATACACTGCATTGATTGCATGTGTCATGTTGGTATTGCCC